>OLOA01002802.1_pt1 | contig 15139 bp, 11 predicted proteins | sample 1672201 | NCBI WGS metagenome assembly OLOA01 (sample SAMEA3136658, study PRJEB25190) | human gut metagenome
ACGGCGAACGCCAGCGCGTGGCTCTCACGCGCGCCGTGCGCAGCCGCACCACCGGCGTCCTTTACGTGCTGGACGAGCCCTCTATCGGGCTGCACCCGGCGAACATCGAGGGGCTGCTCGGGGTCATGGACGACCTTCTGGCCGACGGCAACTCCGTGGTGCTGGTGGATCACGACGTGGCCGTGTTGCGCCACGCGAATCACCTCATCGAGATCGGCCCCGGTTCGGGCGCCGACGGCGGCCGCGTCATCGCCCAGGGGTCGGTGGCCAACGTGGAAGCGAACCCAGTCAGTCGCATCGGGCCTTTTTTGGCGGGAACGGCGAAGGTGCGGGTGCGCACGCCCGTCGCGCCCGAGCATCTTTTCGACGAAGGGGCCATCGCATTGGAGACCGACGCCATCCACACCGTGCATCCGTTGGAAGCGCGCATTCCGAAAGGGCGTCTGACCTGCGTGACCGGCGTATCCGGCTCGGGCAAGACGACACTCGTGCTGGAAAGCCTCGTCGCCGGGCTGAAGGCGTCACTGGCCGGCACGACACTGCCAGGGCATGTGCTGTCCGTGGACGCGCCGGGCATCGCGCGGGTCGACCTGGTGGATGCCACGCCCATCGGCGTGAACGTGCGCTCCACCGTGGGCACCTACTCCGGCGTGCTGGACGATTTGCGCCGCGCCTTCGCCGCCCTGCCGAACGCCAAGGAGCAGGGGCTGAAGGCGGGCGCGTTCTCCTACAACACCGGATCCTTGCGCTGCCCCACCTGCGACGGCACGGGACAAATTTCCCTGGACGTGCAGTTCCTCCCCGACGTGGACATCCCCTGCCCCGACTGCCGCGGCAGCCGCTACGGGCGGGAGGCCTACGCCATCCAAATGGCCATCGAAGGCGACGTCGAACTGTCCACCGACGCCGAAATGGAGCGCAACGCGGCCCATGAGTCCGCCTCCCATGAGAGCCCGGCAACGGCCTACAGCCACGCCGGCGATTTCGAAAGCGTGCACACTTTATCGCTTCCCGAGGTGCTCACTCTCACCGTTGACCAGGCGCTTTCCGCGCTCGCCCACCTGAAGAAGGTGTGGGACAAGTTGCAGATCCTGCACGATTTGGGCTTGGGCTACCTCACCTTGGGCGAGGCCACCCCGGCCCTTTCCGGCGGCGAGGCCCAGCGCCTGAAGCTCGCCAGCGAGATGCGCCGCAACCAGGGCGACACCCTCTTCGTCTTCGACGAGCCCACCATCGGGCTGCATCCGCTCGATGTGGCCACCCTCATCGGCGTGCTGCAGAACCTCATCGAACACGGCGCCACCGTGGTGGTCATCGAGCACGACCTGGATATGATCGCCAACGCCGACTACGTCATCGACATGGGCCCGGGCGGCGGCGAGCAGGGCGGCCGCATCGTCGCCACGGGCACGCCCGCCCAAGTGGCCGCCAACTCCGACAGTCTCACCGGCCGCTACCTGGCAAGGGAGTTGGAATAATAGAATGCCGGCTAAACACCACTGGCACCTTCCAAACTATCGCACAAGGACATTCGGCGCACGGCCTTCATAGGCTTTTGTGCAGGATTTTGCGATTGGCAGCATCCCATGGCTCTAATTTGTGCAGGATTTTGCGATTGGAAGACTCATTCGAGTCCGATTTGGCTTCAGGAGGTCTACCAATCGCAAAATTCTGCACACAAACTCAAGCTCCGCGCATATTCAACCACTAACCCTTTTTTCCACCTGCGCTTCCCGATGACGAAACACCGCCAGAGCCCCTGGTGCGCGCAGAACAACATGCACGAGCAGGGCGGCCAACAGCACCTTGGCGGATAGGGCATGCAATGGGCCCCAGAAATAGTAGCCCGTCGCATAGAAGCCCAAAGAAGGCAGCAGCGTCCCCGACACCATAGCTCCCGATACGACGCAGAACGCGAGCGCGACCAGCAACGCCCCGTTGAGCACGCGCTGCGCCCAACGACCGCGGCCGCCCAGGCCTTCACCGCTCGCCACAACATGGGCAACCATGAGCACGAAGATGCCCGCCCCAAGATATTCGTGAAAGGGCACTCCCGTCAACGCCGGGTTCGCCGCCACCAAATAGAGAGCCAGCAACACAATATCGAAAATGACCCTAGGCGCCCGCATGCCGCTCCCCTTTCGACAAACGACGCGATACCACCCAAAGGCCCAGCACCAGCACTACGGGCATGAGTATCCACAGATTCAAAGACATGTCGGAGGCCTGGTGGTAGCGCCCCGCGAGCGTCTCCCACCCATGACACTCAACCGATGTGCAGCCAGCCTCGGGGCAGCGCATCTCGCTGCGCCCGTCGGGCTCGGGAACGGCGTCGTATCCGTGGCATGCGCCGTTCGTGCAACCCGCTACCGGACAAGCAGCGTCAGCCGTCAGGGGATGCAGCCCCGAATCCGGCGCAAGCGCAAACCCCACCCCCACCGCACCGACCAGAACGGCACCTACGACCGCAGCGGCCAGCAGCCTCTTTCTCGCCGACCTTTGCCCCCGCGACCGCTTAGCTTCTTTCGAACTCAGATTCACCGCGTACCCTTTCCTCTTCCTTTCCTTCCCAACAAAAGAGCCGCAAGCTGCGGGGCCTGCGGCTCTTCGAAGAGAGAGCTATCTTGTACCGGAGCAGCCGATTAGGCGACCTTCTCCTTAAGGTGCAGGGGGAGGTACTTCAGACCCAGTAGCAGCAGGAAGCCGCCGAGGGCCACGACACCGGCCGCCACGCCGAACTCCAGGGGCGTCGGCCAGTACACGAGGCCCTGGTAGCCGAGAAGCGACATGCCGGAGTCCCAGTGGGTGATGGTCATCTGGTTGGCCACGTCGGCGAACTCGATGTTGGGAATCTGGAAGCCGCCCATGAGAATCTGGCAGCGCTTGCAGAACACGCCGGCGATCACGAGCGCCGAGGCTACAACCACGCCGCCCTTGGTACGCAGACGAGGCACGAACAGGATGACGCAGGCCAGCACCATGCAGGCGATCTGCGTCCAGAAGAACGGCGCCAAGGGGCCGGTGACCAGCATCGCCACCACATTGGCACCCTCGCCGCCGGGGAAACCGCTCGTCAGCAGATCGCAGGCGAAGAAATACAGATCGACGCAGGTGAACACCGCGAGCATCTTCGCCAGGTTCACCATGGAGGAGCGCTCGATGGTAAGACGCCCGGCCTTCTGCAAGGCGATGACCACGATAAGCACGAGCGCCGTGCCGCAGTCCAGCGCCGAAGCCACGAACCACGGGCCCATCAGGGCGGTGTGCCAGAACTCGTGGGCCGCCGACAGCGAGAAGATCCAAGCCGTCACCGTGTGCACACCCACCGCCACCACCAGAGCAATGATGGAGATGACGCGGATGGCGGTGTGCGACATCTTCCCCGTATCTTCGCGCCGGTAGGCCCACAGGTACACGATGGAGAGAATGAGGTAGGTGGAAAGCACGATGATATCCCACATGAGCGGCGATGAAAGGTTGGAATAAACGAACAGCTCCCACAGGCGCAAGGGACCGCCCAAGTCAACCACCACAAAGCCGATGGCCACGCAGGTACAGCAGATGCTCGTCCAAATGGCCACCCGCGAGATGTCCCCGAAGCCCTTCATACCGAAGGCGTTGGGGATGGAGCTGATGATGAGGCCGCCGGCGGACAGGCCCACGAAGAACATGAACAGGGTGATGTAGAAGCCCCAGGAATCGAGGTTGCGCATGCCGGTCTGAATCATGCCACCGGACAGCTGCACCATCCACAGGGCAACGCCGATGACAGCCACCACCGCGCAAGCGATGATCCCCACGGTCAGTCCGCGATGAGACGCGGCGCTTCCTTTCGCATCGTTCATAGCGTACTCCCTTCCTAGACGAGATAATAGACAGAGGGCTTGGTGCCGAATTCGGCGTGCAGCTGCGTGTACTCACGACTGGCCAAAAGCTTGGACACTTCGGAGTTCGGATCGTCCAGGTCGCCGAAGTGGCGGGCGCGACCGATGCAATCGGCCACGCAGGCCGGCTGCTCGCCGCGGGCCACGCGCTGGGTGCAGAAGATACACTTCTCCACCGTGTGCTTCTCGTGCTTGACAGCATCGGCGTCGCCCAGGGCGAAGTCGGCGTAGTAGGCCGGCTCCTCCCAGTTGAACGAGCGGACGCCCGTGTAGGGGCAGGCGGCCAGGCACATGCGGCAGCCGATGCACTTGTCGTAGTCCTGGCGCACGATGCCCGTCTGCTCGTCCTTCCACGTGGCGCCCACCGGGCACACCTTGGTACAGGCAGGGTTCTCGCAGTGCTGGCAGGCCACGGGCCAGTGCTGCATCTCGGGATTGTCCCAGGTGCCCCCGGCCGTGTCAGGCGCGTTGCCGCCCTCGGTGAGCACGCGGTTCCAGATAATGTCGTTGGGAATGTTGTTGGCCACTTTGCACACGACCGAGCAGGTCTTGCAGCCAGAGCAACGCTTTAGGTCGATGACCATTCCGTATCTCATGGGGTTCCTCCTCCTCTTATTCCTGAGACTCCGCCACCACGCCGTCCCACGGCTCAATTTCCACGAGGCAATCGTGGTAGGCGTAGGTGGGGCAGGTCCAGTCCACAATCTGCTTGCTCGTCAGGTCGTTATTGCAGCCGCTTAGGTACTGGGAGCGCTGCCAGCCGCGGTCGATATCCAGACAGCCCGGGCGAATACCGGCGCTGAAGGTGGCCTTGGCCACCGCATGGCCGCGGTCGTTGAACAGGCGCACGTAGCTGCCGTCCCCGATGCCGCGAGCCTCGGCATCCACAGGATTGATGCGCACACAGGGCTCGTTGATCTCCATCTCGCGCAGCAGCGGGTTCTGGCCGTAGTAGGAGTGCACGCGGAAGCGACGGGTGCCGGCGGTCACGATGAGCGGGTACTTCTCGGCCAGGGGGTTGGCATCGAAGCCACCGGCTGTGACGGGCCACGCCTCCATGGGCGGCTCCCAATGGGGCAGCGCGATGCTCGCGGGGTCCATGGGCTGGCCGTAGTTCTCGATGGGGCCAGGGTTCTCCTGATAGAACTGCAGCTTGCCCGTCATGGTCATGTAGGCCGGCATGGGAACGGCGCCCACGTACATCACGCCGGCTTCCTTCAGCTTGTCGGCATCGATGCCCATGGCGGCGCTCATGGCCGTGTTCACCACGTGCTTCATGCCCTCGTCGAACTCCTCTTGGAACCACTCGTCCAAGCCGAGCCCACGGCCGATGAGGTTCGCCATGTCGTAGTCGGACTTGGCCTCGAACTTCGGCTCGACGGCCTTATCGGCCCAAACCAGACAGCCGTTCATGCCAATGGGGCCGCCCACTTCCTGAATGGTGGCCGCCGGCAGCACGATATCGGAAATGTCGGCCGTATCGCACCACTCGATGTTGGCAGTCACAAGGAAATCGAACTTCTTGTACGCCTCGATGGTCCTGTTACGGTCGGGAGCTGAGTTCACGATGTTCGCACCGAAAGAGATGAGCATCTTGAGCGGTTGCTCTACCGTGACATCGGGAAGCTCCATCACCTGCTCGCCCATGTGCGCGGTCACGCCCGGGAATGTGTATTTTCCCGTGTCGAGCAGGTCGTTGAACATAAAGGTACCCAGCGACTGGACGATGGCGGGATGCTCGGTTTCCGTCTCATCGAAGCCGCTGGAATTAAGCGGGTAACTCATACGGGGCTCAGGCACCATACCGCGCATAATACGCAAAACGCTCACTGCCGCAATGGTATTGAAACCGTGCCCGTAATGGTCGATGCCATAGCCTTGGAAGATGTCGGCCATGCCAGGACGGCAAAGTAGGTCGGCGAAGGTGCGAATGGTTTCCTCGGGAACGGTGGTCACCTCGGACACCATCTCGATGGGATACTCGCTGATGCGGTCGATGAGCAGACTGTAGGCCGTATTGCAGCGCTGGCCGGCGACCTCGATGCCCTTCTTGCGCAGCACGGGGTTCTGCGCCGTGGAGGCGTAGCCCATGGCATTCGTGGCCTCGTCCCACACGGCAAAGTCGTCGGCATCGGCCGCCACGCCCTCTTCCAAGTCGCTCTTGCGCAGGAAGCGGCCGTCGGACTCCTTCACGAGGAACGGGGCGCAGGACTTCTGCTGCATGAAGGCATCATCCGTCTTGCCCTCTTCCTCGATGATCTTCGCCAAACCGAGAGCGAGCGCGGCATCGGTGCCGGGCTGCAGCGACACGAACAAGTCGGCCTTCTGTCCGATGGTGTTCTTGTTGGGGTCGACGACGATGAGCTTGCAATCGTTATTCTCAATCGCGTCGGCGATGTAGTGCCAGGCGTTAGGCCAGGACACGATGGGGTTATGGCCCCACACGACAAAGGTGCTCATTTGGGAGACGAGATCCATGTCGGCGCCGCCCTGATAGTAGAAGCCGCCCGCCGTGTACATGGTACCCTGCGTGAGCGCGAAGTCGGTGGTGCGGTTCTGGTGCGAGAACTGGGCCACGTTCTCCAAACGGTTGAGATTGTACATGTTGCGAGGCTCGGTGGTGCCGTAGGTGAAGGAGCACACGCTGCCCGAGCCGAATTCTGCCTGGTACTCCTTGATCTTCGTACAGATGGTGTCGATGGCCTCGTCCCAGCTGATGCGCTCCCACTGACCGGCGCCACGCTCGGTGCCCTCGGCGCGCTTCATGGGGTACTGGATGCGCTTCTCCTGCACGATGAGCGTGGGGATGGAGGCGCCGCGGGCGCACATGCGCTTCTGGTCGATGGGCGCGCCCTCGATCTCCTTGGCGCGCGTGAGCACCACGTTGCCGTCGCGCACCACGGCCTCCAGCGGACAACCCATGCAGGCGTTGCAGTAGGTCGTGCAGATCTTCTCGTCGCTTTGGGCCGAAGCCGTCTTGGGCGTAAGGGCCGCGAACCCCGCAGCCGAAACGCCGCCCGCAACGAGCGCGGCCGCGGCCGTGGTCTTGAGGAACCCTCTTCGCGTTAGAGCTCCCGTCGTGTTCTGAACAGGCTCCAAGATATCCCCTTTCCTCGTCTCGTGTACCCGTCGCGTTATTGACGGGCATCTTCTGGCCTCATTCTGAAATCGCGCGAGGCTTGAGGGGAGAATCTTTAAGTTGTTCGCCGGGAGCTTTTGGTTTACGAAGGAGCTCGCTTAGATATGGAGACGAACCGCCGTCAGTCCTTCCAGAGGACGAAATCTTCTTTGCCGCTGAAAAACCGCAGCAGATAGGGGTCGCCGAGCCCCTTCTTCGCAATGGTGCAGTAGAACCATTTCATGGGAGACTCTTCAAGGGGAATGCACACCACGTCTGGTGCAACGCGGGGAAACCTCAGATCGCGGTAGGCATAGGTGAGCGTCACCCCGGTTTGCACCATTTCGAGCCGATTGTGCAAACCCGAACGCGTGCACACAATGTTAAGCTTGACACCGCGCTCTTCGGTCGCCTCCACCAGGCGATCATGCACATCGAATCCAGCTCCTTGAGAGGTGAAGGGGCGTCCTTCCAAATCCTCGAGACGTATGAAGCTTTTCTCAGCAAGGGGATCATCAGTACGGACGGCGATGTGGATGCGTCCCCCAATGGCCGTGTCGTAATCAAAGAGGGACTCGTTCACCACGGTGGCGATAAGACTCGCATAATCAAGATCGCCCTCAAGGATTTGTTGGCGCAGCTCCACGCAGTTTGCTTCGGTGAAGCGCATTCCCTTGGTCACGAGCTCGCTTGTCGAGGAAAAGTCGATGACCTGTCTCATCTCGCCCGAGGTCATAACGTCGCTCGCCTCCACCGATTGACCGAAACGCACGATCCCTTGGCTCTTTAGCTTGCCGAGGTTCAACTCGGCCTCCATTTGCGCGAACGCACTCAACACCGGACGCGAGGCGCTGAACAGCAGATCGGCCGCCGCCGTGGGGAAGAGCACGTTACCCCGGTTCTCGAACAGCGGCTCCCCCATCTCCTGTGCCAACCGCGCCACCGACTTGCGCAATGCCTGCCGCGAAATGAACAGCGAGTCGGCCGCCTGCGTGAAACTGCGCATCTCATAAACCCGAGAAAAGTACTTGATCTGCTGAATGTCCACAGCCCCTCCTCGCGTCGTGACACCTCGAGCGCTCATTCAGAAACGAGTGGCTTTTAGCCACCAGCCAATACGATGGAAGGCCCGCACAAGGACGGACCTTCCATTGATGCCGGCTCGTTAAAGCTTAACATCCCAGACCATATGAGTGTTAAAACTATTTAAGCACCGTAAGCAAACGCTTCGTAGGACGGATCCTTTTTGTACTCATCTCCGCGATAGGAATTCTCTGCGTTCACGCCTGCATTGGCTTCGATGGTCTCGTTATAGGGGATATCGTAGGACACCGTACGCTTAACGATGACCCACTTCCCATCGCGCCTCTCCCAAAGATCGTTGTAACGTACTCGTTGGTGAGCCAAGACATCACCAGGATTTGGGTTTGCGTCTTTTACGGCAGTTGCCTGTGCTTTGCCATCGGGCGAAAAAATTTGATTGATGTGCCCATAGGTGCTGGAACCAGCCGTCCCATTGTCGACGTTCACATCGATTCGCATGGCAGAGTACATGTGATGAGTCCACTTGCAACCGTTAAGATGATCGCCCAAGCAGCTATCGATGAACTGACGACCCGTCATGTTGGGGAAAATATCATAGTAATACGAACCGTAGTCAAGCAAGCTGTCTTCAGCGAAGACGCTGTAACCCAGCTCGTAGTCGATGCGATCGACAGCTTGAATGTAGTTGAAAAGCTGAGCTCGAATTTCTTCGATGGACGCCAAGCGGTCAATCTCCTTTGCCAATGCCTTCAAATCCACGTCACCGGTAGACGGAAGATCATTGTTCGTGGCACAGCCCGTCATTCCAGTCAATGCTGCTGCTCCTGCGGCAACTGCAGCCCCTGCCAAGAAATTGCGACGATCCATTTTGTTAACCCCTTTCGTAGTTATTTGCTGGAACCTTTGTCCCAAGCTTCCCATGCTCCTGCTCCCTAAAAACTCTTGTTCGAACTTGGTCAATTCGTACTATCGATATGATGGGGCTAGCGAATGCCATCTCCAGCCCCATTCGCATTGCGCCGCGCCACCAAGCGGGAGGGGGAACTTGGTGGGCGGCATCGAAGTAGTTATGCAAGCGGTTCCAGCGTGACTACGTGCTGGCCGGCGATGCGACCGGAGGTGTAGGTCCAGCCGAGCGCCTGGCCGCAGCCGGCGTTCACCTTGCCCTTGAAGCCGCCAACCATGTTGCCCACCGCGTACAAGCGCGGGATAACCTCACCGAACACGTTGAGCACCTGGGTGTTGGTGTTCACGTCAACGCCACCGGCCGTATCGGGCGAGACGGCGATAACGCGACCAGCGAAGAACGGGGGCTGCGTCAGGGGCATTGCGTTCTGGCGACCCAGGGCATCGGCTCCGGAGGCCGCACCCTCGTTGAAGTCGTCAATAGTCTTCTTAAGAGCGTCCGTGTCCAAATCAAGGGCTGCCGCCAACTCTTCCACGGTGTCGGCCTTGACGACATAGCCGCCGGAAAGCTCTTCCTCGAACCCGTCACTACAGTACATGATCGGCCCTCCGAAATCAGCGGTCGCATCCGCGAGACCCTGATCCCAGATGTTCCACACGTAACCATTCGGCTGCTTCCAGACATCACCCACCACGTTCTCGGTGGGACGACCGTTCTCCAGCACATGGCGCTGACCGTCAGTAGAAACGAAAATGCCCGGCATGGAAATGTAGCCTGCAGAATTATCCTCGACCTTGCGCTCCAAACCAGGGGCCACATTGTAGGCGCACCACGGGTTCACCAGCTTGGCACCGAGTGCGCAGGCCATCATGATGCCGTCGCCCTGCTGCCACGGCGAACCGTAGGAGCCCATGATGGGACGATCACTGAACATACCCGGCATCGCCGGCGACATGAAGCTGCGCACCATGTCGGCGTTGCGGGAGAAACCGCCCGTGTTCAGGATGACGCCCAGGCGCGCCTTGATGCGCTGCTCCTTGCCGCCGTCTGCGACGACAACGCCTTCCACCTCGCCATCTGCATTGGTGAGCAGACGCGTGACCTGGGTGTCGAACATGAACTCCGCACCTTGCTCCTCAGCCTTCTTGCGCAGCGGCTCGGTGAAACCAGCGCCGATGCCATCGGCGTTCTGGTGCATACGGGCCACAGCCGGCGTCACATCGGTATAGTAGTCGACCATGGTGCCCTGGGTCGACAGGCGATCGGTGGAAAGGGCCGCGCCTTGCTCGGCCAGCCAATCGATGGTCTCACCGGACTTCTCTGCATAGAGGCGGCGCAGTTCGGGGTTCTCGAAGCCCTCGGCCACGGCCGTCAAGTACTTGTCGAACTCCTCCACCGAGTCTTCGATACCCGCCTCTTTTTGCAGGGCAGTGACGGCCCCTTGAATCATACCGGCGCACAGAGCCGAGTTCGACATCGTGGCGCTGCTCATCACCTCGCACACGACTACTTCCTTGCCGGCAGCTGAAGCCTCGACGGCCGCGGCCAAACCACCGCCGCCGGCGCCCGCAATAACCACGTCCACTTCTTTGTCCCAGGAATCATCGCCCGTGGAGCTCAGCTCCTGAGAAGCGGGCGTCTGGGGCGCGCAGCCAACCATGCTGGCAAAAGCGGCGGCTCCACCCATGAGAGCCGCGCCCTTCAAAAAGCTGCGACGATTGAGCCCTTCGTTCAGATTCATGATTGTCCCCTTTCCTTACATTAGTTGCCCTTCGGCACGACTCCATAGTGCGCTGGCGCCAGGCCGATAGCTAAATGCAAATGCGCGATCCGCTATCACGTTTCATGATGGCTTTTCGTGAAATCCGATATCGCCGTCTCGGACGTCGTGCTCTTGCTTTGCGCAACATGCGATAATGCAAAAAAGCAAGGGAGGAGGTTCGCTATGAGAACCGAGTACTTGCGAGAGTTCGTCGTTTTCTCTCGCTACTTAAGCTTCACCGATGCCGCCAAAGAGCTGTTCATCGCCCAATCAACGCTAAGCACCCATATTGCTGCGCTCGAGAGCGACGTGGGCTTTTCGCTCATCGACCGGAAAGCGGGCAACCGACTCACCGGTAAAGGGGCCGTTTTTCTCGACGGAGCCCGAACACTGCTGGATGGACTCGACGAGACACTGGCACGGTGCCGAGAGATGGGCGATCCTGACGCCACTCTTCGCATCGCTGTTCAATATCCAACTCCTCTTTTTGCGACCAAACTTAAAGAGCGGCTGCCCATGCCCTTTGCTTTCGTCGATCACGATTACCGAGATCCCATCTTCCAGCCCATCGCCAATGGCGCGGCCGACATCGTGCTCGATTACGACTACACGCCTTTTGCCTCACTCGTAAAGGAGGCGAGCGCTCTCGATCTGGTAACAAAAACGTGTTTGGCCTTCCGCATGAGTATCAGCATGATGGCGTCGAATCCCCTGGCAAGCAAGTCCGCGCTTTCGCGCAATGACCTTCGCGGCGCATCCATCATCATCAACGATGCCCACAATTACGACCGCATCCGCTATCTTTACGAGCGCATGTTAGGCGACAATCTGAATCTGCGCTTCAGCCTTCAGCCCATCAACGGCATGAGCGGCCTGGCCTTCGCCACCTACGGCGATAGCCTCCACATCTGCGGGCTATCGGAAAATCGCCACTGGTTCGCCGACCGCGCCGACGTGGCGCTCTTCGAAGAACTGGACGGAAAGCCTTTCGGCATGCCCACCTCGCTCACGTATTCAGCTGACGCCAGCGATTGGGTGCGTGAAGGTGCAGCCATCATTCTCGAGTGCATGGAGGCTTGCAGAAAGGAAAACGGACTCGCAGCTACAGGAATCGCTTAGACGATGCGCCATCGTTTTCTGAAAATGTCGTAATAAACTCCCCATTTATTACGACATTTCACTCCTCAAAAGGGCATTACCATCATTTCATTGCGACATCGCAAAGCTGCTCGTGCGCATCGTTTTGCTCCCCAATGATGCGTATTGTCGTAGTCACGCTGATCGCTCGCTGACAGCCTCAGCTCCCTTGAGGTATTCCATTTCCGACTACCGGGTTGCAGCATTTGAATTTTTAGTATTCTCGGCCAACTTCCTAAACTACTCGCCACGGCAAAAGCCGCAGTTCTACGTTTAGGAGGAGGACCAATGGAACAGAATTCTCTGCAGCAGGTTTCGCGCAGGAACTTCATGAAGGGCGCCCTGGTCGCCGGTGCGGCCACGGCCGCCATGGGGCTGGCCGCCTGCAGCCCCAGCAGCCCTAGCGACGCCGGCAACCTGGCAGACACAGGCTCTGCCTCGTCGGTCGATTGGGATCAGGAAGCCGACATCGTCATCGTAGGCGGCGGCACCGGCGGCTCGTGCGCAGCCCTGGCCGCTGCGGAAGCCGGCGCCTCGGTTATCGTCACTGAAGCCAACAATTCCATCGGCGGCAGCGGCGCGCTCTGCGGTGGCGCCATCGTAGGCGCCGGCACAAAGATGCAGGCCGAAGCTGGCATCGAGGGCGACAACGGCGACGCGCTTCTCCGCGACACCCAAGCTTCCCTGGAGGCTATGTTCGGCCCCGACCACGTAGAGCATGTCGGCGATGACTGGTGCATCACCGAGCTTCATTGCGCCGAGGCGGGTAATACGGTCGACTGGCTGGTGGAGCACGGCGTAGACATCGTCGGCCCCTCCCAGCAGCCGGGTCAGCCTGTCGCTCGACTGCACATGCTTTACCCCGATGCATCGGCATGGCCCTCCGTAATTCAACCTCAGCTGGAAGAGGCCGGAGTCGATCTCAAGTTCAACACGAAGGGCGCCGAGCTTATTGTCGAAAACGGCCGTGTCGTTGGCGTGAAAACCGAAGGTGCCAGTGGAGCATACTACAAGGCCAATAAGGGCGTCGTCATGGCGACAGGATCCATCGAGGCCTCGAAAGAGTGGCGCAAAAAGATCTACACCCTCGCCCAGTCCGATGTCGAAGCCTCCAATAAGCTCAACGACGGCACCGGTATCCGCATGATGTGCAAAGTGGGCGCCGACACCACTGAGTATACGGCCATGGCAGCCGCGCCGGCTCTGTTCTGCACGGCCGGCAACGCTTCGCATTGGTACGAGCTGCTCATGAACCAGATGGGTGCCATTCTCGTCGATTCTCAGGGCAAGCGCTTTGCCAGTGAGAACACGCCCTCCGGCGAGATGCTTCTTACCGTTGACGCGCTGCCCGACCGCCAGGCCTTCCTCGTGTACGACGCGGCCATCGCCGAGACTCCTGAAATGAGCACGCAGCCGATGCTCACCATCCGCGGCTCCGGCTATGGCCCGTTCTCCGAGCTTGAAGGTCAGGAGGGCAAGGTCTTCTTCGGCGACACCATCGAAGAGGTGGCCGAAGCCGCCGGCGTGGATCCAGCGGGCCTCGCGGCGGAAATCGAGAAGTACAACGCGAATGCCGCCGCAGGAAGCGATCCAGACTTCGGGCGCACCAACTTTGGCATCGCAACGGCCGGCCTCACCAAGCCTCCCTACCGCATTATCGGCCCGGTATACGCAACGGTCATGTCGGGCGCCTTCGGTGTGCGCGTCACCGACAAGCTTGAGGTGCTGGACACCCTGGGCGAGGTCATTCCCGGCCTCTATGCCACGGGCGAAGGCGCTCATGGCCTTGCGAAGGACTTCCTCACGGGGGCAGGCGGCAAGTTCTCTTGGGCGCTGACCTCCGGTCGCCTCGTGGGGAGCTACCTCGCTTCGCTCTAAATCCCTAGCTTTCCCTCCCCTTCGAAAGAGCATCGCAGCGATCGCTTGCGATGCTCTTTCGCTCTAGGACGCCAGAGAGAAAAACTGACGAGCGCACGCAATGAGCCGCAAGGTATCGGGGTCCGACTCATCCTTGCGGTAGTACAGCGCCATAGGCGCTTCAAGCGGCACGCCATCCAAAGACGAATACCTAGCTAAATCATCCCTATGCTCACAAAGAGCTTCTAAGATTTCTCGACTGTAGAGAAGTAGCTTATCCCCCAGGTCCAGATAATCGATGTTTGCCAAACTCCCCGAGATCGGTACGATAGAGAATCGCAAACCAAGATCCTGACCAAAGAAAGTACTGGCAAACGCGCTAGTCTCATCGAAAAAGGCCCCGTCGAGTACGACAAAAGTTCGATCCTGCAAATCCTCGCGCGATAGCGCTTTGCGTCGCGCAAGCTCGTGATTGCGCGACATGAGAATGCCCATGGGAATCGAGGCAAGGCGCATCGTCTCGATTCCTTTCCCAGCAGCGCTCGCCTTCATATGAGGGCTAATTGAGAAATCGAGACCGCATCCAATATCCATCCGCCCTTTCTCCATACCCCCAATGACCGACTCGCCCGCCCGCATCTCAACAAACGTGATTGGAATATCACTGACCGAATCGAGGAATTTCGTCCAGCGAGCCATCCCTTCGTAAAGCCGCACGGGTCCTTTATTTGACGCAAAACTCTCCTTCAGGGAGGAGAGCTCGGCGTCGTAGAGGTGCACGACTTTCTGGGCGCTTTCGAGGAAGGCTTTTCCCTGGGCGGTAAATTACAGCTCGCGACCGCGGGTCACCACGGGAAAGCCCAACTCCTTTTCGAGTGCGGCAATGTGCTTGCTTAGGGTCGATTGCGTCAGGTTAAGTTCCAGTGCCGCATGGCTGAAATTCAAGTGCTTCGCAAAGACGATGTATTCTCGCATTAGATCCGGAGTCATCGGGACATCCTCGCATAGGGCAACATAGGTCAGGACGCACACAATGTACCACCAGAAGACCGCTGACCGTACGACCTTGCATTTGCAACGATACGTATGATTTCGCTTTTTCGTCACAGGTGCTTGGAGCGCAAATAGTTTGCGTTCCACAATGCTTGCAACGATGCAACGAAAAGGTGGACGCCGATAGATAGATCTACAATGAGTTCCGGGGGCGATAGCGAGGGATGCATTATGCCATCTCGAGGGTATCGCGCACCGATGGCGTAATCGTCGGGTGCGACCGAGGTGGCCGCGTTATGATTCGCTCGTTATGGGATTTTCGCAGCGAGACATATCGAACGAGAAGGGTGCGCGCCGCCCCAAACGCGATAGCGGTATCGACATGCTCAACGGCCCCTTGCCGGGCAAGATTCTGCGGTTCGCCATTCCCCTGGCGC
>OLOA01002803.1_pt1 | contig 15135 bp, 9 predicted proteins | sample 1672201 | NCBI WGS metagenome assembly OLOA01 (sample SAMEA3136658, study PRJEB25190) | human gut metagenome
TGTCTTTTAAATATTCATTTATTCTATCTTTTAATTCTTTACTTGCTCCACCTGTTTTTCCTTTACCTTCTCTTTTAAATATCCCTGTATTTTTTGCAATTATTAATTTTTTAGGATAGCCAAAAGCAGGAGTTTCTATGTCTGCAATTAACTCCTGGATACTATTTTCATCAATTATTATATAATTTATTCCTTTTACTAGTTCCCCAAAAACTTTTTTCATTTTCTTTACTTGTTGCTCTAATAAAAAAGTTTCTGCACCATAAAATAAATATATTCCTTCTGCAACTCCACTATTTACTTGCTTTTCAAGTTCTTCTACTTTTAGCATCTCTATTCTCCTTATCTCTATAGAACAAATAAGAAAAGTTTTCTTTGATTTGTTCGTGCACAAAATTTTTCACATAAATTTTCTGTGCAATATGTTTATATAAATTACTTAAATTATACAATTTATATAGGATTTTTGCAACTTTATACACAAAAAATAAGAACATATTTTATATATGTTCCTATTTTAATATTTTTAACTTCTAGTAATAATTCTAAATACCTCTGCAACACTCCATGCTTGTGCGACAGCACCTTTAGGTTCAAATGGTCTCTTAGAATCATATATTTCAGCAATACTTCCAATACAACCTCTTTCATTAATTTCTTTTGAAAATGTTTCTGTAACACTTTGTATAAATTCTTCTAATTGTTCATTATATTTTTTCTTACCAGTTCTACTTTCTGTAGCAAATCTTTTCAAACAATTATAATATAGTCCTAACAACCATGTCCATGTAATTCCTTGATGATAGCTAAAATCTCTTTTAAAACCATTTCCTTCATATATATCTATATAGTTTTCTTCTCCTTTTGCTAAAGTTTTTAGTCCATATTTATTTAACAATTTTTTTGTTACTGTTTCAAACATTTCTTTTGCTTCTTTTGAATTTACATCTAACACAGGATATGACAAGCTTAATGCAAATAATTGATTTGGTCTAACTTTTCCATCTTCAAGTACATCATATAAACATTTTTTTGATTTATTATAAAATTTTTCTCTAAAAGATTTTTTACACTTATTTGCCATTCTTTCATATTTTTCTTTTTTGCTCTCATCTTTTTGATATTCAGCTAATTCTACCATAACTTTTAGAGCATTATACCACATTGCATTTATTTCAACAGGTTTGCCATTTCTAGGTGTTGCAGGAATTCCATCATATTTTACATCCATCCATGTATTTTGTGTATATGGTGTTCCTGAAACAATAAGTCCATCTGTGTCTAAATAAATATTATTATCATCTCTTTGGAATAATGGATGTTCTTTTACTTTAAATTCAATATAAATATCGCCATTAGGTCCACCATTATATCCAGCAGATCCTTTTCCTGAAATTCTTATTTTATTGCCAGTATCTACACCCTCTGGTATTTTTACTACTATTTCTTTATTTTTTACAATATGTCCTTTGCCTTTGCAAGCACTACACTTAGTCTTGAAGATTTTTCCTGTTCCATCACAATCTGGACATGTATTTTCAGTTTGGAAAACGCCAAACATTGTTTGTTGCTGAGTTATAACTCTACCTTGGCCGTTACAAGTAGTACATGTAGATTCATCAAATCCACCTTTGCCATCACATTTTTCACATGTTTCATCTAAATCTAATTTTAATGTTTTAGAACAGCCAAATACAGCCTCTTCAAATGTTAGGTTCATGTGAATAAGAGTGTCTTTACCTTTAACAGGTCTATTTCTTTTAGTTTGATTTCCTCTGCCAAATCCTGAGAAACCTCCAAATGCTCCACCAAATAAGTCACCAAAAATACTACTTAAATCAATATCATCAGCATTAAATCCTGAGAAACCTCCAAATCCACCTTGACCGCCTTGTTCAAATGCAGCATGGCCAAATTGATCATATTGTCTTCTTTTTTCAGGATCTGATAAAACAGAATATGCTTCACCAATTTCTTTAAATTTTTCTTCTGCACCAGGTTCTTTATTAATATCAGGATGGTATTGCTTAGCAAGTTTTCTAAATGCTCTTTTTATTTCATCTTCTGTAGCTGTTTTAGAAACGCCTAAAACCTCATAGTAATCTTTCTTATTCATCATTTACCTCCTTATATAGTTCTTCAAATTCATCCATTAAATCATTTAATAATTTAACAGTATGTTCAAATGTTTCTTCTTTTGTAAGATCAATATTTATATCTTCTAGTAATTCTAGTGAATCTTTTTTACAACCTGATTTTAAGAAATTTAAATATTTTTCTTTATATTCTTCATTTTCTATATTACTTGCTACATAACAAGCACAAGTAACACCGGTTGCATATTTATATGTATAAAATGGTGAAAAGAAATGAGTAATTCTACACCAATTAATTTCACTATTTTTACTAAATTTTAAATTTTTACCATAATATTTTTTTTGTAAATTACTAAATATTTCATTTAATTCTTGATATGATATTTCTTCTTCATTTATTATTCTTTTACTTACTTCATATTCAAATTCAGCTTGTAAAGAAGCACCATAAAAATTATCGCTAATTGTTTCTATTAAGTTATAAATGCTAGATAATTTTTCTTTTTTATTATTACTGTTTTTCTTAATATAATTAGACAATAATATTTCATTAGTTAATGAAGCTATTTCTGCAATGAAAATAGTATATTCTGCATTTAATTCATCGTTATATTTATTAGATAGATAGCTATGTACTGCATGACCTGATTCATGGGCAATTGTAGATATATCACCTAATTTGCCTTGATAATGCATTAAAATGTTAGGGTTATCTAGGTAAGAAGATATTTGATAACCACCAGATTTTTTTCCTTTATAGGAACAATAATCTATCCATTTTTCTTGAAATATTTTTTTAATAATTTCATTATATTCTGATCCAAGTATTTTAGTAGCATTTGTTACTAAATCCTGTGCTTCTTCAATAGTATAAATATGATCATATTTAGGAATTAATTCTACTCCTAAATCATAGTTATACACAGTATCTAATTTTAAGCATTTTTTTCTAATTTCGATTAATCTTTGGAACGTATGTAAATTATTGTTAACAAATTTTAATAATGAATGATATATATTTTTCGGTATTTTATCTGCAAACATTGTTGCTTGAAAATAGTTATCATAACTGCGTACTTTACAAGTATTGTTGATATCTTTTAAGCAACTTGTTAAATTAAGAGCAAATGTATTTTGGAATTGTTTTAAACTTTTATTTCTTTTTAAAGAAGCTTGCTTTCTAATATTTCTATCCTTACTTCTAGAAAACTTAGAATAATTAGCATTAGTAAGTTCCATATTTTTATTATCTACTTTAATAGAACCATATTTTATTTCACTATCTAATAAAGACTCAGTTACTTCTTGAGCATTATTAGCTGAATTTAATGTAGCAATTATTTTTTCTATTTTTTCACTCAAAGTATATTTTTTATATCTTCTTATTTCATCTAATACTCTTTTATATTTATTTAATTTCTTGTTTTCTTTCATAAAATCTAATATTGTTTTATTATCAACTTTTAATATTGTTGGAGATATAAAAGATGTTAATTTAGAATATTCTACATATAAGGAATATATGGTCATGAACATTTTTGTATTTTCTGGATTAGTTAAATCTTCATCATGTTTTAAATAAGCATACACATATAATTTTTCTAATTTAGTACTTATATTTGTATCTAACTCTAAGCAATTGTATAAATTATCCGCATTATCTACTAAATTATTTTTATACTTAGAAATACTATTTATTTCATTTTTTAAATTATTAAAATCTAATTCCCAGTCTTTTGTGCTTTTATATTTTGTCGTTAAATCCCATGTATATTTTTCAGGTACTTCTTCTCTATTTTTAAAAGTAAACAAATCATTCATTATTATTCTCCTAAATTTAATAAGAAGAGAGATGTTATCTCTCTTTTATTAATTATTTTTCTTCATATGATGCTTCTTGTACATCATCATCTTTTTTGGATTCATCAGAAGCATTGCTTTCATTATTTTGGTTTGCTTTTGCTGCTTCTTCATATGCTTTAGTAGCAAGTTTCATAGCAACTTCATTTAAAGCATCTTTTTTAGATTTAATATCATCGATATTATTCTTTTCAATTGCTTCTTTTAATTCTTTTATTTTATTTTCAGCCTCTTCTTTATCTTTGCTGTCTACTTTATCTCCTAAATCTTTTAAAGCTTTTTCTGTAGCGAAAATTATTTGATCAGCTTCATTTCTTGTTTCAGCTTCTTCTTTTTTCTTTTCGTCTTGAGCTTTATTAGCTTCTGCTTCTTTCATCATCTTGTCAATTTCTTCATCTGTTAAGTTAGTAGATGATGTTATAGTAATTGATTGTTCTTTATTAGTACCTAAATCTTTTGCAGATACATTAACTATACCGTTAGCATCAATATCGAATTTAACTTCAATTTGAGGTACTCCACGTGGTGCTGGTGGAATGTCTCCAAGTTGGAATCTTCCAAGTGTTTTATTATCAGACACCATTGGTCTTTCACCTTGTAAAATATGAATATCAACAGCAGGTTGATTATCTGCAGCAGTACTAAATACTTGAGATTTACTTGTTGGAATTGTTGTATTTCTTGGAATTAATACTGTCATAACATTTCCCAACGTTTCAATACCTAATGATAATGGTGTTACATCTAGTAATACTAAGTCATCTACTTCACCAGTTAATACACCACCTTGAATAGCTGCACCCATAGCAACTACTTCATCAGGGTTAACTTCTTTAGAAGGTTCTTGTCCTAATTCTTTCTTAACTAATTCTTGAATATAAGGAATACGAGTAGATCCACCTACAAGAATAACTTTATTAATATCGCTAGCTTTTAATTTAGCATCTTTTAATGCTTTTTTAACACTATCCATAGTACTATCAAATAAGTCACGACATAAATCTTCAAATTTAGCTCTTGTTAAGTTTACTTCTAAATGTAAAGGTCCATCTTCTCCTTGAGAAATAAATGGTAAACTAATTTGAGTGCTTGACATACCAGATAAGTCTTTTTTAGCTTTTTCAGCAGCATCTTTTAAACGTTGAGTTGCCATTTTATCTTTTGATAAATCAATGCCATTTTCTTTTTTGAAAGTATCAACTAAATAATCAATAATTTTTTGATCGAAGTCATCTCCACCTAGTCTATTATTACCACTAGTTGATTTAACTTCGTAAACACCATCACCTAATTCAAGGATTGAAACATCGAATGTTCCACCACCTAAATCATAAACTAAGATAGTATGTAAATTGTCTTGTTTATCTGCACCATAAGCTAAAGCTGCTGCAGTTGGTTCATTAATAATACGCTTTACATCAAGTCCGGCGATTTTACCAGCATTTTTAGTTGCTTGGCGTTCTGCATCATTAAAGTAAGCAGGAACAGTAATAACAGCTTCTGTTACTTTTTCTCCTAAATAGCTTTCAGCATCGGCTTTTAATTTTCCTAATATTTTAGCACTAATTTCTTCTGGAGTATACTTTTTACCATTTACTTCAACTTTTTCACTAGTACCCATTTTTCTTTTAATAGATATAACTGTTTTATCTGGATTTGCTATTGCTCCACGTTTTGCAGCTGCACCTACTATTGTTTCATCATCTTTAATTAATACTACAGAAGGAGTTGTTCTTTCACCTTCAGCATTTGTAATTACTTTAGGTTCTCCACCTTCCATAACTGATACACAACTATTTGTTGTACCTAAATCAATACCTATGATTTTACCCATAATATCATTCCTTTCTTAATTATGTATTAATTCAATTGCAATCAATCTTAAAAGATTAACTGTATATGATTTTTCTAATTTTAAATGCTATTTTTATTTATGCAAAGGGATAGCTCCCCATTTTTTATTATTCGTTTACCTTAACCATAGCATGTCTAATTACTTTATCTTTATAAGTATATCCTTTTTGTAATACTGTTAATACTACGTTAGGTTCTTCTTCAATAATACTTTCTCTAAGTACAGCTTCCATTTTATATGGATCAAATTCTTTACCTAGACAGTCTATTTCTTTTACATCTATTTCTTCTAGTAATTTTAACAGATTAGCATAGATTAGTTTAAAGCCACCAATAAATTTCTCATCTTCTGTAGTATCCATTTGAATAGCACGGTCAAAATCATCAATAATAGGAAGAATTTTCTTTATTACATTTTCTCCTTCATATTTTAATAATTGTTCTCTTTCTAATGAGTTTCTGCGAACTATATTAGAAAGTTCTGCACTTGTTCTTAATAATTTATCGTTTAACTTTTCATTTTCTTCTTTTAGTTTTTCTAGTTCTTTATTTGGTTTTGCTTTTTTATGCTTTTCTTTATTTTGGCAATGACATTCTTTTTCATCACATTTATGTTCTTTTTTTGTTTCTTTAACTTCTTCTTTTATAGTCTTTTTTTCTTCTTTATCCATTGTTATTTACCTCCAATATTTTTGTTAATATAATCTAGTAAGCCAATTACTCTATCGTATTCCATACGTTTAGGTCCTACAATAGCTATTGTTCCTTCTTCACCATTTATATTGTATTTTGTTTTAATAACAGTTACATCATTATCAAATTCACTTTCTTCTCCAATATAAACATTAACTCCATTATCTTTTTCTTCAATGTTTTTTATTAGATTTTCATCTTCAAATTTGCTAATGATATTTTTTATAGAATCAGCATCACTATATTCTGGCTGTTTTAACATATTAGTTTTTCCACTAAAGAACACATTAGATGAATTTTTAGTGAAATCATTAAATGCATCATAGAAAATATTATAAACAGCTTCATATTGAGTAACTTTTTTAGCTATTATTGGTTTAATATCAAATTCCAATCTTGAACTAACTTCATCTATAGGAGTTCCTACAAGCATTTTATTAATTATCTCACTTGTTTTAACTACTTCATCAATATAAATATTGGAAGATAAAGTAAATTGCTTATTTTCAACTATTCCTTTGTCAGTACAAACTAAAGCAACTATTTTATTGTCAGATAATGGTATAATGCTAACTTGTTTTAGTTCATTATCTTTGCTGCTTTTTCCTAATACTATAGAAGTATAATTAGTTATTTCTGAAATTATTTTTACACATTCAGTTATGGCATCACTTACTTCTAAGGCATTATTGTGAAATATTGTTTGTAATTTTAAGACATCTTCACCAGTTAATTCTTTTGGTTTCATTAAATTATCAACATAATATTTGTAACCTCTTTCACTAGGTATTCTGCCTGATGAAATGTGGTTTTTTTCTAGTAATCCTAAATTTTCTAATGTTGCCATTTCATTTCTAATAGTAGCACTAGAACATTTTAATTTAGAACATAATGACTTTGAACCAACTGGTTTAGCATTTTTGATATAACTTTCGACTATTTCTTTTAGAAGTTTATTTTGTCTATTATCCACGTCATCACCTCTTGTTAGCACTTGCTAAATCTAAATGCTAATTACATTATAATATTATGCTTAGCACTTGTCAATATATGAGTGCTAATTTTTAAAATTTTTTTTAATTAAAAACTAAGCAAATAATATGCTTAGTCCCTTATTTCCATTCCCAATTTTTAATTTCGTCTAAATCTGTTCCATATTCATGGATATATTCTTTATGTTCAATCAACTTATTTTTACACCATTCTTCTAAATCACACTTTTTATTTTCTAGTTTAGGTAAATATTTTAATGCGTCTAGAACTAAATGGAATCGATCTATCTTATTTTGAACACGCATGTCAAAAGGTGTAGTAATAGTTCCTTCTTCCAAATAGCCATGAACATGTAATTCTTGATTATTTCTTTTATAAGTTAATTGATGAATTAAAGATGGATAACCATGGAATGCAAATATTATGGGTTTATCCTTAGTAAATAATGAATCATAGTCATAATCTGATAAGCCATGTGGATGAATTTTATCGCTTTGTAATCTCATTAAATCCACTACATTTATAACACGAATTTTTAAATTTTTAAAGTTCTCTTTTAATATTGATACTGCAGCTATAGTTTCTAGTGTTGGTGTATCTCCACAACATGCCATTACTATATCTGGTTCACTTTTTTGATCAGTGCTAGCAAAATTCCAGACCCCTATTCCTTTAGTACAATGTTTAACTGCTTCATCCATTGATAGCCATTGTTTAGTTGGATGTTTGGAAGCAACAATAACATTTATATAATTTTTAGTTTTTATAACATGATCAAAGCAAGAAAGTAAACAATTAGTATCGGGTGGAAGATACATTCTAACTGTGTCGGCTTTTTTAGTTACTAAATGATTTAAGAATCCCGGATCTTGATGAGTATAACCATTATGGTCTTGTTGCCAAACATGAGAAGTTATTATGTAGTTTAAGCTTGCTATATCTTCACGCCATGGTAATTGATGACAAACTTTTAACCATTTAGCATGTTGAGAAGCCATAGAGTCTATTATTCTTACAAAAGCTTCATAAGAGTGGATAAATCCATGACGTCCAGTTAATAAATAACCTTCTAATAATCCTTGACAAACATGTTCAGATAAAAACGAATCTATTATTCTACCTTGAGCAGCTAAATACTCGTCACTTTTTATAATGTTAGCATCAAATTGACGATTAGTATTTTCAAAAACATAATTCAACCTATTTGATAATGCTTCATCAGGTCCAAATATTCTAAAATTTCTATTTTCTTCATTAAATTTTATAATATCTCTAATATATTTACCAAGTTCCATCATATCTTGAGATTCTGTTTTGCCAGGAATTACATTAATAGCGTATTTTCTAAAATCAGGTGTTTTTAATGGCTTATATAATAGTCCACCGTTTGCATTTTTATTTTCCCCCATTCTTTTACCTTTTGGTGGAATTAAAGGTTTTAATTCATTAATTAGTTTTCCATCATCAGTAAACAGCTCTTCTGGATGATAGCTTTTTAACCATTCTTCTATTAAAGCAAGATTCTTTTTATTGGTCTTATCTAAAGTTATTGGTACTTGATGAGCTCTAAATGATCCTTCAATTTGTTTGCTTTCAAATATTTTTGGACCAGTCCATCCTTTTGGGGAGTTTAAAATAATCATTGGCCAAATTGGACGATATGCTTTTTTATGTTTTGCTTCTTTTTTGATTTTTTTAATTTTTTCAACACATTCATCTAAAGCTTCTGCCATTAATTCATGCATTTTTTTAGGTTTGTCGCCTTCAACAATAATAGGATCATAACCATACCCTTTAAACAGTTCAAGTAATTCCTCAGTACTAATTCTGGCAAGAATTGTTGGATTTGCTATTTTATAACCATTTAGATGTAAAATCGGTAATACAACACCATCTGTTTTTGGATTTATAAATTTATTTAAATGCCAACTAGTTGCTAATGGTCCTGTTTCAGCTTCTCCATCACCAACACAACAAGCAACTATTAAATCAGGATTATCTAGTACTGCTCCATAAGAATGTGCTAAACTATATCCAAGTTCTCCACCTTCATTAATAGAGCCAGGAGTTTCAGGTGCAACATGAGAAGATATTCCACCAGGAAAACTGAACTGTTTGCATAATTTTTTTAATCCTTCATAATCTTGAGATACATTAGGATAAATTTCGCTATATGTTCCTTCCAAGTAAACATTTGTAACTGCAGCTTGTCCACCATGACCAGGTCCAGAAACATACATCATATTTAAATCATATTTATTTATAATTCTATTTAAATGAGTATAAATAAAATTTTGCCCTGGAGTAGTTCCCCAGTGTCCTACTATTTTAGGTTTAATGTGATCCATTGTTAATTTTTCTTTTAACAAAGGATTATCTAATAAATATAGTTGCGCTGCAGATAAATAATTACATGCTCTAAAATATTTATCTAGTAATTCTATTTCATTTTTATCTAATGATTTCTTTCTCATTTTCATACTTTTCTCCTTATTATATATTTATTATAGCTTATTTTTTAATATATTTTAGTTTTAAAAGAGATTATATACATGATTTTGACACAATAAAAAAGCCTTTTAAGGCTTTAAATATTTTCTTCTCTGATAGTTTCTAAAATATTATCTTTTTTTATTTTACTTGCTGAATAAAGCATAGTTAATAATACAATAATAAATACTCCTGTTATACTTATAATTATACTTTTAACCGGCCATATAATATAGCCGAAATCCATTACATTTGTTGCTGTTTTATCTATTAATAATACAATTCCTAATGAAACTGGTAAAGCATATAATAATGATTTAAAACCAAAGAATAAACTTTCGAAAAATAATATTTTATTGAAACCTCTAGGTGTTAATCCAACACTTCTTAGCATTGCAAATTCTTTTTTTCTTAACATTATACTTGTATTAATAGTATTAAACACACTAGTTACGCCAATTAAAGTAACCAAAGTAATAAAACCATATAATAATATTCTAATTGCCAATACTAAATTTCTTGTTTGTTCTAACTCGCTTGCAGGAATACTATAATAAACATTATCATTATTTTCTCTTAAATTAGATAATTTTTTAGATAATTCTTTATAATTTTGGGATTTAATTAATATTTCTTTGATATCTGTATTTCCTTCTTTAAGATTACTAACTAATTCGTTATATTTACTTTCTTTCATTATTAAAACTGGAACATCACTATAAGTATAATTTTTAAAACCAAATGGAATTATTTCACTTGTAACAATATTATTTATTTCATAATTACATTTTGCATTTTCCTCTAAGCAAATATAAAAATTAACTCTATCACTTGCAAAATATTTTATTTGTTTTGTTTTTCTATAATTATTACTTCTAGATACCGCATTTAATTTATTTAATAGTATTACACTATTATCATCTATTTTTAATTGTTTTATATACTCTTGATAATTTTTTTCATCAAGTCCAATTAATATTACAGCACCAAGTATAGATTTATTATCTTTTTGATATTGCGTATATTCTTTACTAAATTCACTATCACTTTTAAAATCAACATAATTGCTTAAAAATGTAGTCATTTTTTCTACTTCACTATAATTTTTAATTTCATTAATAATTTTGTCAGGTTCTTTTTCATTACTTGAAATAGTAACTGATGCATCATAATCTATTAAATTAACCGTATCAACACTACTTATCATATATTGTAAATATGTAGAGAACGAAATAAATAACACAATGCTTATAAATAAAGATATTATAGTTACGCGATATTTCTTTCTATTTCTTTTTATATTTTTTAAAGCAATTTCACCTTCTATGCCAAATACGGCATTAGTAAGTTTACTAGTTTTTACTTTTTTACTTTTAATTTTAATATCGTCATTTAATCTAATTGCTTCTATTGGAGTAACTTTACTTGCTGAAACCGCCGGAATAAATGCTGAAATAAATATTACTATTATCATAAATATTACCGGTAGTATTATATATAAGTAATTAAATACTAAATAAAATTTATAAGTCCAAATATTTCCTAATAAATGATTTAAAATTTTTAATACTATACTTATTCCTAATACTGCACTTGCTAAGCCTAAAACAATACCAATTACACCAACTACTATAGCTTCAAAGAAAACTGTATTTCTTATTTGTTTTTTTGTTGCTCCAATACTTGATAGTAATCCAAATTGTTTTTTTCTTTCTGTTGTTGATATAGCAAATGAATTATAGATTACAATTGCACATCCTACAGATAAGATAGCTAAAGCTATAAAAGCAAATTTTAACATGCCAGAATTAATATTATCATATTTTGATGCTCCATAAAAATATAATAAACGATCATTATATTCTATTTGATTATTTGTTATATTAAATGATTTAGTTATATTTTTAGATAGTTCATAAGTTTTTCTTGGCTTATTAAATGTAATAAATATATTATTACTATTATCAGATAAATTATCTAAGGTATAAACATTATAACCAGCAGATGAAGGTTGATCTGTATTAGAAACTATACCAACAATTGTATATTCCTTAGTATTTTCTTGTACTAAAACTTCATCCTCTTGATATTCTTCGTTAGTTTTTATTTCTTTATTGTTTAAATATCTTTTTCCTAAATTTAAGGTTATTTTATTACCAACACTTAAGTTTAATTTACCATTGGAATTCATTACACTAGAAATTAATATTTCATTATTATTCTTAGGAATTCTTCCTTTTTGTAATTCAAGAGCATTTAAGTGATTTTTACTAGCACCTTGTAAAAATATATAATGTCTGTTTTCATCATTACTATTTTCTAATTTAGAAAAGCCTATATTGGTAGTATAATCTACTTCTTTAATATTGATATTATTTTTTATTTTAGCATAATCTTCTTTAGAAATACCTTGGTAAACAACATTATGGCTACCATAAGATTTTATTGTATCTTCTTTTAAAGCAGATATAAAGCCGGATAATAAAAGCCCTACTCCTACCATTAAAGCTGTTGATAAAATTATTCCTATAATAGTTACAATAGTTCTTTTTTTATTTAAACATAGATGTTTTATGGTTAAATTATTTAGTATTTTCATTTTATTTCACCACTTCATCACTAATAATTTTTCCATCATCTATTGTTATTATACGATCAGCATTTAAAGCTAACTTTTGATCATGTGTAATCATGATTATTGTCTGTTCATATTTTTTATTAGATAATTTTAGTAGTTCAATTATTTCTTTAGATGAGTTACTGTCTAAGTTTCCTGTAGGTTCATCTGCTAAAAGTAATGCTGGATGATTCATCAAAGCACGACCTATAGAAACTCTTTGCTGTTGACCGCCAGATAATTCATTAGGTAAATGATTAACTCTTTTTTCTAAATTTAAAATATGAATTAGTTCATTTAAATATTCTTCATTTATTTTTTTATTATCTAACAATACTGGTAATGTCATATTTTCTTTAACATTTAGAACAGGAATAAGATTATAAAATTGATAAATTAATCCTACTTGTCTTCTTCTAAATATTGCTAAATTTGTCTCATTTAGTTTATAAATATCTTTGTTATCAACAAAAACTTTACCACTTGTTGGTTTATCAACACCTCCTAATATATGGAGTAATGTACTTTTACCAGATCCGCTTGCTCCTACAATAGCAACAAACTCACCTTTATTCACTTTAAAATTTATGTCATCTAAAGCTTTAACTAAAGTTTCTTTAGATCCATATGTTTTACATAAATGTTCAACACGTAATATTTCCATATTTTTTCCTCCTTAACAATTTTAATTATAGTTTTATTAGATGACTTTTAAGTGACTTTATTATTACATTTTTGTCATTTATTATGATAAAAATAAATAGAAAATTTAGTCCCTTTGTTTAACTTACTTTCAACTTCAATATGTCCTTTTTGTTTTTCAATAATCATTTTTGACATATTTAAGCCTATTCCTATACTATCTTTATTTTTATTTCCGTGATAAAACCTTTCAAAAATATGATTTATTTCTTCGGCTTTTATGCCTTCTCCATCATCAATTATTTCTAGTTTTAAATAAATTGGATTAGTTATTGATTGAATCGTGATAGTTCCATTTTCTTTTACATGCTCAAGAGCATTTTTTACTATATTACTGATAGCTTCTATTGTCCAATTTTTATCGCAAATTATAAATGCTTTTTTATCAATATTAATCTGTAATTTAACATTTTTTAAATCTAAAGAAATCAAAAATGGCTCACATGATTCATTAATTAATTTTTGTAAATTCACTTTATCTTTTTGTAAAGTTATACTCCCACTATCTAACTGAGACATTTTTAATAGCGAAGTTATTAACCATTTTATTCTTTCCAACTGTTTTTCACTTTTTTCTAATATTTCTTTTCTAGTTTTAGAATCTAAATTATCTTGTTTTAATATCTCATTAAAAACAAATAAAGATGTTAAAGGAGTCTTTAATTGATGAGAAATATCAGATAATGTTGTAGCTAAATATTTCTTTTCTTTGTTAGAGTTATCGGCCATATTTTTTAATTTTATTGTCATTTTATATATATCATCTTTTAATGAACTTAAAACATTATCATCATATGTATTAATATCAATATTATAATTATCAATTAAAATATTATCCATATATTTTTGCATTAATAAAGCTTCTTTTTTGGTATTTTGATTATTTTTTTCTATTATTTTGCTTGATTTTTTAGCATTTATAATTGATGTTTTTTCTTCATTACTTTCTTTACCGTTAACTATTGCTGCATTTGATATTGTACCTGTTGCATTTTCATTAACTTTTACTGTAAATTTAACTTCTATTGATTCTTTTGCTGGTACAGTTACAATCCATTTTAAGCCTATAACTGTATCATTTTCTAATATTGTTGTTCCTGAATTTTGTGCATCATCAATAGAAACAAAAGTTGTTTGTTCTGGAATTTTATCTGTTATTTCTATATTTTTTAACTCTTGTTCTCCATTATTTGTAACTTTTATTGTATATGTAATATTTTTATTGGCATATACTAATTTATCTTCACCTACACCAGTTGTAGCTATTTTTTCAACTGTAAAATCTGATGTTTGTGGTATTAATCTCTCTGCTACTGCTGAACCTGAAGCCACTACTGTTGATGGAGTCCACCAATTCCAAAAGTCTCTTGATACAAGCTTTTCTTGTTCTTCTACTCTTGTTATTGTTGTTTCTCCAACTTCATTAATATTTGTATTTGTTGTAACTCCATTTACATTATTTCTATTATTTTCTGCTACTTGGTTGTTTTCGTTGTTTGCTACATTATTATTTCCTGCTACTTGATTATTCCCATTATTATCAATAGTATTATTTTCTGCTACTTGATTATTTTCATTATTATCAACAGCATTATTTTCTGCTACTTGATTATTTTCATTATTATCAACAGCATTATTTTCGCCTGTTTTATTTTCATTAGCTTTTTGATCATCATTAGCTTTATTTTCACCCGAATTTTTATTTTCTTCTGTTGTCTGACTTTCTCCTGTAGATTGGTTTCTATCAACAGCTTCAGTACTACCTTTATCAGCTAAGAATATTCCTACTGATAAACCAGCGATAAACAATAAAACTATTACTATTGCTAT
>OLOA01002824.1_pt1 | contig 15012 bp, 12 predicted proteins | sample 1672201 | NCBI WGS metagenome assembly OLOA01 (sample SAMEA3136658, study PRJEB25190) | human gut metagenome
ACCTAGGGGTGCCGGCCCCGCTGAATTGCGTCAGGGATCCGACCAGTGGGCGGGCGCTGCGTTCAGCGCAGCTGCGCCAGCCGCGATTCGGCCAGCTCAGTCACGAATCCGCCAGCTCAGTCACGATTCCAGCGTGTGGGGTCGATGCGACCGCCGTAGGCCGGCAGCTCCACCGGCTGGTCCCCGGAGTGGAAGAAGGCCCACGGGCGGGTGACCCCGGCCGTGCCCTCGGCGCGAGCGCGACGCACACGCTGCGTGGACACCTCACACACCATGTCCGCCGGGGCGTCGTCCCCGATCTCGGCGAGGGTCTCACCCTCGGGCCCGAAGAATGCCGACAACCCGCGACCCACCGGCGCAGCCGCATTGACGCTCAGGAAGTTGACCTGGTTGACGATGGCATTCGCCCGGGCCATGACCATTTCCTGGGGTCGATCGGGCGTGGTGGTCTTGACGACATTGATGATCGTCTCGGCCCCCAGCCACGCAAGATTGCGGCTCACCTCGGGAAACCATGAATCGAAGCAGATGCACAGCCCCATGCGACCCGCCCCGGGAACGTCAAAGACCGCAAAGTCCTGCCCCGGCGTGAACGGCTCGAGTGGGCGCCAGGGAAAGATCTTGCGATATGTGGCCGCCACCTCCCCGTCGGGGCGAATGGCCAGTGCGGTGTTGAACAGTTCCCCCGACGGGCCGCGCTCGCAGACCGTGCCGGGCACCAACCAGACGCCCAGGCCCGCGGCGAGCTGACGTAGCCAGGTGACCCTGGGACCGTCGAGCGGCTCGGCTGCCTGCTGGTAGGCCTTCGTGCGGGCCCGGTCGGGCTGTCCGTCCGCGAACAGGTGCATCTCGGGAAATACCAGCATGCCGCCATCGGGGGTCTTGGTGAGCATTGCGGAACAGGCCTGCTCGAACAGCTCCCGGGGGGCGTCGATCGCAAGCGGCGCCGCCTGGGAGGCGACAACGGTGAGACTCACGCGGCAAGCTCCTCCACTTCGGTTGAGTCGGTCATCTCGGGCGGCGGGCGGTGGAAGCCATGGGTGAGCCCCACGAGCACGCAGATTCCGATGAACAGCCATGTTCCACCCACCAACAGCGCCGGCAGGTCCAATTCGGTGATCAGGTAGATCACGACCAGGGCGCCGAGGGCGGGGACCACATAGCCCGTCAGGGGGTTGACATGCTCGCCGCGTGCGATCTGACGACGCGTCAGCGAGATGGCCGACACATTGACCATGGTAAACGCGATGAATGCACCGAAGTTGATGAAGGACGTGGAGGTGCTGATGTCGAGGAAGCAGCCGATGATCCCCACTGCGGCCACCACGAGAATCGCGTTGATCGGCGTGTTCGTGCGTGGCGACAACCTACCGAAGAAGCGCTTGGGCAAGACGCCGTCACGACCCATCGCGAACATCAGCCGCGAGGCGGACGCCTGGGCGGCGATCCCCGACGCGAACTGACCGACGATCAGCCCCACCAGGAACACGGTGGACAGGAAGGCGCCCCCGATGGCCTTCGCGATCTCGAAGGCGGCCGAGTCGATGTCGAGCACCTGCACCAGCGGATGCACCAGCTCGGTGGCATAGGTGGCCACCACGAAGATGCCGCCGCCCACCAGGGCAGTGAGCATGATGGCCCGCGGGATCGTGCGCTTGGCGTTCACCGTCTCCTCGGTGAGCGTTGTCACCGCGTCGAAGCCGAGGAAGGAATAGGCGGCCGTCGCAGCCCCGGCCGACAGCGCCAACACGTCGAAGGGCTTTCCGGTGAAGGGCGTGAGGCTCAGCAATTGTTGTCCATGGTGCGCCACTGCATAGATGGAGAAGGCCACGAACAGGGCAATCACCAGCACCTCGATGGCGAGCAGCACCAGGTTCGCGTGGTCGGCGACCTTGATGCCCACGATGTTCAGCCCGCTGGTGATCACGATGAATCCGGCGATCCACACCGGATCGGGGATGGCCGGGAACTGGGCGTTCAGATACGAGGCACCGATCAGCCAGATCACCATCGGGATGAAGACATAGTCGAGCATCGATCCCCAGCCGACCAGGAAGCCGAGGTGGTTGCTGACCATCTTGCGCACATAGGTGTAGGCGGAGCCGGCCATGGGCACTTCGTGCGACAGCCGACCATAGCTGGTGGCGGTGAGCAGCATCGCCAACATCGCGATCAGATATGACCCTGCGGTGCCGCCGTTCGACTTCTGCGAGATCACTCCGAATGTGCCCAGCACGATGATCGGAGCAAGATAGGCCAGCCCGAACGCCAGGACCGAGTGGAGCCTCAGCTCACGTCGGAATGTCACCGGATGCCCGGGTCCGCCGGCACGCGTCGCAGCGGTCGGAGTATCTGTCATCGCCATCTCCCACTCCTTCTGCCGGAGGACTGCCTCGTCAGGGGTTCGGACGGGGGCACAGAAACGACCGGTGAGGTTGACATTAGGCGCCGGTGACCGCGGACCCGATGGCGATCACGGTGCCCGGATGTCACGTGGCTGAAACATTGGCGGACTAGTCGGATCATCCGGACCCGGCGGCGTCATGGCATGCAGAAGGGCCCGCACTCGCACGATGGCGGGGTACGGGCCCTGCACTGTTGGTCACTGCCCGGGGCAGTGACCAACGAAACCTTCGATTACTTGTCCTGCTCCCCCGACTCGACGCTCGGCTGGCTGGCCGATGTCGTGACCTCGATCTTGCGGGGCTTGGCATCCTCGGCCACCGGAATGGTCAGGGTCAGGACGCCGTCGGAGTAGTCGGCGTTGATCCTGCTGAGATCCAGCCCCGGCCCCAACGTCAACTGGCGCGCATAGGTGCCATAGCTGCGCTCGCGGCTGACCCAGTGGCTCTTGTCGTCCTTGTGCACCTGCTCGGCCTTGCGCTCGGCACGCACGCTCAGGGTGCGGTCGTCGACGTCGATGTCGATCGTGGCGGGATCAACCCCCGGCAGGTCCATCTTTGCGACGAACTGGTCGCCATCGCGGTACAGGTCAAGCGGCATGTATCGCGTATCCGGGCCGGCCGTCTTGGCCACCTGGTTGAAGAACCTGTCCATCTCGCGGAATGGGTTGTAGATCGCAGTGCTCATTGTCATCCTCTTTGCTCTCGCAGTGCGTCCCGGGGGTCTCCCGGGACCGGTTGCTCCTGATGCGTCTCGCGTGCGGACCCTTCGGCCCCGCGCGTTCCGCTTACATGTTGGGCAACCTGAACTCAACTTCGATTATTCCCCTTGAGTCCGAAAGACTCAACCCTGATCCCGGTTCTCGGGGCGGTAGAGTCTCGCGACGGCCTTGAGCGGGGCCATAAGATCGCTTCGTTCGGCTCAGGAGGCACCCCCATGCGCAGTCTCGGGCGCATTCTCGCCCACGTCGCCAATCTGTGGCCGTGGTATCTCGGCATCGTCATCTGTTCACTCGCCTCGGCCGGTACGGCCCTGGCAGTGCCGTTCGTCCTGCGCTCGGTGACCGACCTGGTCGTGGCGGCGGTGAATACCCACGCAGTCGACCTCGGCGCCGTCGTGCGGCTGGCTGCGGTGCTGTTCGCCTTCGATCTGGCCAACACCGTCACCTCGAACATCGGCGGTTACCTGGGCGACAACATGGCCATGCGGCTGCGTGCCGGACTCAGCAAGCGCTACTTCGACAAGCTCCTCGGCCTGCCCCAGCGCTATTTCGACGACGAACTGAGCGGCACCATCATCGGGCGGCTGTCGCGCTCCATCACCGAGATCACCCAGTTCATGCAGTCGTTCTCCAACAACTTCTTCCCGATGCTGCTCACCGTCGGCGCGGTGCTGGTGATCACGGCCCACTATTCGGTGTGGATCTCGCTGCTGCTCCTGGCGATCTTCCCGCTGTACGTGTTCTTCACTGCACTCACCTCCCGACGCTGGCAGCGCTTCGAGCGGCGAAAGAATGCCCACGTCGACCAGGCGAGCGGGCGCTTCGCCGAGGTGATCTCCCAGATGCGCGTGGTGAAGAGCTTCGTGCAGGAGAGGCGCGAATACTCCGGCTTCTCGCGCCACTATGACCGCACCGTTGCGCTGACCAGGCCCCAGTCGAGGTGGTGGCACAGCATGGACGTGGTGCGACGCGGCGTGCTCAACGTGGTGTTCTTCGTGATCTACCTCATCATCTTCCTTGGCACCGCCCGGTCGGTCTACTCGCTGGGCACCATGGTCATGCTGGTGCAGATGGTGGGCATGGCGCGCCAACCGGCCACGATGATGAGCTTCTTCGTGGACCAATCCCAACGCGCGGTCGCGGGCTCACGCGATTACTTCGAGGTGCTGGCCCAACCCAGCGAACACGACTGGAGGCACGAGGACGCCCCGGCGCCCGCCCTGATCGACGCGGACGCACCCACGATCAGTTTCCGGGACATCAGCTTCGGCTATGGCCAGGGTCCTGACGTGGTCGAGCACATCAGCTTCGATGTGGCCCGCGGTGAGCGGCTGGCTCTGGTCAGCGAATCCGGTGGCGGCAAGACCACCCTCGTCAGCCTGCTGATGGGCCTGTACCGACCCCGGCAGGGTCAGATCCTGGTCAGCGGACACGACACCTCCACCCTGGGCGTCACGCAATTGCGCGCCGAGGTGGGCGTGGTCTTCCAGGAACCGCTGCTGTTCAGCGGCACCGTGAGCGAGAACATCGCCTATGCCGATCCGGACGTGGCGGACCAGCAGATCCGTGATGCCGCAAAGCGCGCGAACGCCGATGCCTTCATCCGCGCCCTTCCCCATGGCTATGCCTCGGTGGTGGGTGAGCGGGGGCTCAAGCTGTCCGGCGGTCAGAAGCAGCGCATCGCGGTGGCACGGGCAATGATCAAGGATGCGCCGATCCTGGTGCTCGACGAGGCCACCAGCGCCTTGGACAGCCGTGCCGAGCAAGCAGTGCAGAACGGCCTGGAGCAGCTGATGGAGGGGCGCACCAGCATCATCATCGCCCACCGGCTGTCAACGATCGCCACCGTGGACAGGATCGTCACGATGCGTGGCGGCCGGGTGGACGAGATCGGCAGTCCGGCCGAGCTGGCTGCCAGTGGCGGCATCTATGCGCAGCTGTTGGCCCTGCAGGCCTCCGGGCGCCGGCGTGATCGTCGTCGCCTCAAGGAGTTCGACATCACGCACTGACCGCGCCGGTCCGGTGGCCGGTCCGCAGTGTGGGTCAGCGCCGCCCGTGGTGGGGACGCACGACCCGCGTGGCCTGCCAGTCATCGGCCACGTCGACCGCGCTGGTGAGGGTGAGGCCGGCGACCTCGGCACCCTCGGAGAGCTCTGAGGGCTCCACGTAGCCGGGACGTCCGATCTTGGGGGTGAAGAGCCAGATATAACCGTTGTTGCCCATGTCACGCATCGCGTCGACCAGGGAGTCCGCAACGTCGGTGTCGTTGCGCTGCCACAGCAGCACTACATCGACGGCCTCCACGGAATCCTCGACGAGATCGCCATCAATGGCATCCATGATGTCGGCCCGCAGGTCTTCATCAACGTCGTCATCCCATCCGAGCTCTTGGACGATGAGGCCCGGCTCAAGTTTGAGTTGCTCTACTCCCTCGGTGGACGAGGGAGCCCTTCTGGTGGTTCCACCCATGGCTCTACTTCACCACATAGGCTCCGCGGAACTCCACCCGGCGCGGCGCGGCGCCGCGCCGGGTGGAGGCCTTCACGACGGAATGGCCACCTTTTCCGGGGTCAGGACTCACCTCCGGCGGTGTCCTCCTCGGTGGCATGCACGTCCAGCAGCTGGTACTTGTTGAACGCCTCAGCAGCCTTCGAGGGATCGATCTCGCCCCGCCTGGCCAGCGTCTGCAGGGTGCGCACCACCAGTGAGGCCGCATCAATGTGCAGATGGCGGCGCGCCGCCGGCCGGGTATCGGAGAAGCCGAAGCCGTCGGCACCCAGGGTCACATAGTCGGTGGGCACCCACTCGCGGATCTGGTCCTGTACGGCGCGCATGTAGTCGCTGGTCGCCAGTACCGGCCCGGGACGCCCCGCCAGCTTCTGCGTGACGAATGGCGTGCGCACGGGCAGCTCGGGATGCAGGAACGCCTGCTCGTCGCATTCCAGGCCATCGCGGCGCAGCTCACCCCAACTGGTGACGCTCCAGACATCGGCCACGACGCCCCAGTCCTCCTTGAGCAGGCGCTGGGCCTCCAGGGCCCACGGAACGCCGACACCGGAGGCAAGGAGCTGGGCATGGGGCGCGTTCGCGTCACCGTCACCCTCGTTGATCAGGTGCATGCCCTTGACGATGCCCTCGATATCGGCATCCTCGGGCTCTGCGGGCTGCTGCATGGGCTCGTTGTAGGCCGTGATGTAGTACGAGATGTCCTCGGGATCGTCGCCATACATGCGGCGCAGTCCATCGCGCACGATGTGGGCGATCTCATAGCCGTAGCAGGGGTCATAGCTGACCAGCGCCGTGTTGGTGCTCACCAGGATGGGCGAGTGGCCATCCATGTGCTGGGTGCCCTCGCCGGTCAGCGTCGTGCGACCCGCGGTGGCGGCCAGGTAGAAGCCACGGGCCAGCTGGTCGGCGGCCGCCCACATGAAGTCGCCGGTGCGCTGGTAGCCGAACATCGAGTAGAACATGTAGATCGGCACCATCGGCTGGCCATGGGTCGCATAGCTCGTGCCCGCCGCCGTGAACGCACCCACCGAGCCGGCCTCGTTGATGCCGGTGTGCATGATCTGCCCGTTCTTGGCCTCGCGGTAGCTCAGCATCAGGTCATGGTCCACCGGCGTGTACTGCTGGCCGTTGGGGTTGTAGATCTTGATCGTGGGGAAGAAGGAATCCATGCCGAAGGTGCGTCCCTCGTCGGGCAGGATCGGCACGACGAAGGGGGCGAAGTCCCGCTCGCGCATGAGGTCCTTCAGCAGGCGCACGAAGGCCATCGTGGAGGCCACCTTCTGGTGACCCGACCCCTTGCGCACCGACTTGTAGGCCTTGTCGCCGGGCAACGGCAACTTCTTGCCGGTGGTGCGCCGCTCGGGTAGGAAGCCGCCCAACTTGCGACGGCGATCCATCATGTATTCCATCGCGTCGGAGTTGTCGGGCTCCTTGTAGTACGGCGGCAGGTAGGGATCCGCCTCGATCTGGGCATCACTCACCGGGATGTCACAGCGGTCGCGCAGGCCCTTGAGGTCGTCGATCGCGAGCTTCTTCATCTGGTGGGTCGCGTTGCGGCCGGCAAAGTGGCTTCCCAGGAAATAGCCCTTGATGGTGTGCATCAGGATCACGGTGGGGGCACCGTTGAACTCGGTGGCGGCCTTGTAGGCGTTGTAGATCTTCAGGTAGTCGTGGCCGCCGCGACGCAGCGACCAGATCTGGTCGTTGCTCCAGTCCGCGACCATCGCGGCGGTGCGCGGATCCTTGCCGAAGAAGTGCTCACGCACCCAGGCGCCGTCGTTGGCCTTCATCGTCTGGTAGTCACCATCCTTGGTGACGTTCATGAGGTTCACCAACGCGCCGTCGGTGTCGGCCTCCAGGAGCGGGTCCCAGTTGGAGCCCCAGATGACCTTGATCACATTCCATCCGGCGCCCCGGAAGAAGGCCTCGAGCTCCTGGATGATCTTGCCGTTGCCCCGCACGGGACCGTCGAGCCGCTGCAGATTGCAGTTGATCACATAGGTGAGGTTGTCGAGCCCCTCATTGGCCGCGAGCTGCAGGGCGCCGCGCGCCTCGGGCTCGTCCATCTCGCCGTCGCCGAGGAACGCCCAGACGTGCTGCTGGCTGGTGTCCTTGATGCCGCGGTTGCCCAGGTAGCGGTTGAACTGCGCCTGGTAGATGGCATTGAGCGGGCCGATGCCCATCGATACCGTCGGGAACTCCCAGAAGTCGGGCATGCGACGGGGGTGGGGGTAGCTGGGCAGGCCGCGTCCGCCCATCGGCTTCGAGTACTCCTGGCGGAATCCGTCCAGGTCGGCTTCGGACAGGCGTCCCTCCATGAAGGCACGGGCATACATGCCGGGGCTGCCGTGGCCCTGGAAGTAGATCTGGTCGCCGCCGCCGGGATGGTCCTTGCCCCGCCAGAAGTGGTTCATGCCCACTTCGTAGAGCTGGACGGAGCTTGCATAGGTGGAGATGTGTCCGCCCACGCCCACTCCCGGACGCTGCTGACGGTGCACCACCATGGCCGAGTTCCACCGCAGCATGTGGCGTACCCGCTGCTCGAGGTCCTCGTCACCGGGGTAGGCCACCTGCTCAGCCGGCGGGATGGTGTTCACGTAGTCAGTCGACACCAGCGACGGGATGCCGATCTGCCGGGCGCGAGCCTGCTCGTTCAGCTTCAGCATCACGTAGCGGGCACGGTTGCGGCCATCCGCATCGATCATGCCGTCCAACGAGTCCTGCCATTCACGGGTCTCTTCGGGATCCGTATCGGGAAGATTCGTTGGCAGTCCATTGAGAATCGGACCGGGTTGCTCGCGAGGAATCACTGTCGTCCTTCCATCTGGGCTGACGGCAGCGACCTTTGCTGCCCGTCATTCATCATTCAACCTGACCACCCCGCAGGCCACAACCGGATTCCTCCAGGTGGGGCGATTCAGCCGAGGGCGCATGGCCCTGTGAGCCGGGCCCCGGGCACGCACAGGCATGGTTGGGAATGGTGCGCGACGATGATCCGCTGGGCGGCCACGGCGGTCCGGTTGTCAGGACACCGATAACATCGCAGCGACGAAAGGGATGGACCATGTCACTGTTCGCCGCGGTAGAAGCGACGCCGAACGATCCGATTTTTGGACTCACCGACAAGTTCAACCGGGACACCGACCCCCACAAGGTCAACCTCGGCGTGGGCATGTACCAGGACGACGACGGGCGCGTCCCGCTGCTGGAGAGCGTCAGGATCGCGGAGGAACGCCTCGCCCGGGCCGCGAAGCCGGCGACCTATCCCCCGATGGACGGACTCCCCGACTACAACGCCGATGCACAGCGCGTGGTCTTCGGCGCCGATTCCGAGGCCGTGGCCTCGGGTCGGGTGGTCACCGGACAGTCGCTCGGCGGCACCGGCGGACTCACGCTGGCCGCTGACGTCTACGGCAGCGTCTCCCCCAACCACAAGGCGTTGGTCTCCACGCCCACGTGGGCGAACCACATCGCGATCATGCGCCATGCCGGATACGACGTGGGCAAGTACGCCTATTACGACGGCCGGACCGGCGTCGACATCGACGGCCTCCTGTCCGACCTGTCGGGGGCGGAGCCCGGCACGATGGTCATCATGCACGAGTGCTGTCACAACCCCACCGGATACGACCTCACCCGCAGCCAGTGGGACGCGGTCACCGAGGCGGTCCGGCAGCGCGGGTTGATGCTGCTCATCGACATGGCCTACCAGGGATTCAGCCAGGGCCTCGACGAGGACGCCGAAACCATCCGCCGCCTTGCCGCCGCGGGACTCACCTTCATGGTGTCGAGCTCGTTCTCCAAGAACTTCTCGCTGTACGGCGAACGCGTGGGCGCGGTGCACTTCGTGTGCGCCGATGCCGATGAGGCCGCCCGCGTGCGCACCAGGGTCAAGACTGCCGCCCGCGAGGACTACTCCACTCCCCCGTTGCACGGGGCACAGGTGGTGCGCACGGTGCTGCAGGACGAGCAACTGCGCGACACCTGGACCGACGAGGTGTCGACCATGCGTGAGCGCATCAAGAAGATGCGCACCGGCCTGGTCGACGGGCTGCGTGCCGCCGGGGTCACCGACATGGACTTCATCAACGACCAGGCCGGCATGTTCAGCTACTCCGGCCTGGACAAGGCCCAGATGGAGGAGCTGCGCGCGGTGCACCATGTCTATGGCACCGATGCGGGACGCATCTGCGTGGCCGCGCTCAATTCACGCAACATCGATCACGTGGTGGCGGCGATTGCCGCTGTGCGGGGTCAGTGAATACCTCGTGCCCGCCCGCTGACCGGCCCTGCATGACACCGGCCGGCCGGCGGGCCACACGCTTGACGCGCCCCGGGCGTGCGTCATGACCGGCGGACTGCCGCCGGTGCTCAGCGACCAGCGTCGCGCCACCATCACCGCGCACCTGGTCGCCCACAGCGGGGAGTTGACCACCCGCGTCGTGGAGGCGATCCAGTCCCGCCACAGTTGGTTCACCCGCCTGGGGGCCGAGGAACGCAGCTGGATCACGGTGGTGGCCCGGGCAGGTATCGACAACTTCATCAGTTGGTTCGCCGACGACGCCAAGGCCGACGTGAACCCCGGTTCCTTGTTCAACGCCGCTCCCCGCGCGCTGACCCGCAAGGTCTCGTTGCACCAGACCGTGGACCTCGTGCGCACCACCGTTGACGTGGTGGGCGAGCAGATCAACGAGCTCGTGCCGCCGCAGGAGCGTCGGGCCCTCGAGCTGGCCATCGTCTACTTCTCCCGCGACGTGGCGTTCGCCGCGGCGGAGCTCTATGCCCGGGCCGCCGAGCTGCGTGGCGGGTGGGATGAGCGCATGGAGGCGCTCATCATCGACGCCGTGGTGCGTGGTGAGGCCGACGACATGGTGGTCTCCCGCGCCTCGGCACTGGGATGGCACAGCCAGGGCGCCGTCATGGTGGTCGTCGGCCCCTCCGCGGCGGGCGCCGACCTCGAGTCCTATCGACATGCCGCAGAAGCGCTGGGCCTGGCGGTCCTCGCCTCACGGCAGGGCGGACGCGTGATCCTCATCGGCAGCGGGGAGCAGCTCACGGACCGCGACGCCGCCCTGGCGCTGGTTGCCCGGTTGGAGTCACGCTTCGGCGTCGGGAACATCATCGTCGGGCCATTGGCCCCGGACCTGGCGAATGCCAACAGGGCTGCCCGCACCGCACTGGCAGCGGCCCGCGTCGCCTATGCATGGCCGGACTGCCCCCGCGTGGCAAGCTCTGCACAGCTGCTGCCCGAGCGGGCCCTGGCGAACCAGGACGATGCGCGCGAGGCGCTCCTGGAGGAGATCTACAAGCCGCTGGCCGACGCGGGCGGCGAGCTGCTCCATACGGCCGCGAGCTTCCTGGAGCACGGCTCACTCGAGGCGACCGCACGCAGCCTGTTCATCCATCCCAACACCGTGCGCTATCGCCTCAAGCGGATCGCCCAGACCACGGGGAACTCACTGACCAATCCCCGGCAGGCCTATGTGTTGAGGCTGGCGATCACCCTGGGAAGGCTTGCGGAGGGCCAGGAGGAGGGCGCGAACGCCCGGATGCATCGCTGAGGCCTGGCGACACCCGAGCCAGCCGTTCGCACAAAGAAACCCCTCCCAGCTGACCGTCCCCACGGATCATGTTGTAGGAAACCTACAATCCGTGATGGTAGATTTTCGTCGCGCCCAATGCCGGGTTCGAACGACACCGCAGAGGAAGATGGTCAAGTGCTTGCAATCGTCGCGCCCGGTCAGGGCGCCCAGACGCCGGGTTTCCTGAACCCCTGGCTCGAGATCCCGGAGTTCGCCGAGGGCCTGTCCTCCCTGTCGGAGGCAACCGGCCTCGACCTGGTGGAGCTGGGCACCACGGCCGACGCCGAGGCCATCAAGGACACTGCGGTGGCCCAGCCCCTGCTGATGGGTGCCGGACTGTACGCCGGACTCGCCCTCAACACGGAGTCGGAGCACGGCGCCTTCGCGCTGGCCGACGTCGTGGCCGGACACAGCGTCGGGGAGATCACGGCGGCCGCCGGCGTCGGAGTGTTGGATCATGCCCAGGCAGCCGTGTTCATCCGTGAGCGCGGCCGGGGCATGGCGGCCGCATCAGCAGCACATGCCACCGGCATGGCGGCAGTGATCGCCGGAAAGCCCGACGAGGTGCTGGCCGCGATCCGGGATGCGGGACTGACGGCGGCGAACTACAACGGACGGGGCCAGATCGTCGCCTCGGGATCGTTGGAGAACATTGCCAGGCTGCGCGCCAATCCCCCGGCTCGTGCCCGGGTGATCCCGCTCAAGGTCGCAGGAGCCTTCCACACCGACTACATGGCCTCTGCCCAGCCGAAGCTCGCGGAGCTCGCGGACACGATGGTCACCCACGATCCGATCACGAGGCTGCTGTCCAATGCGGACGGAGCCGTGGTGGATTCGGGGCACGAATACCTGCGCCACCTCGTGCAGCAGGTCACCATTCCGGTGCGTTGGGACCTCTGCATGGCTACCATGCAGAGGATCGGCGTGACCGGCCTGCTCGAACTCACACCAGCGAAGACGCTCACCGGTATTGCGAAACGCAACCTTCCCGGCGTCGCGTTGTTCAATCTCAATACGCCCGACCAACTGTCCGATGCGCTCACCTTCTGCCGAGAGCACGCCGGACGAGTACTTGAGCCCCAGGAGGCCTGAGGGATGACCACTCTGAAAACTTCTACCGGCGCGCAGTATGCCCGGATTCTGGGCACCGGTTCGCACCGTGGCTCCCGGGTGGTGACCAACGAAGAGATGTGCACCATGATCGATTCCACCCCGGAATGGATCGAGCAGCGCACCGGAATCCGCGAGCGCCGCTGGGCCACCAAGGACGAGACGGTGCTGTCCATGGCCACCGACGCCGGCCGCAAGGCCCTTGACATGGCCGGGGTGAAGCCCGAACAGGTGGGCGCCATCATCGTGTCGACCGTGTCGCACCACATTCCCTCGCCGGGGTTGTCGGACTACCTTGCCGAAGAGCTGGGCTGCCCTGCTCCCGCGACCTTCGACATCTCCGCCGCCTGCGCCGGATTCTGCTACGCCCTGACGCTGGCCGAATCCATCGTGCGCGCCGGCCATGCCGGCAAGGACGGCTTCGTGCTGATCGTCGGCGTCGAGCGCCTCAGCGATATGACGAACATGGACGACCGCGGCACCGCCTTCCTGTTCGGCGATGGCGCCGGTGCCGCCGTGGTGGGACCCTCCGACACGCCTGCCATCGGGCCGGCCGTGTGGGGCTCCAAGCCGGCGAACGTGAAGACCATCGAGATCCAGTCGTGGACCGAGGCGGACAAGAACCCGACCGGTTTCCCCCTGATCCAGATGGATGGGCACACCGTGTTCAAGTGGGCGCTGTCGGAGGTTGCCGACCATGCCGCCGAGGCGATCGACGCAGCGGGCATCACCCCCGAACAGCTCGACATCTTCCTGCCCCACCAGGCAAACGACCGCATCACCGATGCGATCATCCGTCACCTGCACCTGCCCGACAGCGTGTCGGTGTGCCGCGACATCGCCGAGATGGGCAACACCTCTGGGGCGTCGATTCCGATTGCCATGGATGCGATGATCCGCGAAGGCCGGGCCAAGAGCGGCCAGACCGCCCTGATCATCGGTTTCGGCGCGGGTCTTGTCTACGCCGGCCAGGTAGTCGTTCTACCCTGACTCAAAGCCCGGATCCGATTCCGGACTCCTATCCCAAGTAACTCACCAGAAAGGCGCCACCATGGCCACCAATCAGGAAATTCTCAGCAAGATCGCCGAAATCGTCAACGACGTTGCCGGTGTTCCCGTGGAGGACGTGAAGCCCGAGAAGAGCTTCGTCGATGACCTTGACATCGACTCGTTGTCGATGGTCGAGATCGTCTACTCCCTGCAGGAGGCGTTCAGCGTCGATATCCCCGACGACGACGTCAAGAGCCTGCGCACCGTGCAGGACGCCGTCGACTACATCGAAAAGGCACAAAAGAAGGCCTGAGCCCCCGCTCGGGACCAATTCTTCGATGCCATTCCACTGGAGGAAATCTGCATGACCACTGTTGTCATCACCGGGCTGGGTGCCCTCACACCTCTCGGTAACGACGTGGCGACCACTTGGCAAGGACTGCGCGAAGGGCGCAGTGGAATCGGCGTCATCGACGAGGATTGGGCCTCCGAGCTCCCCGTTCACATCGCCGGTTCGTCCCTGGTGGATGTCACCTCGCACCTGAGCCACGTCGAGATCCGGCGCATGGACCGATCGAGTCAGCTGGCCGTCATCGCCGCCCAGCAGGCGTGGGAGGACGCGGGATTCACCTTCGCCCCCCAGAACGAGACGGATCCCGAGCGCGTCGGCGTGGCCGTGGGCACCGGTATCGGCGGCCTGGAGACCACCGTGTCGCAATGGGACCTCGTGCGCGACGGGAAGCGGCGCAGGGTGAGCCCCTTTGCCGTGCCGGCACTCATGCCGAATGCCTCCGCCGCGAACTGCGGACTGCGGATCGGCGCCAAGGCTGCCGTGCATGCCACGGTCTCGGCCTGTGCGTCGAGCAATGAGGCGATCTCGCTGGGCATCGACATGATCCGGCTTGGACGCGCCGACATCGTGCTAGCCGGGGGTGACGAGGCCGTGGTGCATCCGCTGACCATGGTGGCCTTCTCGCAGATGCAGGCGCTGTCGAAGCGCAACGACGAGCCCCAGCGGGCCTCACGGCCCTGGGACCGCAACCGCGATGGCTTCGTGCTCTCGGAGGGTGCGGTGATGCTCGTGCTCGAGTCGCTCGAATCGGCAACGGCGCGCGGGGCCAGGATCTACGGAACCCTGGCCGGATCGGGCATCAGCGCCGACTCCTACGACATGGTGAAGCCCGAGCCCAGCGGTGCTGGGCAGATGGCGGCCATGCGCAAGGCCCTGGTGGATGCCGACCTCACGCCGGCCGATATCTGCCATATCAACGCGCACGCGACCTCCACCCAGGCCGGGGACACCACCGAGGCGCACGGGATTCGTTCCCTGCTCGGTGACGACGCCGACCATGTGGTGGTCACCAGCACCAAGTCGATGACCGGGCACCTGCTCGGCGCCGCCGGGGCGTTGGAGACGATGGCCACGGTGCTGGCACTGCGTGACCGGGTGTCGCCCCCGACGATCAACCTCGATGATCCGGAGGACGATCTGCGCATCGACATCGCCGCCAACACGGCCCGTCCGCTGCCCGCCAGCGGCCGGCTGGCCGCGCTGAACAATTCGTTCGGCTTCGGTGGGCACAATGTGGCCGTCGCCGTGACCAATGACAATGTGACCCAGTAACCCGGTGGTGGGCCCCTCCACGTGGTGGGGCCGCATTCATCAGGAAGCGCCGGGGTGGTGCGATCGACTGATCG
>OLOA01002825.1_pt1 | contig 15010 bp, 9 predicted proteins | sample 1672201 | NCBI WGS metagenome assembly OLOA01 (sample SAMEA3136658, study PRJEB25190) | human gut metagenome
TCGGCGGTGTGGCCTCTTCCTGTTTCGCGGAGTGACTACCTCCTAAAAGTTGCTGGAGTTTTTCATTCATCGATTGTCCCGAAACAGCGATTGTCGCGCATACGACGAACAGGGCGGACAGACATAATGTACGTTTCATATCCGAATGGTTTTTATTTTTCCTGAATCAGAAGATCGATTTCCCGCAACCACAGGGTTGCCGTAGCGTCCGAAGGCATGCGCCAGTCGCCGCGCGGCGAGAGGGAGATGATGCCAACTTTCGGACCGTCGGGCATGGCCGAGCGTTTGAACTGCTGCGAGAAGAATCGCTGGAAGAATACCCGCATCCAGCGCAGGATCGTCGCCCGGTCGTAGCGTCCGTCGAACGCTGTTTCCGCAGCGAAGAGGATTTTTGCCGGGGAGTAACCGTTCTGGATGAAGTGGTAGAGGAAAAAGTCGTGCAACTCGTAAGGCCCTACCAACTTCTCGGTGTGCTGGGCGATTCCTCCCTCTTCGCCGGACGGCAGCAGCTCGGGGCTGATCGGCGTGGCGACCACGTCGAGCAGGATCTCGCGGATCGCATCGTCCTGACATACCTGGGCCATCCATCGTAGAAGCACCTGGATCAGGGTTTTGGGCAGCGAGGCGTTCAGACCGTACATCGACATCTGGTCACCATTGTAGGTCGCCCAGCCCAGTGCCAGTTCGCTCAGGTCGCCCGTGCCGAGGACCATGCCGTGCTCCATGTTGGCGATGTCCATCAGGATTTGTGTCCGCTCCCGGGCCTGGGCGTTTTCGTAGGCGGAAGATTGTTCTTCGGGGTTGAGTCCGATATCGGCGAAGTGTTGTTCGCAGGCTTTGCGGATGGAAATTTCGCGGGAAGTGATGCCCAGGCAGCGCATCAGGGCGATCGAGTTGCGGTAGGTGCGGTTGCTGGTGCCGAATCCGGGCATTGTGACGCCGATGATGCCTTTGCGGTCGAGCCCGAGGCGATCGAAAGTCCGCACGGCGATCAGTAGGGCCAGTGTGGAGTCCAAGCCGCCGGAAACCCCGATGACGACCTTTTTGCAATCGGTATGCTGCAGGCGCTGGGCCAGCCCCATCGTCTGAATGTTGATGATTTCACGACCCGATTCGTCCATCTCTTCGGGCGTTTGCGGCACGAAAGGATGGGAATTGAACTCCCGGTCGAGGGTGACGTTCGCGGGGTTTTCCGGCAGGGGAATTTCGACGATGATGCGCTCGGCGGGACGGTGCGGCGCGAAAGTCGTGGTACGGCGGCGCGAGTTGAGGAGCTTTTCGGTGTCTATGTCCGCGACGATCAACTGTTCCTCGGTCGAAAACCGTTCGGTGCGCCGCAGCATCCGGCCGCTCTCGACGATCAGGCCGTTGCCGCCGAATACCAGGTCGGTCGAAGATTCTCCGTAGCCGGCTGAACAGTAGATGTAGGCCGACTGGGTCCGGGCCGATTGCGATTTGACCAGCGTGAGCAGGTAGTTGTGCTTGCCCAGCACTTCGGGCGATGCCGAGAGGTTGAAAAGTATCTGGGCGCCGTCCACTGCCTGATGCAGCGACGGGGCGGCCGGAACCCACATATCCTCGCAGATTTCCACGCCGAACTTCACGCCTCCGATGTTGAAAAGCATGTTGCGGCCGAAGTCGGTATCCTGGCCGCACATCCGGATCGTGGCCAGGCCGATCTCTTCGCCCGACATGAAGCAGCGGGCCTCGTAAAATTCCGAGTAATTGGGAATATATGTCTTGGGGACCACGCCGTGAATACGTCCCTGAGCGAAAACTACCGCGCAGTTGTAGAGGGCATTGCCGTAAGTGACGGGCATACCGACGATGGCGACGATGGGCAGTTCGCGGGTCTGGGCGAGGATATAGCCCAAGGCCTGTTCCGCCGCATGGAGCAAGGCGGGTTGCTGGATCAGATCGCCGCAGGTATAGGAGGTGATGCATAGTTCTGGGAAGAGGATGATGCTTGCTCCCCGGTCGGCGCCCTTGCGGATCAATTCGGTGATATGTTGGGCGTTATAGTCGCAATCGGCGATCCGTACATGGGGAACTGCCGCCGCTACTTTCAGAAAACCAAATCTGTTCATACGATTTTTGCCGGTTTATTTTTTTCGTTTTCTGTCCCGAAGCGTATCGAACATCTTCGTACGGTCCGGGTATCGGAAAAACTCTCGGTTTGTTTTTTTGCGTTTTTTCGCTCGGCATGATCCGAACGGATTCGGCTTCGTGTCCGCCTGTCGAAAACGCTTGTTGTACAATATTTTTATTTTGTCCAGAGCTGGGCCAGGTTCAGGATCACCTGCATGGCTTTGTGCATGGTCGTCAGCGAGCAGTACTCGTAACGGCCGTGGAAATTCATGCCGCCGGTGAAGATGTTGGGGCAGGGGAGTCCCATGAAGGAGAGCCGTGCACCGTCCGTGCCGCCTCGGATGGGCTTCACGAGCGGTTCGACCCCCGCCATTTTCATTGCCTCGATCGCCTTGTCGATCACCTGCGGATGCGGTTCGACCATCTTGCGCATGTTGTAGTACGAATCCTTGAGCGTGAGGGTCAGTACCCCTTCGCCGTATTTGCGGGCGAGCAGATCGACGCACTCCTGCATGTAGTTCTTGCGGGCTTCGAAACGGGCGCTGTCGTGGTCGCGGACGATGTAGCTGATCTGCGCCTGATCGACCGTACCGTTGAGGGCGATACAGTGGTAGAAGCCGTCGTAGCCTTCGGTGTGTTCGGGTCGCTCCCAGGCCGGCAGCAGGGCGTTCAGCTCGCATGCTACCTGGATGGCGTTGATCATCTTGTCTTTGGCGTAGCCCGGGTGGACGTTGCGGCCCTGAATCTCGATCTTGGCGCTCGCGGCGTTGAAGTTCTCGTATTCGAGTTCCCCCTCGAAGCCGCCGTCCATCGTGTAGGCGAAGTCGGCGCCGAAGGCCTTGACGTCGAAGAAGTCCACGCCCCGGCCGATCTCTTCGTCGGGGGTGAAGCCGATGCGGATCTTGCCGTGCCGGAGCTCCGGATGTGCGAGCAGATATTCCGCAGCGGTCATGATCTCCGCCACGCCCGCCTTGTCGTCGGCGCCCAGCAGCGTCGTGCCGTCCGTGTGGATCAGCGTATGTCCCTTGAAGAAGCTCAGCTCCGGAAAGTCCGCGACTTTCATCGTCACGCCGGCGTTCAGCCGGATGTCCTTGCCGTCGTAATTCTCTATGACGTGCGGTTTCACGTCGGCGCCGCTCATATCGGGTGCGGTGTCCACGTGGGCGATGAATCCGATGACGGGGGCTTTTTCGCAGCCGGGCGTCGCGGGGATCGTACCCATGGCGTAGCCGTACTTGTCCACCGTGACCTCGGTGAGGCCCAGGGCCTTCATCTCTTCGGCCAGATAATCGAGCAGCACCCGCTGTTTCGCGGTCGAGGGGAAAGTTTCGCTCGACTCGTCGCTCTGGGTGTCGAACGAAACGTATTTCAGAAATCTGTCTTTGAGTTCCATAGTATATATCGTTGATTTTTTATTCTTCCTTTTTAGCGCGGAGCGAATGTACGGCGAAATAGATGATAAGCGCCAGATACATGCCTAGACCTACCCACGAGGCTGCGTTCGAACTGTTCCACTGCGTGAGTTTCCAGTCCACGTCGGCGAATTTCAGGATCGCTCCCACTACGCCCATCAGGGCGCCGCCTGCGATGAAGCCCGACGCGATGAGCGTACCCTGGCTCATACGTGCCTTGTTGAGCGCCTGATCTTTCGATCGGGTCGATACGAACCAGGCGATCAGACCGCCGATCAGCAGCGGAAGATTGAGCTGCAGGGGCAGGAACATGCCCAGTGCGAATGGAAGGGCCGGAATACCGATGCCGGTGAGTACCAGCGCGAGGACTGCGCCGCAGAAATAGAGTACCCAGGGAGCCGTTCCGCCCTGCATCAGGGGTTGGATCACGGCGGCCATGGCATTGGCCTGCGGAGCTTCCAGCGGGCTGCCGGGGCCGAAGCCGTAGGTTTTGTTCAGAATAATCATCACGCCTGCGACGGTAGCGGCCGAAACGAAGACGCCGAGGAATTTCCAGCTCTCCTGTTTTTTCGGCGTGGTGCCGATCCAGTAGCCGATCTTCAGGTCGGTGATGAAGCCGCCGGCGGTCGAGAGGGCCGTGCAGACCACGCCGCCGATGATCAGTGCGGCGGTCATGCCGGCCGTACCGTTCAGGCCGATGCTTACGAGTACCAGCGACGCGAGGATCAGCGTCATGAGGGTCATACCCGAAACGGGGTTGCTGCCGACGATGGCGATGGCGTTGGCTGCGACCGTCGTGAAAAGGAACGAGATGACGAAGACGATTAGTAGCGCCACGGCCGTCTGCCCCCAGTTGCCCAGAATGCCGAACTGGAAAAAGAAGAAGGTGGTGGCGAGCGCCGCGATCAACGTAGTGAGAATCGTGCGCATGGTCAGGTCGCGCTGGGTGCGCGGTACGTTCGTTTCGGCTTTTTTCTTGCCCGAAAACTCGCTGACGGCGAGCCCCATCGCCTGTTTGATGATGCCGCTCTGACGGATGATGCCGATAAGCCCGGCCATGGCGATTCCGCCGATACCCAGCGGACGACCGAAGGTCTGGTACAGCTCTTCGGGGGACATGCCTGCGCCCGTGGCGGTCGAACCGACCACCGGAACGACGAGCAGCCAGATCAGGAACGAACCGGCGGCGATGATGGCCGAATATTTCAGTCCGATGATGTAACCCAGGCCGAGCACCGCAGCACTCGTATTGACTTTGAGCAGGGTTTTGAACTTATCGGCGCAGAGGGTGCCCCAAGCCGTCATGCGGGTCGAGATCTCTTCCGTCCAGAGGCCGAAGGTACTCGCTGCGAAGTCGTACAGACCGCCCACCAGTCCGGCTACGGCCAGCAGCTTGGCCTGATTGCCGCCTTTTTCGCCCGATACGAGCACTTCGGTCGTGGCCGTCGCCTCCGGGAAGGGGTACTTGCCGTGCATCTCCTTGACGAAATATTTGCGGAAGGGGATGAGCAGCACGATGCCCAGGATACCGCCCAGTACCGACGAGAGGAATACTTTGTAGAATGCGGTTTCCAAACCGAGGATGTAGAGCGCCGGCAGGGTGAAGATCGCTCCGGCGACGATGATGCCCGACGAGGCGCCGATCGACTGTATGATGACGTTCTGTCCCAGCATGTTTTTTTTGCCCAGCATGTTTCCGACGCCTACGGCGATGATGGCGATCGGGATGGCCGCTTCGAATACCTGGCCGATGCGCAGGCCCAGATAGGCTGCGGCGGCGGAGAAGAGAACGGCCATCAGCAGGCCCATCGTGACCGAATAGGGTGTGACCTCCTTCGGCTTGGCGTCGGCCGGCATCATCGGGACGTACTCTTCGCCCGGTTTGAGTTCGCGGTACGCGTTGTCGGGCAGAGATTGAGAGGGTTTGGTTTGTTCCATTGCGTATGTAGGTTTTCGTTAAAATTCCGAGACAACTTACAAAAGTAGGTTTTTCTTTCAGAAAATCAAACGCAATGGCTCCTAAAAATGCGGCAATTCGTATTGCCGGGGCATTTTTCGGTCCCGGTCGTCGAAAAGATGATTATCCCCCGGGCGGCATGCGATGGCGCGGAATCCCCGGGGCGGGGCCGACGTTTCGCCGTGCCGACAGAAGGTCATATCCGGCGGATGAAATCCGCCATGACCGTCACTAACTTTTCGGAAACAGGCGCGGCAGCATCCATATAAATAGTCGTTTTTTGCCGTTGAGGATCGGTCACTTCGCTCTGTTTCAGCAGGTGGGTCATCCCTTCGATGATGACCTTGTCGGCGTCGGGCCGGGCTTGGGCCAAAGCTTCGGCGTTGTCGGCGGATATCTGGATGTCGTTGTCGCCATTGACGATCAGGACCGGCTGTTTTACCTGCCGGATCACTTCGCGCGGATCGTATTGCATCCACGAGATCAGGTAAGGCTGTGCGGAAGGTCGGAAGATACCTTGTAAAATCGCGGGAATATCTTCGGTCGTTTTCCCTTGTTTGAGCCGGGAGAGGATAGACTGCACGTTGAGGATGAGTCCGGGATTGTAGGAGATCAGTTCGCGGGTGAGCTGGAGTTGCAGGATTTCGTCGATCGGATAGCCGGCTCCCGCCAGCGAGATGACGGCCGCGACGTCGGGCGATTCGGTCGCTGCGACCAATGCGACGAGCGAACCTTCGCTGTGCCCGGCAAGGATGATTTTTCGGAAGCCGCGCTCCTTGAGGTAATCCGTCAGGGCTTCGGCGTCGGCGATGTAGTCGGCCAGGCGCAGCCGGTCTTCCTGTTTGTAAAGTTCCGGATCTTGGTAACGGCTGCCTCCGATGCCCTGTTTGTCGTAGCGGAGCGAGGCGATTCCCTCTTTTTCGAGCGCACGGGCGAGCATGTAGTAGGTGTTGGTTATTAGGCCCGAGCCGCTGTTGCCGTTGCGGTCGGTCGGTCCCGAGCCGGCGATGATCAGCACCGCTGCGTCGCTTCCTTCGTCGGGTACGGTCAGCGTTCCGGAGAGTTTGCCCCAGGAACGGGAAACCGAGATTTCCTCCTCTTTGGACTGGGAGGGAAGCGCCGCAAGCAACAGCAGTCCGGCGATGAGGTATCTGAATGTTTTCATGGTCGCTGTGTTTGTTAATCGAATCGTTACAGGAGATCGGCGAGCCTCTCCAGTCCGATGCTGTGCGATCCTTTGACCAGGATCAGGGCCTGCGATACGGGATGTTTCCGGAGCTCTGCGGCCAGTACTTCCTGCGACGGGTAGAGAGTCGTGTCGGCGGGTCGGGATTCCAGGCTGCGGTAAGCCTTCGCGAAATGCGGTCCGACCAGCAAGATACGGGCATCGGGAATTTCGGCGGCGAGGGAGATGATATGGCGGTGTTCCGCATCCGACCAGTCGCCCAGTTCCAGCATATCGCCGAGGATCAGTATCTTCCGGGTGCAGCCTTCGAGCGGTTCCTGCCGGAAGTTGACGAGCGATGCCTGCATGCTCGAGGGATTGGCGTTGTAACAGTCGAGAATCAGGGTATTCTGCCCGGTGCGTATTTTTTGTGAGCGGTGGTTGTCGGGCCGATAGGAGCCTACGGCATAGCGGATGCGTTCGTCGTCCACGCCGAAATAACGCCCGACGGCGACCGCCGCAGCGACATTGAAGCGGTTGTAGTCCCCTTCGAGGTGGTGCTCCACGCCGTCGGCCAGCGTGGTCGGGTAACACTCCGCAGCCAGCGTTTCGCGTTCGGCCGCCATGGACATCAGGACCGGGTCGTTGGCAGGAACGAAAACGCGCCCTCCGGTCCGGGCGAGCCAGTCGTACAGCTCGCCTTTCCCGCGCCGGACACCCTCCGGGCCGCCGAAGCCTTCCAGGTGGGCTCGTCCGATGTTGGTGACGATGCCGTAGTTGGGTTCCGCGATCGAGCAGAGCAGGGCGATCTCCCCGCACGCGCTCGCACCCATCTCCACGATGCCGAACTCCACGTCGCGGGTCATTGCCAACAGGGTCAGCGGTACGCCGATGTGGTTGTTCAGGTTGCCCCGGGTGGCATAGACTTCGTATTTCTCGGCCAGTACGCGGCTGACCAGCTCCTTCGTGGTGGTTTTGCCGTTGCTGCCCGTGATGGCGAGGATCGGCAGCCCCAACTCCCGGCGGTGTTCCCGGGCGAGGGCTTGCAAGGTTTGCAGCGCGTCGTCCACGACGATCAGACGGTCTGCCTTGTCGGGGCGGGTGTTCGGGAGCGAGGGATCGTCCACGACGGCGTATGCCGCCCCCTTTTCGAGGGCGTCGGCTGCGAAGCGGTTGCCGTCGAACGACGCCCCCCGGAGCGCGAAGAATACGGAATCGGGCTCGATGCGGCGGGAGTCCGTCGAAATGCGCGGGTGGCGCAGATACAGTTCATACAGGGATGACATCGGGGAAATCGAATATTTGGTCATGTTTTCCTTGTCCAAAAGAAGAGCGGAACGCTTGTCGATGGGAAACCCGGCGAGGGGCATTTACCTTTTCGGAAATCCCGGCGGCTCCGGAATCCCGCGTCGGAGCGGAAATGTTGTGGCCCTTAAATATGTTTGTCGCCTTCGTTGTATTTCACTTCGTCGATGAACTTCTTGATGTTCTGTTCCTCGCTGCGCGGACAGATCAGCAGCACGTCCTCCGTATCCACCACGATGTACTCCTTCAGGCCGTTGATGACGGCTACTTTGCCTTCCGGGAGGGAGACGATGCAACTGCGGGTATTTTCGTCCGTATAACATCCCTTCTCGGGTTTGGCGTTGGCGTAACGGTCCTTGCGGGCGTGCTGGTAGAGCGAGCCCCAGGTCCCCACGTCGCTCCAGCCGAACTCTCCGCGGCGTACATAGACGTTGTTCGCCTTCTCCATCACGCCGTAGTCGATCGAGATGGAGCGGCATTCGGAGAATACTCGGGCGATGGCTTCCGCTTCTTCTGAAGTGCCCAATACCGGCTGGATGTCCGAGAAGAGGGCGTGGTGCTCGGGCAGGTAGGTGCGCACCGCTTCGATGATGTCGCCGACTTTCCAGACGAAGATGCCGGAGTTCCAGAGAAATTCGCCGCATTGCAGGAACGTCTGCGCCAGCTCCAGGTTGGGTTTTTCGGTGAAACACTTGACCTTGCTGATGGTCCGGTCGTCTGATACCTGGATATAGCCGTAGCCCGTTTCCGGACGGGTGGGCTTGATGCCGACGGTCATCAGAGCCGCCCGGTCGTCGATGAAGTCGAGGCATTCGCCGATGATGGCGCGGAAATCCTCCTCGTTGAGGATCAGGTGATCCGCCGGGGTGACGATCATCTTCGCTCCCGGATCGCGCTTCTGCAGTCCGTAGGCTGCATAACAGATGCAGGGAGCCGTGTTGCGTCCGACGGGTTCGCAGAGTACCTGTTCCGGCCCGAGTTCCGGGATTTGTTCCAGCACGAGGTCTTTGTAGCGGGCGTTGGTCACGACCAGGAAATTTTCAGCCGGAGCCAGTTTTTCGAAACGCTCGTACGTCATGCGTATAAACGACTTGCCGGTGCCGAGGATATCGAGGAATTGCTTGGGCTTGGATTGGCGGCTTTTGGGCCAGAAGCGGCTGCCGATGCCGCCGGCCATGATGACGCAATAGGTATGTTTGTCCATGATGAGTTGTCGCTGCGGTTTGTTTTTGAATGATTTCGGAATTTACGGCCGGCATCGCCGGATCGATCCATTAGACAAAGATAGCTAAAATTATTCTCGGATGAAAATTAAATATTGTTCGGTATGTTTTTGAAATGCGGATATTTGTCGGCCAGGGAAATTTTACGGATGATACGGACGAATCGTACAACGAACTATCCGGCACTTGGGAAAAAGTGCCGGATAGTGGACGTGGAGTCGAGAGATGCGGTTTACCGCAGTACGACGGTGATCGACATCGGACCGTGCGCCCCGAAGACCAGGGCCTGTTCGATATCTGCGGTTTTCGACGGTCCGGACATGAAGTATCCGTATTCGAAGTCGTCCAATTCCGGTCGGGCGAGAGCCTCGTGCATCGTATCGACCAGCGCATCGCGCGGGATGAGGATCATCAGGGCCGTGGCACCGAAATAGAGGGCTTTGTGGCGGATATCCTGCCGGATCCATACCGCGCCGTTTTCCGCCACGCCGAAACAACCGTCGATTACGCCCAGGTCGATATCGATCAGCTTCCGGGCGTCGTCCACCGTGTCGGGGTTGATAGTGGCGTGTGCTTCGGGCAGGACGGAGGCGATGGTTTTGGCGTCGGGATAGTATCGGCGGATCAACTCTGTAAGGGGGGTCCCGTCTGCCGCGACGACCTGCCCGCCGGCCGCTTTCACGGCTTCGGCGAAGGCGGCCGTGCGATCTTCGAACCGCAGCGGAGTGAAGTCGAAAGCGGGGTAATCGACCGGAGGCATGGCGGCTCCGGCGATGCGGTTCAGTATTATTTCTTTGCTGTTCATCGTTCGGTCGGTTTTTCGGATTTGACTTTGCCCGCTTTCCACCGGGCGTTGAAGGTGCTTCGGGCGAAGTGGGGTATGTCGCGCCCGTAAGCATACCAGGGGTTCAACTTGTTGTTGAGTACGAAGCGGGGCAGGTATTCCGCGATGCGGGCCGCTCCGACAGCCGCGTAAAAACGGCCCGGACCGCCCATGGCGAAGTCCATACCTTTGACCATGAACTTTTTGTGCCAGTCGATCAGGTTCTTTTCGCCCATCTCCTGCCGCCACGCGTAGATCTGTTCTCCGAGGTCGATCTTGGCCGGGCATACGTCCGAGCAGGAGTAACAGAGCGAGCAGCCCGAAACATTGCCGCCGTACCGTTCGGGCGAACGGAGCATACCCAGGTTGATACCCAGCGGTCCCGGGATGAAATACGAGTAGGAGTAACCGCCCGATCGCCGGTAAACGGGACAGGTGTTCATGCAGGCGCCGCAGCGCAGGCATTTGAGCATGTTGCGGTGCGCCGCGTTAGCCAGGGATTCCGTACGGCCGTTATCGACGATGATGACGTGGATCTGTTTGCCCGGTGCGGGACGTCGGTAGAGCGAGGTGTAGGCCGTTACGGGCTGTCCGGTGGCCGAGCGGGCCAGCAGGCGGGTGAAGACGGCGAGCGCCCGGTAGTCGGGGATCACCTTTTCGAGCCCCATGATGGCGATGTGCAGGTCGGGGAACGAAGTGCCGAGGTCCGCGTTGCCCTCGTTGGTGCAGACGGCGAACGCCCCGGCTTCCGCCACGGCGAAATTGACGCCAGTCATGGCGATGTCGGCACCGAGGAATTTGGAGCGCAGGTGAATCCGGGCCTGGTGCGTGAGGTAGGTCGGGTCGCTGTTGCCGGGTTCGGTATGCCACACTTTTTCGAAGAGGGCGCCGACCTCTTCACGGCGGACGGCGATCGCGGGCAGCACGATGTGGCTGGGCGGCTCGTGCAGCAACTGCATGATGCGCTCCCCCAGGTCGCTTTCGACGGCATCGACGCCGCGCTGGAGCAGATAGGGCGTCAGTCCGCACTCCTCCGACAGCATCGACTTGCTCTTGATGAGGTTCTTGCCGCCGTGAGCCGATATGAGCTCCCAGACCGTGCGGTTCATCTCGTCGGCATCCGCAGCCCAGTGGACGACGATGCCGTTGGCGGTGGCGTTGCGTTCGAACTCTTCGAGGTAATGGGCCAGGTGGCTCAGCGTGTGGCGTTTGATCTGTGACGAAGCTTCCCGCAACGCCTCCCATTCGGGAACTTCGTGCATCATCTTGTCGCGCTTGGTGCGTACGGCGAACAGGGCTTTGTCGTGCCAGGCGGTGCGCGGTGCGTCGGCGATGAATTTCGCCGCGGCTTTGGAGTGGCTGCTCATAGTGTCGAGGTGAGGATTTGTACGATGTGCAGGGTGCGGATCGGGAGTTTGTCGTGGTCGATGATGCCCTGCATGTGCATCAGGCACGAACTGTCGGCGCCGGTGATGTATTCGGCGCCCGTGGAGAGATGGTCGCGTACTTTGTCGCGTCCCATGCAGGTTGAAACGGCGTTCTCCTCGACGGAAAACATACCGCCGAAGCCGCAGCACTCGTCGATGCGCGAGGGTTCGGCGATTTCGATGCCTTCGACCATCGTGAGCAGATCACGCAGTTTCGAGAAGCGGGGCTGGTTGAGCTCGCTCGGCGAACCGAGCCCGAGCTTGCGCAATCCGTGGCAGGAGTTGTGGATGCTCACCTTATGCGGGAAACGGGCCGGGAGCGAGGCCGGTTTTACGACGTCGTGTACGAATTCGCAGATCTCCCAGATGCGGGAGTCGATGCAGGCGTGTTCGCGGTAGTTGTCCAGCAGGCGGGGGGATCCCTCCTTGACGAAGACCACGCAACTGGCCGAAGGCCCCACCACGTAGTCGTATTTGGCGAAGAGCGCTTCCATCCGCTCGGCCAGGGCCTTGGCGTCACGCTCGTAGCCCGCATTGGCCATCGGCTGGCCGCAACAGGTCTGATCGAGGGGATAATCTACCTCTACGCCCAACTGCGTGAGCAGCTTGTAAGAGGCTTCGCCCACCTCGGGATAGAGCGCGTTGATGTAACAGGGAATGAAAAGTCCAACTTTCATCGGTCGTGTGTGTTTAGAAGCTGTTTGCCGAAAAAGCAACAAACAGGATTCCAAAGTTAACTTTTTTCTGAAAAATATGGATGTTGAGGGTGAAAATAGCTTCCGGCAATTTTTTTCGATGTGCATTTTACGACGGTCGTGTGCGTGTAACCGATAGATTTTTCCTATATTTGCCTACTAATAGGTGGACTAATTCTTTTACAAATGCGGATACGACTTTTCACGATACCGAATTTATTGACCCTCATGAATCTGCTCTGCGGGTCGTTTGCCGTCGTGGCAGCACTGATGTACAATGATTTGACGCTCGCTTTCTGGCTGATAGTCGCGGGAATCGTGTTCGATTTTTTCGATGGTTTCGTGGCCCGTCTGTTGCATTCGTCTTCGGCGATCGGGGTGCAGCTCGATTCGTTGGCGGATGTCATTACTTCGGGACTGGCTCCTGCCGCAGTGCTCTGGCAGGTTTGCCTGCAGACCGAACCTTGCTGGAGGGCTGGAAGCTCGGGTATGGCGTGTTCGTCCTGGCGGCGTTTTCCGCGCTGCGTCTGGCCAAGTTCAACATCGACGAAACGCAGACGGTCGAATTCTGCGGACTTCCGACGCCCGCCGGATCGCTTCTCTGCGCTTCGCTCGGCATGCTGTGGCAGCAGGGAATGCTCGCTCTCTCTTCGGACGGGGTGTTGCTGGTCGCCGTGCTGACCTCCCTGCTCCTCGTTTCTCCGATCCGCATGTTCGCTCTCAAGTTCCACGGCTTCGGTTGGCGCGGAAACGAGGTGCGATACCTCTTTCTGCTGGCGAGTATCGTGTTGATAATTATACTTCGTACATACGCTATCCCGGTAATTATCGTTTTATATATCGTCGTGTCGGCGGTTCGCTGGCTCTGCATGCGCTCGGGAAATCCCGATAAAGCACCGAAAGCCTGATTTTTTACTATCTTTGCCGCGATTTGCGCGTACGTATTCCGATGTTTCCGAAGGTGTTGAAAAAAATTCTGTGGATTTTGCTGTGGGGAGGGCTGCTGGCCTTTCCGACGTTGGAGGCATCCGCTCAATTCGACGCCAGCGCGATTCTGCGAAATCAGAACAATCAGAATCCGAACGACCCGAATAATCCGAACAATATGCTCGGCAGCAACCCGTTCCAGACGCAGAACGGCGAGGAACAACCCGCCATGCCGACCGATTCGACCAAGAAAAAGCGGATTCGAAAGCCTCTCGAATCCTATTTTTTCAACGATTCGATCCGTGCGCTGCCCAACTTTTCGTGGACGATCTCGCGGGACTACAACCAGGTGCATATCAATCCGCTCGATACCACGCTCGCCACTTTCCGCATCGACTACCCGTTTTATAAGGAAGGCGTCGGCCATGCTGCCGTGGGTGCGTTGGGACAGGCTTCGTTACCGTACAACTACTTCGAACGGCCTCAATACCGCAACTTCTCTTTTGCCGAAGGGTTCGATGTCTATACCTATCGCATGGAAAACGTCCCCTTCTACAACCTCAAACGGCCGTATTTTCACTTCATGTACCTTGAGTCTGGACAGAAGAAGTTCCGGGAGGAGAATTTCAGCCTGACGCTGGGGCATAATATTTCGCCGACTACCGGCTTCAACGTCAATTATCGGTCGCGCGGTACCAAGGGCCTTTACGAGTGGTCCCGTACCAAGAACCACAACCTTTCGGTCGCCGTTTCGCATACGGGAAAGCGTTATTCGGTGCATGCCGGATTCATCAACAACCACATCGAGACGCGTGAGAACGGCGGCGTGGTGGGTGAATGGGCGATTCGGGATACGACCTTCGAAATGCCGTCGGGCGTGCCGATGAAACTGACCTCTTCGGAAGCCACCAATACTTACCGCAACAATGCGTTCTTTGTCGAACAGTCGTACGGTATTCCGTTGCTGCCGGTTACCGAAAGCGACTTTTCGATCGCCAATCTGCCTGCCGTATTCATCGGTCATTCGTTCGAATACAACTCCTGGAGCAAGGTTTATAAGGATATTCGGGGAACCTATACCGACGACCGTTACGAGCGAGATGCAGATGGTAATTTTGTGCCGCAGGATGGACTCGAATATTACAAGAACTGGTTCATCAATCCCACGCAGACGCGCGACTCGATCTATGAGCGGGTGATTTCCAACCGGGTGTTCATTCAGGCGCAGCCCTGGGATCGTAACGGCGTGGTCGGTACGGTGAACGGAGGTGTAGGACTCGACCTGCACACCTATTCGCAGTTCAGGTTGGATTCCTACCTGAACGGTAAGTACGACAAGGTGGGTAAAAGCAGTTACTTCGTGTATGGATCGGTCGAAGGAAAGATCAAGAAATATGTCGATTGGGGAGCTGACGCCAAGTTCTACCCGTCGGGATATCGCGGCGGTGACGTTTCGTTCGGGGCCAACCTGACCCTGACGGGATATATCCGCAAACGTCCCCTGATTCTCGAAGGGCGTTTCCGTATGGAAACGCGTTCGCCGGATTACTGGCAGGAGAATCTATTCTCTAACCACTACGTGTGGTTGACTCCTTTGCGCAAGGAGAATGAAACTCGTTTCGAAGTTGCTTTCCGTGTCCCCGATTATGCGTTCGAGGTCGGTGTGTGGCAAGGCATTGTCACCGATAAGATTTATTACGGCGCCGACAGCCAGATAACGCAGGACAACGGAACCGTCAGCGTGACGAGCGTGTACGCCCGCAAAGATTTCCGGATCGCCGGACTTCATTTGGACCATAAGGTTTTGTTGCAGTGGAGTACGAATCATAGTGTCATACCTGTTCCGCTCGTCAGCGCCTTCCTCTCGTATTATTACGAGTTTTGGGCGGTGCGCGACGTGCTCCGGGTGCAGTTCGGTGTCGATGGCCATTTCAATACGCGCTACTATGCGCCCGGCTACAACCCTGCGCTCTCGGAGTTCTTCAATC
>OLOA01002829.1_pt1 | contig 14993 bp, 12 predicted proteins | sample 1672201 | NCBI WGS metagenome assembly OLOA01 (sample SAMEA3136658, study PRJEB25190) | human gut metagenome
GGAGGTGCCGGACATGGTCTCATAGGCCTGGCCGCCGGGCACTACGCCGTTGACAGAATAAATCGAACCACCAGGGGCTGTAATCTCGGGCTTAATGCCCAGAGTCCCCGGAACTCCCCAGGATGAAAAGTCGCTTATGGTATAATCACCTGTATCATATACCACAGAGTCAATCTCAGCAGATACATTCGTCTTTCCAGTATAATAAAGGACGGTTTCCTGGTCTCCGGCATAGACCGGCGTGGAATGAAGCCGAATCATGGCTCCGTCAGCCTGGGTAATGGAAACGCAGGGAATGGTGGCAGAGCTGCTGGACAGATCCATGTTGATGGCGCCAGCCTGGTTGTTGCAGACCACACAGGCCAGGGCCCCGGCGTTGGCGGCTGCCTCATGCTTCTGATAGAAGGAGGTGCTGCCCCGGGATACGAAAACAATCTTTCCTTTTACGGCGTCGCCGAGGGCCGTAAAATCCTCCGCCGTGCCAAAGCCGTCTATCCAGACGTAGTCATAGTCGCCGGAGAGGGTGGTGAAGGGTGCGTTAGAATAGCCGTTGGCAGAGGAATCCGTATAGAACACCGGATTGTCAGCAACTGAAAAATAATTGCCGGTAAAGCCGATGTTGTCCACAGAGGCCACGTTCAGAGCATTGGTGTAGGTACCGGGGCTGCCGGAAGTTGCAAAGCTGACGTCATCTCCATAGAGGTAACCAGCGCCAGCTTTGGAGTTCTCCGCCCAATGCCCGGAGTTGCCGGCGGACATGACAACCATGGTGTCGCTGTCAGCCAGGCTGTTCAGGATATCCTGATAGGTCGTGTTGCGCGCAAAGCCGGGGTTGCCGGAACCCAATGACAGGTTCACCGAATCGCAGCCCAAAATAATCGCGTCTTCTATGGCGGCCATATAGTCGGAATCATAGGCGCCGCCGCCTTTGCCAAAGACCTTCATGGTAAGGATCTGGGCATCTGGGGCAACGCCCTGAACCTTGACCGTCTCCAAGGCACGGGAGAAGGAGCCGTCCCCGTTGGAGAGGAACGCATTGGCAGCTGCAATGCCCTCAACATGGGAACCGTGTTCACCGGCACTGTCATGATCATGGGTAATGTCCAGATCCTTATCTATGTAGTTGTAACCAAAAGGAATCTTGGCATTGACATAGAGCTGCCCGGCGTTCACCCCGGAAATGTTGAGAAGCTCCAGCTTCTCAGAAATCTCCCCCTGGTCCAGGAGGTTCAGACTGCCTGTGTACTCGTCTACCGGAATTTGATGCAATCCGGCTTGATACGCAATGCTATATTCATAGGCATCTGAAGCAAAGCTTTGATGATCCGTGTCGATGCCGGTGTCTATGACCGCAATCCGGGAACCTGCCCCGGTATAGCCGGCCGCCCAAGCGTTGCTGCTGCCAATCTGCAGGTGCGACGTTGCCATGTTGGGATCTGCCGTTTCCTCCGTATCCACAACACAGGGCTCATAGCGCGTCTCCACCACAACTTCTTTCACACCAGGCAGGCTCTGGATGGCCTGGATCTGGCCATAAGGCACGTTGGCGGAAATGAGATTCGCCGCCAGGGTCAGGTTCCAGACAACGTCCAGCTTTTCTTCTGTCGCACGTTCAATGGCGGCAGTCACATCGGCCTGGCTACTGCGCAAAGCGGCGCGATAAGACATGGCTGACGCATTTCCGGCAATGTCCATTGTGGAAAATCCCTCGTCAAGGGTGGATTTTTGGTCCAGAACAATAGAAACACGCACCAGATCGGTGTCCGCGTATTCCGGCTCATCCTGAATTTCGGCTGCAACGTCCTGCCGCAGTTCTGCAGAAACCGAGCCGCTGTCAACCTTTTGAAAGCGCAGAGCCTGGAGTTCCGGCTCTGTTCCATTGACCGGAAGCACCACACCCAGCAGCACGGCAGCGGTCAAAGCCAAGGAAAGCAGGCGTTTGATTCGATTCGTTTGTTTCATACGGTCCTCCTCCTCCAATTCTTGATCCATGTTTGAAAGCCTACCTCAGCCTCAAGCTGAGTGCTAAGAAATCCGTCCAAATCCGGACGTCCCCATCATCTTTCTCATAACTACTCAGGTCCTTTCTGATTTTTTGGCACTGAAGCAACGCCTCACTTCGAGTGTCTGCTATTTCATTTTACCACAGGGCAAAAAGAGAGTCAAAAGTCCCGTTCGAGACCTAATGTCGTTTGCATTGAGAAGGTGCCGTTTCATTAGAGATTACTTAGAAATCGTACAACAAAACCAGAATTTGAGCGTCTACCATCTGCCGTTCCAGAAAAAGCGGGAGACTGCTTCAACTCGTTGAGGCAGTCTCCTGAATCATCACAATCTATGCTTGAACAAATCAGAGCTTTCCGTAAAGTCCGGGCTTCGTGTTCCCTCCGTTCCCCTGGCTTTTGGTTCCCCACTGCGTGGCAACTCCGTTTGTACCTAAGGGCGCAGGGAAAAATGCCCGCTCCCTGGTATCGTACCGCAACCAGGAGGCGCCTTGGGAAACCATCAGCTCCGATCCAAAGTATAAAAATGGGATCAGGGCGTAACTTGCACTTGGCTGATATACCTTTAATTCGCCATCTGCAGATGAAAATCTCATAATCTTCAAGAAGTTCAGGTCATGCAGTTCCTCCAGAATTTCTTCCGCCTGTTCCTCAGAAATGCCCAGCTCCCTGGCCGCTTTGGAGGCGGTAAATCCCTCCCGGCTGTCTCCGTAAAGGAACAAAAGCATATCCAGCCTGTGGTCCCGGCTCAGAAGTTCAAACAGCTGAAGATAGGCGGCCCTGCTTTTCATGATGGAGGCAAAGCCATCCTCTGGTTCCGGCATCACAAGCAGATAGTGCAGATCTTTGGCAAAGGAGGCAGACATAATCCCAAGGTCCGAGGATACATGCACCAGGTAGGGCGGCGGCATTGCCGCCCCACGCCGGTCCACATTTTCGTGGGTATCCAGCATCCTGTGGAATTCCTCTCCTGGCTGCTCGCAAGAGTCCAGGGTAGCCTTCAAAATGGCATAGGCATAGTGATATGCTGCCTCAAACAGGTGGTCCTGGGCCGTTTTATGATAGGAAAACAGTATCAGGGAAAAGGCTGCGGGATATCTGTATTCTGCCCACTGGGGATGCCATACAGCTGATCAATGGTCACATGCAGGGCACTGGCCAAAGTAGGCAGTATGGCCGCATCCGGCGCACCGCCCCGCTCCCACCGGGAAACTGCTTGGGTGGAGACGCTGATTTTCTCAGCCAAGGCGCTCTGGGTCAAGCCGGCCTTTTTCCGATAGTATGCAATCTGACTTCCCAATTGCTGAATTACTTCTGACATATCATTCCCCATCCAATCCCGGTCACAACAGTCCCCTTGCCATAAGCTTCTTCCGCACAGAGGGATACCGGGACAGATCCGTGTGGGGAATGGCTTTGGCGGCGGCCATGCGGTCGATGAAGTTGGCCACCTCACCGAATTGTACATATTCCATGGTGTCCAGAATCCGGTCCAGTCCGTCCCAGATTGTCCGGTCGCACAGAAGCCGGCGGGCTCCCTCCAAAGAAGTGTTGCCTGCGCTCACAATCCGGTCTCTGGGCAGGTCCGGATACAGGCCAATGGTGACGGCGGACTCCTTGTCCAGGTAGGTGCCGAAGGCCCCGGCTACGAAGAACTTCCCCACCTGGTCCATGGGAACGCCCAAGGCGTCCAGCATATATTCCACCATGGTGTTGGCGGCCGCCTTGGTTTGGAGAAAGGCGTCGATGTCGCTTTGGTAAAAATACAGGCCGGGGGCATAGCAAACGGCCCATTCCCCATCCCGCTGCTCCAGGCCGCCGGATTCGGGGATCAGCTTCCCCCGCAGGTCCACCATACCGTTCAGGTAGAGCTGAGCAATCAGATCCACAATGCCGCTGCCGCACAGGCCGCGAGGTTCCCCGCCTCCCAGCACCGTCAGGTAGAACCGCCCCTTCTCCAGGCGGACGTAGCTCACTGCCCCTTCCACCGCCCGCATGCCGGTTTTCACCACGCCGCCTTCCAATGCAGGGCCTGCCGCACCGGCTCCTGCCATGAGAAACTCCCGGTTTCCCACCACCAGCTCGCCGTTGGTGCCAATGTCCAAAAAGACGCAAATCTCCGATTCCTGGGTTAAATTCGTGGCCACCAGGCCGCTGACGATGTCGCCTCCCAGATAATTGGCCCGGCAGGGGTAGCAGTACACATAGCCGTCCAAAGGAAGCCCCAGGTCCCGGGCTGGGTAAGGGTCAAAACGCATAGCCCGAGGGGCATAGGGAGAAGCAAAGACGCCAAACGCATCCAAGCCCAGGAGAAAGTGCATCATGGTGGTGTTCCCCGCAACGGTCATGGCGCCGCAGCTGGCCACAGGATAGCCGCTTTTCCGCTCCAGGCCTTCCAGCACCTCCCGAAAGGAGGCCAGGGTCGCCTGGCGGATCTCTTCCAGGGCCGGGGCATTGTCCTTGCTGTAGAATACCCGGGTCAGAATGTCCTCTCCGAAAGCAATCTGCCGGTTGTAGGCGCTGTCCTGGCAGATGGTTTCACCAGTGGACAAATCCACCAGCCGCATACACACCGTGGTGCTTCCCAGGTCCACGCAGACGCCGTAATTTCGGTCCGCCGTATTGCCGGGGGCAAGGCCTACCACCTCCCAGCACAGACCAGTCCAGGCCAACGTGACCGTCACTTGCCAGCCGGCGTCCCGGAGGATGGGATGCAGCTTTCTCATCACAGGCAGAGCCATCTGCACCTGCCCCAGGAACAGGGGAAGCGCATCTAAAATCCGCTGCTTTTCCGCCCGTGGGTCCTCCTCCGTAGGGGGGGGAAGCTGCAGAAACAGCTTTTGACATAGGGGTTCCATCACAATTCCTCCTGCTTTTCCGGTTCCTGTTGTTTGTCCATAAGCTGGGGAATGAATTGGCTGGCCAGTTTCCCCTTCCCCTGGGATTTCACGTAGAAAAAGCCGATCACGGAGAAGACCACCGCACCGATGAAGTTGACCAGCAGGTCGCTCATGGTATCAATGAGGCCAATATCCAGATAGCCGCCCACCCCAAGGGGGGTCTGGGAGCCGTCGGAGTGAACCAGAATCACATCTGCAATGTCCTTCACATGAACCGGGATATTCCGCCCCTCCGGATGGAGGGTCACAGAATGAATGGCCTGCACAATGGTATCCTTCTGCATATCCTTAGCCATAAGGCTGTCCACGCCCCACTCAAAAAACTCCCACAGCACGCCGATGGTCATGGAAAAGCAAAAGGCCATGACCGCTATGTAAAAGGGGGACAGACGCAGCATCACCCGCTTGTCCCGGTTCAGGATATTGACCAGAGAGAAGCCCACGGCGGCAAAGAGGAAGCCATTGAGGGTGTGCAAAATGTCGTCCCAGAACGGGATGATCACATAATACTCCTGGATTTCGCCCAAAATTTCAGCGGCATAAATAAAGAAAAGTATGATAATCTCCAGGGTGTCCGGCAGATCAATGTGGAGCCGCCGTTCAATGAGAGAGGGAATGGTAAAGAGAATCAGGGCCAAAATGCAGGTGTAAACATTTTCAAAATTGCCATTGAACGCCTGGGCCACCAGCGTCCCCACCACAGACAGCCGCAGCAGCACAGACACCGTCACCACCAGCTTTTTATTCTGGATATGGCGGTACTCAATGTTAAACCAGTTCCGGGATTTCTTATTTTCTTTCATGGAGTACCTCCAAAGCAACTAAAAGCCAAATTGATTCAGAAGCTGGATCAAAAACGGCAGAACCAACGTGATCACCGAAATGAGCCAGGGATAGAACACCTTCCTGGAAGCAGCCATGAAAATGAGGCTGAGGCCAGTCACCAGAAGAGGGCCAAACACAGCCTGCTGCCTGCTCACCAGCAGCGAAAAGGTCCCTTCCGTGGACAAAAACAAGCCCACGCGCTCCGGCAGAACCGAAGCATTCCGGCACGCCAGAACAATGGCCGTGACAATCACCGGAATTGCCAGAAATACCTTCCGAAAGCAAAAAACAAACTGCCACGCAGAGCGCAGAAACGCCCCAATGGACCGCATCGTCTTCATGGACAGATCCTCCAGTTTCTGTAAAATACAAGCTCCAATCATGATAGCACATTCCGACATAAAGTGCAACCGGGGTTTCGTCTACTTGACACATACCTGCCCTGTCTCTTCACTCCCCCGCAATTGACGAAAGGGGGCAGATGTGATATTCTATAGAAAATTGCTGTTTGAAAGGGGATTATTATGAAATATACCAGCGTTTCAGCCGCGTTGGAGGCTTTGCGGGCTGTGGAAAGCAAGCTGTCCGCCTATCACCATGCTATGGGAGTTCTATTCCTGGATGCCGCCACAGCCGCGCCGAAGGGCTCCGCCCAGGGGCGGGGGCAGACCATGGCCATGCTCAGTGAGACCGTGTATGCGCTAAATGCCGACCCGGAAAACGAAGCCCTCCTGTCTTATTTGGAGGCCCATCTTCAGGAGCTGGACCCAGTGGACCGGCGAAAGGTTGAGCTGTTCCGAAAGTCTTACAACCAGATTTCCAAAATTCCGCCCCAGGAGTACATCGAATATGACGTGCTTCTCAACGACGCCCAGGCGGTTTGGGAGCAAGCCAAAAATACCGATGACTTCGCGCTTTTTGCCCCATATCTGGAGAAAATTGTAGGGTTTAATCAAAAATTTGCCGGATATTACAATCCCAGTCTGCCACCCTACGACGCTCTGCTGAACGAATATGAGGAAGGGCTCACTGTCGAAACCCTGGACCGTTTCTTTGCGCAGCTCCGGGAAGTCCTGGTTCCCCTCCTGGCCAAGGTCACAGCTGCGGAGCCCATTGATGATAGCTTCCTGCACCAGCTCTATCCCATGGAGCAGCAGCACCAGCTGTCTGATTACATCATGTCCGTCCTGGGCATCGACCGGAATTATTGCGCCATCGCCGAATCGGAGCACCCCTTTACTTCGGGCTTTCACAACAAGGACGTCCGTATCACCACCCATTACTACGAGCAGGAGCCGGTCTTCTCCCTTTACTCCGTCATCCATGAGGGTGGCCATGCCATCTACGAAATGGGCTGCGAGGACCGGTACAACCACACCTTCCTGGCAGGCGGGGCCTCCATGGGAATTCACGAGAGCCAAAGTCGGTTTTTTGAAAACATCATCGGCCGCTCCGAGCCCTTCCTCACTTACATATTCCCGAAGCTGGTCCAGCTATTCCCCCGGCAGCTGGAGGGCGTGGATGCCCATATGTTCTGGAAGGCAGTCAACAAGGCCAGTCCCTCCCTCATCCGGACCGAGGCAGATGAGCTGACATACTGCATGCACATTATGGTCCGGTACGAACTGGAAAAGCAGCTCATCGCCGGAACCCTGGCTGTCCGGGATGTACCGGAAGCATGGAACCAGCTGTACCGGGAGTACCTGGGCGTGGAGGTCCCCAACAACCGCATGGGCTGCCTACAGGATTCCCACTGGTCCGGCGGCAGCATCGGCTACTTCCCCTCCTACGCCCTGGGCAGCGCTTACGGTCCCCAAATGCTGGCAGCCATGGAAGCCGAGATGGGAAGCATCTGGGAGGATGTGGCCAAAGGCGACCTCTCCAAGGTCAAAGCTTGGCTCCACAACCACATCCACCGCCACGCTCGCCTCTACAGCCCCGGCACCCTGTTTGAAATGGCCTGCGGGAAGTTTGATGCAAAATACTATACGGACTACTTGACGGAAAAATACACGAGGCTGTATAACCTGTAACGGGAATCCCTCGGCGGCCTGCCCCAGGACAGACAAAGGCTTTGCTCCCGGGGCAGGCCACTTTCTCATAAATCTACATAAGACGTTGATTTTTGACAGGCAATATAGTACAATTTGGAATATATGACGGCTGCCTCGAAAGAGAACGAGGTGGAGAAGCTAAAATTGGAGGTCTTCTATGGTCACAGGCATGATTAAAAACAAGATCGACAAAATCTGGACAGACATTTGGGCCGGTGGAATTACCAACCCCCTGACGGTGATTGAGCAACTCACATATTTGATGTTTATCCGGTCCCTGGACGAGAAGGAGTTGGAAACGGAAGCCTTCGAGAATATGTCCAATGAAAAAATGGATAAAATTTTCCCACAATCCCCTGCCGGGCAAGCCATGCGCTGGAGTAAGTTCAAAAATCACGATCCCCGGCAGATTTACACGATCATGTCTGAGCGGGTCTTTCCAGCAATCAAACACATGAAATATGGACGCCTTCCAGATTTTACAGCGCAGGGAGAACTGATCGAAATCCCGGATGAACCAGAAAAAGGAGCCGGGTCCAACACAGCGTTCGCCCGGTATATGGGCGACGCCATGTTCTTGATTCCCACACCCCAGGTGCTCCAGAAAATCATTACCGGCTTGGAGGATCTGTATGAGCATGACATTGCAGACCTGGATATGCAGGGAGACCTCTATGAATATATGTTGGGCAAATTGGCCACAGCAGGCCAAAACGGACAATTCCGTACCCCCAAGCATATCCGGGAAATGATGGTGAATTTGCTGCAGCCAACGCCAGATGATATTATTTGTGATCCCGCATGCGGTACGGCCGGCTTCCTGGTTTCATCGTCAGAATACATTCGCGAGCACTATGAAGATACCATGACCGCCGAGCAATGGGCACATTTCTCCGGCCCAGCCTTCACGGGATTTGATACGGACCGGACCATGCTTCGCATCTCCGCCATGAATTTGATGCTCCATTCCATCAGTAATCCAGAAATTGACTATAAGGACAGCGTATCCAAACAAAATGGAATCTGTGAGCAGTTCACCATATGCCTCGCCAACCCGCCCTTCAAGGGCACTGTGGATGCAGAGAGCATCCACGACAATTTGAAGGCCATTACCAATACGAAGAAAACGGAGCTGCTGTTCCTTGCCCTGTTCCTCCGCATGCTCAAAAAAGGAGGACGATGTGCATGTATTGTTCCGGACGGCGTCCTGTTTGGTTCCTCCTCCGCCCACAAAGCCATCCGTAAGGAGCTGGTGGAGCGTCATCAGCTGCGAGCCGTTATCTCCATGCCCTCCGGCGTATTCAAACCCTACGCAGGCGTTTCCACTGCCGTTTTGGTGTTTACCAAAACCGGTGCAGGCGGTACCGACCAGGTGTGGTTCTATGATATGAAGGCCGATGGATTTACCTTAGATGACAAGCGCTCCCCTGTTGCAGAGAACGACATTCCGGACATTGTGGAGCGGTTTCATCACCTGGAACAGGAAGCAGACCGGAAGCGGACAGAGCAGAGCTTCCTTGTGCCGAAGGAAGAGATCGTGGAGAACGGTTATGATCTGTCCATAAATAAGTACAAGAAGACGGAGTACGTGGCGGTGGAGTATCCGTCTTCCGAGGAGATCATGGATAAACTCGACACCTTGGAAAAACAAATCGCAGCAGAGCTAATAGAATTGAGAGACATGCTGAAATGAAAAAATACACAATATTAGGTGATCTTATTACTCCGGCAAAGGTAGTTCGCTGTGGGAAAGGCAATTATCCTGTTCTGTCGATGACAATGCATGATGGCATTGTTTTACAAAGTGACCGTTTTAAGAAAAGTCTTGCCTCAGCAGATCAAAGCGACTACAAAGTCGTAGAGTATGGGAAACTGGTTATCGGATTTCCCATTGACGAAGGGGTCCTATACATACAAAAAGTGGCACCTGAAGGGATCATGAGTCCTGCGTACAGCACATGGGATGTAGACACTACACGCATTAACCCTGATTTTTTAGAACTGTGCTTACACAGCCCACAGTCCATGCAGTACTATAAGGATAAGCTGCGCAGCACAACTGCCCGTAGACGTAGTATTCCGACAGCTGACTTACTGGCGCTTCGAATTCGCACCCCCGACATGGAATCACAATTTGAAGCCGTTGCAGTAGCCAGAAAGGTGGACGAGATGATTGCCATTCGGCATGCGCAGGCCACACTGTTGGACCAGCTTGTAAAATCCCGATTTATCGAACTGTTTGGTGACCCCGTATATAACAGCAATGGATTGCCAACCATGAAGCTGTGTGAGCTTGGGTCATTAGATCGCGGAAGATCGCAGCACCGTCCGCGCAATGCTCCAGAACTGCTAAACGGCCCCTATCCACTGATTCAAACTGGCGAGGTGGCAAGTGCTGGATTGTACATTACCGGATACCAAAACACATACTCAGAACTTGGATTGCGACAGAGCAAAATGTGGAAGGCAGGAACGCTCTGCATCACAATTGCCGCCAACATTGCACAGACAGCCATACTGACATTCGATGCTTGTTTTCCGGATAGCGTTGTTGGCTTCATTCCCAATGACGCTGTAAGTGCAATCTATATGCATTACTGGTTTGGATTTTTCCAAAAGATATTAGAGGAGCAAGCACCTCAAGTAGCACAGAAGAACATCAATCTAAAAATACTGGCAGATTTGGATGTGATGGTGCCTGACCAAACACAACAAGAGCAATTTGCCGCCTTCGTTGCCCAGACCGACAAATCAAAATATTCCAGTGCCGCAAGCATTCAAGTCTGCCGTCAGGCAGCTAATTTTCTTAGACAGGAGTGGATGACATGTCAAACTTCGAATTCTTAAGAGGAATCAAGGAATACGCCCTCTTTGCCTCCGCCGCCATAGAGGCAGAGAAGGTCTATGCTTCTGCCCCTGCCATGTGCGCGGTTGGTTGCCGAAAAGCGCTGGAACTGGCAGTTAAGTGGGTGTATTCTGCCGACAACACCATGTGTCTTCCCTACAGAGATAATTTACAGGCCCTGATCCATGAGCCCACGTTTCGTTTTGCTATGGACAATCAAACTTGGGGAAAGCTGCCCCTTTTGATTAAGCTTGGCAATCTGGCTGTACACACCGAAAAAAACATTGCAGCCAGAGATGCCCTCGTCTCCCTGCGGGGACTTTTTGAATTCATCCAGTGGGTGGATTACTGCTATGGCTCCGACTATGTGGAGCGCAAATTTGACGAGAAGCTGATCCCGGTAGAAAAAGTTGTGGTTGACACCAGGAAAATCAAGGAGCAGGAAAGCCTGCTTGGGGAGAAAGACGCAGAAATTGAGGCCCTGCGGAAGCAGATTGAAAAAATGTCCGCTCAGTTCACCGCAGAGAAAACCCAGCATCAGCAGCAGCGTACCTTTACGCCTGAGGACCTCACCGAGTTCCAAACCCGAAAGGTTTACATCGATACAGATCTAAAGACTATGGGTTGGAACTTCAACGGCATCGACGTCCAGGAGGAGTTCCCTGTGGACGGGATGGGCGGCATTCCGGGCCAAACCGGGTATGTGGACTACGTGCTGTTCGGCCGGGACGGGTTGCCGCTGGCTGTGGTGGAGGCCAAGCGGTCCAGCAAAGACCCCAATACCGGCCGCAAGCAGGCTACACTGTACGCAGACTGCCTGGAGCAGCAGTTTGGGCAGCGTCCTATGATCTTTACCACCAACGGCTTAAAGACTTATTTCTGGGACGACCAGACCGGCCCCCAGCGGGAGGTGTACTGCGTTTTCAACCAGGACGATTTACAGAAGTTGATGAATCGCAGGCAGGCCCGCAAGGATTTACTGACTGTTTCAATTGACGATAAGATCACGGACCGGTATTACCAAAAAGAGGCAATCCGGGCTGTATGTGAGCAGATTGGTCAGGGCTTCCGGAAGCACCTGCTGGTCATGGCCACCGGCACCGGGAAAACCCGAACCGCAGCCAGCCTGGCAGATGTGCTCAGCCGTGGGGAGCATGCCACCAACATTCTGTTCCTGGCAGACCGTACAGCGTTGGTAAAGCAGGCAAAAGATGGGTTTAAAAACTATCTGCCGGACATGTCTCTGTGCAACCTCTGCACCAATAAAGATGACCGCAATGCCCGGATTGTATTCTCCACATATCCCACCATTCTGAATGCCATTCAAAATCCCAAAGGCAGTCAGCCACTATTCACGCCTGCTCACTTCGACTTGATCATCATTGATGAGAGCCAGAATGCCACACTTCCTATTTTGAAAATGGCACTTACCCGTATTGGTACTGGTTCTAAGATGATTCTTACCGGCGATGTAACACAGATCGACCTTTCCAAAGAGACGGATTCCGGACTTCAGAAGTGTGCTTCTATTTTGAAAAATGTAGACGATATTGCTACTATTTCCCTGACGAACCGTGATGTTGTCCGCTGCAAGATCGTGAAGGACATTGTTAAAGCATTTGAGAAAGAGGAAGCGAAAGCCCAGGAAAAGACCCAGAAGCGGGCAGTTCGGCGGACAAGCCGGTAATTGGGAAGCCAGGACAAGATTTTCAGTAAATGACAATCAATATCCTGTGGGAAGATTAATTTGAAACTGAAATGTGAATTTTACAGAATAATTCAAACAAAATAGTAAAATTGAACATATGGTGTCGCCTGTTTGAGAAATCAGGCAGATGTCATACAGGAGGAATAAGTTTTGGTAACAATAGAATACGAATGCGAGACCGATTTTGACCTTGGACTTGACTGTCCGGCGCTTGCGAAGATGGTTGCAGAGAAGGTGCTTGACATGGAGAAATGTCCATGGGATGCACAGGTGAATCTGGTTCTCACAGATAACGAAACGATTCATAAAACCAATCTGGAATATCGTCAGATCGACCGGGCAACGGATGTGCTGTCTTTCCCTATGGTTGATTTTCCGGCACCTGCAGATTATTCTGTGCTGGAAGACGATGACAGCTGCTTTGATCCGGAAAGTGGAGAGCTTCTTCTGGGAGACATCATGATCTCCATACCGAAGGCGGTGGAACAGGCAGAAGCATACGGACACAGTGTAAAAAGAGAATACGCATTTTTAGTTGCTCACAGTATGCTGCATCTTCTGGGGTATGACCATATGGTTGATGAGGAACGTATTGTCATGGAACAGAAACAGGAGAAAGCACTGCAGCAGCTGCAGATTGGAAGAGATTAATTTTATCAACGAAAAGGAGATCACATATGAAAAAATATGCAAAACTGATCATAGCCCTTGGGCTGGCAGGTGGCATCATGCTGACCGGATGCCAGAAAAACGAGTCTGGTTCCGCCGAACCGACTGCAACGCCGGAACCAACAGAAGAAGCAACAGAAGAAGTAACACCGGAACCAACTGCCATGGCTGCTGAAGAACCGGAACCCACAGAAGATCCGATTCCGGATGGCTATGTTGTAAGTTATCTGACCGGAGAATATGTACCGGAAGCCATCGGAAGACGTCGCCCGGTTGCTGTTATGCTCAACAACCTGAGACCTGCCTGCCCACAGGCCGGTATTGCCAATGCCGGGGTAGTATACGAAGCACCTGTGGAAGGTGGAATCACCCGTCTGATGGGTGTCTTTGAAGATTATGATAATCTGGAAAAGATCGGTTCCGTACGAAGCTGCCGTGATTATTATATTTTCTACGCTTCAGGATTTGATGCGATCTATACGCATTATGGACAGTCTGCTTATGCCCTTCCTTTCCTTGAATTACCGGAAGTAAATAATATCAGTGGACTGGCCGGATACGGTGATCAGGTATTTTATCGTACCACTGACAGAAAATCTCCCCACAACGCTTATACAAGTTTTGAAGGTATCCAGAAAGTTATCGAGATCAACGGCTACAGTCAGGAATACGCTGAGGACTTCCAGCCTGGTTATGCCTTCTGCGGCGTAGATGATGAAGTGGAACTTCCGGGTGAGACAGAAGCAAATGTCGTAAAACCGGGATATTTCCTGAATGAGCCATGGTTTGAATACAATCCGGAAGACAAACTGTACTATCGTTTCCAGTACGGTGACAAACAGATTGATCAGCTGACCGGAGAACAGATCGCCTATAAAAACATCATTCTGCAATATTCTTCCTGGAGAAAATACGATGAACACGGTTATCTGAACATCGACGTTGATGAACCAAATGTAGGAAAATATATTGTAAACGGAAAGGCCATCGATATCACCTGGAAAAAACACACTCCATGGGGAGCTACCTTCTACTATGATACCAACGGTAATCAGATCACTATGGATACCGGTAAGACCTGGGTATGTATTATTCAGGATACTTACACAGACCGTGTGGAGATTCTTGGTTCCGATGACAGCTCTGCTTCCTCCACAGATACACAGGACAGTGAAGCACAGGCAGCAGCAGAAGAAGCTGCAGCATCGGATACTGAGTATTAAAATGATTATTTTTACTGAATAAACGCTGAAATTTATGAATAAGACAGGAATCATTCGCTGATACTGTAAGAAAAAGGAGTGTTCTATATGCGCCGATTCTCTTACGTATTAATCGTCTGTTCCTGTCTTTTTCTTTTGACTGCAGGATACTATTTCAGCTACCAGCTTGGAAGCTCCGGTACCTCAAAGATACAGCCATCTCAACTGCGGGAAACAGAACAGATCCTGCAGCCCTCTTATCTGGTTCGTATCGTGGACGGAAAGGTTGTTATCCAGCATCCGGACGGTTCTGTCTACGAGGCCACGGAGATTTCCGAAGAAAGTCTTCCGATGTCTGTCCGTGAAAAAATCCAGGAGGAATATCGGCTGAACTCACGTCAGGAACTCTACAGTTTTCTCGAAAATTATTCCAGCTAAAAAAATACTGGAACTTTCTCCGTTGGTGCGGTACAATGATATAGATTATTGCGGTTGCACCAGCAATCCCAATATGTCAGTAAAACAGGCAGGAGATAAAAACGAATGAACACAACATTTCGTGAAAAACTGAAAAATAAAAAACTTAAGATTGCACTGGTGGCTGCATTGGTGTTATTAGCCGGTTTTGTCATCATTAATTTTCGATTTCAATACTCGATTTTCACATATTTTACAAATTATAAGGCTAATATGGAAGAAGAGTTGATTGACAAATATGAAAAATGGGAAGAACGTCTTCAGCAAAAAGAGGACAGTCTGAATCAGTGAAAGGAGTTTATATATGGCA
>OLOA01002831.1_pt1 | contig 14985 bp, 14 predicted proteins | sample 1672201 | NCBI WGS metagenome assembly OLOA01 (sample SAMEA3136658, study PRJEB25190) | human gut metagenome
GGAGCGCCATTACATCGCCAGCGGCGCCGGGTTCTATGAGCCCATGCGCTATTCTGAGCTGCCCCGCTACTACTACGACCACATCACGCCGCCGGACGTAGCCATGTTCCAGGTCACGCCCATGGACAGCCACGGCTACTTCAACTTCGGCCTGTCCGCATCCCATGTGCGTGCCGTCTGCGAGAAGGCCAAGGTGGTCATCGTGGAGGTCAACCAGAACATGCCCCGCTGTCTGGGCGGTTTTGACAACACCATCCACATCAGCGAGGTGGACATGGTGGTGGAAGGCCGCAACGACCCTATGGGCATTCAGCCTTCCGGAGAGGCCGATGATGTGGATAAAGCGGTGGCCCGCCTGATCGTAGAGCAGATCCCCGACGGAGCCTGCCTCCAGCTGGGCATCGGCGGCATGCCCAACACCGTGGGAGCTATGCTGTGCCAATCCGATCTGAAGGATCTGGGCGTACATACGGAGATGTACGTGGACGCCTACGTGGATCTGGCTATGGCGGGAAAGGTCACCTGCGCCCGTAAGAATATCGACCGCGGCCGTCAGGTCTACGCTTTCGCAGCCGGTACCCAGAAGCTCTACGACTATCTGGACGACAACCCCGCCTGCATGGCCGCGCCTATCAGCTATACCAACGATGTGCGCACCATCGCGGCTATCGACAACTTTGTCTCCATCAACAATGCGGTGGATGTGGACCTGTACGGTCAGGTCAACGGCGAGACGGCGGGTACCCGCCAGATCAGCGGCTCCGGCGGCCAGCAGGACTTCGTGCTGGGTGCGTATCTGTCCCATGGCGGCAAGAGCTTCATCTGCCTGTCTTCCACCCATCAGAATAAGGACGGCACGGTGGCGTCCCGCATCCGCCCCACGCTCCAGACCGGCTCCGTGGTGACGGACACCCGCGTCAACACCATGTACGTGGTGACGGAGTACGGCTGCGTCTGCCTGAAGGGCCTCAGCGTCTGGGAACGGGCGGAGAAGCTGATCTCCATCGCCCACCCCGACTTCCGCGACGAGCTGATCCGCGAGGCGGAGAAGCAGCACATCTGGTATCGCCACAACAAACGGTAACACGAAACAGCAAAGAAGAGGGCCTGCGGCCCTCTTCTTTGCGCCTTGTAAACCGTGGAAAAGTGCGGTATACTAATAGCAAAATCCAGCGATAGGAGCGAAAAACGATGGGGAGCCTGTTTGAAAAATGGAAGAAAGGCCTGAAGAAGAAGGTACACCCCTTCTGCACGGCCATTGTACCGGCAGCAGGGAAGTCCTCCCGCATGGGCGGCGAGGATAAGATGTTCGCACCGCTGTGCGGTGTGCCGGTGCTGGCGCGGACGCTGACCGTGTTGGATCAGGCTGTGCTGGTGGACGAGATCGTGGTGGCTGCCCAGCCGGAAAAGCTGGAGGAAGTGGCGGCGCTGGTCAGCAGCGCCGGCATCCGCAAGCCCGTCCGCGTGGTGGAGGGCGGCGCAAGCCGTGCTGAGTCCGTACTGCTGGCGGCGCTGGAGGCCAACGAGGACGTGGAGTATCTGGCGGTCCACGATGGGGCCCGCCCGTTGATACTGCCGGAGCAGGTGGATGATCTGATCCGCCTGGGCCAGCGGACCTACGCTGTGGCGCCGGCCGTGCCGGTGACGGACACGGTGAAGGTGGCGGATCTGTCGGGGCTGGTGCTGTCCACGCCGGACCGCAGCACCTTATTCGCTGTGCAGACACCCCAGGTGTTCCAGGCGAACCTGCTGAAGGCCGCGCTCCAGTCCGCCATCGCCGCCGAGGCGCCGCTGACAGACGATTGCTCCGCTGTGGAGCGGCTTGGCAAGGAGGTTTACTTGACACCTGGATGGCGGGAAAATATCAAGATCACCACGCCGGAGGACCTGTCTGTGGCGGAGCTGTTCCTGCGTCGGCGGGAGGTGCAGGCATGATAGATCTGCGCATCGGGCACGGCTACGACGTACACCGTCTGGTGGAGGGCCGTCCCCTGATTTTGGGCGGTGTCACCATTCCCTATGAGCGGGGGCTGCTGGGCCACTCCGATGCGGATGTACTGGCTCACGCGGTGATGGACGCGCTGCTGGGCGCGGCGGCGCTGGGCGACATCGGCGGCATGTTCCCCGACAGTGATGAGCGCTGGCGGGATGCGGACAGCCTGCACCTTCTGGAACAGGTGGCGGCGCGGCTGGCGGAGACCGGCTGGGAGGTCGGCAACGTGGACGCCACGGTGCTGGCCCAGGCCCCGAAGCTGGCTCCCTACATCCCGGAGATGCGGCGGCGGATGGCAAACGCTATGGGCATCGATGCGGCGCAGGTGTCCGTTAAGGCCACCACCGAGGAGCATCTTGGCTTCACCGGCGCGGGGGAGGGCATGGCCTGCCACGCGGTGGCATTATTGGGGAAAATGTGATACATGATGAAGAAATTGGCGGGACCGACCGAAAAGGCCGGCCCCGCCTTTCACACCGGCGTTTGACACCTCATAAAATGGCGTGTGAGGAGGTGCGATATGGAAGAATATCTGATGACCGCCCGCTCCGTCACACAGGCGCAGCGCATGATGCAGGCGCTGTCGCAGCACGGCATCCGCGCCGCCATGGGCCGCTCACCGGTGGGACTTACCGGCAGCGGCTGCGGCTACGTCCTGCGGATGCAGGGGCAGCGGGCGGAGGAGGCTGCCGCCCTGCTGCGCGGCATAGGGCTTGCGCCGCTGCGGATCTACGTCCGCGATGGCAGCGGATACAGCGAGGTGGAGCTATGATCTATTTTGACGCCGGAGCCACGACATTACAGAAGCCGGAACGGGTGCGCCGCGCCATGTACCGCGCCGCAGCGGCCATGAGCTCGCCCGGGCGGGGCAGCTATCCCGCCACGCGGTTGGCGGAGGAGACGGATTTCCGGTGCCGCAGTCTGGCGGCAGCGCTGTTCGATGTGGAGGACCCTGCATGCGTGGTGTTCACATCCAGCGCCACCCATGGGCTGAACATCGCCATCAAAACGTTGGTGAAGCCCGGATGCCGCGTGGTCATCTCCGGCTACGAGCACAACGCGGTGACGCGGCCTCTCCACGGCATCCCCAATGTTGAGCTGACCGTCATCGACGCGCCGCTGTTCCGACCGGAGTCCATGCTGGCGGAGTTTGAGCAGGCGCTGGATGCCGGAGCGGACGCGGTGATCTGCACCCATGTGTCCAACGTGTTCGGCTATCGCCTGCCGGTGGAGGGCATCGCGGCGCTGTGCCGCCGGAGGGGCGTGCCCTTCGTGCTGGACGCTTCCCAGTCGGCGGGGATGCTGCCGGTGTCCATGCGGGAACTGGGCGCGGCGTTCATTGCCATGCCGGGGCACAAGGGGCTGTACGGCCCACAGGGGACGGGGCTGCTGCTGTGCGGCCACGAGGCTCAGCCGCTGCTGGAGGGAGGCACCGGCTCCCAGTCCCTTTTGCAGCACATGCCGCAGGAGCTGCCGGACCGGCTGGAGGCAGGGACCCACAACATGCCGGGCATTGCGGGACTGCTGGAGGGCCTGCGGTTCGTGGCGGAGAAGGGGATCGACCGCATCGCGGGCCACGAGCGGCGGCTTGCCATGCGCGCGGAGGAGCAGCTGCGCGGCATCGATGGCGTGGAGCTGTTCTGCAAGAAGGGGTTCGACCACCAGACGGGAGTGCTGAGCTTCCGCGCGGCGGGCCGCGACTGCGAGGAGCTGGGGGAGCGTCTGGCAGCGCAGGGCGCGGCGGTGCGGGCGGGGCTGCACTGCGCGCCGCTGGCACACCGCACGGCGGGGACGCTGCAGACCGGCACCGTTCGAGTAAGTATGTCGGTTTTCAACACGCCCCAGGAGGTGGACCGCTTCACAGCCATGGTGCGGGCGGCAGTTCGTTAAACTGCAAGACTTGACTCAGAATTTTTTGTTGCATTTTCCCAATATTTTTTATATAATGGTAGTATCTATTTCTATGCGGAGTTCTGTCCGATACGGAAGGGTTGACAGTATGGAAACAATGCTGGCGTTTTTAGAAAAAATTGGGAATTACTTAATGCTCGTGCGCCTCACGGATATTCTGGACGTGGCCATCATCGCGTTTCTGGTCTATAAGCTGCTGGACCTGGTAAAGAGTACCCGCGCGGAGAATATCCTCAAGGGCGTGGTGATGTTCCTGCTGGCCCTGTGGCTGGCGGAGATCTTCCACCTCAACGGCATCGCCTATATTCTGGGCAACATGGTGCAGGTGGGCATCCTGGCCCTCATCATCCTGTTCCAGCCGGAGATCCGTCAGATTTTGGAGAAGCTGGGCAGCAAGAACATCCGGCTGCTGAGGGCATTCACGCCGGCGCAGCAGCAGTCCGAGGTGGAGAAGGCCATCGACCAGACGGTTATCGCCTGCAAAGAGATGTCCCAGAGCAAGACCGGCGTGCTCATCGTGTTTGAGCGGCATATCCTGCTGGACGACATGGTGCGCAGCGGCACTACGCTGGACGCCGCCGTGTCCTCGGAGCTGCTGAAAAACATCTTTTTCGTTAAGGCACCCATGCACGACGGTGCGGTCATTATCCGCCACGGGCGCATTTTGGGGGCGGGCTGTATGCTGCCCCTGTCCAAGAACGTGAACCTCAGCCGTGACCTGGGCATGCGTCACCGCGCCGGCATCGGCATGAGCGAGAATTCCGACGCCGTGGTGGTCATCGTCTCCGAGGAGACAGGCTCCATCTCCGTGGCGATAGGCGGTATGCTGAAGCGGCACCTGATGCCGGAGACACTGTCCAAGCTGCTGCGCAACGAGCTGATGCCGCAGCCGGAGGAGCTGGAGGACAAGCCGCGCCGCAGTCTGGCAGATCTGCTGGGCCTGCGGAGGAAGGAGGGCGACAATGGAGCAGAAGAATGAGAAGTCCGGCGTCAGCCGGAACAAGGTGCTTCAGGTCATCGCCTCCATTCTGGTGGCCGTTGCCATCTGGGTCTATGTGGACGTGGAGAAGGCACCGGAGCGAACCAAGACCATTCGGGACATCCCCGTGGAATTTTCCGGCGAGTCCACCACGCTGGCGGACAAGAACCTGATGCTGCTGTCGGGCTATGACACCACCATCGACCTGACATTGAAGGGTCCCCGCCGTCAGCTTTGGCAGATTGACAAGAATGACATTCGCATTGTGGTGGACACCAGTACCATTACCGAGGTGGGCTCCCAAAGCCTGACCTACCAGGTGGTCTATCCGGACGGCGTATCGAAAAATTCTATCTCCGTGGATTGGGCCAGTGCATACCGGGTGACGGTGACGGTAGGTGAGCTGTACTCCACGGAGGTGCCGATCCAGTGCGAGGTAGTAGGCACTCCCAAGAAGGGATTCTATGCCGAGGAGCCGATCCTGGATATAGACAAGGTTCTGCTTCACGGCCAGCGTGACGATCTGGTGAACATCAGCTACGCCAAGCTGACGGTGGACATCAGCGACGCCACCCGCTCAGTCATCCAGACGGAGAGCGTACAGCTGTACGACAACGACGACAACCCTGTGGACAACAGCAATATCCGCACCAATGCCAGCCTGATCCAGGCCAAGGTGCCGGTGCTGACCACCAAGGAGGTCTCGCTGGCGGTGGAGCTGTCCGGCGTGCCGGGCTCGGCCGGACAGAGCATCAAGACCACCATTACGCCCAGCAGTGTGCGGCTCATCGGCGAAGCAGATGTGCTGGAGAACATCGATGAGATCGTGCTGGCCACGCTGTATATCGAGGATCTGGACATCTGGCAGCAGAACAGCTATGTGGTGACGGCACCGGACGGCACATGGCTGGCCAACAGCAACGAGGTGGCCACCGTGGAGATCACCATGGAGGGTATCGAGGAAAAGACCGTCACGGTGGACACGTTCAGCTATACCAACGTGCCCAGCGGGCTGTACGCCGAGGTGCAGGACACGCTGGATGTGCGGCTGTGGGGCCTCAGCGAGGAGCTGGCGGAGCTGAAGGCGGATGCCATAACGGCCACCGTTGACCTGAGCAGCGTGACGGAGACGGGCAGCTGCCGTGTGCCGGTGACGGTGACGGTCAGCGGCTACCGCGATGTGGCGGTGAAGGGCAGCTACGAGGTGACGGTGTATGTCACCGACACGCAGCCAGAGCCTGAACCGGAGCCTGACGGCGGCCTGACGTCCCACGGGAACAACGGGTCCGGAAACGAGAATTAAAACGAATTATCCCGAGAGGTGACATGAGATGACTCAGATCGCAACGGTGGAAAAGGTGCTGGCCGGCGGGTACGCGGAGATCTCCGTGCCAAGAAAGTCCGCCTGCGGACATGACTGCGAGGAATGTGCCGGCTGCGGCATGACCGGCGCGGCCATCCACGCCCGCGCCAGAAACGACGTGGGCGCCCAGAAGGGCGACAAGGTGGTGGTGGAGAGCAGCACGAAAAAGCTGCTGGGCGTGGTGGCGTTGGTGTACCTGCTGCCGGTGGTGGGCTTTCTGCTGGGGTACTTCCTGACGGAGGGGCTGATGAGCGAGGGCTGGCGCTACGCGGCGGCGGTCATCGCGGCGGCAGTGTTTTTCCTGCCCAGCGTGTTCTACGACAGGCAGACCAAGAAGGACGGTAGCCTGACCTATACCATCCTGCGGCTGTTCTGACGGATGTTCGGTTATGTGCGGCCATCGGACCGGCGTCTGACGGAGGAGGAACGGGAGACGTTCCGCGCCGCCTACTGCGGACTGTGCCACGCGCTGGGAGCGTCTTACGGCCCGGCGGGGCGGATGATCCTGAACTACGACCTGACGTTCCTGGCCATGGTGCTGTCGGAGGGCGGCGGGACGTGCGAAAAGCGGTGCGCAGTCCATCCGTTCCGGAAACGGCGGTGTGCCTGCGGCGACGCGGCCATGGATACCGCCGCCGACATGAGCGTGATCCTGACCTGGTGGCAGATACAGGACGGCATCGCCGATCATGGCCTTTTTCAGGGGCTGAAGTATCGAGCGGCGGCACTGCTGCTGGGGCGGGCCTATCGGAAGGCGCGGCGGCGGCAGCCGGACTTTGACGCCGGGACGCAGAAGCGCCTGACGGCGCTGGCGGAGCTGGAGGCGGAGCGGTGTCCATCACTGGACCGCCCCGCAGACGCCTTCGCGGTGCTGCTGGCCGGTGCGGCACAGGGCATCGCGGATCCGGTGAAACGGCGGGTGGCGGAGCAGCTGCTGTACCATCTGGGCCGCTGGGTGTATCTGGTGGACGCAGCGGACGATCTGAAGGAGGATCTGAAGACCGGCAGCTATAACCCACTGGTCCTGCGATTCCGGGTGCAGGACGGGGCGCTGTCGGAGGAGGATCGGCAGCAGCTGGCCGGTACGCTGGACGGCTCCGTGCGGGCCATGGCGGCGGCCTTCGAGCTGGCGGACTTTGGCGTGTATGCGCCGGTGCTCCGCGCCGCGGTCTACGAGGGACTGTATATCGTGGGAGCGGCCGTGCTGAACGGTACGTTCCATAGACGGAGACGAGAGAGACAAGCTATACGAAAGGCGGACACCAACGATGCGTGATCCCTATCAGGTGTTGGGCGTTCCCAGCACCGCCACGGACGATGAAGTGAAAAAAGCCTATCGTGATCTGGCGCGGAAATACCATCCCGACAACTATCACGACAACCCGCTGGCCGATCTGGCACAGGAGCGCATGAAAGAGATCAACGAGGCCTATGAGGAGGTCCAGAGCCAGCGCAAGGCTGCGCGGCAGGGCGGCGGCTACACAGGCGGCAGCTACGGCGGTGCAGGCTACGGAAACGCGGGGTACGGCGCGGGCTACGGCACCGGCGCTTCGCGGCTCCAGCGTGTCCGCGCCGCCATCACCCAGGGCAACCTGAACCTGGCGGAGGAGCTGCTGAACGCCCAGACCGACCACGATGCAGAGTGGAACTATCTCAAGGGCGCGATCTGCACACGGCGGGGATGGCTGGACGAGGCACGGCGGTACTACCAGACGGCGGTACAGATGGCGCCGGACAACGCGGAGTACCAACGGGCGCTGGATATGGCGGAGGGGCGGCAGAACGCCTACCGTCCCAACGGCTACGGCTCCGTCACCACCGGCAGCTGCGACAATAACGACTGCCTGCGCCTGTGCGGCATCAGTCTGTGCTGCAATGCGCTGGGCGTGCCCGTTTGCTTTTGCTGACAACGAGAGGGCGACCTCTTTTCCTATATTAATGAAGGAGATGATCGAGTGGTCAAGAGTATGACCGGCTACGGCCGCGCGCGGCAGATGCGCAGCGGTCGGGACATCACGGTGGAGGTGCGGTCCGTCAACAACCGCTACCTGGACTGTACGGTGAAGATGCCCCGCGCCTACATTTTCGCGGAGGACGCCATCAAGAGCCGCGTGCAGAAGGCGGTGTCCCGCGGTAAGGTGGATGTGTTCATCACCATCGACGCCACAGGGGCCGACGAGACAGTGGTGACCGTCAACGAGGCGCTGGCCCGCGGGTATTACGATGCGCTGATGCGGCTGAAGGACACTTTCGGGCTGGAGGGCCGCGTCACACCGGACATGCTGGCCAAGTTCCCCGACGTGCTGACCGTCACCAAGGCGGAGGAGGATGTGGACGCTATCGCCGCCGACATCTGCGCCGTGCTGGAGGACGCGCTGGCGGCCTACAACGAGATGCGGGCCGTGGAAGGCGCCAAGCTGGCGGAGGATGTGGGCGGCCGCGCCGCTGTCATCGAGGAGACGGTGGACAAGGTGGAGCAGCGGTCACCGGAGACGGTGGCGGCCTACCGCCAACGGCTGGAGACCAAGATGATGGAGGTGCTGCAATCCGCTACCATCGACGAGTCCCGCATCCTCACCGAGGCGGCCATTTTCGCCGACAAGGTGGCAGTGGACGAGGAGACGGTGCGCCTGCACAGCCACATGGCCCAGCTGCGGACCATGCTGGCCGGCGATGTCCCCGTGGGCCGGAAGCTGGACTTCCTGGTGCAGGAGATCAACCGCGAGTGCAACACCATCGGCTCCAAGTGCAACGACCTGACCATTGCGCAGGATGTGGTGAACATGAAGGCCGAGGTGGAGAAGATCCGCGAGCAGATCCAGAACATTGAGTGAGGTGGCCATGCAGCTAGTGAATATCGGCTTCGGCAGCCTTATCTCCGTGGATCGGCTCATCGCTGTGGTCAGTCCCGACTCCGCACCGGTGAAACGACTGGTGCAGGAGGCGCGGGACCGCGGCATGCTCATCGACGCCACCTTCGGACGGAAAACGGCGTCGGTGTTCATCATGGACAGTGACCATGTGGTGCTCTCGGCGCTGAGCACGGAGAAAATGGCGCCCCGTCTGGGTCTGACGGTGAAAGATCTGACAGAGGAGGAATAAGATTTGAACAGGAAGGGCAAGACATTCATCATCTCGGGTCCCTCCGGCGTTGGAAAGAGCACGGTGCTCCACGCGCTGTTCGAGGGGCGGAACGACCTGTATTTTTCCGTATCCGCCACCACCCGCGCACCCCGTGAGGGGGAGCGGGACGGCGTAGATTACCACTTCATCCATGCGGACCGGTTTCGCAGCATGATCGAGGAAGATGCGTTTTTGGAATATGCCGAGTATGTGGGCAACTTCTACGGCACGCCCAAGAAGTACGTGGATGAGGCCATGAAGCAGGGGAAGGACGTGATCCTGGACATCGAGGTCCAGGGCGCGACCCAGGTCTGTGCCAAGCGGCCGGAGACGGTGCGCATCTTTATTGCACCTCCCAGCTGGGAGGAATTGGAGCGGCGTCTCACCGCCCGCGGTACGGACACGCCGGAGAAGGTGCAGAAGCGCCTGCTTCGGGCCCAGGTAGAGCTGCAGAACGCCAGCGACTACGATTATTTTGTCATCAACGACACGGTGGAGCAGGCCGTGGAGGAACTGCGCGCTATTCTGTGCGCAGAGCACTGCAAGCCCGCCGAGCGTATGGAATTGATCTTAAACGGAAAGGAAATGTGATCGCTATGATGCTGTATCCCGCTATGAACAAACTGACCGAGTATATCCCCAACCGCTATATGATGGTGAACGTGGTGGCGCGCCGCGCCCGCCAGATCGCCGCCGAGGCCGAGGCCAACGGTGAGCATCTGGAGGAGAAGCCCGTGACCGAGGCTATCAACGAGGTGGCCGAGGGCAAGTTCGTGGCTAACCCCGTCATCGAGGAAGACAATATCTGACATGGCCGTGATCGCCAAGGTGGCCGTGCAGGCGGCACCCTACGCCATCGACAAGGTGTACGACTATCTGCTGCCTCAGGACATGGCGGCGCAGGTGGGCTGCCGTGTGCTGGTCCCCTTTGGACGGGGCAACCGATCCAGCGAGGCGCTGATCCTGTCGCTGGGCGTCGGCGTGCCGGACAAGCCGCTGAAAACGGTGCGGTCGCTGCTGGACGAGGAGCCGGTGGTGTCGGACAAGGAGATACGGCTGGCGCTGTGGATGCGGCAGCGGTATTTCTGTACGTTTTACGATGCGCTGCACACCATCCTGCCCGCAGCAGTGTGGTACCGTTATCGGGAGCTGTGGCGCATGGCGGACGGCGTGCTGCCGGAGGGCCTTCCGGAAAAGGAGGCGGCTGTATGCCGCCTGCTGGAGGACGGGCCCATGGAGACGGACACGCTGAAGCAGGCCCTTGGCGATGATGTCGCGCCGCTGCTGCGCCGCATGGAAAAGGCGGGGAAGCTGCGGCGCGAGACAGAGTCCCGCCGTAAGGTGCGGGACAAGGTGGATCTGTTCGTGAAGCTGGCGGTGCCGGCAGACCAGGCACTGGAGATGGTGGGCAAGACTGCCCGCCGCCAACGGGAAGTGGTGGCCTTTCTGGCCCAGAACGGCGAGACGGGGCTGCATGATCTTTGCTATTTCACCGGCGCGGCCCGCAAGACCGTGGAATTACTGGCCCAGACGGGCACAGTGTGCCTGCGGGAGCAGGAGACCTACCGAATTACGGAAAAACAGTATACTGTAAAGGCAATACCCATTACACTGAATGATGAGCAGCAGCAGGTGTACGAGGACGTTCTGCGGCAGGTGCAGTCCGGAAAAGCCGGTGTCACGCTGCTGCAGGGCGTTACCGGCAGCGGCAAAACGCTTGTCTATATCCGGCTGGCGCAGGAGCTGCTGCGGCAGGGGCGGTCCGTGATGATCCTGGTGCCGGAGATCGCGCTGACGCCTCAGATGATGGCGCGGTTCACCGCCTATTTCGGCGATGAGGTAGCGCTGCTGCACAGCGGACTGCGGATGACGGAGCGCTACGACCAGTTCAAGCGTATCCGCCGCGGCGAGGCCCGCATCGTGCTGGGTACTCGTTCGGCGGTGTTTGCACCGCTGGGCAATATTGGGCTCATCGTCATGGACGAGGAGCAGGAAAGCTCCTACGAATCGGAGACGGCGCCCTGCTACCATGCCAGGGACATCGCCAAGTACCGTTGCTTACAGGAGGGGGCAAGGCTCCTTCTGGGCTCTGCCACCCCAACGGTGGAGACGGCCTACTGGGCGGAAAAGGGCGATTATCAGAAGGCGCTGCTGCGGCAGCGCTACAACCGGCAGGCGCTGCCTGCGGTGATCTTAGCGGATCTGCGCCAGGAGCTGCTGGAGGGGCGGAACGGCATCATCAGCCGTCCGCTGTACGATGAATTGCAGAAAAATCTGGCGGCGGGGGAGCAGAGCATCCTGTTCCTCAACCGGCGGGGCAGCAGCCGTCAGCTACTGTGTCCCCAGTGTACCTACGTGCCAAAGTGCCCGCGATGCAGCGTATACCTGACGTACCACAGCGCCAACGGACGGCTGATGTGCCACTACTGCGGCTACTCGGTGAAGGCGCCGGAGGCGTGTCCCGAGTGCGGCGGCCGGTTCAAGCACATCGGCGTGGGCACCCAGCGGGTGGAGGAGGAGCTGCACACCCTGTTCCCCGACACGCCGCTGCTGCGGATGGACGCGGACACGGTGTCTGTGGGTCACGAGACCATCCTGCGGGAGTTTGAGGAGAAGCGCGTGCCCATCCTTCTGGGTACCCAGATGGTGGCCAAGGGGCTGGATTTTGAAAATGTGACGCTGGTAGGCGTGCTGGGGGCCGATACGTCCCTGTACGTGGACCACTACCGCGCCGCGGAGCGCACCTTTAACCTGCTGACCCAGGTCATCGGCCGCGCGGGACGCGGCAGCAAGGCGGGACGGGCGGTCATCCAGACCTACACCCCGCAGAACGACGTGATACAGGCGGCGGCGCAGCAGGATTATCAGCGTTTTTACGATGCGGAGATCCAGCTGCGGCGGCTGCGGAGGGACCCACCTTTTGCCGACCAGTTCACCGTGACGGTGACGGGGCAGGAGGAGGACGAAGTGCGGCGGGCACTGGACCTGCTGACCCATAGCCTGCGTCAGGCGGCGCAGCAGCCGCCGTACCGTGATATGGACCTGCAGATTCTGGGACCCGCGCCGGCGCCGGTGGTGAAGATCAACGGCAGCTACCGCTACCGCACCATGGTGCTGGGGCGGAACGAACGGCAGCTGCGGCAGCTGCTGGCATCATTCATGCGAGAGTTCGCGCAGCGCGGCGAAAACCGCCGCCTGCATATCTATACCGACTGCAACTTGATGGATTAAATCTGAGAAAACGAGGTAGGAACAATGGCGTTAAGGAAAATTGCTTTACAGGGCGAACCCTGCCTGACCAAGGTGTGCCGTCCGGTGACGGAGTTCAATGACCGCCTGCACGTGCTGCTGGATGATCTGGCTGACACGCTGGAGGACTCCGGCGGCGTGGGTCTGGCCGCCCCGCAGGTAGGCGTGCTGCGCCGCGTGTGCGTGGTGCTGGACGAGGAGGATCAGCTCATCGAGTTGGTGAATCCGGAGATCATCCGTACTGAGGGTGAGCAGACCGGCCTGGAGGGCTGCCTCAGTGTTCCCGGGAAATACGGCGAGGTCACGCGGCCGGAGATCGTCCGTGTCCGCGCTCAGGATCGCGACGGCAACTGGTTTGAGGTGGAGGACGAGGGTCTGACCGCCCGCTGTTTCTGCCACGAGATCGAGCATCTGGACGGCCATCTGTTCGTGGAGCATACGGACCACCTGCTGACCGAGGAGGAGCTGGAGGAGTACATCCGCCGCGCCGAGGCAGAGAACGGAGACGAGAACGAATGAGGATACTGTTCATGGGCACGCCCGACTTCGCCGTGGCGTCCCTGAAGCGGCTGGTGAAGGACGGGCACAACGTGTGCGGTGTGTTCACCCAGCCGGACAAGCCTAAAAACCGAGGGCACAAAATGGCATTTTCTCCCGTAAAGGAATATTCCTTGACAGTCGGCCTGCCAGTGTACCAACCGGTGAAAATGCGGGACGGCGAAGCTCTGCGCATCGTGCAGGAGCTGGCACCGGAGCTCATCGTAGTGGCGGCCTACGGCAAGATCCTGCCGGAGGACATTCTGAACACGCCGCCCTATGGCTCTATCAACGTGCATTCGTCCATCCTGCCGAAGTATCGGGGCGCGGCACCCATTAACTGGGCCATTCTTAACGGGGAGAGCGTCACGGGCGTTACCATTATGTATATGGCCAAGGAGCTGGATGCGGGGGACATCATCCTCTGCCGCGAGACGGCTATCGACCCTGACGAGGACGCGCAGACCCTGACGACCCGCTTGGCGGAGCTGGGCGCGGACGCGCTGTCCCAAGCAGTGGAGCAGCTGAAAAGCGGTACCGCCGTCCGTATGCCTCAGGACCACAATGCCTACACCTATGCCCCCATGCTGGATCGGAGCCTGTCGCCCATGGACTTCACCAGAAGTGCCCGGCAGCTCCACGATCAGGTGCGGGGACTGATCCCCTGGCCCTGTGCGTCCATGGAGCTGGACGGCAAAAATGTGAAGGTCTACCGCACCGCCATCGGCAGCGAGACGACGCTGGCTGCGGGGAAGATCGCCGAGGCCGGTAAGCAGGGCCTCGCCATTGCCTGCGGCGACAGGCGGCTGCTGCGCATTCTGGAATTGCAGGCCGAGGGCGGCAAGCGCATGGCGGCAGCGGACTATCTGCGTGGGCATCCTGTACAGGTGGACGTATGAGCGATATGCAGCGAAGCAGCGCCCGTGATACTGCGCTGGAGGTGCTGATGCAGGTCAGCCGGGCCAACGCCTGGTCGGACGGCAGTCTGAAACGCACCATTGCCAAAAACAAGCTGGACAGCCGGGAGGCGGCGCTCTGCACGCGTCTTGCCTACGGTGTCATCCAAAACCGCGGTCTGCTGGACTACTATATCGGCTGCTGGTGCAGCCAGAAGCCTAACCGGCTGGAGCCAGTGATTTTGAATATCCTGCGCATCGGAGGGTATCAGATCCTGTTCATGGATAAGATCCCCCACCGCGCCGCCGTCAACGAGGCAGTGGAGATGACCAAGCGCTGGGGCCGTCCCAAGGCCGCAGGCATGGTCAATGCGGTGCTGCGGAAGTTTGTGACCAACTGGATGGACATGCCCGCGCTGCCCCAGGGCACCACAGCGGACTATCTGTCCGTGCGGTACAGCCATCCCAAGTGGCTGGTGCGCCGCCTGATCGACGTGATCGGGGCGGAGGAGACGGAGGACTACCTGCGGATGAACAACGAGATCGTCCCCACCACCATCCAGACCAATACGCTGAAATGTACGGCGGAGGAGCTGGAGAAGGAGCTGCGCACCGCCGGCGTGACGGTGAACGCTCACCCATGGCTGGAGGGCTGCTTCGAAGTGTCGGCCACCGGCGATCTGGAGCGCCTGCCCGCCTTTACGGAGGGGCACTTCACGGTGCAGGACGCCGCGGCCCGATTGGTGGCCACAGCGGCAGCGCCGCAGCCGGAGACTCGTGCGCTGGACATGTGCGCCGCGCCCGGAGGCAAGTCCTTTGCGCTGGCCATCGACATGGGGGACAGGGGCGATATCCTGTCCTGTGACATCCATCCCCACAAGCTGGCGCTCATCGAAAAGGGCGCGGCGCGATTGGGCATCCGATCCATCCGGAC
>OLOA01002838.1_pt1 | contig 14969 bp, 10 predicted proteins | sample 1672201 | NCBI WGS metagenome assembly OLOA01 (sample SAMEA3136658, study PRJEB25190) | human gut metagenome
TTGGTCGCGCTTTCATGCTCCTTCCGCGTGCAGCTTTTTGGCGCTTCGCCTAAGCTCTTGTTTGCTCCCCCAACTTTTCGTGAAGAACCATAAAAAATCCCCGGCTGGAAGCGGAATTGCGCCGCTTGACCAGCCGGGTTTTTTGATTCACTTATTCTCCTCCGCCAGCGGAATCAGCACCGTCATGATAAACCAGCCGTCCTGCTGCTCCAGCGTCATGCAGCCGCCGTATTTCTCCGCGGCTTTGCGGATGCTCTTGATGCCGTAGCCGTGGCTCTCCTTGTTTTCTTTCGTCGTCGCGGGCTGACCGCCGTTCAGGTCAATCGCCTTGTCCGTGCAGTTCTCCACGCGAATCAGCAAAAATCGGTTCTGCGTGCGCACGGTCAGCTTAATCAGCCGCATGTTCTTGTCGGCAATTTTCTCCACGCATTCGATGGCGTTATCAATCGCGTTGCCGAAAATGGAGCAAATATCCATCATGTCGATGAAGCCCATGTCGTGCGCGTCGGCAAAGCACGTCATCACGATGCCTTCCTCGGCGCAGCGCAGGCTCTTGCTCGTTAGAACCGTGTCCAGAATCGCGTTGCCCGTGTTCATCTCCGCGTCGCGCAGCGTGACCACTTTTTCCATCTCCGCCAGATACGATTCGCGCTTGCTGGCGCTTTTTTCGTTGCGAATGAAGTCGATTTGGTGCTTCAGGTCGTGGTAAATCTGGTGCATCGCCTTGTTGTTCGCGTCGAACTGCCGGTACTGCTCATACTGCCGATTCAGCAGGTTCTCCATCGCCTCCAGCTCGTGGCTGAGGTACAGCTCCGACCGCGCCATGTCATACGCGAACAGCATGATGACGCCGCCGAAATCCACCAGCGTGCGGGAATAGATGATGCCTGTCCCCAGCGTTTCGGTAAACACGTTGTTCGTAAACGCAAAGTTGAAATTACTCAGGCAAAACGCCGCAAGGGCAATCGCGCTGCCGCTGATAAGCTCCTGCCGCGTGACGCTTGTGCCACTGCGCAGGATATGATGCTTCTGGTTCAGCAGGTAAATCGCGGAAAACACGATGATGTACGTCCCCGCCATCACCAGCCAAGTGCCCCGCGAATCCACCGAATCCGCCATCAGCAGATAATAGTTGATTTGCCACTCCAGCGACGCGGCGAACTCCGCCGTGATGAAGGCGTGCGCCCAAATGTAGCCTGCTTTCATCATCTTCAGTTTGCAGCAGCAGACAATCATTGCCAGCATGGTGCCCATGCACGCCGCCATCAGCAGCATCCATGTCAGCCCGCTCTGCTGCTGATTCAGCAGGTTCAGCCCCAGCAGGAGCGCCAGAAAGCCAATGCAGCAGCCGATTTGCTGCCAGCTACTTTCGCCGAAGCGCTTTTTCTGCGGCAGGATGAAGAGCATACACGCCAGCCATTCGGCAATCGCCGTATGGATACGCGGGAAGAATCCGACTTCGAGGAACGCTACCATTTAGGTTTTCGCTCCTCCCAGATATTTCGTCAACGCCTCCATGAACGCCTTATGGCGCGGGCGTGAGATGGTCAGCGCCTGCCCGCCGACGATGGCGCCGCCATTCTCCACGCGCTCCACATGCCGCAGATTCACCAAATAACAGCTGTTGCAGCGGAAAAATCCGTATTTTCCAAGCAGTTCCTCCATCCCGCGCATACTCTGCCGCAGGCGATATGCCCCCTTTTCCGTGTAGATGCTCACGGCGTGGCCGTCCGTTTCGACGTAGGTTATTTGGCTCACATCAAGGCGGGTCAGCCCCGTGTCCGTCGGCAGGGTGATGTAGCGCTTCGGCTTCTGGTCAAGCAGCCGCTCCACACTCATCAGCACCTGCCGCAGCATGAGGAAATTCACCGGTTTGAGGATGAAGTCCAGCGCGTGGACGGCGTATCCGCGGATGGCGTAATTTGCCAAATTCGTGATGAACACCAGATACACGTCCTCGTCACGCTCGCGGATGCGTTCCGCCGTCGCCAAGCCGTCCAGGCGCTTCATTTGGATGTCGAGGAAAATCAGGTCGTAGTCCGCCGCGTAGTCTTCCAGTATCTCGTCGCCGTCGGCAAACAGGCGGATTTCCACGTCGTTCTCGCGTCCCTGAAAATATTGCAGCACATAGGTTTGCAGCTGCTGCCGCACCTTGTCGTCGTCCTCCACGATGGCAAGCCGCACCGTTACTCCCCCTTATTCCAGTTCCTTCCGGGCGCAGTCGATGGCGGCGCGCAGCGTGTCGTCCATGTCCAGATAGCGGTACTGCCCCAGCCTGCCGCCGAAAATGACGTTCCGCTCCCCCGCCGCCTTCTGCCGATACTGCTCGTACAGCGCGCCGTTCTTCGCGTCGTTCACCGGATAGTACGGCTCGTCGCCCTGCTTCCAGTCCGCCGGATATTCGTATGTCACCACCGTGTGCGGCAGATTCAGCACATCCGCCTGACCATAGGCGAAATGCTTGTGCTCAATCACGCGCGTGTAGGGCACGTCGGCGTTCGTGTCGTTGATGACAGCGTTGCCCTGATAGTCCTGCACCGGCAAATCCCGCGTCTCGAACCGCAGGGAACGGTAATTCAGCGCGCCGAAGCACTGGTCGTAATACTGGTCAATCGGCCCGGTGTAGACAATTTTGTCCGCAATTTCCGTCAGTTCCGCCCGATGCTGGAGAAAATCGACATTCAGCCGCACTTCGATGCCATCCAGCATTTTCTCCACCATCGCCGTGTAGCCCGCGTCCGGGATGCCCTGGTAGCGGTCGTTGAAGTAGTTGTTGTCATAGGTGAAGCGCACGGGCAGACGGCGGATGATGAAGGCGGGCAGCTCGCGGCAGGGGCGCCCCCACTGCTTCTCGCTGTATCCGCGCACGAGGGCTTCGTAGATGTCGCGCCCGACGAGTGAAATTGCCTGTTCTTCCAGATTCTGCGGTTCGCCCGTGATTTCCTTGCGCTGCCGCTCAATGATTTCGCGCGCCTCATTCGGCTTCGTCACGCCCCACATGGCATAAAACGTGTTCATGTTGAAAGGCATGTGGTACAAGCGATCTTGGTATTTTGCCAGCGGCGCGTTTGTGAAGCGGTTAAACGTGGCGAAGCGGTTGGCGTACTGCCAAACCTCCTCGTCGTCGGTGTGGAAGATGTGCGCGCCGTAGCGGTGGACGGCAATGCCGCCGACGTCCTCGGTGTAGATGTTGCCCGCGATGTGGTTCCGCTTGTCGATCACAAGCACGCGCTTGCCTTTTTCCTTCGCCATCTGCGCGAACGCCGCGCCGAACAAGCCCGCGCCGACGACGAGATAATCATACTTCATGTTCTCATTCTCCTTGTGGATGATACTTTCAGGTAATTCGCAATTCGCCGATACCCCGGCTTTGCTTCCTTTCCTGATTTTGGCGTTGGTGGATTACAGTCTGCACGCAGCGGCGGATGAGGTCGTTCCCCCGCCATTGCTCATTAACAATCAGTTAAACCCATAAATTTTTCGCGTCACCTTATACCCTGCCAGCGCAATCCGCCGTCCGCCTTTTCCGGGCAGGTGCAGCACATGCCCCATCAGCCCGTGGCGCAGCTTCTTGTAAACATACGGGTTTTCTTCGCGAATGAACTTCCACAGCTCGTCCTTCTTCTGCTTGTTCTCCGCCGTACCGCTCTTGAGCAGCAGAATCGACGAAACCGTCGTCACAATTTCCAGATAGCGCCGCATGTACGCCTGCTTGCGCTTGTTCGTCACCTTGCTCAAATCCACCTCCGTCACCAGCATCCGGTTGACCAGCAGCGCCTGATCAATGCGGCGGATCATCACGTTCTCCTGCACGGACTGGTCTTCACGCCCGATGAAGTAGTGGTACAGGTTTTCATCCATATAGTACATTTTCTTTACCATCGGCAGCGGCTGATAAACGTAGAGTTCATCCACATAGAACGTGTGCTTCGGCAGGTTCAGCCCGCACTTGTTCAGCAGCGCCGTGCGGTAGATGACCGAGTGCATCAGCAGATACTCGCCGATTTTGAAGCGCGTTTCATTCCAGTCGAACACGCGGTTCTGCGGCACGGCGTGGCGGTACTGCATGACGTGCTTGTGCTTCACGCCCACTTTGTCGTAGACGTAGTTGCAAATCAGCATGTCAATTTCTTCCTTCTGCTCCGTGAACGCGCGCAACTGCGCCAGCACGCGCTTCAGGCACTCTTCGTCCACCCAGTCGTCCGAATCGACGACCTTGAAGTACAGCCCGGTCGCGTTTTTGAGGCCGGTCATCACCGCATCGCCATGACCGCCGTTCTCCTTGTTGATGGCGCGAACGATGGTCGGGTACTTCTGCTGATATTCCGCCGCGATATCCGCGGTTTTGTCCTTTGAGCCGTCGTTGACGACGAGGATTTCCACGTCCTCGCCGCCGGCAAGCAGCGTTTCGATGGCATGGCGCATATAATCCTGCGAATTATAGCAGGGAATAGCAATCGACAAGAGTTTCATTGGTTTCATCCTTTCTATATAGAAAAAGCAGCGCTTGCAAGGTCGTGCATCGGTGAGGATGCCGCCGTCCCTTGCAGGCGCTGCCCTTTTCACCAATCTACTGTCTTATTTCGACACGCGATTGGCAATTTCCTGCTGCTCCGCCTTCAGATTGCGCTCCACGCCGAAGAAAATCATCAGCACCGCGCAAACCGCGTAAGCAATCGTTTCAATCCAGATGTAGTTGACCGACGCCGCCGTGCCTGCATCCAGCATGCCGTTGAGCGCCTGAATAATCGCGCCGCCGATGGGGGTCGCCGCGACCATCAGGGAGGAGTAGATGCTCATCGTCAGGCCGTCGGTGCGGATGCCGTGCTTGTACTCCACATGGTCGATAACGTCCGCCAGCATCGCCAGAATCAGGTAGCACGCCGGAGACGAACCGAGGCACTTGAGCGCGATGCCGATGCCGACCACCACGAGGTTATTGCCGCCCAGCCCCGCAATCACGCCGCCGACAACGCCCAGTGCCAGACCCGCCAGCGTCAGCTTCTGCTTGGAGAACTTGTTCGCCAGCGGCACCACGAACGCCGCCGCAATCGCCATCGGCACCGCGCCAAGGATGGACAGGATGGACATATACCAGTTTGCGCCGAGCACATCGGAGCAGAAGTACGCCATCGAGCCGTTCTTCACCGCGCCCGACCACTGGAACAGCAGGTAGAACACGATGATGACCCACCACCACTTTTCGCTGGTGACGGCCTTCAGCTGCTGACCCATGGAGACGCTCTGCTTCTTTTCTTCCTTCGCATTGCTCTCCATCAGCTCTTCAGTCACGCGTTCACGGGTGAACTTGAACTGGAGGAGAATGGTCAGCGCCGTGAAGATGGCAATCGCCAGCATGATGATGAACCACTGCGTGCCGAAGCCGGTGTACACCTCCGCGCCCGTTGCTTCATCCTTCGTGGACAGGAAGGTCTGCACAAGAATCGGGAACACCATCGAGCCTGCGCCCATCACGCCCAGACCCGCGAAGTTGCTCATCGACGCCAAGACGCTGCGCTTTTCGCTGTCACGGGTGGACACGGGAACCATCGTCGCGTTCGCGGTGTTGTAAATCGGGTACGCGACGGCGTAGTAGAGGTTGTAGGCGATGGCAATCCACACATAGCGTGCCGTGCCTTCAAAGGGCATGATGAACATCAGCACGCTGGCGATAGAGAGCGTCAGCGCGGAGAGCAGCAGCCACGGGCGCGCCTTGCCTGCCATCGTGCGGGTACGTTCAATCAGCTGACCGACGATGAGGTTTGCTGCCACAATCAGGAACGTAGAGACCAGCTGGAGGACGGACAGATAGGTGCTGCTCAACTCCAGCGCCTTGCCGAGATAAACCTGAAGGTAACTGGTGAAGATACCGGAGGACAGCAGCGCACCGAACGGGCCAATCAGGTAGCCCAGCAGGGTTTCGGGGGTGGTCACTTTGTCCTTCGGGACGCTGGAGCGCGTCAGGGGGGACTGCCAGAAGGATTGTTTCATGGGGGAGATGCTTCCTTTCCTTGTTGTGAGTTGCTTTCTATTATATATAATTGCTTTCCGCAATTACTTCTTCTTTTCGTCCGGATTCAGGTTCAGCTTCGGGCGGTGGCAGAAGTGGTGAATCAGCCGTCCGCACCCGCGGAAGAAGTGCCCGTTGACCATCACCAGCATGTCCTCCGCCATTGCCATCGACACCATGCCGTTCGTCATCTTCGCCATGCCGCGGAACGGGATGTTGTAGATAAACAACAGGTTCAAATCCGGCTTGCCGGCGGCAGTCGCCTTGTTCTTCATGCGCGTGAGCATCCGGTAGATCAGCCTCGCCAGCGGGTTCTTGGCGTAGCTGAGCTGCGTCACCGTGTCGTTGAGCGTCAGCGGCTGCGTCTTGTCCCAGAGATGCGGCGGAATCGCGTGGCCCAGCAGCGCCGCGAACTCCGCGTCGCTCACGTCCGTCACGCACGCCGTGCGGTAGCTCTGCACCGCCAGCTGAGCATACGGATCGGGCGCGTTCGTCCCCTGCTCGGTATGCTTTGCCGTCAGGCGGATGTCGCGGCAGGATGCGCCAATCAGCAGCTCATATTCGCCGCCCTCCACCTCGAAGCGGTTCGTGCGGACGTTAAAGTAGCGGAACGTATAGCCGTCAAAGGGAATCGTGACGCGCTTCGTCTCGCCCTTCTCCAGGTGCACGCGCTGAAAGCCCTTCAATTCCTTCGCCGGGCGGAAAACCTCCGCGTTCGGCTTGTGGATGTACAGCTGCGCCACCTCGTCGCCCGCGCAGTCGCCCGTGTTCGTCACGTCAAAGGACACGCCCGCATTATCCGCCTGCACGTTGTCGTAGCGGAAGGTTGTGTAGGACAGCCCGTGCCCGAAAGCGAACGCCGGGGCAACGTCCGCCGACTCGGTGTAGCGATAGCCGACGTACAGCCCTTCGCGGTATTCGCTTGTGGCCTCCGTGCCGGGGTAGTAGTGGCTGACCGGCGCGTCCGCATAGTGGCGATACCACGTTTCCGCCAGCTTGCCGCCGGGGGTAATCTCGCCCACCAGCGCCCGCAGCACAGAGCGCGCCACCGCCTCGCCGCCCAGACCCGCGTAAAGCAGCGCGTCGCAGTCCTGCGCCCAGTCCGTCTCGACCGCGCTGCCGCAGGAGAGCACCACCACCATCTTCTTGCACACGGCGCGCAGCTTTTTCATCAGGGCGATTTGGTTCTCCGGCAGGCGCATGTGCGTGCGGTCAAGCCCTTCGGTCTCAAAGCACTCCGGCAGACCGAGGTACACCACCGCGCAGTCCGCGGTTTTCGCCAGCTGCACCGCTTCATCCGCCAGCGCGTCGTTCGCGGCGTCAAGGCGCTCGAAGCCCTGCGCGAAGCCGACCCGCGCCGGGAAAAATTCATCCAGCAGGGGCAGCGTGTCATCCACCTGCGCAGCGTTGACCATGCTGCTGCCCGCGCCCTGATAGCGGGAGCGCGCCGCAAACTCGCCGATAACCGCCACGCGCGCGTCCTTCTTCAGCGGCAGCAGGTGCTCGTCGTTCTTCAGCAGCACAAGGCACTTTTCCGCCGCCGCTTCCGCCGCCTGATGCTGTTTTGCGGCATCAAACGACGATTCGCCGGACTTGTGCTCTGCCAACACGAAATCCAGCAGCTGATCCACGCGCTCATCGACGATTTTCTCGTCGATTGTGCCGTCCTTGACCGCCTTCACCAACTGGCAGGGGCTGTCGTCGCCCGCCGCGGGCATCTCCAGATTCATGCCCTCGCGCACACCCTCGACAATGCTGTTGCTGCCGCCCCAGTCGGTCACGACCGCGCCGTCAAAGCCCCACTCGCCGCGCAGAATATCGCCCAGCAGATGGCGGCTTTCGTTGGCGTACACATCGTTGACGCGGTTGTATGCCGTCATCACGAAGCCCGGCTTGCCCTCTTTGATGGCAATCTCGAAGTTCGTCAGGTACATTTCCCGCAGCGTCCGCTCGTCCATCACGCTGTCGGAGTGCATCCGCAGCAGCTCCTGCGCGTTCGCCGCGTAGTGCTTTGCGCAGGCGGATACGCCCTGCTTCTGCGCGCCGCGGATGAAGCCCGCCGCCAGCTTGCCGGAGAGGTACGGGTCTTCGGAGTAATACTCGAAGCTGCGGCCGCACAGGCTGGAGCGCTTCGTGTTCAGCCCCGGCGCAAGCAGCACATCCACCCCCTGATTGGCAGCGTCGCGCCCGACAACCGCGCCCATCGCCTCGGACACCGTGGCGTCCCAGCTGCACGCCAGCGTCGCGGCGGAGGGAATGCACGTCGCCTTCGTCGATGCGTTGAGGCCCAGATGGTCGCCTTCGCCCGCCTGCTTGCGCAAGCCGCTCGGCCCGTCGGAGAGCGTGATGGCGGGAATATTCAGCCGCGGAATCTCGCGCGTGTGCCAGACATCTTTGCCGGCAAGCAGGGCGCACTTTTCCTCCAATGTCATTTGGGAAACCAAATCACCGTGTTTCATGGTCATTCCATCCTTACGCGTTTGCACAGACCACCCACTGTGCTTTTTTCCTACTTTATTATAGCAATTTTTTCGGGTGGCGCAAGCAGTCTCGCACAAACTGTCGAAATTCCCGCACAAGCTGTCATATTCGTCCTAATTTCGTGCGTTTATACCATTTCAGGTGCCGTTCGTCGCGTGGGGGGCGATGTGCGAATCTGGAAGAAAGAGGGAATTACAGCGGAAAAATGGTATGCTTTCGGTGGATTTTGACGTGCGGGATGCGGGTGTTTTCCCGTTGACGCGGCAGGAAAATTGTGCTATCATAGAATCAATCAGGAGGTGAGCAGGACATGGATTCGGAAAAGTTGACTCCGGAAGAATTGACTGAAGAAGAGCTGACCGAGGAAGAGCCTACCGAGGAAGAGCTGGAGGAGGCAAGACGCCGCCTGTACGCCCATTTAGCGCAAGCCGAAGAGGATATCAAGGCAGGTCGTGTGCATCCGATAGATGAAGTTTTTGACGAAATCATGCGCGAATTGGACAGTTTATCTCTCGACGCCCCTCATAATCAAAATGATTGACCTCGTTTCCGGCGCAGTGGCATTCGTCATTGCGCTTTTTTGCACCCAAAAAGGGACGCTCCTTTCCAGAGCGCCCCTCTTTTATGTTACCTTTTGGTTTAGTTTGCCTTGACGTACTGCGCCATCATCCAGCCCGTCGTGCCCTTGTAGCTGACGTAGTACCAGCTGCCGGACCGCTCCAGAATGGTGACAGTTTCGCCCTTGTCCACACGGAGGATGATGCCGTACTTGGTGCTTGCACCGCGGCGCAGCGCCACGCGGACGCCCGTCACCGTGCCCGTACCGGACGTGCCGGAACCTCCCTGCGTAACCGTGATGGTCGGCGCAGTGACCTCAATCTTGTTGCCGTTGGCTTCATACACGATGACGCGCAGGATGTAGGAGCCCGCGACAGTGGGCGTGTAGTTGAACGTCAGGTTATTCAGGCCAACTTCCGTCGCCACCACGGAGCCGTCGCGGAACAGGGTGTAGTCGCGGCGGATGACGCTGCTCGTGCCCTTGTAGGCAGTCGTCCACGTCAGGTTGCGGTTTGTCACGCTCGCCGTCGTGCTGGGCACAACCGTCACAGGCGTGTAGTTCGACACCACCGTCGCGCTGGAGCGCTGGGTGATGGACTGCCCATCAGCGGAGGTAATGGTGACTTCCAGCAGGTAGGTGCCCGCCACCGTCGGCTGATAGTTGACGGAGATGCGGCCCGTTGCGGTTTCCGTGCGGTTGCTGTTGACAACCACCGTCGTGCCGCGGTAGACCTTGAAGTTCACGTTGTAGTTCGGCCGGCCGCCCGCGAAGGTAATATCCCACGCAAGCGTCTCGTAGTTGTTCAGCTTCGAGGCGCTGGGCTGCACGCTGGCAATCGTCAGCGGCGCGTAGCCGACGGTGATGTTGTAGACGATCAGGATGTCGGGATAGCGCTTGGAGGTAATCAGCAGCGTCGCGTAGCCGTTGTTGACACCGGTAATCACGTTATCGTGCAGGGAAATCGCGCTGTTGGTGTTGGCGATTTCGATGTTCGCCACGTCGCCCGCCTCGGTGTAGATGCCGTGGTCAAGCGTGAAGTTTTCGCCCACGCGGATGGTCTTGTTGACGACCTTGCTCACCGGCGCGGGGGCAACGAAGTTCATCTCGCTCAGCGTCGCAGGGGCAGCGTACATCGCCGTCGTCGCGCCGAGGGAGTCGCGAACTTCCATCTGCATGGCGTACTTCTGGGAGTTAATCAGGTTGATGTAGTTTTCCGTCAGGGTGAGGGTGAAGGTGGTCGTCATGCTGGTCTTACCAGCGGGCAGCGAGGTGTAGCCGTCGGAGAAGTCCTTCAGGACGATGGGGCTGCCGCCGCTCAGGCTGATGAGGCTGTACTTGAAGGTGTACGAGCCGCTGCCGCCGGAGACGGTCGCGCTCCACGAGAACACATCGCCCACATAGCCGCCGGAAATATCCTGCCCCGCGGAGAGGTTCACCGCGCTTAAGCCCTCCAGCGTCAACGAGCCGGATTCCGGCTGGGACATGACGTTCGACCACGGGCCGTAGCAAATGGTGCCGTTGGAGAACACGCGCACCGGGCGAACCTTGTAGTAGTAGGTCGTGCCGGCGACGAGGTTCTTGGCGACATAGGTCGTGCCTTCGGTTTCGCCAATCTTGGTGTACAGACCGTCCATGGTGGTGGAACTGTACACATAGTACTTGTTCGCGCCCAGCACGGTGGTATCCCAGTCAATGGTCTGCTCCTGCTTGCCGGTGTTGCGCACCGCGCACAGGTTCACAGAGCCAAGCGCCGTGAAGTACACGCGCTCGCTGGAGAGGGAGAAGCAGTTGTAGCTGCCCACGGGACGCATGGAGTAGATGAAGTAGTAGTACACTTCACCCAGGTTGATGCTCGCGTCCACGAAGGAAGTCACCGCGCCGGTCTTTGCCAGCAGGGTGTAGCTGCCGCTCGCGCCCGTCTTGCGGTAGATGATGTACCCCGTCGCGCCGGAGGATGCCGGCCAGGACAGCAGGGCGTTGTTGCCGCTCTGCACCACGGTCAGTTCCGGGCGATCCATGGGCGTACCGCAGCCGACGTTGGAGTATTCAGAGTAGAACTTTTCGCCGGAGGAGAACACGCGCACCGCGCGCACGCGGAAGTAGTAGCCCGTCGCCTTCTTCAGGCCGGTGGCGTTGCACAGCGTGCCGGTCAGGTCAGTGCGCACGGTGGTGAAGCCGCTCGTCGCATTGGTGGACATCTGCACTTCGTAGGTCTGCGCGCCGGAGACGCTCGACCAGTTCAGGCGGATGGTGTCCGCGCCCAAGCCGCGCGGGTCTTGCAGCTTCGGCTTGGCAAGCGTCATGTAGGACAGCGTCTGCGAATCAGGGCTGTACACATATTTCGCCTGCTCGCCGTCGTAGGACACGTTCACCGCGCGCACGCGGTAGTACACCGCCCGACCGGGGGTCACGTTCGTATCCTCATAGTACAGGCGATTGTTCGGCACGGAGCCGAGCAGCGTGTAGGTTTCTTCGCCGCCGAACTTGCGGTACACGTCGTACTGCGTCGCAAAGGCGACAGAACCCCAGCCGATGCGCACGCTCGTTTCGGACAGCGTCGTGCCGATGAGGTCCGTCGGCTGGAGCAGCACCAGCTCTCGGTAGGGATCGGGGCCGTTCACGTCGTCCGACGGCAGGATGCTGATGTCGTCATCCATATCCGGCAGAACGATGTCGTCCTCGTTCACAGGAGCCTGCGTCGGTTCGTCGGGCGTCTGCACCTCGTCCGATGCCACATCCGACACTTCATTCATGATTTCGCCCTGTGCGCCGTCCAGCGTTTCGCCGAATGCCACGCAGGAGAGCATCATGCAGAGCACCAGGAATACAGAAACCAGTCGTTTCATGGTCTGCGTCACTCCTTTTATCTGTTGGGGGAAATGGTATATGCCTTCCAGCAAATACGACGAATGAGCTGCCGATTCTGTTTCCAGCAATCTGGGCAACTTTCCTCTTATTCGCCGGGATGAGCCTAAAAAGTTGAATCGCAGGAAAGTTTCTCCTGCTTACGGCGATTTTTGCGCCGTTTCCTTTGCGCGCTGCTGCCACACGGCGCGCTGCTGATTTTCCACCTGCGCCCGATACGTCTCGTAATCCGGCGAAAGCTGCGTGCGCTGAAGCTGATCAAGCTGCGTCCACTCGCGCGTGAAGGCGACGTACGCCGGAATCATGCGTTCCGCCGTGTCATAGCCCACAACGCGCCCCTGATGCAGCCACATCACCCGGTCGCAGAAGTTCAGCATCTGCCACGGCGCGTGGGTGACGAAGAATATCGTCTTGCCCTCCGCCCGGAAATGCCGCATCCGCGCCATGCACTTCTCCGCGAAGCTCGCATCGCCCACGCTCAGCGCCTCATCCACAATCAGGATTTCGGGGTTCATGTGGGCGGAAATGGCGAATCCCAGCCGGGAGCGCATTCCGCTGGAATACGTCCGCAGGGGCTGGTCGATGTACACGCCAACATCCGCAAAATCAATAATTTGCTGCTGGATTTGGGCGATTTCGCGCTTCTCCATGCCCATCAGCATACACTTATAGGCAATGTTTTCGCGCCCAGTCAGCTGATCATTCATGCCGATGTTTGCCGCCAGCATACTGACCGTGCCGCTGACCTCGCAGAGCCCCAAATCCGGCTGGGTGATGCCCGCGATAATACGCGCCAGCGTCGATTTGCCGGAGCCGTTCAGCCCCGCCAGCCCGACGATTTCGCCGCGGTGGAAGTCCTGCGTCACGCCGCGGAGCGCCGGAAATTTCTTCACGTTCGCCCGAAGCCCCAGCAGCGCCTTCAGGCGGTCTTTTTCCTCGCCGTACAGGTCGTAGACCTTCGTCAGTTCCCTGCAGCGGACGATTACATCCGCCAAGCGCATCGCCCCCTTTCTGCGCGTTTTCTTCCTATTGAATGGCGCTGATTACAGCTGGTCGATGAAGCGGTTTCTGAGCCGCATGTGCAGCGTGCAGCCCGCCGCCAGCAGCGCCAGCGCCGCCAGCCAGAAGTACGCTCCCTGCCCCGGCGATGACCAGAAGCCTTCGCCATACAGCAGGCACTTGCGGTAGCCCTCGATGATGTAAACCAGCGGGTTCAGCCGCATCACGCGCTGCAAGCCCGGCGACAGCCCGTCAATCGCCCACACGACGCTGGAAACGTAGAACAGCAGGCGCATCAGCGGCTGAAGCAGCTCGCCGAAATCGCGAAAGACCGCCGTCAGGCTGCTCGTCAGCAGTGCCGCGCCGATCAGCAGCACCCACGAAGCCGCGAGGTAATACGCCAGTTCCAGATAGTGCCACGTCACCGGCACGCCGCCAAGGAGCAGCGCAATCAGCAGAATCGCCATCGTCCACAAATGCTCGTAGTACGCGCGCACAACTGCCTTCATCGGGATGATGGAGAGCGGAATGTGCACGTTGCGGATGATGGACGCGGCCTGCTGGATGGACGCGGACGCGCCGAGAATGGCGGAGTTGAGCGCCAGCCACGGCATCATGCCGCACATCAGCCACAGGTGATACGGGAATCCGTTTTTTTCCTGCGTTCCCAGCCCGACGGAAAAGACGAACCAGTAAATGAGGATTTGCAGCAGCGGGCTGAGCAAGTCCCACCAGCGCCCCAGCAGCATCCCCGCCCGCCGCGACCGGTTCTCGTAGAGCGTCAGGCGCACGGTTCGCCGCAGGTTTCGGACGATTTCGCCCAGCGCCGTGCCAACCGCGTGTATCATCCGCCTGCCGCCTCCGCCAGCCCGTTCCGCTGAAGAAAATCGCGGAAAACGCGCATTCTTTCCGGGTACGCCTTGTTGAAATCGGTGTAGTCCGCCAAGTCGTAGTAGTATTCCAGCGGCTTTTCCAGCCGGAAGTCCTCCATCGGCAGCGTCGGCAGGCGGAACAGGCGGGTCATTTCGTCCATGCGGCTGTCCACCACCATCGTCAGCGCCGGAATGCCGCTCGTGATGGCAATCACGTTCCCGTGGAAGCGGCTGCCGAGGGAAAAGTCGTACTGCCTGACCCACGCCAGCCAATCCTCAATGTGGAAGAAAACGTGCATTTGCCGCTTCAGCCAGTCCTGCAAATAGCGGAACTGGTACTCGTCGCCGCAGCAGTTTTCCAGCGTCAGCGGGAATGCGTTCTGCTCCACAAAGCCGAGGTCGCGGTTCGCGCAGAAGGTCAAAAACTGCCGTTCCGGGTCGGACAGCGTGCCGTAGAAGGTGCGGAAGTTGCAGCACGCGCGCATTTTCGGGTCGAACGGTTTCTTCTCCACACGAAACTTCTCGTTCATCCCCTGATACAGGCTGGGACAGCCGATAATGCGGAAGTTGACGATGCCGTTCTTCTCCAGCACCGCCGCGGTGTACTCGCCGCGAACGCCCAGCACAGCGCGCTCCGCCATCGTCCGCAGGAGCTTGACCGTGTCCGGGTGGAGCGTGATGTCCACATTGCGCGCCATGCTCTGCACCCCCACGCTGATTGGAACCAGCGGTTTATCGCCGATTCGCTTCAGCATCGTCCAAACGTGCGGGTACGTCTGATTCGGGGTCAGCCAGATCAGCTCGGTCGTGATGTAGTGGGTGATGTCCGCCCGGTCGCGGAACGTGTCCGACGTAACATCCCACAGCGGAATCATCACGGGGTGAAAGATGTCCTTCAGCGCCCGGATAAACACGAGATTTCCCGTGTTATTTCCCAGAAAAAAGAAGCGTTTTGCCCACTCATGCTTCTCAAACGACACCCGATCATTCCAAAACAATCCAACCGCCATCCGCTTCCTCCTTCCTTGTGACGTGGGGAGACGCTGGGGCGTTGCCCCAGACCCTACCAGAGGCTTTGCCTCTGGACTCCACAAGGGGCAATTGCCCCTTGACCCCTTCTCGCGATTGAGTTGGTGACAACTGCATAATTTACCCGCGTGTTTATTGAGGGAACGCAAGGGCG
>OLOA01002845.1_pt1 | contig 14960 bp, 14 predicted proteins | sample 1672201 | NCBI WGS metagenome assembly OLOA01 (sample SAMEA3136658, study PRJEB25190) | human gut metagenome
CTTCCCACGGAAATGTACATCCGTCAAAAATATCTGCTGCAATTGTCTCGTTCAAATCAAAAAGCTCACTTATTTTTATACTGTCATTCATAATATATAATTCCTCACACTACCATCAGATTTATTTTATACTGCCTATTCAACCGTTACTGATTTTGCCAGATTTCTCGGCTTATCAACATCATTTCCTTTAAGAACAGCTGTGTAATATGCTATAAGCTGAAGTGGAACAGCTGCAACCATCGGCATTAACATCTGTTCTGCTTTTGGAAGCCTGATTATATAATCTGCAACTTTATCTTCAACAACTACATCTTCGCCGCAGACAAGAATAACCATAGCACCTCTTGCCTTGACTTCCTTAATATTGCTTATTGTTTTTTATATGGTAGAATATATATGATTCGGGTGCAATTATAAGAACACCCCTGGGAAATGAGGATTGATATGGAAAATAAAAAATTAAATGTAAAGATGATATATACAGTTATAGGAATAGCGTCATTGACAGCTGCGTTTGTATGTGTGGTGGTGCTTGCCGTGAAGCAGTATAGATTATGGAAATCCGGGCAGATGTATGAAAAACTTGCCGAAAGCACCACTGTGCCGTCAACGACAATGCCTTTAGAAGGGGATATGGATGAGGGTACAACACATGAGCTTGAGGGATATAAAAGAGAAGCTGCGAGATTGATTACGAAATATGGTATAGATGTACCTGAAAAAAATATTGATTTTGATAAATTACATAAAGAGGTATCTGAGGATATATATGCATGGATATATATACCGAATACACATATTGATTATCCTGTATTTCAGCACCCTACTGACAACAGCTATTATCTTGAACATAACATTGACGGAAGCGAGGGCTATCCGGGATGTATATATACTGAGAATTATAATGCCAAGGATTTTTCAGACCCGCATACGGTTATATATGGTCACAATATGCGTGATACAACAATGTTTTCGGATCTGCATCTGTATGAGGATGAGGAATTCTTTGAAAACAACAGATACGTGTATATATATACGGAGGATATGGTATATGTGTACAAGATATTTGCGGCATATCAGACAAATAATGCCCACCAGCTTTTAAACTATGATTTTTCACAGAAGGAAACGGTTAAAATGTATCTCGAGAATACTGCTATGCGTATGCAGGAGCCTATGGTATATGATGATACAACTGTTTTTTCAGGGGATGACCAGATATTGACGCTGTCCACATGTGTAATGACAGAAAGGCAGTTCCATTTAAGATATATTGTTCAATCGCTTAGATTAAAGTAAAATTGTATTTAATTTAAAACATGTACGTTTTGACTTGATTTTGCAAAAATATTCTTGTATACAATAAACATAAGGAGTATAATGATACTATCAATGGACTTTTAAGATGAAGTCGAATTATATACTGAAAGGAGTCATTTTATTATGGCATTTATTGATGAGATTAAGAAAAGGGCAAGAGCAGTGAAGAAGACAATTGTACTTCCTGAGTCAATGGACAGAAGAACATGGGAAGCAGTTGAGACAGTTCTTAAGGAAGATATCGCTAATGTAGTAGTACTTGGTACACCTGAGGAGGTTGAGGCTAACAGCAAGGGTCTTGAGGTATCAGGCGCTACAGTTATCAACCCTAATACTTCCGATAAGCTTGATGAGTATGTTGATGCTTTAGTTGAACTCAGAAAGAACAAGGGCATGACTCCTGAGGAAGCCAGAAGACTTCTCACTACGGATTATATGTTCTATGCCTGCATGATGTTAAAGAGCGGTGCGGCAGATGGCATTGTATCAGGTGCATGCCATTCTACAGCCAACACATTAAGACCTGCTCTTCAGATAGTTAAGACTAAGCCGGGTTCTAAGATTGCTTCTGCGTTCTTCGTAATTGATGTTCCTAACTGTGAGTATGGTGAGAATGGTACATTCGTATTCGGCGACTGCGGTCTTAACCAGAATCCTAATCCTGAGGAGCTTGCGGTTATCGCTGTTTCCTCAGCAGAGAGCTTCAGGTTCTTAGTAGGCGCAGAGCCTAAGGTTGCCATGCTCAGCCACTCCTCAAAGGGCAGCGCTAAGCATGCTGATGTTGACAAGGTAGTAGAGGCTACGAGAATTGCTAAGGAGCTTGCTCCTGAGCTTAAGCTTGACGGAGAGCTTCAGACAGATGCAGCTATGGTTCCATCTGTTGGTGCTTCCAAGGCTCCTGGCAGCGAGGTTGCAGGACATGCTAACGTCCTCATCTTCCCTGATCTTGATGCAGGTAACATCGGCTACAAGCTTGTTCAGAGACTTGCTAAGGCAGAGGCCTATGGTCCTATGCTTCAGGGCATTGCTAAGCCAGTTAACGATCTTTCAAGAGGCTGTTCAGCAAGCGACATCGTTGGTGTTGTAGCTATCACAGCTGTACAGGCTCAGATGCAGTAATATTCAATAGATATTTACACACAATACATATATAGGTAATTGCCGTTTTGGCGGCAGTTACCTATAACTATGCTATAGACCTGCCGCTTTTTGAAGGTATTTGCAGCCATAGAGCGGTGTGAAAGCGGAATATTAATAAGATAATATATTTGGAGGAATTAATAATGAAGATTTTAGTAATCAACTGCGGAAGCTCATCATTAAAGTACCAGTTATTCGATATGGCTGATGAGTCAGTTATGGCAAAGGGTCTCTGCGAGAGAATCGGTATTGAGGGCTCTAAGCTCACACATAAGCCTACGGGCAAGGAGAGCTGTGTTATTGAGAAGCCTATGCCGGATCACAAGGTAGCAGTCAACCTTGTTCTTGAGATGCTTCTTGACAAGACCTACGGCGTTATCTCAGATGTAAAGGAAATCTCCGCTGTAGGACACAGAGTACTTCATGCAGGACAGAAGTACTGCACATCCGTAATTGTAAACGATGATGTAAAGTCAGTTATACGTGAGTGCTTCGACCTTGGACCATTACATAACCCGGCTAACCTTATCGGTATTGAGGCTGTTGAGTCAGCTATGCCAGGCACACCTAATGTTGCTGTATGGGATACCGCATTCCATCAGACAATGCCTGAGAAGGCTTATATGTATGCTATTCCTCATGAGTACTATGAGAAGTACGGCATCCGTAAGTATGGCTTCCACGGTACAAGCCACGCATTCGTATCTAAGAGAGCAATCGAGTTCGGCAAGCTTGACCCTGACAATTCAAAGGTTATCGTATGCCATCTCGGAAATGGTGGTTCACTCTCCGCTGTTGTCAATGGCAAGTGCATAGATACAAGCATGGGTCTTACACCGCTTGAGGGTCTTATCATGGGAACAAGAAGCGGTGATATCGATCCTTCCGTTATCCAGTTCATCGCCAACAAGGAGGGCAAGGATATCAATGAGATGATAACAATGCTCAACAAGAAGTCTGGTGTTCTTGGCATGAGCGGTGTTTCAAGCGATTTCCGTGATGTTCAGAAGGCTGCCGATGAGGGTAACCACAATGCAGAGGTAGCTCTTGAGGCATTCAAGTACAGAGTGGTTAAGTACATCGGTGCTTATACAGCAGCTATGGACGGCGTTGATGCCATCGTATTCACAGCAGGTGTAGGTGAGAACGATAAGAGAACAAGAAAGGATATCTGCAGCGCTCTCACATTCCTTGGAATTAAGATTGATGATACAGCCAATGACAAGAGAGGTGAGGAGGTAGTCATATCTACTCCTGATTCTAAGGTCAAGGTTATGGTAATTCCAACTAACGAGGAGCTTAAGATTGCCCAGGAGACATTAGAGTTAGTCAGATAATTAAAATGTAAATAAAAAATAGTTGACAAATCTTTACACAGTGGATATAATAATCTGCGTGTGATTAAAAGAAGAGGTTTTTATGCTGATTGATTTGTACGGAGTTCTTTCTCACGAAGGAGAAGTTAAGAGACTTGCAGCACCTATAGAAGCTGAGAGCTTTGTCTCGAAGCTTGGTGATTTTGCATTTGTAAAGAAACAGGATATTGAGCTTGCCTTTACTAATGTTGGCGGGAAGAAGATAGAGGTCGCTTCACATCTTGATGTGACACTGGATATTCCATGCGACAGGTGCTTAACGGATGTTCCTTGGCAGATATCGGTAGATTCTACCAGAACACTTAATTTTGGTGAAGAGTCACCGGATGCAGATGAGACATTGAAGGACATGCCTTTTATGGATGGCACGGAATTTGATGTTGAGAAGTATGCATATAGTGAGATTTTAGAGAATTTTCCGATGAAGGTTCTGTGTAAAACAGACTGCAAGGGAATCTGTAACGTATGCGGCATGAATCTTAATCATGGCTCGTGTGAATGTGACAGACAGGTGTTAGATCCTAGAATGTCCAAGATACGCGATATATTTCAACAGTTTAACCAATAGAACTGCTTTGTAAGGAGGTGTAACAGATGTCAATTTGTCCAAAGAATAAGTCTTCTAAGGCTAGAAGAGATAAGAGAAGAGCGAACTGGAAGATGAGCGCTCCTAACTTAGTAAAGTGCAGCAAGTGCGGTGAGTTAATGATGCCTCACAGAGTTTGCAAGAACTGTGGTTCTTACAACAAGAAGGAAGTTATCTCTGTTGCTGAATAATTTAAGTTTATAATGCGATGATATAAGCAGGAAGCGAAGCGGATTGCGAATATTATTGATGGGAAAGACGCCTTTATGGTGTCTTTCTTTTTTTGCCGTCAATGCGTGGCTTGTTATGATGAAAAAAGGTATTGATTTCTGAAATACAATCTTGTATTATGTATGAAGTGGTTGTCATAGTATGGAAGAGGAGAATATTTATGCAGGAAAAAGTTATAGTAGCTGTTGATGCCATGGGCGGAGATAATGCTCCGGCAGAGATTGTTAAGGGTGTTGTCGACGCGGTTTCACAGAGTGAAAATGTGATTGTGAAGCTTGTGGGTCAGGAGAATGTTGTTTCGGAAGAGCTTAAGAAATATACATACAGAGAGAACGCTATTGAGATTGTCAATGCCACGGAAGTGATTGAGACCGGAGAACCACCGGTTATGGCTATACGCCGCAAGAAGGATTCATCAATTGTGGTTGGACTTAACCTCGTCAAGAAGGGGGAAGCTGATGCGTTCGTATCGGCAGGAAGCTCAGGTGCTATCTTAGTCGGAGGCCAGCTTATAGTCGGCAGAATAAGGGGCGTTGACAGACCACCATTTGCACCACTCATACCTACCAGGAAGGGTGTTTCGCTCTTAGTTGACTGCGGAGCGAATGTGGATGCAAGACCTGCACATCTTCTTCAGTTTGCCAAGATGGGTTCCATATATATGGAATATGTTCTTGGCGTCAAGAATCCAAAGGTTGCGATTGTGAATATCGGTGCAGAGGAGGAGAAGGGCAACCAGCTTGTAAAGGATACCTATCCATTGCTCAAGGAGTGTAAGGAGATTAACTTTGTCGGGAGTGTTGAGGCACGAGATATTCCGGAGGGGGATGTCGATGTCATAGTTACAGAAGCATTTGTAGGCAATGTAATACTCAAGCTCTATGAGGGCATGGGAAGTACTCTTATAGGCATGATAAAGGCAGGTATGATGACCAGTCTCAGAAGTAAGATTGGTGCGCTGCTTGTCAAGCCGGCACTCAAGAAGACACTCAGGAAGTTCGATGCCACCGAGTATGGCGGAGCACCGATGATAGGTCTTAACGGTCTTGTGGTAAAGACACATGGCAATGCCAAGGCTAAAGAGGTGTGTAATTCCATCCTTCAGTGTATGACATTTAAGGAACAGGGAATTAACGATAAAATCAAGGCGTCCATTGCAGCAGAGCAGGCGGACGAACAGTAAATTAAGAATTTTTTAGAAAAGGAAGGAAGTATTTAGAAATGGAATTTGAAAAGTTACAGTCAATTATTGCAGAGGTTTTAAACATTGATGCCGATGAGGTTACAATGGACAAGACATTCGTTGATGACCTCGGAGCAGATTCACTCGATGTATTCCAGATTATTATGGGTATTGAGGAGGAGTTTGATATTGAGATTCCTAATGATGCTGCCGAGAATATTTCAACCGTAGCAGATGCTGTAGATGCAATAAAGAATGCACTTAACTAATTAAAACAGGATGTATTTATTCGTTGACAATAACGAGAGCATATAATTAAGAAAAAGCCCATCATAGGTGGGCTCTTTTTCTTAATGGACTGAGAATTATAAAATACATATAATATGGAGGTGCGTGAAGTAAAATCATGACTGATACACAGTTGGAAAAATTTGAAAAAATTATAGGCTATGAGTTCAGGAATAAGAGACTGCTTGAGAGAGCACTCACACACAGCTCATACTGTAATGAAATTAAGAGACTTAAGAATCAGAGCAATGAGCGCCTTGAGTTCTTAGGTGATGCGGTACTCGAAGTTACCGTAAGCGACTATCTTTTTGAAAAATATCCTGATAAAACAGAGGGAGAGCTAACCAAGCTTCGTGCAAGCATTGTGTGTGAGCCGACGCTTGCACTGTGCAGCCGGCAGATAAAGCTTGGAGAGTGGATTCTTTTAAGCAAGGGCGAGGAACACACCGGTGGAAGGAACAGAGACTCAATCACATCTGATGCCATGGAGGCAGTGATTGGAGCTATATACCGCGATGGCGGCTTTGAACCGGCACAGGACTATATCAGAAGATTCATTCTTGAGGATATAGACAACAAGAAGCTGTTCTATGACAGCAAGACAATATTACAGGAGCTTCTTCAAAAGGATAGTGGTTTTGAACCGGAGTATGAGATTACCGGTGAGAGTGGACCTGATCATGACAAGCATTTCACAGCCGTTGTAAAGTGTGATGGCACAGTGATAGGTGATGGCGAGGGCCATACAAAGAAGGCGGCACAGCAGGCAGCGGCATACAATGCAATATTGAAGATGAGACAGAACAGGAAATAGGTATGTATTTAAAATCCATAGAGGTACAAGGCTTTAAATCCTTTGCCAACAGATTAGTATTTGAGTTTCACAACGGAATAACAGGTATTGTGGGGCCTAACGGAAGTGGTAAGAGCAATATTGGTGATGCTGTACGCTGGGTTCTGGGTGAACAGAGTGCGAAACAGCTTCGAGGCGGTAAGATGGAGGATGTTATTTTTGCCGGTACGGAGCTTCGCAAGCCTGTAAGTTATGCCTCGGTTGCCATCACGATTGATAATTCCGACCACGCTCTTCCGATTGATTTTGCTCAGGTTACAATCACAAGAAAGGTTTTTCGTTCAGGGGAGAGCGAATACCTTATGAATGGCTCAGCATGCAGGCTCAGGGATATCAATGAGCTTTTTTATGATACCGGAATCGGCAAGGAAGGCTATTCTATTATCGGACAGGGTCAGATTGACAGAATTTTAAGCGGAAAGCCTGAGGAGAGAAGAGAGCTTTTCGATGAAGCGGCAGGTATCGTAAAGTTTAAGAGACGTAAGGCAGCGGCACAGAAGAAGCTTGATGACGAGAGCAATAACCTTGTGCGTGTCAACGATATACTGGCTGAGCTTGAAAAACAGGTAGGACCACTTGAACATCAGGCAGAGAAAGCCAAGGAGTACCTTAAGCTCAAGGAAGAGCTTAAGAAGAATGATGTTAATCTGTTTCTCACGGAAGCAGACGAATTTAAGGCGGAGCTTGAAAAATTCAATGAGGCGTTCAGTGTTGCGGATTCTGAGTTGAAGGCTGCCAAGGCTGAGTTTGAAAAGTCAGGAACAGAGTATGAGGCGAATGAGGAAAAGCTTGGAGACCTCAACCGCACCATTGAGGAAAACAGCAGCATTGCAAAGCAGGCTGAGATTGATAAAAACAGGCTTTCAAGCCAGATAGACCTTTTAAATGAGCAGATTAAGTCGGTGCTTGCCAGTGATGAACAGTTCAACAAGCGGCTTGACTCCATAAAGGAACGTCTTTTAGACTATGACGAAGAGAAGAAGCGTCTTATATCAGACCGTTTCAAGCTTACAGATCGTCTTGATGACATGAGGGCTGACTGCAATGAGGTCGATGCGCAGGTAAAGAACTTAAATGACGGCATAAAGGAGTTAGAGGACACTGTCGAGAACTGTAAGGACGATGTTATCGACAATCTCAATGAGAGAGGACAGATAAAGGCTAAGCTCCAGAAGAATGTGACACTTCTTGAACAGGTGAACATCCGTAAGTCGGAGCTTACAAGGCAGCTTATCAATTGTAAGAGCGAGGAGGATACCCAGAAGCAGAGCCTTGATCTGCTGCAGAGGGACTTAGATGATATCCGCAAGGAGCTTGCCGCACTGGGCGGAACTCTTTCCGACAGGGAGAAAAGGCAGCTTGCAGCGCGTGACATGATAAATAAGCTGAACAATGATATAAGCGGACTGAGCCGTGTCGTTATGGGTGAGTCTTCAAGGCTCGAATCCCTTAAGAACATTACCGAGAGATATGATGGCTACGGAAACAGTATCAGGAAGGTGATGGAGCAGAAGGACAGGTATAAGGGCATTGTCGGTGTTGTAGCAGATATCATTAAGACCCAAAAACAGTATGAGACTGCCATAGAGACTGCGTTAGGCGGAACTATCCAGAATATTGTAACCGACAATGAGGAGACGGCAAAGGGGCTTATTGCTTTTTTGAAGCAGAATAAGTTCGGACGCGCTACATTTCTTCCGCTCTCGGCTATAAGCGGCAGGGATATAAGGGTGGATTCGTCGCTGACCAGGGAGAATGGTGCAGTAGGCTTTGCCAATCAGCTTGTGGAATGTGACAGTGAATTTACAGAGCTTGCACGGTATCTTCTTGGAAGAATACTGGTCGTCGACAATATAGACAATGCTCTTGCCATAGCAAGGCGGCATAACCATTCACTCAGGATAGTAACTCTTGAGGGAGATATGTTAAGTCCGGGAGGTTCCATGTCCGGTGGTGCGTTTAAGAACAGCAGCAATCTTCTTGGACGCCGGAGAGAGATAGAGGAGCTGGAGGCTTCCGTTTCGGTAAAGGAGGCAGAACTTAAAAAGAGTGAGGAACAGCTTACATCCGCGCGAGAGCAGCTTGGCGCATTACGGACAGAAATCGAGCAGATAAAGGCGGCAATACAGGATAAGCAGCTGGCAGAGAATACAGCTGCAATGAATCTTGATACAGCTTCTAAAAAACAGGAAGAATTAAACCGTGCCTACACAAACAGTAAGCGTGAATCCGATGAGATTGAGAATACGGTAACCAGGATAAATGCGGAGATTGATGCATGCAAGGTGGCACTTTCTGAGTCTGAGCGGATTGACAGGGAGTTAAATGAGAAGATAAGCTCATGCAATGCGGCAATTGAGAACCATAAAGCCGAGCTTGCAGACAAGCAGAAATCAGCCGAACAGCTCCACATTGAGCTTTCCAATTTTTCACAGCAGGATAATTATGCTGAGGAGAACATAAAGAGAGTGTTAAGGGAAATATCGAGGCTCAATGCCGAAGCTGATGAGATTAAGGACAGCTTAGGCTCTGCGGGAGATGAGATAAACGAAAAGAAAGAAAATATCGCAAAGATAAATGAGGCGATAATGTGTGCTGAAGCCCGTATTGCCGAATATGCGGATATCACGGCAAAGGAGCGCGAGGACAGGGACAAGGTTCAGGAGAAGCAGCGTGAGCTTTTCAATAAGCGTGAACAGATTTCGGAGCGTATCAACACGCTTGACAAGGAATGCATGCGAATAGCAGGCAGGATTGAGAAGATTGAGTCGGTGCGTGATGAGAGAATTGATTACATGTGGAGTGAGTATGAGCTTACTCTTATTCGCGCCGCTGAGCTTAGAGATGAAAATTTAACAAATTCAGATGAGCTTAAAAAGAATATAAATGTATTGAAATCGGATATCCGAAGGTTAGGCGATGTCAATGTCAATGCGATTGAGGATTATAAGGAAGTATCTGAAAGATATACGTTTTTAAAGACACAGCATGACGACCTTATAACGGCACGGGATACGCTCATCAAGGTTATTGAAGAGCTTGATACCGGAATGAGAAACCAGTTTATTGAAAAGTTTCAGGAGATTAAGGTTGAGTTTGATAAGGTGTTCAAGGAATTGTTCGGTGGAGGAAGGGGCACACTCGAGCTTGAGGAGGATGTAGATATTCTTGAAGCCGGAATCAGAATTATTTCACAGCCGCCGGGAAAGAAGCTCCAGAACATGATGCAGCTATCCGGTGGTGAGAAGGCACTCACGGCTATCTCGCTTCTCTTTGCAATCCAGAATCTTAAGCCGTCACCGTTCTGTCTTCTCGATGAGATTGAGGCGGCACTTGACGATTCTAATGTGGACAGATATGCGAAGTATCTGCACAAGCTGACAAAGAACACACAGTTCATAGTAATCACGCACAGACGCGGAACCATGGCTGCTGCGGACAGACTGTACGGCATAACAATGCAGGAAAAGGGTGTATCTACACTTGTGTCAGTTGACCTTATAGAGGATCAGCTTGACGATAAACCTGCTAAGCAGGCATAGAGATATAAAAGGAGGACAATAAATATGGCAGGTTTTTTTAAGAAGCTTGTGTCCGGTCTTACAAAGACAAGAGACAATATTGTACATGGTATAGATAATGTTTTCTCCGGCTTTTCAAAGATTGATGATGATTTTTATGAGGAGCTTGAGGAGACTCTCATAATGGGAGATCTGGGTGTAAATACAACAGAGGAGATTATAGAGAATCTCAAGGAGAAGGTTAAGGAGAATCATATCAAGGATCCGGCAGACTGTAAGGAGCTTCTGATTAACACAATAAAGGAGCAGATGGACTTAGGTGAGAATGCTTATGAATTCGAGAACCGTAAGTCGATTGTGCTTGTCATAGGTGTCAATGGTGTCGGTAAGACAACCTCCATCGGAAAGCTTGCAGCCCAGCTTAAGGCGCAGGGAAAGAAGGTTGTTCTTGCTGCGGCAGATACATTCAGGGCTGCGGCTATTGAGCAGCTTACCGAGTGGGCTGACCGTTCGGGTGTGGATATAATATCGCAGAGCGAGGGCTCAGACCCGGCGGCGGTAATATATGACGCGATATCGGCAGGAAATGCTGATGTTATTATATGCGATACAGCAGGACGCCTTCACAATAAGAAGAATCTTATGGAGGAGTTAAAAAAGATAAACAGAATAATTGATAAGGAAATGCCGGAGGCATACAGGGAGAATCTGATTGTTCTTGACGGAACAACAGGTCAGAATGCACTTTCACAGCTTAAGGAATTTAAGGAGGCTGCGGATGTGACCGGAATTATTCTCACCAAGATGGACGGAACCGCCAAGGGTGGAATTGCTGTTGCGATTCAGGCAGAATACGGCATACCTGTAAAATATATCGGCGTCGGTGAGCATATCGATGATCTGCAGAAGTTCAATTCGCAGGATTTTGTCAATGCACTCTTTGACATTCCGGAGCAAATCTGATATAACAGTTACAAGAATACAACTAAGTAATGAATTAACGGGTTAAATTACAGACCATTACTTAAATCTTATGAAGAAAGAAGCGTACCAGAAATGAGCGAGAATTATCTTACATTGGAAAAATTTGAGGAAGCAGCAGAGATAGTCAAGAAGGTTACTCTTGAGACTAAGCTTGTATACAGCGAATATTTCAGCAATCTTACAGGCAATAAGGTATATTTTAAGCCGGAGAACCTCCAGTATACAGGAGCATATAAGGTCAGAGGAGCTTATTACAAGATAAGTACATTGTCCGATGAGGAGAGAGCCAAGGGACTTATAACTGCCTCAGCGGGAAACCATGCACAGGGCGTGGCTTATGCAGCGAAGCTTTACGGAGTCCGCGCAGTTGTCGTAATGCCTGTCACAACACCTCTTATGAAGGTTAACCGCACTAAGAGCTATGGTGCAGAGGTTGTACTCTACGGCAATGTATATGATGAGGCTTGTGATTATGCACTCAAGCTTGCAAAGGAGCAGGGACTTACCTTCGTTCATCCTTTTGATGACTATGATGTTGCTACAGGTCAGGGAAGTATTGCCATGGAAATCATCAAGGAGCTTCCTACAGTTGACTATATCTTAGTTCCAATCGGTGGGGGCGGACTTGCAACAGGTGTTTCAACACTCGCTAAGCTTCTCAATCCTAAGATTAAGGTTATCGGAGTGGAGCCTGCCGGAGCTAACTGCATGCAGGAGTCGATAAAGGCAGGAAAGGTTGTTACATTGCCGAGTGCAAACACTATCGCTGATGGTACTGCTGTTAAGACACCCGGAAGTAAGATTTTCCCTTATGTGAAGAAGAATATTGATGATATCATCACGATTCAGGATGAGGAACTCATTGTAGCCTTCCTCGATGTTGTCGAGAACCATAAGATGATTGTTGAGAACTCGGGACTTCTTACGGTTGCGGCACTTAAGCATCTTGATGTTAAGGGAAAGAAGGTTGTATCAATACTTAGCGGTGGCAATATGGATATAATCACAATGTCATCTGTTGTGCAGCATGGTCTTATTGCAAGGGGAAGAGTATTCACTGTATCGGTTCTTCTTCCGGATAAGCCGGGTGAGCTTGCGAGGGTTGCCGGTGTCATCGCAGAGCAGAAGGGCAATGTCATCAAGCTTGAGCATAACCAGTTCGTAAGCATCAACCGCAATGCTGCCGTGGAGCTTAAGATTACAATGGAGGCATTCGGTGAGGAGCATAAGCTGCAGATTATTGAGGGTCTTAAGGCAGCAGGGTATGACGCAAAGCTCGTTCCAACGAACATTTAATAGTTTTGCTTGCAGAAAAACACTAAAAAGGGGTTACATATGTTTGGCAAAAAAAGAATATCCAAGGTGCAATTTATTGCCCTTGGATTTTTAATAATAATTATTACGGGGACAATTCTCCTTATGCTGCCTGTTTCGTCAAGGGATGGTCAGGCAACAGGCTTTTTGGATGCTCTTTTCACAGCGACAAGTGCCAGCTGTGTGACAGGGCTTGTTGTTGTTGACACGTATTCTCACTGGTCATTGTTTGGCCAGATAGTGATTATATGTATGATTCAGGTGGGCGGACTTGGTTTTATAAGTCTTGGGGTTGTGCTTGCGCTTATGCTGAGGCGCAGGATTTCGTTAAGGCACAGGGGACTTATGCAGGAGAGTGTCAATACACTTCAGATTGGAGGCATAGTCAGGCTCACCAAGAAGATGCTAATCGGAACACTGATATTTGAAGGTATAGGCGCAATAATACTTGCGGTACGTTTTTCGTTTATGATGAGTCCGGCAAGGGCAGTATTCTATGGAATATTTCATTCAATATCGGCATTCTGCAACGCGGGCTTCGACCTGCTTGGATGCTATGGGGAGTACAATTCGCTCTGTGGCTTTGAGGGAGACTGGACAATCAATCTCACGATAAGTGCGCTGATAATCATAGGTGGTCTGGGCTTTGTTGTGTGGGATGATATTTCCAAGAATAAGCTTGCAATAAAAAAATATAGACTTCATTCAAAAATAGTGCTTGCCGTGACGGCTTTTCTTCTTGTCAGCGGCACGATTCTTTTCCTTATATTTGAGTGGGACAATACAATGGCGGGTATGGACGCACATACCAGATTCTTTGCTTCATTTTTCTCAAGTGTTACACCAAGAACAGCGGGGATGAATTCGGTGGACACAGGGGCACTTACACCGGCTTCAAAGCTGTTAACAATGGTGCTTATGTTCATAGGCGGAAGCCCAGGTTCTACATCCGGCGGAGCCAAGACAACAACACTTTTTGTAATGGTGGCATATCTGTGGACAACAATGCGCGGCAAGTATGGTATTGATGTGTTCAGCAGAAGATTAAAGGAGGACGTGGTAAGAAAGGCTGCACTTGTAATAGGTGTGAATATGCTGCTGTTCATAACAGGAGCGATGGTTATTTTTGCTGTTCAGCCGGAGCTTGGCTTTGCCGATGTGATTTTTGAGGTCATATCGGGAATAAGTACGGTCGGAATGACAACAGGCATAACAAGGTCACTTGGCACTGTGTCGAGAGTTGTTATTATAGTCCTGATGTACTGCGGAAGAATCGGAAGCCTGTCCTTTGCTCTGTCTTTTTCGGAGAATAAGAGGATTGTGCCGCTGCAGCAGCCGGAGGAAGAGATAAATATCGGATAGAATAGGGAGGAGTACTACACCATGAAATCATTTTTGATAATCGGAATGGGACGTTTCGGGCACCATATAACAATCAATCTTGCCAAGCAGGGAGCGGAGATTATGATTGTTGACACTGATCAGGCCAAGATGGAGGATCTGCTTTCTGTTGTCACAAGCGCCAAGATTGGCGATTGTACCAACGAGGAGGTATTAAAAACACTTGGTGTCAAAAATTTTGATATGTGTATTGTGTGTATCGGCACCAATTTCCAGAGTTCGCTCGAGATAACAAGTCTTTTAAAGGAAATGGGAGCAAGGCATGTTGTCAGCAAGGCAACAAGGGATATCCATGCCAAGTTCCTGCTCAGAAACGGAGCGGATGAGGTAATATACCCGGACAGGGATATAGCCGAGAAGCTTGCTGTAAGCTACAGCTCGGATAAAATTTTTGATTACATCGAATTAGGCGGCAAATATGCAATATATGAGATTCCTGTAATGAAGGAATGGGTTGGTCATTCCATCAAGGCACTCAATTTCAGAAGCAGATACAATGTGAATATACTTGGCACGAAAACAGGTGATGACAGGACTTCACTTATGCCTACAGCAGATTATGTGTTTGAGAAGGACGTGCATCTGCTGGTTGTGGGAACACGCGAGGATGTGCTGAGAATCATAAAAAAAATATAATATAGGGCAGAGGGATGGACGTGTGGTGGGTTGGGACAGGGGCTTGGGACAGGGGTCAGGTCCAATAATGTTTAGTTAACGTCTATTCCCTCTGTCCTTTTAATTCAACAGCTATAATCGTCCT
>OLOA01002847.1_pt1 | contig 14941 bp, 10 predicted proteins | sample 1672201 | NCBI WGS metagenome assembly OLOA01 (sample SAMEA3136658, study PRJEB25190) | human gut metagenome
AGCGTCCCTGCTGGGGTCAAGGGGCAAAGCCCCTTGGGTCTTCCAACGCCCTTGTCACCCGAACGGCGGCGGGGGGAATAGCGGCAAATCCGGACAAGTCGGCGCAGGGGTGCCGCACGCTTCCCATCGCGTCATGTAGGCTTCGACGAGCAGCTCAATCGTGCAATCAAACACAGGGGGACGGCAGCCATCCGCACACACAGGCGCGCCGCCGTCAATCAGCCGAACACACGGAAGCACCATCATCTGGTTGCGCCAGCATTCCGCCTGCACACAGCGAATCGGCAGCGCAACATCCGTCGTCAGCACACTTTCGCCGCGCAAAACCTGCCCGCACTCCGCCTGCACTTGGCAAACAACCGGAATATTCACCCGCAGAAAGCACGGCGCGGGTCGAGATGGTCGGCATCCGCGGCAGCCGCACGGGCGCGGTTCTTGGTACGGCGCAATCTCCCAATCCGCGTCACCGCACGCCGTAACGCCGACGAGCTGCAGCCGCCCGTTCGCATCCTCCGGCAAACCGCCGACGTACAGTGCCACACACGCGCGGCGCTGCCACTCCCGCCCGCTGGCGAGGATTCGCGGCAATAAAACGCCCTTCTGCGTCGGCGGACAAGACGGGCAAGGTGGTCTGGACGGGCAAGGCGCTTGCGGCGGCATGGGACGGCAGCAATTCGGACGCTGATTCATGGCGATTCCTCCCATCGTGTGAGCTGTTCACTCCCAGCATATGCGCGGCGGGAAAATCGGGCACAAAAAAAACCCGGCACGAAGCCGGGAATTTTGCGATTAGTTCAGGGATTCGGTCTCGTTTTCGATGGTCACATCTTCCACCGAGCGAATCGCCCAGCGCGCAACAACCATCGTCTGGTCGCCCTTGCCGACGCTCAGGGTGATGGTGTCGTCCTTGATGCTCTCGATGGTGGCGTAGATGCCGCCGATGGTGCACACGCGGTCGCCCTTCTTCAGGGATGCGAGCATGTCCTGCTCCTTCTTGCGGCGCTTCTTCTCCGGGCGAATCATCATGAAGTACATCAGGACGAAAACCAGCAGCAGCGGCAGAAGGCTGAAGAGAATACCGACAATGCCGCCAGCGGCAGAATCCGTGGTGACGGCGGCAGGGTCGGCCGCACCGGTGGTGGTGGTTTCCGCAACGGCGCTGGCGATGCCCAAAAGCTTGGTCAGAAATTCCATGCGAATTAGCTCCTTTCAGTAATCCAGAATACTCTGTCTATTGTAGCATATTTTTTCGCGCTTCACAAGAGGGGAAAACGGCCTTTTGCGCCATTCACAGAAATTTTGCATGACGGCATCAAGCATTTTTCCGCGAAGCTGCGCTTTCAGACGCAAATTTGCATCTTTCAGGCATGGAATTGTAAAACTTGCGCATATTCGCTTGCAACAGGTGTTTTTTTGATATAATGGTAATGGAATGCGGAAAAGCGCACAAACGAATGTCAAGGAGGCTGACGAATGAAGAAGCTGCTTGCGATTCTGCTGACGCTGGCGCTGATGCTGCCGCTGTGTGGACTGGCGGAGGAAAACGCGCCCCAAGCGACGCTGACGACCATCACCTTCCGCGATTTCAACGGGCGGGCGCTCGTGGCGGCAATGGAGGAAGCGGCGGAAACCGCGTATCGGGATTTGCTGGATGCCCTGCGCGTGGAGGTCTATCGGCAGGGGTTCACCTCGTGTGAGCTGTTTCTGAATGACCAGTCCATTGTGGATTACGGCGTGCAGACTCGCGGCGCGGATGTCTACATCAGCGGTGATGTGCTGGGCGGAACACTGCACCTGAATCTCGACGAGGACATGCGGCATATCGCGGAAATCCTCCATCAGTGGAATGCGTCCCAGAGCATATATGCGGATGCCGGGACGGAGCTGTCTGCCAAGGAAGTCAGCGAATCCATTGCGCAAGAGTACGAGAACGTGGGCGCACTGCTGGCGAAAATCACGAAAAATCCGCTGATAACGGGCGAAATGCAGCCGGAGGACGTTGCCAATGGCTTGTTCGAGACGGACTGGCAGCAGGCTGCTACGCGCTTGAACAAGATTTTGAAGGTTACGCGGGTGGAAAGTGTCTCGAATCCGCCCGAAGGATGCGAATCGGCGAAGAACATTCTGTACTTCCCCCTCAGCAATGAGCAGCTGGTGGAAGTTCTGTGCATTCTGCTGGATACGGTGGAGGAAACGCCCGCCGTCAAGGCGTATGTGGATTTGCTCAATACGTATCGGCAGCTGGTGGCGTTCGCGCAGGATCAGCCCGTCGAGGATACGGACTTGCAGACGTGGCTGCGCCAGCAGACGCTGCTGGTGGAAGATGCGCAGGTGGCGCAGTATGTGGATTCGTCGATGCGCCTGCTGCGGGTGGTGATCAGCTACAAGGTTGCGCCGACCCATACGCCGACGCTGGCGCAGGATACGCTGCTGAACGCAGCAATCACGGTGAATTTCCATCCGACAGGCGACGACGTGCGGCTGGATTGGCGGCAGGAAACAGCGGGCAAGGGCAAGAACGTTCAGATAAAGATGGAGGACGACGGCGGAATAGCGGTGCTGATTGCGTCGGATGACGGCAAACAGAGGCTGTACCGCTGCACCATTTCGTCGCTGACGAACGAAGCGAATGTCCTGTTGGAAATGCACCGCACGGTGGACGGGGAAGAAAAGGGCCTTAGCTGGAGCGCCAGCATGGACACCCAGATGGTGGATGGCGAAGTACGGCAGGACGTGGCTGTGCGGCTGTTGTGGCATAGCGAGCACTTCCTGACGATTGCCGCCGAAACACGCCCGTGCGAATCCCGCCCCCTGCTGTCCGACGGCGACGTGCTGGACTTGGGCGAAATCAGCAGTGTGCGCTTCAAGGCGTACATGACGGGCGTGATGTTCACCACCGGGCAGATTCTGCCGCGGTTTATGATGAATCTGCCGGACAGCACGCGCCAATTCATCACCAGCGTGTCGCAGATGATTCTGGACGACACGCACTAAGGCAACAGAAAACATCACTGCCACGCAGTGCTGTTATAAAAAGGGAAACCAAATAACAAGGAGGAAACCCCATGAAGAAACTGCTTGCGGTACTGCTCAGCATCATGATGCTGGCGATGCCCCTGACCTCGATGGCGGAAAACAGCGTGTGGGACAATGCCGCGCGTCAGGAAACCACCATCACCATCCACGACCTGAACGCTGACCTCGTGGCGGCGCTGGGCGGGGATGACACCGCGATGGCTGCCATCAACGATCTGCTGGCGGCGCTGTCCCTGACCGGCTATCAGCAGGGCGACGAAGCTGGCTTTGACCTCAACCTGAGCGGCAAGAGCGTGCTGGGTATGGCATCGCTGACGACTGCTGCGGAAGAAAACCAGCTGATGTATGTGTCCAGCGCGCTGCTGGGCGGCGTGATTGCTGTGAACAGCAAGGACGTGGAAGCCATCAAGGAAAAAGCCCTCCGCGCGACGATGAAGATGTCCGGTCAGAGCGACGAGGAGATCGACAAGGCGATTGAAGAATCGAAGGAACAGCTGAGCGGCAATGCGGAATACACCGCCCTGATGGAAGCAGCGGCGAATCTGAGCAGCATGACGGAAGAACAGCTCATGGAAGAACTGACGCAGGCGGACACCACGGCGTTCATGACCATGATGAACGAAATACTGTCCGGTGCAGAAATGGCAGAAGTGACCGAGCAGCCCGGCGACTGCGACGCGGCGAAGAGCTACGTCAAAGTCACCGTTCCGCCGGAAAAGCTGGCCGAGATGACGAAAGCCCTGCTGGAAATGATCCACAGCTTTCCGAGCATCGGCGCCTACATGGATGCGCTTTTTTCCGCTGCTGACACGAGCTGGGACGACCTGCTGAAAGAGCTTGATGAAGCAGATCTCTATGCGGATGACATCGTTTACGAATACTGGATGACTGAAGCAGGCGAGCTGGTTCGCATGACGGCTTCGGTGAAGATCAACAACGGCGGCGAAGAACCCCTGCCGATGTCCTTCACTGCGACCCGCAACACGGCGGACGGCGTGGCGACGTGGCTTGTGACCATCAAGAGCGCGGAAGATACCGCGGCGACGCTGACCTTCGCAGGCGACTTGGAGAACTTCACGGCGAACCTGACCGCCTATGCTGGCGAAGACTCCGTTGAAATCAACGTCAGCGGCAAGGGCGTCGGCACGGACAGCAGCGTTGTTGATGTGGAAATCAAGGAAACGGTGGACGGTGTCGAGCAGGGCTTCGGCGTTGTGGTGACGACCGCTACGACGATGGACGGCGAACAGGGCGTCCGCAAGGTGGATGTGCTGGTGCGCTTCATGGGTCTGGACGTTGTGACCATCACGGCGGAAACCCGCACCTGCGACGCGAAGGACGCGCTGGACGTGAGCAAGGCGCAGGATTTGGGCGCGATGACGGACAGTGAGTTCCAGACGTGGTTCGTCAAGGTGATGAACAACCTGCAGAACCTGCCCATGACCCTGCTGATGAGTCTGCCGGAGAGCATGCTGACCCTGCTGATGGGCGGCAGCAACTGATACGATTTCCTGCATTCGCCTGTGCCATCTGCTTGCGCCTTTCCCATGCTGGCGTTTGCGTTAGCCAGAACGAATCATTTGCGGTGCATCTCGGCGTATTCTCATTTGGAAATAGTATCCGGATGGGAGGCTGGCTGAAAAAGTCAGCCTTCTTTTTCATTGCCGGAACATGCTGATTTTCGACCAGAAAAGCAATCCAATTGTAAAAATATGCGCGTAATGGTTGACAAGTCGGGCGGATTGCTTTACCATAGTACATGGATTATTCTGTGACTTTACTCCGCACGGCTTGCGGATGATTCAGATGGAGGAACAGGCAAGATGAGGATGCTTGGCAAGCGATTTCTGTCACTCCTGCTCACGCTGGGAATGCTGCTGATGCTGCTCCCCGCGGCTGCGGCGTCGGAGCTGACGATGCTGCAAGTGGATTTTCTGGGCATGTATGCCACAAGCGCGGGAACGTATGAATCCCGGAAATTCACGGGCGATTTTACCGTCATGCAGAACGGGGAGGCGGTCGGCACGATTCGCCTGACCGACTTCGGCAGCGACCCGATTTCCGTCCCCGGAACGGGCAATGTGCAGCTTGTCCCGGTGGCGGAAACAATGCCGGAGGACGCCATTATGGCGGCGAGCTACACCGTGTCGATTGTCGATGGACGGCTGAACAAAGCGGTCATTGCTGTGCTGACGGACACGGGTCTGTTCACCGTGCACACGGAGAGCAGCTCCTCTTTTGACCTGATTAACGAGCGCGGCGAGACGATTCTCTCCTTCGACACCGACAGCCGGGGCGACTATGCCCTGCCGGCTGCGATTCACACGGGGCTGTACACCCTGCGCATGACGAAGGCTTCGCTGGCCATTGAAAGCTGGCGCGACAAGATTATCAACATCGAGCGCTACACGGGTGCGGATTCTGTGACGAAGGTGAACGCTTCCTATTACTATGTGCCGCCGACGATGGCGCCGACCGCCACGCCTGAACCCACGCCTACGCCGACGCCCACCCCGACACCTACACCGACCCCGACGGCAACGCCTACGCCAACGGCAACGCCTACGCCGACCCCGACGGCTACCCCGACCTTAGCGCCGACGGAAGCGCCGACCGAGAATCCGACGGAGGAACCGACGGAGAAACCCACGGAAGCGCCGACACCAACCCCGACGGCTACCCCGACCCCGAGCCCGACGCCCACGCCGAGCCCGACGCCTACGCCTACGCCGACCCCCACCCCTGAACCCGTGGACGGCACGCTGACGATGCTCATGCGCGGCGTGAACGCGGCAGTGGCGTACCAGATTGTCAGCGAGGACGGCAAAACGACCCGCACGGGCTACCTGACTGATGGCGAGACGGTGGAGGAAGCCGACCTCTTCCACGGGACATACGCCGTCACGGTGACGCTGCCGGAAGGCACGCTGCTGACGGGTGTGAACGGCTGGCCGAACCTGCAGAAGGGTCAGGCACAGTGGCTGGTGAACATTCAGGCGATGCAGACCAGCCGGTATGAACTGGATCTGACGCTCAGCGGCGGCATGACCGGCAGCATCGACGACCTGTCTGCCCCGGCGGAAGTGACGATTTCCGGCCAGCGGATGAGTGAACAGATGACGGTCAGCGGCGCGTTTGCGCTGAACGACCTGTATCCTGATACCTACCAGATTACGGCAACCCTGCCGCGCGGCTTGTATGACACCGAGGGCTGGAAGCTCAGCACGACCGATACGGGCGTGACGGCGAGCATTCTGGTGGAAATCGGCGCGGGCGAAACCGTTGTGCTGCCGGCGCTGGCGAACCATGCCACCGGCGACGCTTCCGGCGTGGTGCTGGGGCTGGACGGTCAGCCGATGAGCGGCGTGCAGGTGCAGCTGGTTAATCAGGCGGGCGAAGTCGCGGCGGAAGCGGTGACGGATGAAAACGGCGCTTGGCAGGCGGAGTTCCTCGAATACGGGACGTACGTCGTCCGCTATGACGCGGGCGTGACCCTTGCCAACGGCGCGCTCGTCATTAGCGACGAACCCGCGACTGTGACCGCGAAGGCGGCGAATCCGGCGGCGCTGACCATCCACGCCTTCCGCGACAACGATAACAACGGTTCACGCGGGAAGTACGAGGAAGGCGTGTCCGGCGCGACGATGAGCCTCATCACCGAAGTCAACGGCGTGGAGGTTGTTGTGGCATCCGGCGAAACGGACAAGAACGGCGAAGTGTCGCTGGCTGTGCCGGCGGGGACGTACGTCCTGCGCAGCGAGCTGCCCGCAGGCTTCGGCCATGGCGCGCACGGCAAAAATGTCAGCGCGAACATGTCCATCATGGATGAAACGACCGAACAAGTGCAAAGCAGCGTGCCGCTGACCCTCGAAGCCGGTTCTGTGACCGACGTGGGCGTCGGCGTGATGACGATGGCGGCGCTGCAGGGCCTTGTGTGGCTGGATGAAAACGACGACGGCGTGTATCAGGACGGTGAACCCGGTCAGGCGGGCATCAAAATCCGCGCCGTCGGCGTGAAAAACGGCTTGGTGTACGAAACCGAGAGCGGCGAGGACGGCAAATTCTACATCGGTCAAATGCGCTACGGCACATACAATGTCGAATACAGCCTGCCGGATGGCTTGGTGTTTGCGCGATATAGCCAGACGGGCGGTAATCGCCGCTCCATCATCACCAGCGAATTTAAGCGCTCTGAAACGGATCAGGTGATTCTTGAACGCGGTGACTTGGAGGAAGTCCTCCTTGGCGTGATGAAGGGCTCTGACATCAACGGCATCTGCTTCCTGGATGAAAACAACAACGGCGTGTACGACGAGGGCGAAAAGACGCTGGAAGGCGTGAAGGTCGTCCTGTACCGTCAGGCCATCGGCAAGGAGCTGCTGAACACCGTCTCCGACGAGAACGGGCGCTTCACCTTCGCCAACATCCGCGGCAGCACGTTCCGCGTCAAAGCGACGATTCCGCAAGGCTATGTGTACACCATCGCGGGCGATGGCGAGTACGGCAACCTGTTCGCGCCCGGCACTGACCGCCGCGAGTACACGATTTCCGACGTGGTGCTGGAGAATGACAGCGAGATGACGATGGCCATCGGCGCGATTACTTACGGCAGCATCTCCGGCACGGTGTATCTGGATGACGACTTCTCCGGCAGCCGGATGGACGCGGAAAAGATGGTCAACAACTTTACCGTCACCCTGACGGATGAAAACGGCAATACCCGCACGGCGAAAACGAACCGCAGCGGCGTGTATACCTTCGATGACCTTGCGCCGGGGCAGTACACCGTGAGCGCGACCGCGAACCACGGCTTGGCGTTCACACGCACGGGCGACGGCAATATCCTCCGCAACCTCTCCGGCGGCGCGGGCGAAAGCGAACCGGTGGCGCTGACAATGGGCGCGGATTTGACGGGTCTTGATATCGGCATGATTACCCCCGGCCATGTGTCCGGCGTGGTGTTTGCCGACAAGAACGACAATGGCCTGCGCGACGCGGATGAAGGCGGCTTGCTCGGCGCGGTGGTTCACCTGATGGACGAAACCGGTGACGTGGCGACCCGCACCATCGGCGCGGATGGCAGCTTCCTGTTTGACGCGGTGCTGCCCGGAACGTACCGCCTGCGCTACGAGCTGCCGGGCGACGGCGTGTTTGCTCCCATGACGGACGGCGGCAACACCATCGCGCCGGATTCCGACGGCACGACGGATTCCTTTACCATCGGCGTGGGCGAAGAAGTCACAGCGCCCCTGTGCGGCGCACTGGCTTTGGGCGACATTGAAGGCATGGTGTTTGCCGATCACAACGGCAACGGCGCGCAGGATGCAAACGAAGCGGCGCTTGCCGGCGTGACGCTGATTCTGACCCCCTCCCGCGAGGACTTGACGGAGCAGACCGTCCTCACCGATGCGACGGGTGCGTACAGCTTCACCGGGCTGCGGCCGGACACTTACACGCTGACCCTGCGCTTCCCGGAGGGCATGGTGCTCTCCAAGCTGGACGGCAATGTGACCCTGCCGCTGATGCACGGGCTGAACGAGCAGCAGGTGAACATCGAAATCGGGCTGGGCGAGGAATGGCTGAATCAGGCGCTTGGCGGCGTGATTCCGTCGAAGCTGTCCGGCCAGGTTTGGGTGGATGAGAATGACAACGGGCGCATGGACGCGGGCGAAATCACCCCGGAAAACGAGATGCTGACCCTGCTGGATGAAACCGGCGCGGTGTTTGCGCAGGTGCAGACCGATGCGGATGGGCGGTTCGCCATCGACGGCATTGCCCCCGGCGTGTACAGCCTTGTCTACGATCTCAAGGAAGGCACGCAGGCGGCGCGTCTGGGCGACAGCACCTTCACCACCGAGGGCAGTCAGCTCGTCATGACCGAGATTGAAATTAGCGAAAACAACAACTATACTGCTCCGATGCTGGGCTTGAAGATTGACACAAGCATCGGCGGCATGGTCTGGTGCGACAACGCGGGCGAGATTGCGCCCCTGTCCGGCGCGGAGGCTATCCTGCTGGACGAAAAGGGCAGCGAACTGCAAAACGCGACGACGGGCGAGGACGGCATCTACCGCTTTGACGGCTTGATGCCGGGCAACTACCGTCTGCGTGTGACGCTCCCGAACGGCTACGTCGTCGTAGAAAAGGACGACACGCGCCTTAAGGACGGGCAGAACATCAGCGTGATGACGACCTACACCGCCCGCGAGGGAGAGAGCGACCTGATTGCCCTGCGCATGAGCCAGCATCAGCTGGAACAGAATATTGGCGCGGTGCAGCCGGGCACGCTGGGCGACTTCTGCTGGCTTGACCTGAACGGCAACGGCCTGCAGGACGCGGGCGAACTCGGTCTGGGCGACATGCGCATCGAGCTGTGGCGAAACGACCAGCTCGTCGCGGAAACGACGACCGACGCGTACGGTTACTACACTTTCGAGAACCTGTATCCCGGCGTGTACACGCTCAAGCCCATCTACCCGACGGAAGTTGTGCCGACGCGTATGCGCACGGATATTCCGCTGATTGCGTCGATTCTGGGCGAAAACGGTGAATCGAACCCGGTTCAGGTGACCTCCGCCAGTACGACCTACACGGCGGATTTGGGCTTCGTGCTGGTTGATGACGACGTGCTGCCGGCAAACTACGGCATCGGCGAAAAGCAGGACTGGACGAAGAAGTAAGGGACAATGCGGAATTGCGCATCCGCGGATGGCGGGGTGCTGCAGGGGCGAAAGCTCTCGCGGTGCCCCGCTTTTTGTGAAGGGGGAGGGAAGCAAAGTCCGCTTTTACGGAAAGAATCAACTGTTTGTTTTTGTGAAAATTGAAAAGTAAATAAAAGTTACTTCACTCGCATTTTCCGAATGAAAATGGAAGCTGCTTCATTCTGAAATCCCAAATCTGCGCGAATCAACCGTTTTCCTGCGCGAAAGCGTATTGCAAAAGCGGCTTCCATTTGGTATCATAAATGTTACCAGATGTGGCTGTTCAATATGGAAAGAAATCAGCCAAATCATGCTGGAAATGAAAGGACGGAAACAAATATGAAGAAACTCCTTGCTCTCCTGATGGCGCTCATGATGTGCTGCACTGCCTTTGCGTTCGCGGAGGAAGAAGCGGAAGTGCCGGCAGTTGAAATGAATGTCAGCTTCGAGGCGCAGACGGTTGCGCTTGGTGAAACGGGTCTGACGATGCAGATTCCGGCGGACTGGGCGGTTCAGGAAGTCCCCGCAGGCACGGAAAACGCCGAGAACATCCTGCTCTTCGCCGTCAACGCCGACCAGACGGTCAGCATTACGGCGCAGCTGTCCGCGATGAGCTTTGAAACGCTGCTGCAAGGCATTCAGGACGCGGGCGCGACGGAAGGAATGCTCGCTGAGCTGTATGTCAACGAAAACTATTGCCTGATGTACACGCCGGGCGACACCGTGCTGGCGCTGTATGCCTTCCTTGATGACGAGACGGTTCTCGCCGTGACGTTCCAGGTCGCCAGCAAGGAAGTGGGCGACGCGCTGGAAAACATGCCGCTGGAGATCTTCGGCAGCTTGGCGGCAGCGGAGTAATTCACTTCGTTACCATGATGCAGGACGAATGAGCGTCCTGCATTTTTTGTGCGCAAAAATGAACAGGGACTTGCAGAAAAACTTGATAAATGCAACAACTTGGACGAAAATATTCAAAATACACGAGAAAAACATAAAAAAAACACAGCTTGTGCAACAAAACACTTGATTTTCTCCATACAGTGTTGCATAATAAAGCATCGACACGGTGAAGCCAGCTGGTTTGGCGTGTCGATGAACAAGAAACGCAGGCAGACGCGGCAGCGCCCCTGCCGGGAAGGTGGAGCGGATGAATTCCAAGATGCTGTTTTATATCCTCAAGCGCGTGCTGCTGGCGCTGCTGACCATCTGGATTGTCATCACGGTGACGTTCTTCGTGATGCACTCGATTCCGGGTGGACCGTTCGCAAGTGAAAAGGCAATTTCCGCGGAAGCGCAGGCGGCGCTGGAGGCCAAGTACGGGCTGGACAAGCCACTGGGCGAACAGTATGTGACATATCTGCGCGACGTGGTGACGAAGCTGGACTTCGGGCCGAGCCTGAAGCAGCGCGGCCGTCAGGTCATCGACATTATTCTGGATGGCATGAAGACCTCCGCGAAGCTCGGTCTGATTGCGGCGTTCAGCGCGGCGATTGCCGGCATCGTCCTCGGCGCGCTGGCGGCGCTGCGGCGCAACACCGTGCTGGATAAGATTATCATGGTGATTACGACCGCGTTCGTGTCCATGCCGTCGTTCATTATGGGGTCATTCCTGCTGATAGTGTTCTCAGTCAAGTTAGGCTGGGTACCCGCGAACGGCGCGACGGCCGAAGGACTGATCCTCCCGATTATCACCCTTGCGCTCTACCCGATGAGCTACATCACGCGCCTGACGCGCTCCTCCATGCTCGACGTGCTGGGGCAGGATTATATCCGCACCGCGCGCGCCAAGGGTGTTTCGGGCAAGAAAATTATCTTCGGTCACGCGCTGAAGAACTCGCTGATTCCAGTTATCACCTATTTCGGCCCGATGCTGGCGTTCATCGTCACCGGCTCGATGGTCGTCGAGCAGATTTTCGCCGTGCCGGGTATCGGCCGCCAGTTCGTATCCAGCATCACCAACCGCGACTACACCATGATTATGGGGACGACCATTTTCCTCGCCTCTTTAATCGTGATTATGAATCTGATCAGCGACCTGCTCTACAAGGTGGTTGATCCGCGCATTGATTACGAATAAGGAGGCATCTGCACCATGATGATGAACAAGAAAAAGCCCTTAAGCCTGCATCTGGATGTGGATTCCTTCATGCCCGCGACGGCGGAGGAAAAGGAAGTCATCTCCCGGATGCGGCCGTCCTCGACCTTTTTCCGCGACGGCGTGAAGCGCCTGCTGAAAAACAAGGTTGCGACCATCAGCCTGATTCTGATTGTGCTGATTACGCTGTCCTCCATCATCATCCCGATGTTCTGGCCGTACTCGTATGACCAGATGCTGGGACAGACGAAGGGTCGCCCGATGGACAACAGCTACAACAACCTCGCGCCGTTCCAGTACGGCAAGACGGAACTGAAGAAAATCGACAAAGGGGAATCTGTTTTCCCGCACATCTTCGGCACGGATGCGCACGGACGCGACTACTTCATCCGCGTCGTCTACGGGACACGAATTTCCCTTGCTGTCGGCTTCTTCGCCAGCATCATCGTGCTGGTGATTGGCATGATGATTGGCGCAGTCGCAGGATATTTCGGCGGCAGGGTGGACTTGTTCATCATGCGAATCGTCGATATTATCTACTCATTGCCGGACATGCTGGTCATCATCCTGCTGTCGGTCGTGCTGGGGCAGGTGCTGCATGTGGAAGGCACCATCTTAGAGAAAATCGGCTCGAACATCATCAGCATGTTCATCGTCTTTGGTCTGCTCTATTGGGTGGGCATGGCGCGCCTGATTCGCGGTCAGATTCTGTCCCTCCGCGAACAGGAGTACGTGCTGTCGGCGCAGGCGACGGGCGCGAAGGCGCAGTGGATTATCCGCAAGCACCTTTTGCCGAACTGCATCAGCGTCGTGATTATTTCGACTGCGCTGCAAATTCCGAACGCGATTTTCACCGAAAGCTTCCTGTCCTTCCTGGGTCTGGGCGTCAACGCGCCGATGCCCTCGCTGGGTTCGCTGGCTTCTGACGCGCTCAACGGCATCTATTCCTACACCTATCGCCTGATTATCCCCGCCGTGGTCATCTGCCTCATCGTGCTGAGCCTGAACCTGTTCGGCGACGGTCTGCGCGACGCATTTGACCCGAAGCTGAATGCGTGATGAAAGGAGCTGGACAAAATGGCATTGCTGGAAGTCAATGACCTGCATACATCCTTCTTCACCGACGCGGGCGAAGTCAAGGCGGTGGATGGCGTTTCGTTCCGCCTTGACCACGGCAAGGTGCTGGGCATCGTGGGCGAAAGCGGTTCGGGCAAGAGCGTCACGGCGTATTCCATCATGCAGATTCTTGCGCCGACGGGCAAAATCGTCAGCGGCAGCGTGAAATTCGACGGGCAGGAGCTGGTCGGCGCGGACGAGAAGCTGCTGCGCTCCGTGCGCGGCAATCGCATCTCGATTATCTTCCAGGACCCGATGACGTCCCTGAACCCGACTTACACCATCGGCCGGCAGCTGATGGAAGCAATTCTGCTGCACACCGACCGCAACCGCCATCAGGCGCGCGAACGCGCGGTGGAGATGCTGAAGCTGGTCAACGTCAACGAGCCGGAAAAGCGCATGAAGCAGTACCCGTTCGAGCTGTCGGGCGGTATGCGGCAGCGCGTGATGATTGCCATGGCGCTGGCGTGCGAGCCGGACATCCTGATTGCCGACGAGCCGACGACCGCGCTGGACGTGACGATTCAGGCGCAGATTCTTGATTTGATGCGCGACCTGCAGAAGAAGATGGGCATGGCGATTATCATGATTACGCACGACTTGGGCGTTGTCGCCCAGATGTGCGACGAGGTCATCGTCATGTACGCCGGTTCTATCTGCGAACAGGGGACGGCGGATGAAATCTTCTACAACCCGCGCCACGAGTACACAAAGGGCCTGATGCGCTCCATCCCGACGGCGGAGAACAACGGACAGCGCCTGGAGCCGATTACCGGTACGCCGATTGACCTGCTGAACATGCCCAAAGGCTGCCCGTTCGCGCCCCGCTGCGAGGCGGCGATGAAGATTTGCCTGAGAGAGAAGCCGGTTCGGATGCTCATCAATGACGACCATATGGCAACCTGCTGGATGAACGTCAAGAAGGGCGTGGAGGACGGCAGCATCACGGAGGAAGGAGGAGTGCCCTGTGTCTGAAGCGCAGATGTACCAGCCATTGCTGGAAGTCAAAGGACTGAAAGAATACTTTGACATCAACATGGGCTTCTTCCGCACCAAGCCGCTGAAGGCGGTCGATGATGTGTCCTTCACCATCAACAAGGGCGAAACGCTCGGTCTGGTGGGCGAATCCGGCTGCGGCAAGACGACCGTTGGGCGCACCATCCTCCAATTGTACAAGCCGACGGCGGGCGAAATCATTTACGATGGCAAGCCCGTTAAAACGAAAGCGGACTTGCAGAAGTTCCGCACGAAGGCGACGATGGTGTTCCAAGATCCGTACTCCTCGCTGAACCCGCGCATGACCGTGTCGGACATCGTGGGCGAACCGCTGGATGTGCACCACCTGTATTCCTCCAAGAAGGAGCGGGAGGAGCGCATTTTGCAGCTGCTGGGCTATGTCGGGCTGAACAGTGAACACGCCTCGCGTTACGCGCACGAGTTTTCCGGCGGTCAACGGCAGCGCATCGGTATTGCCCGCGCGCTGGCGGTGAATCCGGAATTCATCGTCTGCGACGAGCCGGTGTCGGCGCTGGACGTGTCGATTCAGGCGCAAGTCATCAACATGTTTGATGATTTGCAGGATCGGCTGGGGCTGACATACCTGTTCATTGCGCATGACCTGCTGGTTGTGCGGCATATTTCGGACAGAATCGCCGTGATGTATCTGGGCAAGATGGTGGAGCTGGCGTCGGCGGAGGAAATCTACAATCACCCGCTGCACCCGTACTCCAAGTCGCTTTTGTCCGCCGTTCCGCTGCCTGACCCGAAGGCGGCGCGCGCAAACAAGCGCATTGTCCTCTCCGGCGATATCCCAAGTCCCCTGAACGCGCCGTCGGGCTGTCCGTTCCGCACGCGCTGCCCCCACGCCACCGAAGCCTGCGCGCAGTCGATGCCGCCCTTCAACGAAGTCGAGAAGGGTCACTTCGTCGCCTGCCACCGGGTGAAGGAATTGGGGTAAAAGGGGAGACGCCAGAGGCTCTGCCTCTGGACTCCG
>OLOA01002852.1_pt1 | contig 14930 bp, 10 predicted proteins | sample 1672201 | NCBI WGS metagenome assembly OLOA01 (sample SAMEA3136658, study PRJEB25190) | human gut metagenome
ACGGTGCCCTTGTCGCCCCTGTCCTGCGCGTCCGGCCCCCGGTGGGGGCACCTCGCGTCGGATCGGTAGGGACGCGGTCGTCCCGGGCGAGCGGATTGATTCAGGACTGCTGCTGGAAGTCGGCCAGCGCAGCATTCACCTCCGGCCGGAAGGCGGGGTTGGGAGCCAACACGTCGGGCATCACCAGCGCCGGCAACTCATCGGGCTCGGGGAAGTTCACCGGCCCATTGATGATCATCCACATGAGCTGGTCGGCATAGGCGCTCGGGTCGAAGGTGGCGCCCCACGCGAAGCCGGTGTAGCCCTGCGGCACCGCCAGCGGGTCGAAGCCGAAGCGCGCGACGCGCTGGGCCGCCTCGGCGGCCACGATGCTCCTCAGCTCGGTGTTCATCCAGGTGATGCCCGTCTGTTCCTCCTGGCGGCGGCGCTTGCCGTTCACGGTGAGGTAGACCGCCACCGCGAGCATGAGTAGCGCGAGCAGCAGCGGACCAGCCACACCCAGGACGGTGACGCGCGTCATGGACGCACCGGCCAGGGTGGTTATGAGGCCGAAGCCTCCCAGGATGAACAGGATCACTGCGGCGATCTTAAGTCGCCCCGACCGCACCTGGACGGTGTGGGGCTTCATGTGTTCCAGTTCCTGGGCGGACACCGAGTCCTGGGCGTTGCCGATGGCCTGGGCCCACGCCAGCTGCCACTGCGTCTGGCGATCGCGCAGCAGTTGCGCCAGCGGAATGGCCTGGTTGCGCCACGCCACGTACTGCTTGCCCTCCTCGGTCTGGCGCCACATGGCGAACTGGTGGGTCTGTTCCTGTGCGGCCATCGACTGCGTGATGGCGGTCTGTTCCTCGGCTGCCCGGGCGGCACGTGCGTTCTGGATGGCCGAGACGGCGGCGAATCCAGCGCTGACCCATGAAGCGGTGGCCGCACTGCGCGCCGAACGCGCCGTGTCCTCTGACGCCCTGGCGGTGCGGGCCGAGTTCTCGGCGGTCCGGTCGGATGCCGCCGCGGCCCGCGCCGACGATTGCTCAATGTTCGCGGCCGAATTCTCCACGCCGCGCGCGGAACTCCTCATGTCGCCACGCCACCTGGCCCATTCACCTTCGCTGGCCATCGCCACATCCCTTCTGATTGCACTGTCATTGCCCAACAGGTCCATCCCGGGGGCACAAGGCGGCGGTAGATGGCGCGGTCCTTGTCGGACGATCAGGGCCATTCCCGCCAATGAGGTGGCCAATGCCACGTGGGTGGGCATCGGCCTGGTTCGCGAACCATCAGGGCTCGCAGTAAGGGCTTGTGGGGCGACGATTCAATGCCGCGCCCACAAGCCCTCAGCTGGTTTGTTTGTTCGGGTGGTTACTTCCCGATGTTGCTGTAGCGGTGCAGGAATGCTGCCATCGCGTCACGGTTCGTAGCGTCCAATGGACGATACGTCCCATCAACCCAACCCGTGGACACACCAGTCGACTTCATCCACTCGATCTGCTGATAGAACATGTTCCCCGCACCCACATCAGTGAACGACGGAACACCAGGAGCCACGAAAGCAGGAGACCCGGCACGCCGATACAAGAAAGCAGCCATCGCATCACGCGCCACCGGAGTCGTCGGACGGAACGTGCCATCAGGCCAACCAGTGGTGATACCGGTGCTCGCGGCCCACTCGATCTCCTTGTAGAACTGATTCGACGGGGCCACATCCGAGAACGTCTGACCCGACGGCGTAAACGCCGGAGAACCAGCCAAACGATAGATATAGGCAATCAACGCATCACGATTGATCGGCGTCACCGGACGATACGTACCATCAGGCCAACCCGTGGTGATCCCCTGGGACTTCGCCCAGCAAATATCATCCGCGAACTGATCACCCGCATGCACATCCACGAAGCAATCACCCGCCGGCGGCACCGTGGTACCACCACCATCACCACCCGTCGCAGGAGAAGACGGCTGCGGCGAAGAAGGCTGCGGTGACGGAGTGCTCACACCTGGGGTGGAGGGTTCCGACACGTCATCTGCAGGTATCACGTCAGGATCGTTCTCGTGCGTTCGCTGAACTGTCTTGAGTTTTCCGGCCGCGAAGTCACTCTCTGGACGCGCCGGGAAGGATGTTCCAGGATATCCCTCATACATGGTCGAGAGTTTGAGCGTCACATTTGCATTGATGTCCCGCTGAGTTACGTCAATCGGAGGCAGATTATTCAGGTCACGAAAGCCTAAATAATCAATAAATGTGAACGCGGGTGTGTTCGATGGATTGAAATTGAATTGGATTGTGTTCCAATGTATCGTGTTCCAATCTCGCTTCAGTGCCGGATTACCCTTCTGTATCTCCTCAAAAGGCGTGCCGTCGTCCTGCTGGCCGAGTGTTCCAGCAGCTACTCGCTGGTTCCAGAGATACGACCCTGCCACGACCCCGCCGGTTCCGGTCGGGCCGTTGTTGGGAATCCACCAGTTACCACTTGATGCCGTTCCCACTTGCGTATCCCAGTAGCCCGGAATCGGCAGATCCTGACCGTACTTGCTCGGATTTCCGTCAATTTGCGTGGTAACGGATCCATCACGATCATAAGCGGCGATCATCGAGTTCAAAGGGGCCCCGTAGGAATTCGTCAGCGGCGTACCATCTGCGCCATTTGTATAGCCCTTCCACTGATCATCCTGGGCAAGAATTGACTTGTCAGAGACATCGGTTGTCGTAAATCCGGCCGCATGCAGGAATGACTTCATCGGTGATGAATAGGTCAGCCCAGCTGCCTGGGCTGCTGGGGGAGTAATGCATCGGTAGATGTTGTCGTAGCTGTCGGTGTACTTCGTTCGACTCATCTGGTCGTCATTGTTGATGATGATGTTGAACGATCCAGCACCGTCCTTCGGGATGCACACCCCCTCGTGGACTCCACTGGGCAGCCCGGAATCGGCACGGGATGCGACGGTTGACATGAGGCTGAGGCCGCTGGCGAAAAGGGCTATCCCGGCAAGGCCAGCGGCCGGCTTGCGGGAGCGAACACGAGTCTTCATGGGGCAGTGCTCCTTGAGGTGGGGTTGAAACAAGGGCTGAACGGCACCCGGTCGTCCTGTAGTGCAGATTACTGGAACTCATAGGTTCCTGTGAAGACCCTGTCCCCGACTTTCACATCGTGGTCACATGCGCCCACCGTGGTGACCGTGGGGCGGCCGGATTCGCCACGAATCACCTTGCCAGAGCCGGCCCGTCGGGGCGTCACTCAGCCACTGCCCACTCGTCCCGGCGTCACTCGCCCACCGCATCACTCACCCATAGGTGTCGCGGGGACCGCGTCCATTCACCGTTCGACGCCCATGGCGCCAACTGGGCGCGGCGGGGCCACGCACGTCCACCCGGATCACCGAACCATCGCCCAGGCGACGATTCAGCTCCGCCACCAGCTGGGGCGCCAGCAGCCGCAATGCCGACGCCCAGGTGCTCGACTCGGCCCGCACCACCAACACCCGGTCGCGATAGCTCTCGGGACGCGAATGGGCGGCATTCGTCGGCCCCACCAACTCGGCCCAGCGCCCGACGATCAGGCGCAGGCCCAACTGGGTGCGCCAGCCACGCTCGTTGACGAGCTTCTCCATCGCCGATCCGACCGCCTGCGGGTCGCGCACATCGGGGCCGGCACCGGATCGCTCCTCGTCGAACAGTCGGGCACGCCGACGGCGCTTTCTGCCCTTCTTGCGCGGGCCCAACCTGGCCGGGGGCAACATCCCCGACAGCTGGTGGGCCACGCTGGTGGCCACCTCGAAACCCTCGGGATCGTGGTCGTCCGGCAGTGCCCCCTCATCCGGCCCGCCTGCCGATGGGTCGCCCCCCGATGGGTCCCAGCGCTCGCCGTTCGACGAGCCAGAGCTCGTCGGATCATCTTCCGCGGGATCGGGCCCTGTGGAAACGGGTTCGGTCGAATCGGGGAGGATCGGATCCGGCGGGGTCGGATCGGGAGGCTCCGGCGGGGCTTCCTGGTCGCGCTGCCACGGCGGCAGCCCATCGCCCCAGGGCATCGGCGCCTCACCGGGGTGCCGTTCGCGCTCAGTCATTGTCCACAGACCTGTGGACAGAGCCTGTGGACAAGGCTGGGGACACGATCGAAACACGCGGCCCGGTGGCGCTCTCCTCATGCCCGGCGTGCGCCGATCCGCGCAGGTCGACGTCGAAGCGCTGCCCATTCAGCTGCCCGGGCACGTCGGAGCCGACCGCGGCAGTCACCAGCACCTGCTCGGCCTTCGCGACGGCGTCGGCAAGGCGATCACGTCGCGTCACGTCGAGCTCGGCGAACACATCGTCGAGCACCAGCACCGGCTCCACGTCGTCGGCGCGCAGCATGTCGAGTGATCCCAACCGCAGCGCCAGGGCGAGCGACCAGCTCTCACCGTGGCTGGCATAGCCCTTCGCCGGCAGGGTGCCGATCGTCAGGGTCACATCATCGCGGTGGGGACCCACCAGGGTGACGCCGCGGGCGAGTTCGTCGCCGCGCCGCGCAGCCATGGCGTCCATCATGAGCACCGCCAGCTGGTCGGGCCCGGGCGCCGGGGTGCGCACTTCGTCGTCGGTGTCCGGGGCCTCCGGAAGCTCACCGGGTGCACCGTCGGTGGCATAGCCCAGCAGCTCGGACAGCCCACCCAACGACGACTTGTAGCGGGCGTCCACCCGGTTGTTCACCGGCGCGATCGCCGCATAGCTCGCCCGCGCATAGGGCATCAGGTCGGACAGGGTTGCCAGCCGCGCCGCCAACAGCTCAGCGCCGAACTGGGCCAGCCGCTCGTTCCACACGTCGAGGGTGGCCACGTCGCCCCCATCGACGCGCGACGAGCGTCGCGCCAGCGTCTTCAGCAGGGTATTACGTTGCCGCAGCACCCGGTCGTAGTCAGATTTCACGCCGGCCAGCCGCGGCCACCGGGTGATCACCAGGGCATCGAGGAAGGCACGCCGGTCGGTGGGATCGCCCTTCACCATCGCCAGGTCCTCGGGGCTGAACACCACCGTGCGCAGCGCCCCGATGAAATCGCGCATCCGCCGCACCGGCGCCCGGTTGATGCGCGCATGGTTGGCGCGTCCGGCGTTGATCTCGAGCTCCAGCAGCAGCTTGCGGGGGTCGTCGCGACCCGCCACCACCAGCGCCCTGACGATCGCCTGGCTGGTGCCGGCGCGGATCAATGGCGCATCGGCCGACACCCGGTGGCTCGACAGCGTCGACAGGTATTCGACGGCCTCCACCAGGTTGGTCTTGCCGTGGCCGTTGGGCCCCACGAACACCGACACACCCGGGCCGATATCGAGCTTGGCGGCCTCGTAGGAACGAAAGTCCTTCAGCTCGAGGTGGTCGACGAACATCGGCTGCACCCCTCCCGAACGACATCAATGCGACGGTGCCAGCCTAGGCCAGCCCCGCTCCGCGGTCGATCGGTCAGCCGGGCAGGCGCATCAGCATGATCACATGCTTGTAGTCGGCCTCGGGCTCGCCATCGACGTCGGGCAGTCCCTGCACCAGGCAGGGCTTGCCGGGGGCCGTGAACGAGAACTGCACATAGGGCGTATCAAGCGCCGAGAGCGCATCGGTCAGGTAGCGGGGGTTGAACCCCACGGCCGATACGGCCATCTCGCCGCCGGCCACATTGTTCACCTGGGCCTCAATGGCCTCGGTGGCCTGCGCCTGGTCGCCGGTGGCGGCGTCGAGTGCGATGCGGTCGTCCTCGATGACCATGCGCACCGAGGTGTTGCGCTCGGCGACCAGGGAGACGCGCTTGACCGACTCGAGCACCTCCTCGGTCTTCACGCGCACGGTGACATTGGGCTTGATGTCCATCAGGTGGCGCACTTTGGGGAATTCGCCGTCGAGCAGCCGGGTGGTGAGTTCGCGGCGTCCGCCGGCGCCCTCGCCGGACAATCCGATGAGCCCCTCGCCCTCGATGCCATTGGACAATGCCAGGGCAACGGCCTCGCCACCACCCATGGAACGGGCCGATTCCGACAGCACGCGGGCGGGCACCAGGGCGGCGCTCTCGGCCTGCGTGGTGGCCGGATTCCAGGTGAGTTCCTTCAACGCCATGCGGTAGCGGTCGGTGGCCAGCAGCGAGAGGCGATCGTCGTTGATCTCGATGCGCACGCCGGTGAACACGGGCAGCAGCTCGTCGCGACCGGCGGCCACCACCACCTGGGCCACGGAACGGGTGAACTCGTCGCTGGGGACGGTGCCGCTCTCGGCGGGCATCTCGGGCAGCTGCGGGTAGTCCTCCACCGGCAGCATCTGCAGGGTGAAGCGGGCCGAGCCACACACCAGTTCCACGTGGTTGGAGTTGGCGGTGAAGCGGGCCGGACGATTGGGCAGGCTGCGGGCGATCTCTGACAGCAGGCGCCCCGAGACGAGGGCCTCGCCCTCCTCATCGACCTGCGCGTCAATGGTGATGCGTGCACTGGTCTCATAGTCGAAGCTCGACAGCACGAGCTGGCTCCCCGTGGCCCTCATGAGCAGGCCGGCAAGGATCGGAACGCTCGGGCGATTGGGCAGGCTGCGTGCCACCCAGGCAACAGCCTCCGCCATGACATCGCGCTCGACTGTGATCTTCACTGATTCCTCGCTCCGTTGTGCTGTCTTTCTCGACCACTCGGCAAGCCGCCTACCGCGGCGCTTGCATCATATCGGCCTGCTCCGACGTTCTGTTCAGCGGTGGCAAGTGACGGTTGAGGGTTGACGCATGACCCCGCGACATCACAGAGCTGCGGGCACCCCATCGGCCGGCAATAGCGGCGAGCGGACGCCGATGCACCCATGGAATGGTCGTGTGGACGCGGCGCTGCCCCGTCAATCCCGCGGGATGGCGGCGATATCCCGCGCGGACGAGGACCGGGTGAAGAAAATAGCGGTTCCGGCACGAAATCCCTTGTGCCAATCCCTTATCTCTGCGAGATCACCTATGGCGCTGCCTTATCGCGCTCCCTTATGGCGCTCCCTGAAAGCACCCCGCAATGTGTTCACGCGTTGTTCACCCATTCCGACCGCCTTGCCGACCGCCCGACGTCCCGCCCGACGTCACTCTGACGCCGCCTGCGGTGACCGCCGCCGGGCCGAAGAAATCGAGCGCGTAGGGCAGCGAACCCACGGATTTCCTGCGTCATGGCCGCGGGGGCTCGACGGCGACCTGGGTTCCGCCTCAGGACACCGGTTCCTTCGGTGGCAGCCCCAACAGCGGAGTGCCCCAATAGCGGGGCGCGGCGAGGGCGTGCCACGGCGCCCTGCGGCGTCCCGGCCGACATGGGACGGCACGGCCGCAACACCGGACGGGGGGATCGACCGGCGCATCGCAGACCGACCTCGCCCCGAGCCCTTGGCGCGTCGTGATCGGCGACGTACCCATCCCGGGAAATCATGCGCCACAGGGGGCATTCGGCCGCAAGATCTGTGCTGTGCCGGCCCCGTCACGGTGGGGGCAGTGGTCACCTTCGTGTCGGTTGACAAGCGGGCCCGATCGTGACGCATCGTCACCCCCAAGCCCTGCGCCGCGCTGGCGACGCCGAACCCACCGCCTGTCGACTTATCCACCAATCAACCCACCGCCCTGTGGATAACTCTCTGGGTAACCATCGGCTGCCCGCGGAGCACCCGAAGGCACCGACCGGCGAGGCCGTAAATGCTTCAACGATCGCACTTTCACGCGGGAAAAGCGTCACTCCGTCGGTGGCGCCCCGGCACGCGAACCGCCACAACACCACAGCCCGACAAGCAGGAAACACCGCGCATCGGCTCCGATCAGCGAAGTTATCAACAGTTTGTCCACCGGTGTGCGCAGCTTCCCCAGGCGACCCGATTCCACTGAGCGCGCGCCATCACGGGCCGATCACGGCGTCGCAGTCGGCGGATGTCGCGCCAATCCACGAGCGCGGTTTGTCGACGCGATAGTTGCGGCAACAGCGTCGCGAAAGCAGATTCCGCCGGGTTGGGCCCACTTCCGGTGGACGCCCCGGCCAGCCCACCAGTCAGGACCGCGAACTCACCACCGGCATGGGGGACTGCCGGCATGGGAAACCGCCGGGACGAGCACACCGACCATGGCGTCCCTCACCAGGCGTCATCGGGCCCGGGACGCGACCGCGTGCAGGGCCGTCGTTGCGGCCACACGGCCCTGACCAGCCACGACGCCGTCCGGGGCGCGTTCATCCGACGAGACGGGCCAGCCCCCACCCTGCGAGCCCCCACACCCCGAAGCCCCGCCTCGGGCGACGTGCCATGCCATCCGGGGTATCGGCAGGGGACATGGGTCGCGCCACCGGGTTGCACCACCGGGCGGGACACCGAGCCACCCGCCGGCGCGCGGAGCTGGGCGTCAGGGATGGGCGTCCGGCAGGGAATTCACCTGCTCGTCACCGGGCGGGCCCCACGAGGCCAATAATCGATATCCGCAAGCGATAACTCCGGGGAATATCGCAGCACGGCGTCGCAATATCCCTATTCGCTGGAAATGGCGTCGAGCATGTTCAGCTTGGTGGCGCGTCGGGCGGGCACCACTGCGGCCAGCACGCCCACCACCACCGACACGGCCAGGAAGATTCCCAACCGGCCCCACGGGATCGACAGGATCGACAGTCCCTGGTCAACCAGCACGTGCTGCAGGGCCACGCCGAAGCCCAGGCCCATCACCAGGCCGAGCACGGCACCAAGCACGGCGATGATCACCGATTCCAGGGTGATCATCAGCCTCAGCTGGCCACGCTTCATGCCCACGGCGCGCAGTAACCCGATCTCGCGGGTACGTTCCACCACCGACAGGGCCAGCGTGTTCACGATGCCCAGCACCGCGATCACCACGGCCAACCCCAGCAGGGCGTACACAGTGGTGAGCATCTGGTCGATCTGGGCGCTCTGCGCCTTGGCATATTCCTGCTGGTTCTGCACCACGATCAGCGGGTTGTCGCTGGTGGCCGAATCGAGGGCGTCCTGCACCGACTGGTGCGACGCGCCCGGTGCGGCGTCCACCGACAGTTGGCTGTCGCGGTCACGGTTGCCCAGGGCTGCCACGGTGGCAAGGTTCGCGTTGATCGATCCGAAGCCACCTCCCTTGGGCGTGGTGAAGATGCCGGTGACGGTGAGCTTCAGCGGCGCCATGGTGGCGGCGTCCACCGACTCGAGCGTGCTGCCCACCTGCAGCTTCTGCTCGTCGGCGTAGGCCTGCGAGACGATCACCTCGCCCAGCGCATCGCCCATGGTGCCGGTGACCATCGACTGCGCCTGGATCTTGTTGAAATCGCTGGTCGGATAGCCGATGACCCGGGCGCGCGCGCCGTTGATTGTGGTCGCCGCCGTCCGTGCCCGATGCACCGAGGCGACGCCCTGCGTCGATTTCACCTCGTCGAAGAGGCTGGCAGGCAGCGGCCCATAATTGAGGCTCGATATGACAAAGTCGCCACGAAGGCTGTCCCGCACGGAGTGCTCGGTGGATGTGCTCGCGGAGGCGCCCAGGATCGACAGGGTTGACACCAATGTGATGCCGATCATCAACGCCGACGCGGTGGCGGCGGTGCGTCGGGGCAGTCGGATCGCATTCAGCTCGGCAAGCTTTCCCGTCTCACCGAACAACAACCGGTAGGCCCGTCCCATCACCCAGATGAGCGGACGCCCGATCACCGGGCTCATCAAGGTGACCGCGATGAGCACCAGGAAGGCACCTCCACCCAGCAGCCACATATTCTTGCTGACCTTCAGGGTGACACCCGACCAGATGCCCGCGATGCCGACCACCAGCATGATCGTGCCGACCAGCGTGCGACGCCCCAGACCCCCCTCGCCCGACGTCACCTCACCAGTCATTGCCGCGATCGGCGGCACCCGGCTCGCGCGCCGCGAGGGGAACCAGGCGGCGACCACCGTGACCACCACGGCGATCACCACCGACAACAATGCGTTCTGCCACGACGGCATGGGCACCGAAGAGACCATATCCATGCCAGCCGCCGTCACGGCTTCTCCGATTCCATAAGCCAGAAAGGCACCCAGCCCAACCCCGATGACCCCGCCGACCAGACCGGTCAGCAGGGCCTCGAAGATCACCGACCATGCCACCTGACCGCGGGACGCGCCCAGTGCCCGGTACAGCGCCAGCTCACGACTGCGTTGAGCCACCAGCATTGAGAAGGTGTTCACAATGAGGAAGCAGGCCACCACCAGGGATATCGCCGCGAAGACCCCCAGGAAGATGTTGACGAAGTCCATCGCCTGGTCGAGCGCGGTCTTCAACTGGTCGGCCACCTGATGTCCCGGAACCGCCTCGAACCCATCCGGCACCGCGGCAGCGACAGCCTTGGTCACGGCGTCGACATCGGAGCCAGCCTTCACCGTGACGGCCGCCTGCATATAGCCCGGTGCGCCACCCATGAGCAGCTGGGAAGCGGTGACGTCGTCGAAGAAGACATAGGCGGCACCGGCACTGCCACCCGAACCCCAGGCAGCCGTGCCCACCAGCTTCTTGGTGATGGTCTGTCCATTGGCAAGCAGTTTCACCGTGTCACCGAGGTGATAGCCACTGCGCTCCAACGAGCTGGGATCCACCGCCACCTCGTCGTCGGTGGTGGGTGCCTGCCCGCTGCGCACCTCGATGCCGGGCTTGTGATTCATTGCCGGCTCGGTGGTGAAATTGCTGGCGATCGACGGTGGCCCGGCCATGCCGACCACCTTGTTGTTGGTGCCCAACAGGTAGACCGTGTTCATCTGGGTGATCTGCCCCGAGGCTGACTCCACACCCGCCACGCCGCGGATGCGGTCGATATCGGCGTTGGTCAGGTGGTTCTTCGTGTAATCCGGGGTCACCACCGAGTCAATGCTCTGGGTGCCCTTCACCCCCACCGACACATCGGCGATCGTGCCCTGGGTGATCGCGGCGAAGGTGTTCGACAGCATGCCGGTGAAGGTGAGCGCACCCGACAGGAAGGCGATGCCCAACACCACCGACAGGGCGGACAACAGCAGCCGGACCTTGTGTCCCATCAGGGACTTCCACGACGCCTTCCACATGTCAGCCCTGAACTGTCGAAGGACCGGCAGCCTGCGTCGACGCACCGGGTGCGGACGCGTCAACCGGGGAGCTCAGCTCGACCATGCGGGCGAGCACCTTGTCGCGGTCGGGATCGTCCATGTCGGCGACGATGCGCCCGTCGGCCAGGAACAACGCCCGATTGGCGTAGGCGGCCGCGGTGGGGTCGTGGGTGACCATCACGATGGTCTGGCCCAGGTCGGTGACGCTGGAGGCCAGGAAGCCCAGGATCTCGGCGGAGGCCGCCGAGTCGAGGTTGCCGGTGGGTTCGTCGGCGAAGATGATGTCGGGCTTGCCCACCAGGGCGCGGGCACACGCCACGCGCTGCTGCTGGCCGCCGGAAAGCTGCGACGGCTTGTGCTTGAGGCGGCTGCGCAGCCCCACGATGTCGATCACGTGGTCGAGCCATTCCGGGTCGGGCTTGCGCCCGGCGATCGCCATCGGCAACTCGATGTTCTCCAGCGCGGTGAGCGTGGGAATCAGGTTGAATGACTGGAACACGAAGCCGATGCGGTCACGGCGCAGTTCGGTGAGCCTGGAGTCCTTGAGGGTGGCGATGTTGGTGTCGCCGATCACCACCTCGCCTGAGGTGGGTGCGTCCAGGCCGGCCACGCAGTGCATCAGCGTTGACTTGCCCGACCCCGAGGGGCCCATCACGGCGGTGAAGCGTGCCTTGACGAAGTCGACGTCAACATGGTCGAGCGCCACCACCTCGGCGTCGCCGCTGCCGTAGACCTTGGTCAGGTCCCTGGTGTACGCAGCGATCTCCGAGTTGTCATCCCGCGGTACGGGGACCTCGCCCAGCGGGGGCTGCTCGTCGGCATGCAGGGCGGCGGACGTCGCTTCGGGAACGCCGTCTGATACACCCGGATCGTCGGCTGCGGCACGACGTGCTCGTGGACTGTCTTGTGGGGGCACGACGGTCACGTTAGCGCACCTTCGGGGCCCTGCCGAGCCGTCTTCCCGTGGCTCGTGGGGCCGTCCACAGATGGGTGCAGCAGACTTGGAATCTCTTCTTTGTATGTCCATTCAGTACCCCTCTTCACACGTGTGGATCCGGTGGACAACTGCCGTTTCAGGCGTGATTCGGCCCGATCTGCCTGTTGATGCGCTGTTGACGACACGCCATGCGCCTGTGGACGCCTGTGGACAGCGGCGGAGGGCTGGGGATGGGCGTCCACATGATCTCCCCATGAACGGCGAGTTATCCACAGGTCTGCGGACAGGGAGAACCGCATGAAAACTTGGTGAAATCTGATGGCTGCGGCCGTCCGTTCGCGTCAGGCCGGCCGCAGGTGGGCGAAGTGTGGCAGGGCCGTCTGGTTAATGTGGTGAGCGACGGCGTTCACACGCGAAGCACCCCCCGGGGCCCGACCTCGTGAGCAAAGGATGACGCAGATGAAGATTGTGGTTCTCGGTGGCGACGGCTTCTGCGGGTGGCCCGCAAGCCTGCACCTGTCGGCGCTGGGCAACGAGGTGACCATCGTCGACAACTTCTCCCGACGCCGCATCGACGAGGAACTCGGGGCCGGATCACTGACCCCCATCCGCTCGAACGCCGAGCGCCGTGCTGCCTGGGCCGAGGCCACCGGACGCCATCTCGACCTGGTGGAGCTCGACGTCGCCACCGACTACGAGCGCCTGCTCGACCTGCTGGTCACGCTGCGTCCCGACGCCATCGTGCACTTCGCCGAACAGCGCTCGGCGCCCTATTCCATGAAGTCATCGCGCCACAAGCGCTACACGGTGAACAACAACGTCAACGCCACCGACAATGTGCTGTGCGCCATCGTCGAATCGGGCCTGGACATCCACCTGGTGCACCTGGGCACGATGGGCGTCTACGGCTACGGCACCGCCGGCATGAAGATCCCCGAGGGATATCTCGACGTCGCCGTGAACGGCGAGGCCGGCGAGATGCACCGCGAGATCCTCTATCCCACCAGCCCCGGCTCGATCTACCACATGACCAAGGTGCTCGACCAGGACCTGTTCGCCTACTACGCGAAGAACGACGCGCTGCGCATCACCGACCTGCACCAGGGCATCATCTGGGGCACGTCCACCCCCGAGACGCAGCTCGATGAGCGGCTGGTGAACCGCTTCGATTACGACGGCGACTACGGCACCGTGTTGAACCGCTTCCTGGTGCAGGCCGCGGTCGGCTATCCGCTCACCGTGCACGGCACCGGCGGTCAGACGCGGGCGTTCATCCACATCCAGGACATGACCCGCTGTATCGAGTTGGCGCTGGCCAACCCTCCCGAGCGCGGCGTGCGGGTGAAGATCTTCAACCAGATGACCGAGACCCACCGGGTGCGCGACCTGGCCGCGATGGTGGCACGCCTCACCGGGGCCGTGGTGGAGAACGTGCCCGATCCGCGCAACGAGGCCGACGAGAACGAACTGCACGTCACCGCCGAGGCATTCCTCGACCTGGGCCTGCATCCCACCACGCTGAGCCAGGGGCTGCTCGGCGAGATCAACCAGACCGCCGCCAAATATCGCGACCGGGTGGACTTCGCCCACATCCCGGCCCGCTCCCTGTGGACGAAGGACCGCCAGCCCGGTATCCCGGCCGCATACCGCGAGGATTCCCCCGGCGGCTTGCCGACCGATCCGGTGACCGCGATCGACGCGGGCTAGGGGAACCGACGCCATGCGCGTCGCCATGTTCACCGAGGTCTTCCTGCCCAAGGTCGACGGGGTGGTCACCCGGCTCACCCACACCCTGGAGCAGCTCGGCGAGATGGGCCATGAGGTGCTCGTCTTCGCGCCCGGGAATCCACCGGCCAGCCATGCGGGTCAACCGGTGTCGCGGGTGCGCTCCTTCTCGCTGCGCCCCATCTATCCCGAGATCAAGGTGGGGCTGCCCACACCGAGCATCGCCGACAAGATGGTGCACTTTCGTCCCGACGTGGTGCATGCGGTCAACCCCGTGGCGCTGGCGGCGTTCGGCGTCGAGGTGGCCGTGCATCGCAGGCTGCCGCTGTTGGCGAGCTATCACACCGACCTGGCCGACTACCTGGGCAAGCTGGGCGTCGGGTGGGCGCGGCGTCCCATGGTCGGGTGGACGCGGTTCCTGCACAACCGGGCGCAGGTGAACCTGTGCACCTCGCCGACGATGGTGCGCCGGGCCCGGCGTCGCGGCGTGCGCCACGTGGAACTGTGGCCCAAGGCGGTGGACGTGCAGACGTTCCGGCCCGGGCGGGCCAGTGCCGCGATGCGCGCCCGGCTCACCGACGGCCACCCCGATGCCCGGCTGCTGATCTACGTGGGGCGGCTGAGTCGGGAGAAGGACCTGGCCGACCTGGTGGAGCCGATGCGCGTGCTGGGCGCGCAGGGATATCGCCTGGCGATGGTGGGTTCGGGCCCGGCCCGCGCCGAGCTGGAGCGGGCCTTCGTGGGTACGCCCACCGTGTTCACCGGCTACCTGGCGGGCAGTGAGCTGGCTGCCGCCTATGCCAGCGCCGACGCCTTCGTCTTTCCCTCCACCACCGAGACGCTCGGCCTGGTGGCGCTGGAATCGATGGCCTCGGGCGTGCCGGTGATCGCGGCCGCGGCGGGCGGGCTGCCCGATGTGATCCACGACGGCACCGATGGCTTTCTGGTGACGCCCCATGACGGCGCCGGGTTTGCCGACCGTGCCCGACGCCTGCTGGGCGACGACGACGCCGCGCGTCGGCTGCGTACCCTCATGGCCGTGGCGGCCCGGGCCGAGGCCGAGCGCCACGACTGGGCCGCGGCCACCCGCAGCCTGGTGGAGCGCTATCGCGAGGCCATCGAGCGGCACGGGATCGAGCGCGCACGGGGTGGCCGGTCGCGCCGCGGGCCCGGCTAGCTGTACTTCCCCGGGAGGTTGTGAACGGGTGAGGTAGCGAAGACCTCCG
>OLOA01002854.1_pt1 | contig 14923 bp, 12 predicted proteins | sample 1672201 | NCBI WGS metagenome assembly OLOA01 (sample SAMEA3136658, study PRJEB25190) | human gut metagenome
ATAGTGATAAGACAAATGATAAGCTATGGATTAGGAAACATAGAGGTGAGGTGTAAAAATGGATAATATACAAGGAAAACACTTTAGTATAACAGATCCAGAAGGAGTAAAAACTGTAATATATCAAGTTAATAAAACAGAAAAGGAATTTTTAAAAGATTATCCAAAATTTACTGTTGAAAGATTAGATCATACAGAAGAATTCGTAGGAAATCTTAATAGAAAAACTTTTTACGTTAATAACCCTCAGAAAGAGGGAAATCAATTAGCTATTTTTTCTTTTGCAAAAGATAAAGTAGTTATTAACACAGGAATTTTATTAGGTGATGAGGTGAAAATAACAAAAAGACCAACACCTTTTAAATTTGACACTATATATTCAGAACAAGAATTACAATATAAAGAGTTTACATATACACCAAATTTAAAGAGACCTATATCAATTATAGACCCAGAAACCACAGAAGAAGTAAAGCCAACGCTTTATTTTGATGAAGAAACAAATGAAGTAAAAGGGAAATGTAAGTTGAAACCATATAAATCTTATTTCGCATTCGAAATAAGAGATGGAAAATAGGGAGGAGAATTGCAATGGCAGTTGAACAACAAGTATCAAATGGACAACAAGGAATGTTTAATTTCATTATTGCTCCAGTTGATATGAAACAAATCTTTGTTATGGACAAAAATGATAATAAAAAGAAAAATGCAACATCTGCAGTTAAAGGACAAGAAGTAAGAAGTATTTTAAGTACAGAATTAACTCAAGGAGTAACTATAAAAGCAGAAAATGGTGGTATGCCTAATAAAGAAACAAAGACACAAGATAATGAACAAGATAGATAATACAAAAGAGTAGGTGATTTAATTGAACTACAAAATAGAAGGTGCAATAAAAAGAAATAGAAAAAACTTTATTATATTTGGAGTACTATGGATATTTATAGCCATAGTACTTGTTTCGCCAATAGCATATAGTTCATATATGGCGAAAGTAAATGGTATATTTGATTTGGAAATTTTTATAGAGACATTTGGAACATCAATAACTAAACCTTTTAGTACATTTTTGAAAATTTTTACTAGTGGAGCAACAAGCGGATATTTTTCTACTTTATTAGTTATAACAATATTGTATTCAGTATTTTTCTTTATAGGGTTTATAAAATCAATACCAAAAAATGAATATTCTGATATTGAACATGGGTCAAGTGATTGGAGCCAAAGAGGAGAGCAATACAAAATATTAGATAAAAATAAAGGGATTTTACTTGCAGAGAATAACTATTTACCAGTTGATAAAAGAGGAAATGTTAATGTTTTAGTAGTAGGACGGATCAGGATCTGGTAAATCAGCATCATATTCAATACCAAATGCATACCAATGTTTAGGATCATATGTATTTACTGATCCTAAAGGTGAATTATATGATAGAACAGCAGGATATTTAAGACAGCAAGGATATGAAATAAAAGTATTAAATTTAGTTAGACCTCAATATAGTGATGGATATAATCCATTAATGCATATATCATCAGAACTAGATGTTGATGTTATAGCAAATACAATAGTAAAAGGGCAACAATCAGAAGGTGGAAAATCAGATCCATACTGGGATGATATGGCAGAAATGTTATTAAAAGCATTAATATATTACTTAATAGCAACAAGACCAGAAGAAGAGCAAAATTTAGCAAGTTGTGCAGAACTTGTAAGAGCAGCCAACAATAATGGAGGAAGCAATTTACTTACAGAATTAATAAGTCAACTTCCATATGATCATCCTGCTAGAATGTACTATAAATCTATAGAAATAGCACCAGAGAAAACATATGGGTCAATATTAAGTTCTTTGCAATCAAAATTAGGAAAATTTGATTCTAAAGAAATTGCAGAATTAACATCAACAGATACAATAGATTTTGAAGAAATAGGAAATAAAAAGACAGCAGTTTACGTTATTTCTTCAGATACACATACTGCATATGATTTCTTACTAACAATATTCTTTTCACAAATGATACAACAATTATATGATTATGCAGATCAAAATGGAGGACAGCTAAAAGAGCAAACATTCTTCATATTAGACGAGTTTGCTAATATTGGTAAAATACCAGATTTTGATAAAAAAATCTCAACATCAAGAAGTAGAAAGATATCATTTAGTGTAATTTTACAAAATATAGATCAATTAGAAGCAGTATATGAAAAATCTTATGAAACAATAATGGGTAACTGTGATACACATATATTTTTAGGAAGTAACTCATTTAAGACAGTTGAATATTTTTCTAAAGCATTAGGAGAAAAAACAATTGGAAGAGATAGTATATCAATTAACAGAGATAGGTTAAATTGGAAAACAGGAAAAAGTGTTTCAGACCAAGTAATGGCAAGAGCACTGATGACACCAGATGAACTTAGAAGATTAGACAATGATCAATGTATTATATTTGAAAAAGGAATAAAACCAGTAAAAGCAAATAAATTTTACTATTTTAAACATCCAATGGCAAAGAAAATGGCAATGTGCGAAATTAGTCACAATGATATTGGTGAGATAGATAGAGGAACATGGAGAAAATATAATCCATACAATCCTTATGTAGAAGAAAAAGATAAAGAACCAGTAAAAGACTTAAAAGTAGAATCACTAGATGATTTGTTTGATGACCCAGACCCAATCGAAGAACCTAAAAAAGAAAGCAAACCAAAACAAGAAGATAAAAAAATAGAAAAGGCCCTTTTTATAAGTATCGGACTTCATGAAGGTATTGTTGATCCTAAGGGTGCGTTTGCATATAAATCATATACTGAAATAGCAGATGATATATGTGAGTGTCTTGGCAGATATGGCATAAATATGACTGTAAGGGGAATATATCAGCAGATTAAGGATATGTTTAACGACACTATGAGAAATGCCAATATGAAATATATCACATTTACTGACACACCTGAGCTGATGAGAGATTTAAGAGAAGACGGCTTAAAAATAGGCCTTGCCACATCTGATATTGAAGAGTCGGCCAATAAAACTCTTAAGGAACTGGAAATATTTGAATATTTTGACTATATCGGAGCAGATGACGGAGTAAAACAGGCTAAGCCGGCTCCCGATATGTACGTGGAATTTATGGAAAAAACCGGACTTTCAGCTGATGAAATTGCAGTGGTTGGAGACACATGCAATGACATGTTATTTGGAAAGAATAATGGTGGAACTTCAATAGGAGTTTTATCAGGCGTAAGTTCAAAAGAAGATTTAGAAGAAATTGCGGATTACATTATTGATTCAGTAGATGAATTACCTGAGTTAATAGAGCAATTAAACAATAAATAAACAGATTAAGTTAATGTTTGATTGAGGGTGAACATATGAGTAAAAAGATTAAGAACACTTTAAAGCGCGGGCTCACACTCAGCTTGGCGGGAGGAACTGCAGTAACAGGTGTAGCTGCAGCAACGGGTACAAGCGTTGTAACTACATATGCGGAGACATTATCAAATCTTAAGCAGGTATCAGTAAGTGATGGCTGGTATACATTTGCAAGTGTACAGGATGAGTCATATGTGCTTGATATAAATGGTTCAGGTAAGAACAGTAACCTCAGATTATATAAGAATAACGGATCTGAGCAGCAGAAATTTTATATTGAGTCTATTGGAAATAATGAATATAAGATCAAGACAGGTGCAAGTAACGGAAGTCTTGTGCTTAATGCCGTAAATGGTAATAATACTGCAGGCGACAATGTTAATCAGTATTCTTATGACGGCTCCATAAAAGATGAAAAATGGAAAATTTACCAGGATGCATCAGGAAACTATGTATTTGTATCATCAACAGGTGATAAGGTATTAGACATTTGCGGAAAGAAAATGGCTAATAATACAAATATCTGGTTATGGGGATATTACGGAGCTAATACCCAGAAGTGGAAGCTTAACGCGGTTAAGTCAGCAAATGACACACCAACTATAAGTTCTCTTAAGCCTGCAACAATTGATAACGGCTGGTATAAGATAACATCATCTGCTAACAGTAATCTTGCCATTGAAGTTCAGGGCGGAACAAATGCAAATGGTGCCAACATTTATGGTAATACAAAAAATGGAAGCAATAACCAGGATTTCTATTTTGAACAGATAAGTGGTAATGAATATGCCATTAAAACAGCCGTAAGTGATAAAGCAAGAGCTTTAGACGTAGTTGGTGGTAATTCTGCAAATGGAATAAACGTAAGACAGTGGGATTACAGCGACAGAAAAGCCGTACACTGGAAGTTATATACAGATGATGAAGGTAACTACGTATTAGTATCATCTACAGGTGATAAAGTTCTTGATCTTACAGGAGCAAAATCAACTGCAGGTACTAATGTATGGACATGGGATTACTATGGAGCATCTACTCAGGAGTGGAAGCTTAATAAGGTTGAAAAGAGTCCTATAAGTTATCTCAAGCAGGTAACTGTAAGCAACGGCTGGTATACATTTGCAAGTGTACAGGATGAATCATATGTACTTGATGTAAATGGTTATTCAAAGAACAGTAACCTCAGATTATATAAGAAGAATGATTCTGAGAATCAGAAGTTCTATATCGAATCTGTTGGAAACAATGAATATAAGATCAAGACAGGTGCAAGTAACGGAAATCTTGTACTTAATGCCGTAAATGGTAATAATACTGCAGGCGACAATGTTAACCAGTATTCTTATGACGACAGCATAAAAGATGAGAAATGGAAAATCTACCAGGATACATCAGGTAATTATGTATTTGTATCATCAACAGGTGATAAGGTATTAGACATTTGCGGAAAGAAGATGGCAAATGATACTAATATCTGGTTATGGGAATATTACGGAGCTAATACTCAGAAGTGGAAGCTTAATCCGGTTAATGTTAAAGAAGGACAGGAAATAGCTGATGGTACATATACTATCGGCCTTGCTTCAAATAATAACTATGTATTTGACGTAAGCTACTGCAGTTCTAAGAACGGAACTAAGATTCAGCTTATGAACAGAAATGGCAATATTGCACAGCTGTTCAGAATAAAGTATGAAGGAAACGGCGAATATACAATTAACACCGGTGCGAGCTTATACAATTCAAGCGTAGACATATTAGGTGGTAATACAACTAATGCCACAATTAACCAGTGGGCTAACAACAGCCTTGCTCCTCAGCGCTGGAAGATTACAAAATCAGGAAATGGTTATGTATTCAGATCTGTTATTAATGAGAATCTCGTATTAGATGCTTCAGGAGCAAGTAATGGTGCATCACTTACTCTTGCAACATACAATGCAAATGATAATACTCAGAAGTTCACTTTAACTAAGGGAAGCGGATGGCTTATCAGTGGTGACAGAAAGTACTATTTCAATGAAAATGGTAATAAGCCTGAAGTCGGAATCGACGTTTCATACCACAATGGAACAATCGACTGGCAGAAGGTAAAGGATGACAACATTTCCTATGCAATCATCAGATCCGGTTACAGAACAGAAAAGATTGAAGGAAAACGTAACATCGGTAAGGATGTTAAGTTCGAGGAAAATGTTGCAAATGCTTCAAAGGTAGGCATGGAATATGGAGTATACTTCTACTCAACTGCGGTAACAATTGAAGAGGCTAATGAAGAAGCAGATGCTATTATTGCTGCATTAAAGGGTAAGAATCCTTCAAGAGGAGTATATATCGATATCGAATCAACAGTTGTGTATAACGCAAAATTCGGAAGTATATATAACTCTACAGCCAGAAGAACTATTACAGACGTTACTAAGAAAGTATGTCAGAGATTAAAGGATGCAGGTTACAGTGTAGGTGTATATGCAAGTGAGTCATATTTTAACAGTGTTCTCTATACTGATGAGTTACAGGGATACATGTGGGTTGCAAGATACTACTCAAATACTTCAAACGATCAGAATACACTTGATCTGAACGGAAAGTATCCTTACAAATACTGGCAGTATTCAAGTGTGGGAAGAGTTAACGGGATCAGCACAGCTGTTGATATGAATACAACAGTAAGATAATAAATAAACCGTATTATAAAAGTAAGCCGTATGCATAAAGCCTGCGGCTTACTTTTATATGAAAATCACACTGAAAATTACATATTTAAGAGAAGTTTTAAAATTAAATAACTTGTTAAAATAGTACAATAATTGTTATAATAAAGAACAGTATTTGAGAGGAGATTTCATAATGGAAGAAAATATTATTGTTTGTAGAACAGCAGATGGAGATTTAATAGCATACGACAGCTTTGCAGATGCAGTTGCTAATGCAGTAGAGAACAGCGATAAGGATATCGCAGAGATTGCTATTACAGCCAACGATAACTACAAGTACATCATAACAAGAAAGATCGGTAGAAAGGGTCTTCTTCTTCATGATATTCTTGAAGATAAGGAAGCTACAGATGCAGAGAAGGAAGATGCAAGAAAGCAGCTTGACATCCTTGCAGATGGAATTGTTTCTGATTCAATTGCTACAATAAGAGATATGGAATCAGGCGCCAGAAACGAAGAAATTGACAGTATTGAAGTAGTATTCTACAAGGGCTCATGCGATAACATCTATGTTAAGACTCGTGAGTACTATGAGAACTACAAGAAGAGACAGGCATTAAGATAATATGGAAGAAAAAAAAGGTTTTGGAGATATCTACAATTCAACAGGTAATGCTGATGATGTAAAGACAGATGTTACAGAAGAAGTAGATTCAGCTGAATTTGTTGATCAGGATAATTTAAATGATTATGACAATACTGCTGAAGCTGCTACTGAAGATGTTGATGACACATTTGATGAAGCTGCCTATGAAGAGAAGATATTGTATAGAAACAACTTTGAATATACAACACCTCTTCTTAAAGAGTTATACAAGGGTGTTTTAAAATGGGATAAGGCCAGAAGAGTTAATTCCATTTTCATTTACTGTATTCTTGCAGCAAACGTTGTTGCCAATATTATATTTGCAATAATGGGTGAAACAAGACTTTTACAGCTTCTCATTATTTCAATGGTTCTTCTTGGTGCTTTATCTGCATTCAAGTTATTGGAGCCAACAATTCTTGCAAAGCAAACATTAAGCGGATATCACAGAAGAATCGGCGAGCATATGATTTGCGAAACAGCATTTTCTGAAGATGAATTCACAATGGAAGATGTTACTCTTAACCAGGGTAAGCATTATTCATATGAGGAAATCACAAGAGTTAGAGAAACAGAGACATTTGTAGTATTACAGATTGGTAAGAAGGAAGTAATTCCTATCCATAAGTCTCAGTTCACAAAGGGAACTCTTGAAGGTTTCAGACCATTCCTTATTAAGCAATTAAGACCGGAATAATAATAAAAGCTATAAAAAGGCAATAAAAAAGCGTGGTGCTAAGCACTACGCTTTTTTATTTTATCAAATATTAAATCTGCTTTTGCTATATAAATATCTGTAGTTCAATTACATGGCAAAAAAAAGGTACACCATAAGATGTACCTTTTTTATTTATTTAAAGATCATCGATAAGGGCTGTACTCTTAGCATATGCTGTACTACGGGCTTCAAAGAAGTCTGTCTTAACCATATTTGCATTAGAATACTGGCCAACCCATTTCATATCCTCAGGCTCTTCATTGTGACCCTCATAGAGAGTTCCGTATCCAAGACCTGACCAGCGTAAGTTACCAAGATATAAAATGTAGTCTTCCACCATTTTTGAAGAAAGACCAGGGATGTTATCGCCTATTACGTACTTACCCCATTCAATTTCCTGTTCTACACCCTGCTTGAGAAGATCCTTAATCATATTGATGTTTTCATCAGTAAAGAGTTCAGGCTCTTCCTTCTGAAGCTCAATGATTATATTTCTAAACAACCATAAATGTGTATTTTCATCTCTGTTGATATATCTGATTTCCTGAGCTGAACCCGGCATTTTACCGTTACGGCTTAAGTTATAGAAGAACATAAATCCTGAATAGAAGTAAATTCCTTCAAGGATATAATTGGCCATAAGAACCTTTAAGAATGTCTTCTTATCAGATGATGTAGTAAATTCATTGTAAATGTTTCCGATAAGAGTATTTCTGTCTAATAAATGCTTATCCTCCTTCCACTGATAGAGAATCTCATTTCTCTCCTCAGGAGAGCATATTGTATCAAGCATGTAGCTGTAGCTCTGGCTGTGAAGACTTTCCTGGAATGTCTGAATAGACAGGCAGAGGTTAACTTCATTTGCAGTGATATATTCACTGATTCTTGGAAGGTTAGCTGTCTGAATTGAGTCAAGGAAGATAAGGAAACTTAAAATCTTATCATATGCACTCTTTTCATGTACTGAAAGCTTTGGATAATCCTTAAGATCCTGTGCAAGACTGATTTCTTCAGGTACCCAGAAGTTATTCATAGCCTGTCTGTACCAGTCGCTTGTCCATGGATATTTAAGGTTATTAAAATCGTTAAGATTAGTAGTATTACCACCAATCATTCTTCTAAGATATATATCTGTATCTCCGTCAGGATTGAACAGAGGTCTTTTTGTTAATTTATCCATATGAATACCCCTTTCTGAATATCAGGTTGCACAACTCTCGCATTCTTCAACTTCGAGAGATTTAGAACGTACATAGTAAATTGTTTTTACGTCATTTTCCCAGGCCTTGATATAGAGATCAAGAACGCCACGCATTGTAAATTTATCTGTAATGTAGAGGTTCATGCTCTGAGCTTGGTCGATATGTCTGCTTCGTACGCCTGCAGCCTTAATACTCCATGTCTGATTGATTACATATGCTGATTTGTAGAACCAGTATGTCTCAAGGCTTAATTCAGGAGCAAGTCTTGGAAGCATATGTCCCTTCTTTTCCTCAAGGAAGAATCTGTTCATGACAGGGTCAATACCTGCACTTGTTCCCGCAATAATTGATGTAGATCCTGTTGGAGCAATGGCCATAAGATATGCATTACGCATTCCGTATTTTGCTACATTTTCCTTTAAAGTATTCCATTCATCTGAAGTGTAATTTCTGTCAGTGAAGTAATTACCGTTCTGCCAGTCACTTCCTTCGAAGTAATCGTATGCGCCTCTTTCTTTAGCAAGTTCATTACTCTCTTCGATGGCATACATATTTATCTTTTCAAAGAGCTTATCAACAAATGCTAAATGTTCATCGCTTTCCCATACAAGCTTCTGCTTAGCTAACATATGGTGATATCCTGATACGCCAAGGCCAAGACTTCTGTATGTGCGGTTAGTAATCTTTGCGTAAGGTACAGGGTATGAATTTAAATCGATAACATTGTCGAGAGCTCTGATTGCTGTATGAACAGTATCTCTCAATATCTCATCATCATTTAATGGGATATGACCGAGTGAGAGACTTGCTAAGTTACATACAACGAAGTCTCCCGGTCTTGTAGTAGTAACTACAACCGTATCTCCATTTTCTGTCTTAATCTCTCTGCTGATTGTTTCAATAGGAGCCATATTCTGGGCAATTTCTGTACAGAGGTTAGAGCAGTAAATGATTCCCTGATGCTTGTTAGGATTCATTTTGTTAACAACGTCTCTGTTAAATGCAAATGGTGTTCCTGTCTCAACTGCAGACTTTAAGATAAGTCTTACGATGTCCTTAACAGACATTGTTCTCTTGCTGATACGACTGTCGTTAATACAGTCAAGATATCTCTTTTCCCATTCTTCGCCGTAGTAATCTTCAAGGGCGTATCCCTTTACAGAGAGAATTTCGTGTGGACACATCATGTACCAGTCTGCATCGATATTTTCCTTTGCAAGTCTCCAGAATAAGTCAGGATAGCAGATTGCAGGGAATACGTCATGAGCCTTTAATCTGTCATCACCGTTATTTGTTCTGAGTCCTAAGAATTCAGGGAGATCCTTATGCCATGCATCGAGATATACAGCAACAGCACCCTGACGAACACCGAGCTGATCAACTGCAACTGCTGTATCATTTGCAAGTCTTATCCATCTGATAACACCACCGGCAGCACCTTCAAATCCTCTGATGGCACTTCCGCTTGCTCTTACCTTACCGAAGTAAAGTCCCATACCGCCGCCTGATTTACTAACCTGTGCGAAGTTGTCGATACTTCTGTAAATGCCTTCAAGGCTGTCAGGAACAGTATCGATGAAACAGCTTGAAAGCTGGTGGAATGGTCTTCTCGCATTTGAAAGAGTAGGAGTAGCCATTGTCACATAGAGCTTACTGAGTGTGTCATAGAATTTGTGTACCCACTTCATTTTGTCATTCTTTTCGTTCATAGCTAAATGAAGTGAAATACCAAGGTACATTTCCTGAGGACTCTCAAGAGGAATATTCTTTCTGCTTCTTATTACGTATCTCTTTAAAAGAAGCTCAAGTGCTGAATATGTAAATAATTCATTTCTTGACTCATCGATAAATGAATAAGCCTCTTCAAGTTCTTCACGGCTGTAATGTGAAAGAATATAGTCTCCGTAAAGTCCTTCATTAGTAAGGTATGAGATTTTCTCATAAAATGAATGGATACCATGTGACTCTTCAATTTCCTTAAGATTTGTTGAGAACTTAATGCTTAAAAGTCTTGCGGCAATATATTCCCACTTTGGAGCCTGCTCACTTGAAAGCTCTGCAGCGGCATAGATGATGGCATCCATTGCCTCATCTCTTGTATCATTTGCCTTTACGAAGTTATTGAACTTATTGTTAAGGATTGAAAGTGAATATACTTCATCAGTAAAGTCGTTCTTTATCTTACTGAGAACATCAAATAATTTAGGAATTCCAACCTTCTCAGCAATTTCATATTTGATTTTACGGAGTTCTGTCTGCTTCTCACGGTATAAAATGTATTTCTTAGCCTCTGTTAAATATCCCTCTTTCATAAGGGCATGTTCAACTGAATCCTGAATCTGTTCAACAGACCAGATTTCATCTGAATTAACAACAAGGTTGTCTACATATTCCACGATTCTGTCGAGCTTATCCTGCTCAATAGGTGTACCACATGCATCGAAGCACTTTGAAATGGCATGTGCTATCTTATGCTTATCGTATTCCTGTTTTTCATTGTTTCTTTTAATAATGTAAATCATTAATAACCCCTCATAATGAAATTAATTTGAAGACAGATATTCTTTAAGATCGTCTAATCGTCTTATAGTCTGCTTATAGCCGTCATTGTACATTGTAAGAAGTTTCTTTCTGTCTCTTTCCATCATATCGAAACCTTTAGTTGTTTTAGGTCTGAATACAAATACTTTTTCTTCGGCTTCATACTGCTCAAGTTCTTCTACAGTTTCATTGTAGTTATTTCTGAAATTGCTTAAGGCTTTAACAAGCTCAGTATTTTTATGAAATAACGGAAGCAGATGTTTAAGTCTGTTATTATCTTTCTTTCTGTAATACTTTTCCCTTGTGGATACAACAATAACCTTGTCGCAACCGTCCAAGAAAGCCTTTTTAAATGGAATAGGATCTGTTATTCCGCCGTCCCAGTACTGCTTTCCGTTTAATGTTATTTTAGGGAAAAGAAGCGGCAGTGCACATGTTGCCTGAAGAGCAACCATGTTTTTGTCATTCGGATCAAAAGGAAAATATTCCGCTTTTCCAGTATTTGTATTTGTTCCTACACAAATAAAATCAACCCCGTTTTTTAAGTATGCGTCATAGTCAAAAAGTATTAATTCATTTGGAACTTTGTTATATACAAAATCAAGACCGAATATAGAACGGTTATCTTTTTTAAACCAGTTCTTAAAGCTGAGATAACGTTTGTCATCGCAGTATCTCATAATGATTTTAAGATTTCTTTTGTACTGTCTTGTGGCATATGATACGCCGTAGCCTGCACCTGCAGAAACACCAATCATATAATCAGTATAAATATGATTTTCCAGAAGGGCGTCAATTACACCGCAGGCAAATATAGTACGGTAAGCTCCACCTTCAAAAACTATTCCAACTTTCATAATTACCTCTGTATAAACACAATGTAGGGCCGAAACCTAAAAATTTTATGCTTTTCTATTTTTGCATATTTGAAAAATTTATTCATCCAACAATGAGAATTGAATGTGTAATCCGTCCTGAGCATAAAATAAAAAGACCGTAAGAAATCATATTTTATTGCATTTGCGAATTTATTTCCTGTACAATCAATATATTATACATAATCTGATATCAGATATATAAAGTTGTAACTTTAATAAATGCAGGCTGGTATTATCATTTAGATAATAAATTCGTAAGTATTTTGGAAGGGCTGTGAATATGACTGATAACATTATTTTGACAATAGGATCCGATATAGAGGAAGTTGATCCTTTTGCATATAGTGAAAACAGGGATATTAAAGAGGTTTATGTACCAGAAAATGTGAAAAAAATTGGTGCCCATGCATTTTATAACTGCAGAAGCATGTACAGGCTCACACTGGAAAATGCTTCCGTTGATATAGGCGACGGAGCATTTAAAAACTGTGAGCGCCTTAAGGAAATATCCATATATTATAAAAGCGGTGGCAATTTAAAGAGCCTTAAATCAATACTTGCGGATATACATACGGAAGTGAAGGTTCATATTTTTTATGAGGACGGAGAAGCGTCTTTAATATTCCCATATGGAATAGATAATTATGAAGAAAATACACCTGCAAGAATCATAACAGAAATCTCAGAGGGCTCAGGAAGTCTATACAGAGAGAGTATTTCAGCCGGAGAGATTAATTACAGGGATTATGACAAGACATTTATATTGGGAATGAATGTGGATCTCTACAGGGCAGGAATAAGAATAGCCATTGAGAGACTCTTATATCCGTATCATTTATCTGATAATGCAAGGGTTAAATATGAAACCTATGTTGTGGAAAATATCTGCAAGGCGGTTATTATGCTTGCTGAATCCGGAAGAAGAGAGGATGTGGAGAAACTCTTAGACATTTGTATAACTGACAAGAAAGCATGGTGGGAAATTATAGATATAATGCGTGAATCAGGTTATACGGATATACAGAGTCTGCTTCTTGAAAAATATAATAAGCTGTACGGACAGCAGAAAAAGAGATATGAATTTTAAAAACAGGTAACATAGATTAAAGGGAAAAGGAGATGGGGCGTTGAAAGAAACTTCTATGGACAGATACGCTTCTGTCGGAGAGGAAATTCTCAGGAATGTAAAAAAAGATCTGTTTATCGCAATGAGAGGAATGTTTGCAGTATTTAACAGATTTAAATTTATCCCGGATGCAAGGGTGAAGTTTATGGCAACGGATGGGGGGAATATATTTTTTAATCCCATGCTGCTTGTTCAGAAATATATAGAAGACCCTGTGTACGTTAACAGAGCATATCTTCATATCAGTATGCACTGCCTTTTCCTTGCACCATTTACAGGACCAAATGAAGAAAATCCTGACTGGAATCTGGCAGCGGACATTCACGCAGAATCAATAATAGATTCCATGGATATATCATGTGTATTAAGTCCTGAATCGGATATAAAAGAAAATACATATAAGCGATTGTGCGAAAATGGCGATATTTACAGTATAAATTCTATATATAACATTATCAGGAAATGGCCTGAATCCGAAAAATACAAGCTGGCGGAGTATTTCTATACAGACGACCATGACTATTGGTACAAAGTAACAGATGAGGAAAGTAAGGAATCTGATAAAAACGGAGATAAGTCCAATGAAAATGAACAAAAAGAAAATTCAGAAAATAACAAGAGCGATGATAGCAATAAGAATGACAACAAACCTGGTGAAAAAAATGATAAAACACAGGAAGGAATGTCAGGAGTTCAGGGAACTGATGAACATAAAGAATCTGATGCACATTCAGTTGCTTTAAGACGAGAAGCTCTAAAGAAAGAGTGGTCAGAGGAGGCGAAAAAGGCCAATGGTTTCTTTGCATCCTCTGGAATGGGAAACAGATTTAAACAACTTGCAAAGTCTTTAGACAATGCAGTTCAGAAAAGAATTTCCTACAGCTCATTTTTAAAGAAATTTATGAGCCTCCAGGAGGAAAATAAGCCTGATCTGGACAGTTTTGATATGGGCTTTTACAACTATGGTCTATCACTTTATAAAAATATTGCTCTTATAGAGGAGACGGAAGTTTCTGAAGAGGAAAGTATAGAAGGACTTGTGATTGCCGTAGATACATCAGGATCATGCAGCGGTCCACTTGTGGAAAGATTTGTAAGCACCACATATGGCATTTTAAAAAGTGAAAATGTCATAAGAAAGAATACGAAAATTTATGTCATAGAATGTGACCATGTTATACAGAGAGTTTCCGTGGTAAATAAAAGCACGGATATAGATGGAATGTTCAGTAATTTTTCACCTAAGGGGTTCGGCGGTACGGATTTCAGACCTGTATTTGAATATGTAAATGATTTAATTATGAAAAGGGAGATAAAGTCTCTGAAGGGTCTCATTTACTTTACGGACGGCTTAGGCATTTATCCGAGGAAAAAGCCTTCATGGAGAAGTGTATTTGTATATTCTTCATATGAAAGTGCAGCGGATATTTTAAAAAATACTGACCAGACAAATGAATATACAGTCCCTACATGGGTCATCAAATATACACTTAAGGATGGGATGATTAAATAATGAATATAAAGGAAGCAAAAGAAGAAATAATAAATACGGTAAAGGCATATTCCCTGTTGGATGAGAACGGGAATGTGCTTATTGCCCGTAACCGTCAGAGACCAATACTTATTATGGGTGCACCGGGTCTTGGTAAGACAGCCATTATGGAGCAGATAGCTGATGAAATGGGTATAGGACTTGTAACCTACAACATGACTCATCATACAAGACAGAGTGCTCTGGGACTTCCTTATATCAAGCATAAGAACTATAAAGG
>OLOA01002856.1_pt1 | contig 14916 bp, 19 predicted proteins | sample 1672201 | NCBI WGS metagenome assembly OLOA01 (sample SAMEA3136658, study PRJEB25190) | human gut metagenome
AACTGATTTTGCCGGCTTTGATAAGATGGTTAAGTTCATCAAGAAACATGCCTGAAGTAACAGGCAGGACCTGTTCCTCGTTGTAGCATGGAATTACAATATATAAACAATCAGGTCTGTTCATAAAAACCTCCCGTTAAAGTTTTTGCTGTTCAATAGTGTATTCCCTGTATTGCCTGTAACTCTTATTATCCTGATTAAGAATAATAAAACGGTTGAATATAATTGCTATGAATAAAAGAATTACAGCGAATACACCACATTTGTATAAATGCTTCTTTGTGACTGAGGACAGTTTCTTTGCCATGCTGTAAAAACCAATAATACTAAGAGGCAGTAACAGCATGAAATAAGGAAGCGTGTACTGGCATTTGCCTTCCCAAAACAGGTGGAATATGAAACCGCCTATAAAAGTAAGCGGAAGCACAGCAGCACCTGCGAAAGTACCTTCAATAAGTGTATTCACAGCATAAAGCATACTTCCAAATAAAATAATACTCTGCATTATATTAAGAAATGCGATAAATGGTGTACTTCCCTTTAATGAAAGAATATCCGAGATAACAGGGCTTTTCTCAATATCACTGCTACGGACATTGGTTATCCAGAAACACTGGAATTCAGGGTTATTCCACTGAGAGGCAACCTTCTTTGAAAGAAATGATGTAAATGCTTTGTGGTTGTTTTTATATGTGTCAATATAACCTTTAATCTCTGCTTTAGAAACCTCGGCTTCTTTCTTGGTATCGTAATCGTTATTCTCGTAAAATGCAGCAATATGTCCGCTGTACCAGCCGTCTGCATAAACATTGCCATCAGATGGGTGAAGTCCCATGGCAATCCATGTCCAGCTTGAAGCACCGCTTCCAAGATTGCAGCCGGAAATCTTTTCAATAACAAGCTTTGGAACAACGGCCTGAATTGCAAATCCTGCAATTACGGCACATGTAACAAGAATAATCTGTATATTTCTGTGTCTTAGTGCTTCTGCAACCGTATAGATTATGAGCGCAATCATGAATATAAGATAATTATTCTTAACCATAACGCTTAACATCATGGAAACAGCGCTTATAACAATATATGAAATCTTAAAGCTGTTAAGTTCTTTAAGGCTGTCAATAAAAAGTATTGTGTATTTAAAAGCGGCAGTGGCAAAGAATAATCCTGCAACATTGCCATATATGAATACGCTGTAGAGAGTCCATGGGAAAAACAGAATTCCCAGTATAATAGTGGACAGGCTTGCAATCCGCGGAAGCTTTAAAATTCCGAGTATGTCAGAAAACATCTTGTAAGTGAATACAATCATCACAACATTAAGAAGCTGCCAGAATAAGTAATTATAGTCACCAGCTATGAAACCTATAATGTATTCAATGAACAGAAGCCCAATCTGATTAGTGTATTTTGCTATATAGCCGTTGTACCGGAATGCTGAATAATCACCGTTTCTAAGTCCTCTTGCAGCATCAAGTACATAATACTGGTCAGCGCCTGCATTACTCTGCGTAAGCAGAACCCAGGCAGCACCGCTTATACCAATTATAATAAAACATATATTGCGGATTCGTATAAATGTTTTCTCGTTATTGGAAAGATAACTGTTAATTCTGGTGAAAATGTTATTTCTTATAAGATAAAAGACGGCAGCAACAAGAACAGCCAGTATGATTATATGAAGCCATACATGGTCTCCTGTGTAATAAGTGTGTTCACTTGCATCAGCTGTCAGTCTGCTCGTACTGAAAATGCTTAGCAGAAACAGCCATATGTTTATAACGAGAAACAATCCTAAAACAATATATCTGTATATTGAATAAAGAACTTTAGACATAATATTCATCCCCCAGATTATAAATTTGAAACTATTATAAATAATAGCATATGATTGAATGTATTGAAAGTTGTAAAATCAAATGATTTTGATTATAATGTAGTCATATTTTTTTTGGAGGATATAAACAATGATAGCTGATTCAATGGTTTCTTTAGTAAAAAACAGTTCGGTAATCCGTGCAATGTTCGAGGAAGGCAACAGACTTGCCAAGTTATACGGAGCAGAAAATGTGTATGATTTCTCACTTGGTAACCCTAATGTTCCAGCACCTGCAGAGGTTAATGAAGCAGTTAAGGATATAGTAGATAATGAAGAATCAACATTTATACATGGCTATATGAGTAATGCAGGATATGAGGATGTGAGACAGACTATAGCTGAGTCACTTAATAGAAGATTCGGAACACATTTTAACCATACTAATATTGTAATGACTGTTGGAGCAGCAGGCGGGCTTAACACAATATTCAAGACATTACTTAATCCGGGTGAAGAGGTTATGACATTTGCGCCATTCTTTGGTGAATACAGGAATTATGTAAGTAATTTTGGCGGAAAATTAGTGGTTGTTTCACCTAATACTGTGGATTTCCAGCCTAAGCTTGACGAGTTTGAAGCAAAGATAACACCTAAGACAAGAGCTGTTATTGTTAATAATCCTAATAACCCGACAGGTGTTGTATATTCAGAGGATACTATAAAGAAGATGGCTGCTATTATGGATAAGAAGCAGAAGGAGTACGGAACAGAGATTTACTTAATAGCAGATGAACCATACAGAGAGTTAGCTTATGATGGTGTTGATGTTCCATATCTTACTAAATATTACGACAATACTATTGTTGGTTATTCATACAGTAAGTCGCTTTCACTTCCAGGTGAGCGAATCGGATATCTTGTTATTCCTGATGAGGTTACAGATTCAGAAGATGTTAAGTCAGCAGCTTCTGTAGCTACAAGAATTTTAGGATTCGTTAATGCACCTTCACTTATGCAGAGAGTTGTTGCAAAATGTGTTGATGCACAGGTTAATCTTGAGGCATATGACAAGAATAGAAAGGCAATATACGAAGGACTCACAAAGTTGGGCTTTGAATGTGTAAAGCCAGAGGGAGCTTTCTATCTTTTCGTGAAGTCACCTGTTGAAGATGAAACTGTTTTCTGTGAGGCAGCTAAGAAGCACAATATCCTTATGGTTCCTGCGTCATCATTTGGATGCCCTGGATATGTTAGAATTGCATACTGTGTATCTTATGAGACAATTGTTAATTCATTACCACATTTTGCAGAAGTTGCTAAAGAGATGGGATTATAATTATTCGTGAAAGAAGAGGACTTATATATGAAGACATGGGAGAAGAATATTAGAAGAGTTGAGCCATATGTGCCGGGAGAGCAGCCTAAGGTTAAAGATGTTGTAAAGCTTAATACCAACGAGAATCCATATCCTCCAACACCTAAGGTGCTTGAGGCAGCAGAGAGAATGAATATCAGTGATTTAAGACTTTATCCGGATCCTGAGGTTACAGACCTTGTACATGCAATTGCAGCTTATTATGGAATGAATGATAATCAGGTGTTCGTAGGAGTTGGTTCTGATGATGTATTGTCAATGTGTTTCCTGACATTCTTTAATTCAGACAAGCCAATACTGTTTCCTAATATCTCATATTCTTTCTACAGTGTATGGGCTGACCTTTACAGAATTCCATATGAGAAGCAGCCGCTTGATAAGGATTTTAATATAATTCCAGAAGATTATTACAAGGAGAATGGCGGAGTGGTATTCCCTAACCCTAATGCTCCTACAGCACTTTATATGGGACTTGATAAGGTTGAAGATATTATAAAACATAATCAGGATGTAGTTGTTATTGTTGATGAGGCTTATATTGATTTTGGCGGAAAGTCAGCAATGGAGCTTGTCAATAAGTATGAAAATGTGCTGGTTGTCCAGACATTTTCTAAGTCACGTTCAATGGCTGGTATGAGAATAGGTTACTGTTTCGGTAATCCAGAGCTTATAAAGGCACTTAATGATGTCAAATTCTCATTCAATTCGTACACAATGAACAGAACTTCAATAAGCTATGGCATTGAGTCTGTCAATGATAAGGAATACTTTGAAGAGTGCGTGGGTAAGATAGTTAAGACCAGAGAGAATGCTAAGGAAAGACTTTCACAGTTAGGCTTCTCATTCCCTGACTCTAAGGCTAACTTTATATTTGCAACACACAAGAGTGTTTCGGCTAAGGAAATATTTGAAAAACTTAAAGAAAAGAACATATTTGTCAGATATTTTAACCAGCCACTTATTGATAATTACTTAAGAATTTCAATAGGAACTGATGAGCAGATGGAAAAGCTTTACGCTGCGTTAGAAGAGATAACAGGACAGGTTAAGTAATATGGGAATACCTTTTGAACAGAGAAATTTTCAGAAAGAACTTGATAAGAAGATAGCGGGCTTCCAGAAGGAAGGAATAGTTCCGACTCTGCTTCTTCACAGCTGCTGTGCACCGTGTAGCAGTCATTGTATTGAATATCTTTCTGATTATTTCCATATAACTGTATTCTACTATAATCCGAATATATCAGCCGAAGAAGAGTATAGGAAGAGAGTAGAGGAACAGAAGAGATTCATCAGTGAATTTCCGGCAAAGTATAAGGTTTCCTTCATAGAAGGCGATTATGATACTAAAGAATTCTATGACATAGCTAAAGGATATGAACAGTGCAAAGAGGGCGGGGAAAGGTGCTTCCGCTGTTATGAGCTGCGGCTTCGAAAGACCTGTGAGGTTGCCAATGCTGGTGGATTTGATTATTTTACAACAACACTTACGATAAGTCCGTTAAAGAACAGCGTAAAGCTTAATGAAATTGGCTTAAAGTTGTCAGAGGAATATGATATGCCATATCTTTTATCTGATTTTAAGAAAAAAGAGGGATATAAGCGTTCTATTGAGCTTTCACATGAGTATAATCTATACAGGCAGAATTATTGCGGATGTGTCTATTCGCGTTGATTTTTGTATAATGAGTATGATATACTAAAATAAAATTTTGTGGTGATTAAATTTAAAGAGTAGATTGCATTATAATGCGTGAATTGGAGGATAATACTATGGCAAAGAAACATGGATTGGCTAAGGTTGTTTTAGGAGTAGGTGCTGCTGCTGTAGCAGGCAAGGTTGCTTTTGATAAGTTCAAGCAGACTAAGGAAAGATTTGCTAAAGAAGAGAATGATAGTTTTGATGATGAAATCCGTAAGTATAATGCTATCGGAGAGAAGAAGGTTATAGAGGTTGAAGACGAGGTGTTTGCTGGCTGCGAGCTTAAAGCAGTGGCTTCTAAGACTGTACTCGACCTCGGTCTTGCAGTGTTTGAGAAGGATGTATATATTAATTTCTCAAGTAATGCAAGTTCAGTAACTATCATTCTTCCAGAAGGTGTCAATGCAACATGTGATATTTCAAGAAAGATAGCAGGAGTTAAGAACCTTGTTGATAATGTTGATGAGGAAGGAATCCATACAGTATATATTATTGGTAAGGCTGTATGCAGTAATGTAGAAGTTATTCCTGTTAATTTCTATGTCGATGAAGAAGATGAGGAAGATTCTGATTTTGTTGAAGAAGATGACTGCCTTGCATCAGATGATGATTTTGATGATGATGTTATATTTGATGAGAAAGACGGAGATGTTGAGGTTGAAGTCAAGGTAATTAATGGAAAAGTATCTGATAATGAGCAGAAAAAACCAGAAGCATCTGAAACAAATACAGATAAGGAAGAAGCAGAAGAAACTGAAAAGGAAGAAGCTGCTGATGGTGATACAGAAGAAACAGAGACAATCGATATTGAAGAAGTATAACAGCTTCATTTGTGCTAAAGATTATGAAGAACAGAGATAAGATATTAGATTACTTTGATAATGTGGCAGATGGCACAATTGTGTCGGCTAATGACATGTATGAGCATGGATTTGGGCGGATGAATCAGGAAGCATTCTTCCGGGCAGTCGAAAGGCTCTCTGACGAGGGTGAGATAATCCGTGTTGGAAGAGGTATGTATATTAAGAAATCAGACGCGCAGGGAGATATTACAGAGCTTTTACTGAATTATTTCTTTGGAGAGGATAATTCAAGCGGAATGTTTACCGGAATACACCTGTATAACAAATATTCGCTTACGAATGTCAAGTCTGATAATATAAGCCTGTATTCTAACGTGTGTAAGCAGTCTGTATGTCATATTGGTAATATAGAGGTGAAAAGACCTGCAGTAGAACTTGATTTTAATAATACAAGAATTATTGAGGCAATGGAGATATTCCAGAATTACTTTGAAATTCCTGAACTTGATAAAACTAAATTTGCAAGATATGCAAAGCAGTTTGCAAGGGGTTATGATGATGAGGCTGCGGTAACAGTACTGCAAAGTATGAAGTATAAGAAAAGATCAATTGCTTTTATGAAGAAGATACTTGATACATACAAGGTTCCTAATACTTTATCTCAGTTTTTAAGTAATGCTTCACATTATAAAGTACCAACATTTAATAAGCTTGCAAGATAATTAAGAATTGGGTTATCTAAGGAAAGGACAGAATATGAAGAAGATAATGATTGCATCAGATATACACGGTTCTGCATATTATTGCAGAAAGCTGCTTGAAAGATATGAAGCAGAGAAGCCAGACAGACTGGTTCTCTTAGGAGATATTCTCTATCACGGACCAAGAAATGACCTGCCTAAGGAATATGCACCTAAGGAAGTTATTGCAATGCTCAATCCTTTGCGCAATGAGATTATATGCGTAAGAGGTAACTGTGATACAGAGGTTGACCAGATGGTGCTTGACTTTAATGTACTTGCAGAGCAGGCATACCTTAATTTCAATGACAGATCAATCGTTCTTGCACATGGACACAAGCTTGATGAGAAGAATATACCTGCATTAAAGGAAGGCGATATTCTACTTTGCGGACATACACATGTACCTAAGTGTGAGAAGAGAGATAATTACATATACATGAATCCGGGTTCTGTTTCAATTCCTAAAGAAAACTCAGAACACAGTTATATGATACTGGAGGATAAGTTCTACTGGAAGAACCTCGATGGGGAAGAGTACATGGAATATTAATATATCATATTTATTTTATACATTTTTAATTGCTTTTATTGGGTTGTGTGTTACCATATGTATGTTGATGTGAATGACTTCAATATATAGAAAGGGAATGTTTTTTATGAACCGATTTAAGCAGAGTTTTTCAAGATTTATGTATGGAAGATATGGCATGGACCAGCTTTCGAGATGTTTATCATATGTAGTTCTTGTTTTGATTATACTTACTTTCTTTTTAAGGAATAATGTAATATATACAGTAGCACTCCTTGGTATTGTGTACATATATTTCAGAATGTTTTCAAGAAATATATCAAGAAGAAGTGCTGAAAACCAGAAGTATATGAAGATTCATTATAAATTTATGAGTAAGTTTAACAAGGTAAGAGCAAGAATTAAGGACAGTAAGACACATAGAATTTTCAAATGTCCAAGCTGTGGGCAGAAGATAAGAGTTCCTAAGGGAAAGGGCAGAATTAGTATTAAGTGTCCTAAGTGTCGTATAGAATTTATCAAGAAAACATGATATTTAATTAATTAACGGCTGGTGCGTATGCATCAGCTGTTTTCATGTTATTGGAGATGTCAGCATAGATATTATGTGAGCTTAACTGGAGAATTATATGTGAATCCGAGAATTGAAAATCTATTGCAGATTAGTGCTGATACAAGTGAAGATATAAGGCAGCAGGTACCTGATATGGATGCCGGGTTTGATGACTCTGACAGAACATGGGAGATAATTGTCAAGACAGCTGGAAGTCTTGATAGGATTAGAAGCATTTATACAAATGCTGAGTTTACGCAGCTTCTATGTGGATACTGGATTGTAAGAACAACGATTGATAGTATTGAAGCACTTGCTACAGAACCGGAGATAATATTTATTGAAAAGCCTAAGGCATTATATTTTGAATTGTATGCAGCAAAGTCAGAAGCTTGCGTTAATGTTGCAAAAGCAGAAGAAACCCAGTATGGAGGCGTGACTGGAAAAGGTGTACTAGTAGCGGTAATTGATTCTGGGATAGATATAGAAAATGGTGAATTTCTTGATGACTCAGGGAAAACAAGAATTAAGACGTTGTGGGACCAGACAACAGACATTACATATTCTGACAAGGAAATTAACAGTATACTGGAAGATTACAGGAATGGAGCTGTAAAGACACTGCCAGCTAGGGATGTAACCGGACATGGCAATGAAGTTGCAGTTATTGCATGTGGAAGGAGCGGTGTTGCTTCAGACGCAGATATTATAATTGTAAAGCTGGGAAATTCAGGGGGAAACGCATATATAAGGACAACGCAGATTATGAAAGGCGTTGATTACTGCATAAGAAAAGCTATTGAATATAGTCAGCCGGTTGCGGTTAATATAAGTTATGGTGGAACTTATGGCAATCATGAGGGCAGTTCTATATTTGAAATGTTTATAGATGACTGCTGTTCAACATACAGATGCAGTATATGTATAGGTGTTGGCAATGAAGGAGAAGGAAGAACACATTATTCAGGTCAGCTTGTCAGTGGAAATGTACTGGATGAAGAGCTTGCAATTGGTGATTATGAGCCTCAGATAAGTATACAGATATGGAAAAGGGCAATGGACAATGCAAGAATTGAACTTATTGCGCCAACAGGGGAAAGACTGGTTATAAGTGAAAGAAATGCGGGGGTTGTGCATCATAACATTAAGAATATGCGTATCGTATCAAAGGCGTATGGACCGGGACCATTCTATATGGGTGAAGAGATATATGCAGCCATAGTTGCGACAAGCGGATATATTACTTCTGGAATATGGGATATAAGATTTACCGCAGCAAATGTGTTGGATGGATTCTTTAATATGTGGCTTCCTCCGGTTTCGACATTAAGCAGTGCAACGGGATTTTTAAGGCCGTCGCCTGAGTACACATTTACAATACCGGGGACTTCGAGGCGGGCAATATGTGTTGGTGCCAATGGGCGTGCTCCAGGGAGTGCAGCCACATTTTCAGGCAGGGGAGTTAATGTAAAAAGCGGCCTTCTGCTGTATGCAAAACCTGACATAACAGCACCGGGAGTTAATATAAGAATTCCAGGAAATAAGGAGAAAACTGTCACGGGGACATCTTTTGCAACACCTATGGTTACGGGTGCTGCTGCAATGCTGATGGAATGGGGGATTGTGAAGGGCAATGACCAATATATGTATGGTGAAAAGCTTAAAGCATACCTTATAAATGGTGCAACACGGGTGGGAAATGTATGGCCTGATTCAGCCAGAGGCTGGGGAGAATTATGCGTTGCGGCAAGCATTCCTGTCAAATAAATTCATTTAACACTTGAAAAATATACAAACATTGTGGTAAAGTATGTTTAACATACAGTATTAATGTGTTATTAGAAATGAGGTTATATATATGAAGATTTCAACAAAGGGAAGATATGCGCTCAGGGTTATGATTGATCTTGCGGAGCATAATACAGGAGAATATATTCCACTTATGGATATTGCCAGAAGACAGGATATTTCTGAGAAGTATCTGGAAGCGATTGTTGCAACATTAAGCAAGAATGATTTTCTCATATCATTAAGAGGAAAGGGTGGCGGATACAAGCTTGCACGCAATCCGGAGGATTATTCAGTGCTTAGCATACTTCTTGTAACAGAGGGTTCACTTGCACCGGTAGCATGTCTTGAGAAGAAGCCTAACAGATGTCCGAAGGTGGCAGAATGTAAGACTTTACAGATGTGGGAAGACTTTGAGAAGCTTGTTAATGATTACTTCAGCAATATTACAATAGCAGATTTGGTTAATTCTAATGTGGGAATAGACAGTTATATTATATAGTAAATGTTAATGATAGTTCATGACTGCCTGAGATTGTTCAGGCAGTTATATTTTTTCTCAAATAACCTATTGACATACTAGGTAAAAGGGTTTAATATATGGACAGTTCAATAAATATTGAATGTTCATCGCATAACAGATGAAAGGATGAGAAATATATGAGTGGTTTTAACACATCACTGCTGCATGATGGCGTTGACGATTATCCCAACGGAGCAACACTTGTTCCTATATATCAGTCAAGCGCATTTAAGCATGAGAGTGCAGAAGAACTGGAGAGAATATTTGATAATAAGGCAATGGGATTCTCATATACGAGAATCAACAATCCGACGATAGAAGCATTTGAAAAAAGAATTACCAAGCTGGAAAAAGGATTTTCAAGTGTAGCGTGTTCTTCCGGAATGGCGGCAATATTTAATTCTATAGCTAATATTGTAAGACAGGGTGATGAGGTTGTTGCTTCATGTGGATTATATGGTGGAACAGTCGAACTGTTTGAAGACTTAGAAAGCTTTGGCATTACAGTGAAATATGTGGCTGATAATAAGCCAGAGTGTTTTGAAGAACTTATAACAGATAAGACAAGAGTTGTATTTGCAGAGACAATCGGTAATCCCAAGCTTGATGTAACAGATATTAAGGCAGTAGCGGATGTTGCACATGCACATGGAATTCCGCTTATAGTTGATAATACGGTATCAACGCCATATCTTATACAGCCTATAACGCTTGGCGCAGATGTGGTAGTTAATTCATCATCAAAGTACATTAATGGAAGCAGTGATGCGATAAGCGGAATACTTACTTTTAATGGAAAGTTCAAGTTTGATAAAGAAAAGTATCCGGGACTTAAACCATATTTGAAATTCGGCCCAATGGCATATATAATTAAACTTCGTAACGGATTATTCAGAAATACTGGTGGTTGTCTTTCACCACAGAATGCTTTTCTTAATAACCTGGGACTTGAGACATTAGGGCTTAGAATGGAGAGACACTGTTCTAATGCGTATGAACTTGCCAGATACTTAGACACATTTGAAGGAATTACAGTTAATTATCCGGGACTTGAGAGCAGTCCGTACCATGAAGTGGCTGATAAGCAGTTTACCAAAGGCTATGGTGCGATAATAACCTTCAGGGTTGGAAGTAAGGAGAGAGCATTTAAGATAATAAATGCATTAAAGATTCCTAATATAGTTTCTAACATAGGAGATACCAAGACACTGGTTATCCACCCTGCTTCAACGATTGCACTTCATTTAAGCGACAAGGATAAGGAAGCTTCGGGAGTGTATGATGATCTGATAAGAGTCAGCGTAGGAATAGAGGATATAGATGATCTTAAGGAAGATTTCAGGGCAGCCTTAGAGTCTACCGATAATGAATAGTGCATGGCACGGAAATGAGGATATTATGGCAGAGAAAGTTGATTATGGAACACTTAAGAAGGGCGGATTCATGAGACAGAAGCAGAAGAATAACTTCTCACTTCGTCTTGCAGTTGTAGGAGGATATCTTACAGCCGAGAATCTTACCAAGATTGCTGAAGTTGCAGAAAAATATGGAGACGGACATGTCCATCTTACATCAAGACAGGGCGTTGAGATTCCATTTATTAAACTTAAAGATATAGATGCTGTTAAGGAAGAACTTGCAGAGGGTGGCTGCAGACCTGGTGTATGTGGTCCGAGAGTGCGTACAGTCACAGCCTGTCAGGGCAATACAATATGTCCTAGCGGTAACATAGATTCATATGACATTGCAGTTAAGTTAGACGAAAGATATTTCGGAAGAGAACTTCCACATAAGTTCAAATTCGGTGTAACAGGATGTCAGAACAACTGCCTTAAGGCAGAGGAGAATGATGTTGGTATCAAGGGTGCTGCTGATGTTAAGTGGATTGAAGACAAATGTATTGGCTGTGGTGTATGTGAGAAGGCCTGTCGTACAGGTGCAATCACTATGCAGGATGGCAAGGTTGCAGTTAATTATGACAAATGTAATTACTGCGGCAGATGCGCTAAATCTTGTCCAACAGATGCGTGGGACGCACCTTCTGCATATATCATTTCATTTGCAGGTACATTTGGTAATTCTATAAGCAAGGGTGAATCACCACTTCCGCTTATCAGAAATGAAGAACAGTTATTCCGTGTCTGTGATGCGGCAATCCAGTTCTTTGCAGACAACGCAAAGCCAAGTGAAAGATTTAAGTTCACACTCGACAGAGTTGGAAGAGAAGAATTCTATAAGAAGATTAAGGAGGCATACAATGGCTGATTTTGAGATTGATGATACAGTAGATATTACTGATGTGGTCTGCCCAACAACATTTGTTAAGGCAAAGGTAGCACTTGAGGAGTTAGATGACGGACAGATTCTTGCAGTCAGAATGAATGATGGCGAGCCTGTTCAGAATGTTCCAAGAAGTATTAAGGAAGAGGGACATCAGATATTAAAGCTGACAGCTAATGAGGATGGTACATATACTCTTATCGTTAGAAAGGTAGAAGACGAGGATTAAGGAAAGGAGGGCTTATGGCAGCCAGAGCTAATGCAGAGAATTTCGAAGAACTGGTTCTTAAGTCAGAACTTCCGGTTCTTGTGGATTTCTATTCAGATTCATGCATCCCATGCAAGATGATGGCAGGGGTTGTAGGAGACATTGAGGATGATTACGAGGGAATGCTTAATGTTTACAAGGTAAATGTAAACTTTGATGAATCGCTTGCTTCTAAATATGAAGTATTGGCAGCACCTACCTTTGTTGCATTCAACAAAGGTGCTGAGACAGGCAGAATTGCAGGAAAGACAACTAAGGATGCACTGCTTGGATTATTTGAAGGATTAGTATAATAAACGGCGCAAGAAATGAGATTTAATTAAAGGGAGGAATGTTATGAAGATCACAGTTGCAGGAAACAAGAAGGAATATGAAGACGGAATTACAGTAGCAGAGCTTATCGTTAAGGAGAATGTTGAGAATCCGGAATATGTAACAGTTACTGTTAATGATGATTTTGTTGAGAGAGATGATTTCGAGACAACAAAGTTAAATGAAGGCGATGCAGTTGAATTCTTATATTTCATGGGAGGAGGAGCATACTAATGGCGTTTACTAATGAACAGCTTGAAAGGTATTCGCGCCACATTATTTTAAAGGAAGTTGGAGCTAAAGGCCAGAAGAAGCTTCTTAATGCGAGCGTGCTTATAATCGGTGCAGGCGGACTTGGTGCTCCTGCAGCTATGTATCTGGCAGCAGCCGGAGTTGGAACAATCGGTATTGTTGATGCTGATGAGGTTGATTTATCTAATCTTCAGAGACAGATTATCCATTCAACAGCAGATATCGGTAAGGCAAAGGTTAAATCTGCTAAAGAAACAATGGAAGCAATCAATCCTGATGTAACAGTTAAGACTTACAGAGAATTCGTTACATCTGAGAATGTTATGGAGCTTATCAAGGATTATGATTTCATCATTGATGGAACAGATAATTTCCCTGCAAAATTCCTTATTAACGATGCGTGTGTTATGGCTGGAAAGCCTTTCTCTCATGCCGGAATTATAAGATTCAAGGGTCAGCTTATGACTTATGTACCAGGAGAAGGACCATGCTACAGATGTGTATTCAAGAACCCACCACCAAAGGACGCAGTTCCTACATGTAAGCAGGCAGGCGTTATCGGAGCAATGGGTGGTGTTATCGGAAGCCTTCAGGCAATGGAAGCTATCAAGTACATCATTGGCAAGGGAGACCTTCTTACAGGAAGACTTCTTACATATGATGCTTTAAAGATGGAATTCCATACAATTAAGCTTCCAAAGGACCATCATTGTGCTATATGCGGAGATAATCCTACAATTCATGAGCTTATTGATTATGAACAGGCTGAATGTGATATGCATAAGTAATAAGAGAAAATATATGTGATGGCAGAATAATGGGATAATCATGTGCAGGCACGCTTTCGCTACTTGTAGTTCACATGGTTATCTCATTATTCTGCTTATATATGTTTTCTCTGCCGGTGCGTGTGCGCGTAGCTTACGCTGGATAAGTATGAAAGTGATAATTTTGTTTTGGAGGATAGGTATGGTTATACGAATTAAAAAGGTGGATTATGATTCAATTGTACGTTATTGCTTAGATGGGCTTCCTAATGAATCTTGTGGGCTTATTGCGGGATTTGTTAAAGGTGATGTTAAGTCTATTGAGAAAGTGTATTTTCTTACTAATCTTGACCATAATAATGTACATTTTACTATGAGCCCTAAAGAACAGTTCGCAGCAGTCAAGGATGCAAGAAGTCTTGGATTAACTATGCTTGGAAACTTTCATTCACACCCGGAAACTCCTTCAAGACCTTCCGATGAGGATAAGAGACTAGCATATGATTCGACTGCTGTATATATGATTGTGTCCCTTATGGATAATGATAATCCGGTGTTTAAGGCATTTGGCGTTGATAAGGATAAGAATGTTACTGAGCATGTGCTGGAGATTGTGTAATATTTATAAAAAGTATTGACAAAGTAATATTTAATTCATATTATTAATATGTAAATAATGTTCGCCTACCACTGGCGGCTGATAAATGAATGGTTTGAAAATAATGCTCGCTCACCATTGGCGACTGATAAATGATTGGCTTGAAAATTACCTCTTCGCTTAGTTTAAGTGAAGGGGTTTTATTTTTTATTAGGGGATTATGGAGGACAAATGGAGATAAAACAAGGATATGCGTATCATATAAAAGATGAATATTTTACAACGGCAAAAGATGAGCATCTTATGAAAAATAAGGAAGATAATTTCCCGATTCTCGCTATGATAGATTGCTATTTCTAAGATTTGTTAGTAACATTTTAATAGATAAAGAACAGTGCTGTGATATTAATACTACAATCAGGAGGTAGCTCTATGGACAAACAGAAAACAGGTGAGCTTATTAAGAATGCGAGGATTAAGAAAGGGTATACACAGGTTGAATTGGGTGATTTGCTTGGAGTGACTAACAAAGCAATTTCCAGATGGGAAAAAGGTGTTTCCCATAGTTAAAGATACCACACCAAATATGATGAACCCACGCTTATAC
>OLOA01002866.1_pt1 | contig 14882 bp, 10 predicted proteins | sample 1672201 | NCBI WGS metagenome assembly OLOA01 (sample SAMEA3136658, study PRJEB25190) | human gut metagenome
CTACAAAACCGTTCAACGGCAAATGGACAATCGCGGCAAGCCCCCGGGGATTTTTTTTAATTATACCACAAAAACCCGCACTTGCATATCATCCCCTAACGTGCTATAATGTATGTATATTTATACAAATAAACCGTATATTTAAAAAGGAGCTTTACTATGGACCTCGTAGGGCATGATTTTTTGACGCTGTTGGACTTTACCCCCGCGGAAATCGGTTATCTGCTGGATCTGGCAGCCGAGCTGAAGGCCAAGAAAAGGGCGGGCATTCCGCACGACACGCTGCGCGGCAAGAATGTGGCGTTGATCTTTGAGAAAACCTCCACCCGCACCCGCTGCTCGTTCGAGGTCGCCGCGCACGACCTTGGCATGGGCACGACCTATCTGGACCCCACGGGCAGCCAGATCGGCAAGAAAGAGTCCATTGCCGACACCGCGCAGGTGCTGTCCGGCATGTTTGAGGGCATCGAGTACCGCGGCTACGGCCAGGCCATCGTTGAGGAGCTGGCCAAATACGCCAGCGTGCCCGTCTGGAACGGCCTGACGAACGAGTACCATCCCACCCAGATCCTGGCCGATTTTTTAACGCTGCGTGAGCATTTCGGCAAGCTGCAGGGGCTGAAATTCGCCTACATGGGCGACGCCCGCTACAACATGGGCAACAGCCTGATGATCGGCTGCGCCAAGATGGGCCTGCATTTTGTGGCCTGTGCCCCCAAAGCCTACTGGCCGGACCCCGCACTGGTGGAAAAGTGCAAAGAGTTCGCCCGCGTCAGCGGCGGCAGCATCACGCTGAGCGAGGACACCGACGCCGTGGCCGGTGCGGATGTCGTCTACACCGACGTCTGGGTCAGCATGGGTGAGCCTGTCGAGGTCTGGGAGGAGCGCATCAACGCCCTGTCCCCCTATCAGGTCAACGCCGAGCTGATGGCGAAGGCCAAGGGCACCGCCGTGTTCATGCACTGCCTGCCCGCCTACCACGACCACAAGACCGCCGTCGGCAGGGAGATGGGCGAAAAGTTTGACCGCGACGCCATGGAAGTGACCGACGAGGTCTTTAACGGCCCGCAGTCCATCGTGTTCCAGGAGGCCGAGAACCGCATGCACACGATCAAGGCGGTCATGGCGGCAACGCTGGGGGCGTGAGTCCCAAGCCTTCCCCCAAGGGGGAAGCCAGACACAGAAAAAGGCACGTCCAACGCAGGACGTGCCTTTTCATTTATAAAGGAAATTACTCCTCAATATACCCATACTGCAGGTACCAGTAGCCGTAGGGGCTGTGCCAGGTGCCCTTCAGAGAGGGGCTCTGCAGCCAGAAGTCGTTGTAATACGCAACGGGGATGCAGGCGGCATCCTCCATCAGGATGTCCTCGGCCTCGTGCAGCTTCTGGAAGTGGACGCTCTTATCGGCGACCTTGGAGGCTTCGATGGCGGCATCGAACTCGGGGTTGCTGTACTTACCATCGTTGTTGCCGTTGGTGGTGGTGAACAGCTCGATCATGTTGGAAGGATCGTTGTAGTCCATGACCCAGCCGTTACGGCTGACGTCGTAGTCGCCGGCGCGGCGCATCGGGGTGAAGCTGGCCCACTCGACCTTGTTGATGTTGACGGTGATGCCCAGCTCGCCCCAGGCCTGCTGGACGTACTCAGCAACGGGGATGTGGTAGCCGGCGTCGTTGGCGCTGTACTCAATAACCGGGAAGCCCTCGCCGTCCGGGTAGCCGGCATCGGCCATCAGCTGCTTGGCCTCCTCGAGGTTGGCCTCATAGTCGTCGCCGATGTAGGGCTTGCCACCGTTGGCATTGTCCTTGAAGTAGCCCTCGTTGTCCACGATGCCGGGGCCAACCAGCGCAGTGGCGGGGGTGTAGATGCCCTGCATGATGGTGCTGGCAACGTAGTCGCGGTCAATGGCCAGAGACAGAGCCTTGCGGACATTGGGGTCGGTGAACGGCTCCTTCTGATCGTTCAGGGAGATGTAGTAGGTGCCCATGATCTCATCGAGATAGAAGTCGCCGCCGTCCTCGGCCCTGGTCAGGCTGGGGATCTCATCGGTGGGGACGTCCTTGACGAGCTGTGCCTCACCGCTGTTGTAGGCGGCGTAGGCAGCGCTGGAATCCTCGAGCAGAAGCAGGGTGATGGTATCGGAAACGATCTTGGAGGAATCCCAGCCGCCGACGTAGTTCGGGTTCTTGGACAGAACAATACGCTCGGAGGGGACCCAATCGGTGATCATGTAGGGGCCGTTGCAGACGTAGGTGTCGGGCTCGGTGCACCAGGCGTCGCCGTTGGCCTCCACGGTGGCCTGCTGCACGGGTGAAGTGGCGACGAAAGCGGCCAGCTTGTCAAAGTAGGAGCAAGGATAGCTCAGGGTGATGGTCAGGTCCTTACCGTCCTCGCTGGCAACGACGTTCAGGGCGTCCCAGTCGGGATCGGTGGTGGTGTTGCCGTCCGCATCGGGGTTGCCGATGGCATCCTGATAGCCGTCGATCATGCCGACAACCGTCTCGGCGTAGGGGGCGGCGGTGTCGGGGCAGGCCAGACGCTTGAAGCTGTACTCAAAGTCCTTCGCAGTCAGGTCGGAACCGTCGCTCCACTTCAGGCCGTCGCGCAGATGGAAGGTCCAGACCAAGCCGTCATCGCTGACTTCGTAGCTCTCGGCCTGACCGGGCTGGATTTCGTTGTTCTCGTCGATGATGAGCAGGGGCTCCTCGATGGTGATGAGGGTGTTGCCGCCGTCGACGGCAGCGTTCAGGGCCGGGTCCAGGGTCTCGGGGTTGGGGCCGAGCTGGACGGTGAAGCCGGTGCCCTCGCCGGTGGCGGCGTCAGCAGCCTCGGTGGTGGCAGCATCGGCAGTGCCGGTGGTGTCGGTCGTGCTTGCGGAACCGCCGCAGGCAGCCAGAGAAACTGCCATACCGGTAGCCATCGCCGCGGCGATGATTCTCTTGTTCTTCATGTTGCTTGTATCCTCCTGATGGATCTTTCTTACACTCGTTGCCTGTCCGCGACAGGCGAACATCGAATATTATAGTACGCGCAACACAGGATTGCAAGTTCAGCAACGATATGTTACTGTTTTGTAACAAATTGGCCTTCCCCCGCGGGGCCGGATGAGGGCCGAGTCTGCCGCCGCTGCCCGCTTACGCGCAGCGGCGGCACGGTTTCCCCTCATCAGTCAGCGGGCGGGGCCGCTGACAGCTTCCCCCCAGGGGGAAGCCGCACAACCAAAAAAGGCACGGCCTTTTTACAGGTCGTGCCTTGCGCTTATTCAGTTATAAGGGATTACTCCTCAACATAACCGTACTGCAGGTACCAGTAGCCGTAGGGGCTGTGCCAGGTGCCCTTCAGAGAGGGGCTCTGCAGCCAGAAGTCGTTGTAATACGCAACGGGGATGCAGGCGGCATCCTCCATCAGGATGTCCTCGGCCTCGTGCAGCTTCTGGAAGTGGACGCTCTTATCGGCGACCTTGGAGGCTTCGATGGCGGCATCGAACTCGGGGTTGCTGTACTTACCATCGTTGTTGCCGTTGGTGGTGGTGAACAGCTCGATCATGTTGGAAGGATCGTTGTAGTCCATGACCCAGCCGTTACGGCTGACGTCGTAGTCGCCGGCGCGGCGCATCGGGGTGAAGCTGGCCCACTCGACCTTGTTGATGTTGACGGTGATGCCCAGCTCGCCCCAGGCCTGCTGGACGTACTCAGCAACGGGGATGTGGTAGCCGGCGTCGTTGGCGCTGTACTCAATAACCGGGAAGCCCTCGCCGTCCGGGTAGCCGGCATCGGCCATCAGCTGCTTGGCCTCCTCGAGGTTGGCCTCATAGTCGTCGCCGATGTAGGGCTTGCCACCGTTGGCATTGTCCTTGAAGTAGCCCTCGTTGTCCACGATGCCGGGGCCAACCAGCGCAGTGGCGGGGGTGTAGATGCCCTGCATGATGGTGCTGGCAACGTAGTCGCGGTCAATGGCCAGAGACAGAGCCTTGCGGACATTGGGGTCGGTGAACGGCTCCTTCTGATCGTTCAGGGAGATGTAGTAGGTGCCCATGATCTCATCGAGATAGAAGTCGCCGCCGTCCTCGGCCCTGGTCAGGCTGGGGATCTCATCGGTGGGGACGTCCTTGACGAGCTGTGCCTCACCGCTGTTGTAGGCGGCGTAGGCAGCGCTGGAATCCTCGAGCAGAAGCAGGGTGATGGTATCGGAAACGATCTTGGAGGAATCCCAGCCGCCGACGTAGTTCGGGTTCTTGGACAGAACAATACGCTCGGAGGGGACCCAATCGGTGATCATGTAGGGGCCGTTGCAGACGTAGGTGTCAGGCTGCGTGCACCAGGCATCGCCGTTGGCCTCAACAGTGGCCTGCTGCACGGGGCTCATAGCCGCGAAGGCGCAGAGCTTATCGAAGTAGGAGCAGGGATAGGCCAGCTGGATGGTCAGAGTCTTGCCGTCCTCGCTGGCGTGGACGTTCAGGGCATCCCAGTCGGGATCGGTGGTGGTGTTGCCGTCTGCATCGGGGTTGCCGATGGCATCCTCATAGCCGTCGATCATGCCGACAACGGTCTCGCCGTAGGGGGCTGCGGTGTCGGGGCAGGCCAGACGCTTGAAGGAGTACTCAAAGTCCTTCGCAGTCAGGTCGGAGCCGTCGCTCCACTTCAGGCCGTCCTTCATGGTGAAGGTCCAGGTCAGGCCGTCCTCAGAGACCTCGGGCAGATCTGCCTGGCCGGGGATGACCTCGTTGTTCTCGTCGATGAGCAGCAGCGGCTCAAAGACAGTGATCAACGTGTTGGCACCGTCGATTGCGCTGTTCAGCGCGGGGTCCAGGGTCTCGGGGTTGGAACCGAGCTGGACGGAGAAACCGTTGGCGGAAGTGCCGGTAGCCTCGGTGGCTTCGCTGGTCGCAGCCTCAGTGGATGCAGCGCTGCTGGCATCGGTGGCAGCGGAGCTTGCAGAGCCGCCGCACGCAGCCAGAGAAGCAGCCATGCAGCCGGCCATAGCCACGGCAGCAATGTTCTTCATCTTCATGAATATACCCTCCAAATATAATGTACTTTATACCCAATCCCCCCGGGAGACAAGCCCCCAACGGAATGAATATTTATACTTTACCACTCTGAATCCGCAATTTCAAGTGGTCTGTAAATTTTGTAACTGTTTTGATAGAAAGTCCTTTTGTATTTCTATCGCGTACAGTTCTATGTCCTGCGGATGGATGTTTGCCCCACGCGCACATTTTGGGGTCAAGCACAAGGCGGCTGCGGTGAGCCGCCCTGTATAAGTATGAGTTTTTATGTCGGGTGGAGTCGAGGGGCGGACAAGCAGCGTCCGCCACGCCCGGCAGCGCCCCCCTACATTACTTTACTTTGTCCAGATGGTGGCACGCTGCCCAGTGGCCGCTGCTCACTTCCTTGAACTCCGGCACCTCGGCGGCGCAGCGCTCGTCGGCGTAGGGGCAGCGGGTGCGGAAACGGCAGCCGCTCGGCGGATTCAGCGGGCTGGGCACATCGCCCTGCAGCACGATACGGTGGCTCTGGCGGGCCGTGACGGGGTCCGCCACGGGAATGGCCGAGATCAGGCTGCGGGTGTAGGGGTGGACGCTGTGGGCGATCAGCTCAAAGCTGTCGGCCAGCTCCACCATCTTGCCCAGATACATAACGCCGATGCGGTTGGAAATGTGCTTGACAACGCTCAGGTCGTGGGCGATGAACAGGTAGGTCAGCCCCATCTCCTGCTGCAGGTCCTCAAACATGTTGACGACCTGCGCCTGGATCGAAACGTCCAGCGCGGAGACCGGCTCGTCGCAGACGATGAACTCGGGGTCCACAGCCAGGGCGCGGGCGATGCCGACGCGCTGGCGCTGACCGCCGGAGAACTCGTGCGGGTAGCGGTTGGCGTGCTCACTGTTCAGGCCGACGCGCTCGAGCAGGGAGATGATCTTGTCATGGCGCTCCTTGGCGTTGGCGCACAGGTGATGGATGTCGATGCCCTCGCCGACGATGTCGCCGATGGTCATACGGGGGTCCAGGCTCGCGTAGGGGTCCTGGAACACGATCTGCATGCGGCGGCGGTAGGGCAGCATATCAACGGCGATCTTTTCCTTTTTGTCAAACAGGACCTTGCCGTCGTAGATGATGGTGCCGTCGGTAGGCTCATACAGGCGCAGCAGGGTGCGGCCCGTCGTGGTCTTGCCGCAGCCGGACTCACCGACCAGGCCCAGCGTCTCGCCCTTGCGGATGGCAAAGCTCACGTCGTCCACGGCCTGAACGTACTGCTTGTTCTTGCCCATGCCGCCGGCGGGGAAATACTGCTGCAGATGCTTTACTTCAACGAGATTCTCGCTCATCAGGCTTTGCCCCCCTTCTCAAATTCTTCCTTCTGGCGCAGCCAGCAATAGGTGTAGTGGGTGTCGCTCAATTCGGTTCTGGGCGGCATCTTGTTCAGGCAGACCTTCATGCAGCTCTTGCAGCGCGGCGCAAACGGGCAGCCTGCGGGCGGGTTCAGCAGGTCAACGGGCTGACCCTCGATGGGCACCAGACGCTCCTTCTCCTCGGCGTTCAGCTTCGGGATGGAGTTGATAAGGCCCTTCGTGTACTCATGCTGGGGGTTGTAGAAAATTTCGTCCGTCGTGCCGTACTCGACGATGTGACCGGCGTACATGACGGCGATCTTCTCGCACATCTGGGCCACAACGCCCAGGTCATGGGTGATCATGATGATGGACATGCCCAGCTTGTGGCGCAGGTCGTTCATCAGCTCCAGGATCTGCGCCTGGATCGTCACGTCCAGCGCGGTGGTCGGCTCGTCGGCGATCAGCAGCTTCGGCTCACAGGCCAGCGCAATGGCGATCATGACGCGCTGGCGCATACCGCCGGACAGCTCGTGCGGGTACTGCTTCAGGCGGCGGTCCGGCTCGTTGATGCCGACCAGCTCCAGCAGCTCCCTAGCGCGGGCCCAGGCTTCCTGCTTGGTCTTTTTGGTGTGCAGCAGGATGACCTCGACGATCTGGTTGCCGATGGTGTACACCGGGTTCAGACTCGTCATGGGGTCCTGGAAGATGATGGAGACCTCGTTGCCGCGAATTTTGCGGAACTCCTTCTCGGTCATTTTGTCGATCTGGTGGCCGTTGAACCACACCGTGCCGCCGACCAGCCTGCCGGGGTAGGCGGTCAGGCCCATGATGGAGTAGGCCGTGACAGACTTGCCGGAGCCGGACTCGCCGACGATGCCCAGCACGTCGCCCTGGTTCATGCTGAAGGACACGCCGTTCAGCGCCTTGACCTCGCCCGCGGGGGTGAAGAAGGACAGGCGTTCGTCCTTGATTTCAAGAATTTTTTCGCTCATGTTGCTCCTCCTTCCCTCTTTAGCTCTTGAGCTTCGGGTCAAACGCATCGCGCAGACCGTCGCCGAACAGGTTGAAAACCAGGATCATGATGCTGATCATCAGCGCGGGGGCGATCAGCAGCACCGGGTAGGTGTTCATGCCCTTGACGGCGTCAGTCGCCAGCGAGCCGAGGGACGGCATGGGGGCTGCAACGCCGAGGCCGAGGAAGCTCAGGTAGCTCTCGGTGAAGATGGAGGACGGGATCTGCAGGGTGGTGGTGACGATCAGGGTGCCCATGCAGTTCGTCAGCAGGTGCTTCTTGATGATGCGCCCGCCGGAGGCACCCAGCGCGCGGGCAGCGGTGACGTACTCGCTCTCCTTCAGCGTCAGGACCTGGGAGCGGACGATACGCGCCATGCCGACCCAGTACAGCAGGGCAAAGATGATGAAGATGGACACCATGTTGGGGCCGAGCTTCTGCATCCAGCCGAAGCCGGGCTTGGTGGCCAGGCTCTCCAGCGGTTCCTTGATGGCCATGGCCAGCAGGATGATGAGCAGGATGTCGGGGATGGTGTAGAGAATATCGGTAATACGCATCATGATGTTATCGATCCAGCCGCCCGCAAATGCGGAGATGGCGCCGTAGGTCGCGCCGATGAGCAGGACCAGCACAGAGGCCAGCAGGCCGACGGACAGGGAGACGCGGGTGCCCATCATGACACGCACGGCAAAGTCACGGCCCATACGGTCGGTGCCCAGAATGTGCGGGAATACGTTCTCGCCCTGGTCGATGAGCTTCTGCTCCGCGGCAGAATACTCAAACGGGGCCAGGTTGTTGCTGCCCTTGATCTGCTGCTCATAGCTGTAGGGCCAGAAGCTGGGCAGAACATAGGCCATGAAGGCGATCAGCAGGATGACGACCAGGCTGACCATGGCGATCTTGTTTTTGCGCAGACGGCGCATGCCGTCCTTCCAGAAGTTGACGCTCTCGCGCATGACGACAAGGCTTTTCTTCTCGTCGTTGGACGCGGGGGCAAAGTCCTCAACGTTGAGTTGCAGGCTCAACGGATTCTTTTTCAGATTTTCCATGTGTCTGCTCCTCCTTACTTCAGCTTGATGCGCGGGTCGATGATCTTATACAGGATGTCAACAACGACGTTCGCAACGATGACGAGGGTCGCCAGCAGGATCGTAGTGCCCATGATCATCATGTAGTCACGGTTCGTGATGGCGGACACGAAGTCGCGGCCCAGACCCGGGATGGAGAAGATCTTCTCCACGACGAAGGAACCGGTCATCAGACCTGCCAGCATAGGGCCGACATACGTGATGACAGGCAGGATCGCGTTGCGCAGCGCGTGCTTGAAGAGGATCTTCACACTGGAAACACCCTTGGCGCGGGCGGTGCGCATGTAGTCCTGACCCATGACGTCCAGCAGGCTGGAGCGCATCAGGCGGGTGATGTAGGCGGTGGGATAAATGGCCAGCGCCGTCACGGGCATGATGTAGGCCGCCGGTTCATTCAGGCCGACGGTGGGCAGGAGCTTCAGGTTCATGCCGAAGGTGTACAAAAGCACGACGCTTGAGATAAAGCTCGGGATGGCGATGCCGCAGGTGGCAAACACGATGATCAGATTATCGGCCCACTTCCCTCGGTTATACGCGGACAGACAGCCCAGCGGAATGCCGACGCAGAGCGCGACGACCACAGCCAGACCGGCGGTGCGGGCCGAGACCGGCAGCTTGGAGAAGATGATCTGGTTGACGGTACGGCCGCGCTGTTTCAGGCTCAGGCCCATATCGCCATGGATCAGGCTGTTCATATAATTAAGGTACTGCACGCCGAGGGGCTTATCGAGGCCGTATTTTTCGGCCAGGGCCTGCTGGGCTGCTTTGCTGATGGACTTTTCCGCCACGAACGGGCCGCCGGGGACCAGGTTCATGATGAAAAAGGTAAGGGTCGCGACGATGAACACGCTGAAAATGCCCATTGCCACGCGCTTGACGATGTACTTCGCCATGGTTTTGTGCCACTCCGTTTCTTAATGGAATACAAATTGGGGTCGATTTCGGTTTATTCGTTTAACGCTCTGTACCGCGCGTACACGCTTGTGCGCAACAGGCGGACAGACTGGAGAATAAAAAAGCCGATGGCGGCTGCGGTTGCAAACACCATCGTTCGTAATCCGAAATCTACTCTATATTATAAAATGTTGCAAAGTATTTGTCAATTCGATGTTCGTTTTCAGACAACGGCAAAGAGCTGAAAACCCGCCCCGCAGGCTGCGGATTTTCGTGAAAGATGCCCATTTGCAGAATTTTTTGAGTTTTTTGAAAAAAACGCTTGACTTTCCGGGCGGCGGGCGCTATAATAAAACACGTTCTCCGGCGAGAACGCCAAGAGAATATGCGCCGGTAGCTCAGCTGGATAGAGTGTCTGACTACGAATCAGAAGGTCGGGGGTTCGAGTCCCTTCCGGCGCACCAAGGTCACTTGCGATTGCAAGTGACCTTTTTTGTTTATATGTTGCAGTCTTATGATACTGTTGTGCAACATACATTTGCCATATTAACAAACGCCGTCTTCATTCGGGAGAATTCCGAATGAAGACGGCGTTGTTTCTGATATGTTGTTTTACCCCTTCTCAAACTCCTTCGCCACATCCTGCAGCAGCTGTCTGATGGGCAGGTGCTGGGGGCAGACGCGCTCGCACTGGCCGCAGCGGATGCAGTCCGAGGCGCGGGAGCCGGGCCCGGTGTGGACATCCTCATAGTAGTAGTCCGCGTTCCAGTCGTGGTGGGTGTGCTTCGTGTTCATGATGGCGAACAGGTCGGGGATGGAGATATGCTTCGGGCAGCCGTCGGTGCAGTAGCGGCAGGACGTGCAGGGGATCAGATCCTGCTTGCGGAAGATCTCCACCACCTTGGAAACGGCGGTACGCTCGGCATCGTTCAGCGGGGTAAAGTCCTTCATGTAGCTCAGGTTGTCCTGCATCTGCTCCATGCTGCTCATGCCGGACAGCACCATCAGCATACCGGGGAAGCCCGCGGCAAACCGGATGGCATAGCTGGCGGGGCTGCCGCCGTGCAGGGCGTCCAGCACGGCTTTTGCGTCGTCGGGCAGGTTGACAAGGCTGCCGCCCTTGACCGGCTCCATGACCAGCACGGGCTTGCCATGCCTGCGGCAGACCTCATAGCACTTGCGGCTCTGGACGGCCACGTCGTCATAGTCCAGATAATTGAACTGGATCTGCACGACCTCGATGGCCGGATAGTCGGTCAGAATCTGCTCCAGCACGGCGGCGCGGTCATGGAACGAGATGCCTACATGGCGGACCTTGCCCTCGGCCTTGAGGGCGAAGGCCGTCTCATAGGCGCGGCAGTCCCTGTAGTGCTGGTAGTTTGTCGTGCTCTGGGAGTGCATCAAATAAAAGTCAAAGTAATCCACGCCGCAGGCTGCAAGCTGGCTCTCAAAAAACGGGCGGATGTCCTCTTCCTTTTCAAAATAGGACCCGCTCAGCTTGTCGGTCAGGACATAGGCCTCCCGCGGGTAACGGCTGGTCAGGCACTCCTTCAGGGCCAGCTCGCTCTTGCCCTGAATGTAGCCGTGGGCCGTGTCAAAATAATTGAAGCCCTGCTCCAAAAAGCAGTCCACCATCTGTTTTGTCTGCTCCATATCGACGTCCTCGCCGATCATAGGCAGGCGCATACAGCCGAAGCCGAAATTCTTCCTGATCTTTTCCATTTGTAAATGCTCCTTTCGCAAGGTTTACCTTTCACGGATCTCTCCGGGAGAGGTTCCGTTTTTCCGGGCACGGCATGGCGGGCGCATACAGAATGCGCCCCTGCAGGGGAACGCGCGTTATAACGCAGGGGCGGATTCCGTATCCGTCCGCGGCTGCTTACGCCAGCTCAAACATCCCGTGATACAGCTGGTAATACTCGCCCTTTTTGGCCAGCAGCTCGTCGTGGGTGCCGCGCTCGATGATATGGCCATGCTCCAGCACGATGATGGCGTCCGCGTTGCGCACCGTGGAAAGCCGGTGCGCGATGACAAACACCGTGCGGCCCTCCATCAGGCCGTCCATGCCCTTCTGGATCAGCGCCTCGGTGCGGGTGTCGATGCTCGACGTGGCCTCGTCCAGAATCAGCACCGGCGGGTCGGCGACGGCGGCGCGGGCGATGGCCAGCAGCTGGCGCTGTCCCTGGCTCAGGTTTGCGCCGTCGCTCGTCACCATCGTGTTGTAGCCCTGCGGCAGGCGGCGGATGAAGGAGTCGGCGTTCGCAATTTTGGCCGCCTTTTCAATTTCCGCCTGCGTCGCGTCCAGCTTGCCGAAGCGGATGTTGTCCGCCACCGTGCCGGTGAACAGGTGGGTGTCCTGCAAGACGACGCCCAGCGAGCGGCGCAGGTCGTTTTTCTTGATGAGCCGCACATCCATGCCGTCGTAGGTGATGGACCCGCCCGACACCTCATAAAAGCGGTTGATGAGGTTGGTAATCGTGGTCTTGCCCGCGCCCGTGGAGCCGACAAAGGCAATTTTTTGCCCCGGCTTGGCGTAGAGCGAGAGGTTCTGCAGAATCATCCGGTCCGGCGTATAGCCAAAGCTGACGTCGTGGAACCGCACGTCGCCGTGCAGCGGCTCGAGCGGGACGTCGGGGCGGCGGCGGTCACACCAGGCCCAGCGGCCCGTGCTCCCGGCACACTCGGTCAGCGTACCGTCGCTGTTTTCCCGCACGCTGACCAGCTCCACCGTGCCCTCGTCGATCTCCGGCTTTTCCTCCATGACCGTGAAGATACGCTCCGCACCCGCCAGCGCCGCCAGCAGGAAATTGCCCTGCTGGGTCAGCTGGTTGATGGGCAGCGTCGTCTGGCGCACAAAGACCAGATAGCTGGCCAGGCTGCCGAGGTCGGACCAGCCCCACATGACCATGAGGCCGCCGACCACCGCAATGACCGCGTAGTTCAGGTAGCCGATGCTGACGACGGCGGGAATCATCGTGGCGGCGTAGCTCTGCGCGCCGGTGCCTGCCTCGCGCAGCTTTTCGTTGCGGGCGGCAAAGGCGGCCATGTCGGCCTGCTGGTGGTTGAACACCTTGACGACCTTCTGCCCGGCGATCATCTCCTCCATGTAGGCGTCCAGCTCACCGAGGCTGGCCTGCTGGCGCGCATAAAAGGCGCGGCTGCGCTGTGTTGAGTAGTTGATATACCAGAACATGGCAATATAGCCAACCACCACCAGCAGCGAGAGCCGCCAGTTGAGGATGAACAGCAAAAGCAGCGTGCCTGCGACCTGAATGAAGGTCTGGATGACCACCGCAAAGCTGTTGTTCAGCGCGTCCGAGATCGTGTCCACGTCGTTCGTGAACAGGCTCATCAGATCGCCTTTGCGGTTCGTGTCAAAGTAGTGCAGCGGCAGCGTCTGCAGATGTGCGAACAGGTCGCGGCGGATGTCCTGCAAAATCTTCTGCGCGGCACGGACCATGAGCTGGGTGTAGCCCAAGGTAGACAGTGCGCCGACGATGTAGATGCCCGCGGTCAGCGCCACAACACCGGCCAGATAGGCGGCGCTGCCGTTTTCCAGCACGCCGTTGACGATGGGGCGGATCATGTAGGTGCCCAGCAGCGCGGCCAGCGCACTGACCGCCGCCAGCAGGCCGACGACGCCGAGCATGATTTTGTGGCGGCCCAGATAGTCCATGAAGCGGCGCAGCGTGTGCCGCAGGTCCTGCGGGCGCTTACCGCCGAATGGCTTCGCCATCTGCGTCGCCCCCTTTCATCTGGGAATGGTAAATTTCCTGATAGATCGTATCTTTTGCCAGCAGCTCGTCATGCGTGCCCACGGCATGCAGCCGCCCGTCGTCCAGAATGACGATGAGGTCGGCGCTCTGCACCGACGTGATGCGCTGGGCAATGATGAGCTTGGTCACGCTGCCCAGTCCGGCCAGCGCATGGCGGATGCCCGACTCCGTCGCCGTGTCCACGGCGCTGGTGGAGTCGTCAAAAATCAGCACCTTCGGGTGCTTGAGCAGCGTCCGCGCGATGCAGAGGCGCTGCTTCTGCCCGCCCGAGACGTTGCACCCGCCCTGGCCCAGGTCGGTGTCAAGGCCGTCGGGCATCCGGGACAAAAATTCGTCCGCACGGGCGGCGCGGCAGGCGGCCCAGAGGTCGTCGTCCGTCGCGTCGGGATTGCCCCATTTCAGGTTGTCGCGGATCGTGCCGGAGAACAGCAGGTTCTTTTGCAGCACGATGCCAACGGCGTCCCGCAGGGCGTTCACGTCGTAGCCGCGGACGTCGCGCCCGCCGACCCGGACCGTGCCCTCGGTGGCGTCGTACAGGCGCGGAATGAGCTGGACGAGCGTCGTTTTGGCCGCGCCCGTGCCGCCGATGATGCCCACCGTCGCACCTGCCGGGATGTGGAGCGTGATGTCGGAGAGGGCATTCTTCTCTGCTTTGGCGTTGTATTTGAAGCTGACGTGGTCAAAGTCGATTTGGCCGTCGCGGATGGTGTCCACCGGCGCGGCGGCATTTGCAAGGTCGGGCGTCTCGGTCAGGACCTCACGGATGCGGCGGGCGCTGGCCAGCGAGCGGGACATCTGCAGAAAGACGCCGGAGAACATCATGACCGAGTTGAGCACCTGCAAAACATAGCTCAAAAACGCCGTCAGCTGGCCGACGGACATCGTGCCGACGAGGATATACTTGCCGCCGAACCAAAGGATGCAGACGATGGCCGTATACATGACAGTCTGGAACGCAGGCAGGTTGAGGACGGCATAGCGGAAGGTCTCCGTCGAAGCATCGCTCAATTCCGTGTTGACGGTGTCGAACTGGGCGTTCTCGTAGTCGCCGCGGACGAACGCCTTGATGGCGCGGATGGCGGTCAGGGACTCTTGGATGCGGCCATTCAGGTGATCCACGGCGCTCTGCTGGCGGCCATAGAGCGGGCCGACCTTTGTGACGATCCAGGCGAGGACGGCGGCCAGGATCGGCGTTGTGACGAGGAATACAATCGTCAGCCGCGGGCTGAGCACGCAGGCCATCGCCAGCCCCATGCAGAGCATGACCGGGCTGCGCACCAGCGGACGCAGACCGGCGTTGACGGCGTTGAGCATGACCGTGACGTCGGTGGTCATGCGAGTGACAAGGGACGCATCGGAGAAGCGGTCAAGGTTGGCGAAGTCGAATTTCTGCACGGCGGCATACTCCGCCATGCGCAGCTCTGCCGCGAACCCGTTTGCGAACCGCGCCGCGTACCGCGCATACAGCAGCCCCGTGATAAGCGCGAGCACCGCGCACAAAATCATCAGCCCGCCCTGCCGGAAGATGACGGTCATATTATGGGTGGGCACGCCGTCATCCACGAGGGTGGACATCAGGACGGGGATGACCATTTCAAAGATACATTCAATAAAGATCAGCCCCACCGCCGCGAACAGATCGCGCCGGTACGGGCGGGCATAACGGAAGATTTTGCGCAGATCTTGCATGGGTGGCTCCTTGCGGTGGGGGTAGGATGGTTGTTAAGGGAGGGTTGCGGTGAATGTTGTAGGGGGCGGCGTCCCCGACGCCCCGC
>OLOA01002869.1_pt1 | contig 14873 bp, 13 predicted proteins | sample 1672201 | NCBI WGS metagenome assembly OLOA01 (sample SAMEA3136658, study PRJEB25190) | human gut metagenome
GGCAGAATCATCCAGCATCATATTGGAAACTGCTACCTCTATATAAACCATGAGACAGTCTGTTTTACGTTCATCCCCCAGCCGCATGGGACGTATCATGATATCTGCACAGTTTTCACATCTTTTTCTGATATATGCTTCATTCTTGTGGACGTTCCGGGATATTTCTGTTTTTCCGGTCATGTGATCCACCTCCTGGGATTTTTTGTAAAAGAAAAGAGACACATACAATATGTATCTCTTTTAGCATAACCGGATTATAAAATTTTATGTGTGTTATTTCTGGCGGCTGTCATTCTCTTCTCTGATGCTGCGGATGATAGCCTCTCTCTGGTTCTCTATATGCTGATAGGAAATCTCCTGGGCAGTCTTTACATCCCGGTTCCTGATAGCCTCATAGATCTCATCGTGTTCTTTGACCAGAAGTTTACGAGTCTCCTCTTCTTTCAGATATTCCACTCTGTAACGGTAAATCTGCTCACGAAGATTATTCAGTACCTGATTCAGTCTGCGGTTATCAGAAGACTGATAGATCACTTCATGAAAAGCTACGTCTGCCTCGGCAAGCTTGACAAGATTGCCATCTTCCATGGTAGCTTCAAAAACTTTCGCTGCTTTTTTCAGCTCTGCCAACTGTTCTTCTGTCATTTTTTTGCATGCATTTTCTATGGAAAGGTTTTCCAGTGCCATACGCACTTCCAGTACATCATTCAGATCTTTCTCTGTAATATTGGCTACCTGGGCTCCTCTTCTGGGGATCATCACCACAAGCCCTTCCAGTTCCAGTTTACGCATAGCTTCACGAACCGGTGTCCGGCTGACTCCCAGACGTTCTGCAAGAGCAATCTCCATCAGTCTTTCTCCCGGTTTCAGCTCTCCCTTCAAGATCGCTTTACGGAGGGTATTAAAAACAACATCACGTAAAGGCAGATACTCATCCATATCAACTGAAAAATCATTTATCATTGGTTATTTCCTCCTCTTTACATATGTTCCCTATGCTATATAAAGCAACCAGTATTTACTTCTTATTATACACTGTTGTTGCAAATACAGTCCTTGCCAGGTGGCTTTTGCGAAGCAGTTCGGCTGCCGCCTCTGTCTTCTGCCTGTTGTCAAAAATACCAAAAACAGTAGGTCCGCTGCCACTCATCATGGCCTTCAGTGCACCTGCACTTTCCATAAGATCCTTAATCTCCTGGATCACCGGATAATTACGGATGATCCCTGGTTCAAAGACATTCTCCATTCTGGATGTCAGACCATAAAGATCTCCCTCTTCAATACAGCGGATCTGACCATCAATGTCCGGATGACTGGTAATCGTATCCAGTCCCAAATTCTCATAAGCCAGCTTCGTAGATACGTTAACCCCCGGTTTGCCAACCAGGATATAACACAGAGGCATCCTAGGAAGTCGGGTAAGCTTCTCTCCGATTCCCTCTGCCAGTGCAGTTCCTCTCATAATACAGTAAGGCACATCAGCACCTACCTGTACAGCACGTTCCATCAGATCCTGCTCGCTTAATCCCAGACGGAACATACGGTTCACACCAACAAAAGCTGCTGCCGCATCAGAGCTTCCTCCTGCCATTCCGGCAGCCACAGGAATAAACTTGGACAACTTCATGCTAATCCCATCTGTGATCTGAAATTCATCCATAAGGATCTTTGCAGCCTTATATACCAGATTCCGTTCGTCTGTAGGAATATAAGGAAGATTGGTAGAAAGTGAGATTCCCGGTTCTTTTTTCCTGCGGATATCCAGAAGATCATACATCTGAATAGTCTGCATGATCATCCGTACCTCATGATAGCCGTCCTCTCTTTTGCGAAGGACATCCAGCCCCAGATTAATTTTTGCCATTGCACGCAGACGCATAAACATCCCCTCTATCTTTTGAATTTGTACATAACTGTTCAGTATCCTCACATTTACGCAATACTACCTGTTAAATAATGTATTTGTACTTTGTATACAATATAACTTTACAAATATTTTAGCTGATTCTAACGAAACTTTCAAGTATTATTCTTCGTAACTGTTCAGTATCCTCACATTTACGAGTCAAAATGCATTCCAAATCACCTTCGGTGATGGCATTTTGCCTTGTATGTCTCGGATTTTTGCAAAAAATATGCAAAAATACCTCGCGGAATACTACCTACTGAATAGTTATTATTCTTCTACTTTTTTTACCAGTAAAAGTGGCTGGCCAGACTGGATCTCCTGATTTTCCAGCTGGTTCATCTGACATATTTCTTCTGTTGTGGTATAAAATTTTTTCGCAATATCCCAGAGTGTGTCATCTGGTTTTACCATATAGACAATAATACCCGGCATGTTTCTTATTTTTTCCTGATCCAGTGGCTGATCTTCCGCCTGCTCAATGATCATCTCTTCCTGCACAGAGAATGCCAGGGTATTCAGACTTACTGTTGCCCGTACCTCGATCTCATTTCCATCAGGCATGCTGGTAGAAAGCTGTTCCAGATCTGCATGGAGATAATACATACTGTCCTCTTTTATTCCCCGGACTTCCACTACATAGTTAAAAGGCAGCATAGCCTCCATGGAATAAAATGGCATATCATCGTTTCCTACAATATAAAGGATCTTCAGAATCACAATACCGGTTACCTGAATACCATCTTTTACAATCTGGGTTTTGTCAACTTTGACTCTTCCCTGGCTGTGACAGATCTGAAGAATCCTGCCCTGAGTCTCTTTCACTTCAATCCGGTCTGACAGACGGCATTTTGAAAAATTGCGGATCAGAAGACTTTCCAGCTTTTCCTTTTTCCTTTTCAGAATGCATTCCCGGAAAGGTGTGTACACATCCAGAATCATTTCATGCTCTTCTTCTCTGTAAAGTTTCATTTCCAGTTCCAGTACTACATCTACCTGAAAAATCCGTTCTTCCCCATCTGCATCAGGTTTTACTTCCAGATTCTGATTGATCACTCCTGCCTCTATATCGGGGATCATATCTGCAGTACAGCCGTTACATTCCACCTCGCCGGAGAAAGGTACAGAATGTTCTGTCCACTGAAGAGAATTGTTTTCATCATCGCCTGTATACATAACAAAAAGAAACAGTTCCCCTCTTGCTTTAACCACATTTTCTTCCGGTCTCAGATCCAGTCCCCGGATTTCTGCCGTATACCAGAGCAGTTCTGCCACATTCGGCTTATTGGACACCAGTGGGATTTCTTCCCTCAGACGCAGAGTGTCTTTTTTATGTACACAGAGACTCATCAGGTTCATTTTCTTTTTCTTCACAGATACAGAAGAATCTTTCAGATTTTCCGGAAGTCTTATTCCGCTGAGTTCATCTACCACTGCATAAAGAGTAACCACTGCCTTAATATTCATTTTTCTGGAATGGATCAGATGAATGCTCAGATCTTCAATTTCCCATTTCAGCTGTATTTTATCTCCATTAACAATTCCATCAAGATTCAGGGTTTCTTCCATGGGAAGAACCGCTGTAAGACTACAAATCCTGCCATCTGCATCTTCTACATAAAGAAGATCTGCTTTCAGACTTCCTCTGACATAAGCATGACCATCGCTGAGGCGAAGTTCTTCTACAGTGACTTCTCCTTTGTTCTGGATCATCCTTCCAATGTCCGGTTTGGCATCGGGCACATTATAATCCAGGTCAAAAGTTACCTGGCTGGCTGCTTTGCTTTTGGTCCGTAAAACCTGAATGTCCTCTTTTATCAATTCCACTGCTGCATCCTCCCATTCTTTAATCAAATTCTACCGGTCCTTCTCTGTAGGGAATCTTCACTGCGATCCATGGATAAGAAGGTTCTCCTCCCTTTTCGCTTTCAGAAGGTCCTATGAGTTTTGTTGCAAAAAAGGTGGCATTGGATGATACGGAAAGGTCTGTCACCTGGATGCTGTATCCTCCACTCATCTGCCGCCCATATCCTTTGATAAGATACATTTCATCTCCACGCTGATATGCCATCTGAAATTCTTTTTCTTTTTTCTCTTCGATCAGTGCTGCTGCCTCTTCCGGAAGCTGTTGTTTTTCCACTACTGTATATTTCAGGGGTTCTTTTATTTTTACCATTCTGCACCCTTCCAGCAGAAAGGTCAGGAGCAGAAGGCAAAGGATCGTTCCGATTTTTTTCATTCTGTTTTCTCATCCTTCAGTGTCTCATTATTCAGTATTTATTTTATGCAGAGAAGAAAAGATTTATTGCAACTGTTTTTATAAATTGGTACAATTATAAAAATGGAATAAATTATAGAAAGGAAAATATTATGATCCGCTTCATACTTGTTGCTGTCACTGTCATTGGTTTCCTGATCCTGTCCATTCCTCTCCTGATCATCGAATGGATCATCGGTAAATTTTCTCCCCGGGCAAAAGAGATCAGTTCCCTCAGGATCATCCAGGCAGTTTTTAAATTTATCCTGTGGGAAGCCGGAACCAAAGTGACCATCATCGGGGAAGAAAATGTCCCCAAAGATACACCTGTCCTCTATATTGGGAATCACCGCAGTTATTTTGACATTGTACTCAGCTACAGCCGCTGCCCTATCCGTACCGGCTATATAGCAAAAAAAGAAATGGAACGTTATCCACTTCTTTCTAACTGGATGCGTTATCTCCACTGTCTGTTCCTGGACCGTAAGGACATCAAACAGGGGCTGAAAACCATCCTGGCAGCTATTGATAAAGTCAAATCCGGTATTTCTATCTGTATCTTCCCAGAAGGCACACGAAATAAAAATGAGGATGAAACAGAGCTTCTTCCATTCCATGAGGGAAGTTTCAAAATCGCCAGCAAATCCGGCTGTGCTATTATTCCAATGTCTATGAATAATACTGCTGATATTTTTGAGGCACATTTTCCAAAGATCAAATCCACCCATGTTGTTCTGGAGTATGGGAAACCGATTTATGTGAAAGATCTTTCCAGAGAAGATCAGAAACATCTGGGAGAGTATACCAGTAAGATTATTAAAGAAACCATTGAAAAAAACAAATCCAGGATCCCCGCATAGGAGAAATAGGGTTTGTTTAAGACAGAAGGCTGTGGAGGAATACAGTGTTGTGCGGGGATGCCTGATGCACGACAAATTCTATATTTCTTGCCGCAGCCTTCTGTTTTCATATTCTCATATTTTAATCTCCCAGCTTACACCGGGACTTCTTTATGCCAGTAATCCGGCAGCTCTCATATTAGCCAGCAGTAAATTAAACTGATTCACTACATCTTCCAGATTTGTTGCATTCGCCACAGCAGCAGCAGGTGTCACTGTACCTGTGGGACCGGTTGGTCCAGTTGGACCCGTTGGACCTGTGGCACCTACCGAACCATCTGCCCCCACTAAACCTGTAGCTCCGGTTGGTCCTGTAGGGCCGGTGGCTCCTGTCACTCCCTGAATTCCCTGAGGCCCGGTGGCTCCTGTCACTCCCTGGATTCCCTGAGATCCGGTAGCTCCTGTCACTCCCTGGATTCCCTGAGGTCCTGTGGCTCCTGTCACTCCCTGGATTCCCTGAGGTCCGGCTGGCCCCTGAATTCCCTGTAACCCCTGTGGCCCCTGAGGACCTGTAGATCCCGGGCAGCCTCTTGGCCCCATAGGTCCTGCAGGTCCGGGACAACCACAGTTACAACAGCTCTGGCTCTGACAGTCAGATTCTCTGTTTTTCCTGAAAAAATCCATATCTATACTCCCAGTTAAGTTTTTTCACTATTTAAAATATGCAAGATCATATCTTACCGTTCCCTTCATTTACCGTCAGTTTTCAAAATACTGCTGATTCCTTAAAAATGCCGCACCATAAGGCTTATATTTTCCTGCCAGTCTGTGATATTTCAGGGCTTTTTTCAAATCCCCCATCCAGTACCAGCAGACACTTAACTGAACACAGGGAATATATCCATAACAATCTGTTTCTGTAAACGCGCCTTCCTTCATTCTCTCCGGTACCTGCAGAGCATTTCTGTACCAGAACTCCGCCTGTTCCCATCTTCTTCTGGCAAAAAAATGCTGCCCTATATCACAGCAGAGTTCACTGGAAGGCTGTCTATAAGTAAGACCGCGATAAAGAAATTCCAGAGCTGTTCCATCCTTCTTCATTTCATAGCAACATTTCGCTGCCAATCTGCAGGCTTCCACCTGATTTTCCACAAAGCCTTCCGGTAAACTTAAGAATTTCAGAAAGTTATCCACAGCTTCCCCATATTCTTTGTGATAGAACAACTCTCGCCCATAATAAAATCTGTCTCTGGCAGAAAATGTTTCGCCGTCTTTTTCCACTAATTTGTATATTGAGAGATTCCTCCTGGAATATACTGTCTTTATACTGTGATGCTCTATTTCACAGTCCAGATATTCAACCCTGCCCTTTGCTTCTATTGCTTCATGCACCCTGCCCTTCCACAGAAATCCTTTCCTGTTTTTCACAATCCTCTCTCGATAATAGACAAGAGTTGGATTGCTTTTCTCATCAAAAGCTACCACATATCTGAGCATCAGTACATCCTCTGAACCATCTGCTTCTGCTTTCCAGTGTATCAGCTTCGCTGCTTCCTCTTCTCTGATAATGTCATCTGCATCAAGCCACATACAATAATCCATGGTTGCTTTTGAAAAAGAAAAATTTCGTGCCAGAGAAAAGTCATCCTGCCATTTCTGGTCAAATATTTTTGCACCATATCTTCTGGCAATTTCTTTTGTCCCATCTGTAGAACCAGTATCTACTATGATAATCTCATCTGTAATATCTTTCGCAGAATCCAGACACCTGCCAAGTACTTTTTCTTCATTTTTTACGATCATGCAAAGGCTTATTGTGACCATCTGCACCTCCCCTGCTTATAAATCCGAAAATTTTCTTTATCCATACAAAAAAAGGTACCATAAAACAGATTTTCCTTTCTCTGTTCTTATGATACCTTATGATATTAACCCCAGAATATGTCAGCGACTCCCAACGCTGAAAATTCTTTTATTTTCTTTATCCGATATGCGCTGCCCCTACTGCACGAATATCCATAGGATATACATTATCTCTGCCTACATATCTGGAAATATACTCTACATAATTGTCCATTTCTGCTTCCGGCAAAATTGTTGCGATCACACCTGCAAATCCACCACCATGAACTCTGCAGATACCTCCCTGGATCTTATTCAGGAAAAGCTGTGTCAGTGCCAGCATAAGAGAAATCTTCTGCTCATGGCAGTTCTGAAGAGAATAACAGTTCTGAAGAAGTTCCCAGGAGGAAGTTCCGGATTCATCTATAAGCTTCAGGAATTTATCATAACTGATCTCTTCCGGGGTTCCTCCCCGCATAAGAGAAAAGAGGCCCATAACAATAAAGGTGATCAGTAACGTGGTAAATAAAATGATACCCCATCCCTGCCGGTTATTGTTCGGACCTTTGTTCTTATTATTCTGGTTATCCATCATTTTCCTCCTAAAATCAACTAACTTCCATTATAAATACAGGCTTTCCATAAATCAATAAATAATTTATAAAGTATCGTTTTTTGCCCTATTTCACTGCTTTTTTTCTTACATTTCCCCTGCTTTTCTCTTCATTTTGCCGCCTTTTTTGCACTTTCCGCAAGATATTAGTATGATGTCAGGGTCAAAAGGTCTGAAACCACGTGTGCTTGCACACTGGTGGTAGAATGACCTTGAGACCCGCCCCGATATGAGCATAAAAGTGGGGCGTAAGCACCATGATATGCGAATAGCGGGTAGGATTGTGGGAGTGCGTAGCACGAAACAATCCGTTGGCATCATTGTTGGGGGCTTTTGACCCCAACATCTTAGTATCATTTTAGTATCATCCGGCAGCAGTCAGCCAGCTCTCGCACCGGTGCAACCTGTTCAGCCATTCCGGAATACTAAGATTCTTCTTTACAGCCTTAGATCTGTTCTTTCTTCGATACTCCGCCATAGCAAATTCTACAATAACAAGAACCCCGTCTTCTGAATCCACCGCGTCAAGTTCTGATGCCTTTGGAAATGCGGTGCCCTCATCTTCCATGCTGGACAAAGACAACCCCAACGCATCCACTGCCATTTCATAAGCTTCATTCATACTATCGCCTTGCGTCATACATTCAGGAAGATCAGGAAAGCTGACCCAAAATCCCCCTTCTTCTGCTTTACGAAAAACAGCCGGATCACTCCAGTAACAAAATGTCAATAGTTTTTTAATCACTTTTTTTCAAAAAGGCAAAAAAAATAGAACGTATAAATTATTTCCATACACTCTATCTCACATTTCATATTAAATTTTTGAATTCTACAAACTGGAAATTGTTGTTAAATTACAGCTTTCTGTACATTATCTGGTACTTTCCCGAATTAATGCCAATCATTTGTTTTCTCATCAGTAATCACCAATGTTTCAGTATCTATTAGATAGAAATCCACAACCTTCCTGGAAGCTACTTCATTACCGGATTCGTCTTCAAATTTAATTTGATAAACATATTCTCTTGAACCATTCTCAACATAAGATTCGTTAATAATAATGTAGTGCGTTGCTATAATTGAAATGCCATCCTGCTCGTATACCTGCTCCGCAATATTAACGTAAGGATGTCCTTTGGCAGAAATATTATATACCAGAAACTCGCTGAATTCATTCCCTGCCTTTACATCATGGTATAACTCGTTATCTTTAATATAAGTTGCAACAGCTGTTAGTTCCTTCTTATAGGGCTGAAATTCTTCTGTCAAAGGATAGCCGTCATTGTCTGCATCGATTGCCGTGTCACTCTCGTTATCCTGTTGAGAAAATATATTTTCATCATCTATTCTCTCGTCTTCTGAATCATCAGTTATTTCAGTAGTATCATCCATTGCAGCATTTTCTTCCATCATACTATCATCTTCGTAACCATCAACAAATGGATCAAACCCGCCTTTTCCAAAATAATCGGTAAAAAGTACTTCATTACCTATAATAAGTGGATTTTTGTATTCATAATAATCAACATATACCTGTAGAAAGGATCTCACATAGGCAACACATTTGATTCCGTCTTTTTCAACTATATGCATCGGTTTATAAGTAAAAGCAAATATTAAAATGCAAATATAAGTCAAAGGTATGAGACAAATGGCTCCAACACATATTGCTACATATTTCACATAGTTCTTTCGTATTTTTAACAATAATTGAAATATGCCCAACAGTATTCCTATTATTATGATTCCGATTACCGCATAATAAACCCATTCTATAAACTTCAGATGGAAAAGCGATAATATGGCGTGAGCACCTGCAAATAACGTAGCTACTACAAGTGTATCTAAGAGTATATACTTAGAATAATGCTTTAAAATATCTTTCATCTGAAAGCCTCCTTGTCATGTGCAGACACAATTACAAATTCAAATTTATCCCTCGCTTTGTTTGTCGCCTCTCCATTAGATAATTCAATATGCGACCACACATTATTCCTCAACACGAGCGTACAGCCTGACAAATCCATCATCCTGCATTACTTCAAAGACAATCTCATCACCGTACTCAATGTGGGAATATCCACCATCTGAATAACTGTAATATGTATTTTCGCCGCCGGTAAAGCTCAAATAGTACCCAGTGCTTGCGGGATGGGTACAGACGCTGGCCACCACCCGCCCTCTGTTTGTAAACACAACATGGTTCATACCCTCGCTGACACTTTCTTTCAAAGCGGGGCTTTTTGAACCGACCACTCGCTCAATGCGTTCCTTTGAGGTATAGGGATCAAAGGTATATACAGTGGTCCATTCAAAGGGGACAATCTTCTCCAAAGTGATGCTGTCACAGTCCAAAGTGGATAGTGTTTTTTCCAGTTTGGCGTTATTGAAATAAATCCTCAGATCTCCGAAAATGAGATAAAGAGCAAACAACACCCCGGTAATTCCGAGAATTATACCGTGCCACAGATTTGAGCGTTTCCACGCTTTCTCGTCTTCTGTGCTTAAAATCCCTGTACCCCACTCACCGTTTTTCATGCGCAGCCGTTTATGCTTTGAAACATACCAACTGAACCAGATAGCATATCCCACTGCAATCAGCAAAAGTCCAATCAGGGTGGCTCTGAGTAGCGTTGTTGCGGAACAGACCGAAGCCAAAAGGCCCGCCAAAAGAATCAAAAGAATCGGGACATCTGCTGCAATGTATGCGAATTTGCCAAACAGGTCACGGTACAAGACCTTTCCCTGCTGTGCCTGCCTTATATCCTCATCATAGGCTTCCTGGGAAAACGCTGTAACTATGGCTTTAACGGTCAGGTATCCGATGAATATGATCCAAAACATATCCACCAGCCCGTCAAAAGTCATCACTTTCATAACAACAAATGTGCAACCCAGCAACGATGCCAGCAATGTTTTCGGACTGACTAATTTCATGAGAACACCCCCTTCGCAGATTTCGTTCCGCTATCATAAATTCCGATTGTTACTCACATGATATCATATTTTTTCTTCAATTTAAATTTGATTGATTAAGAAGTCTCTTCAAACTTACTACACCGGCAAGCACCTCGTCATTTCTATAAGATACTTTAATTTTTATGAAAATATTGTAAAACCATGACGGTTTATAGTATACTCCCATCTTTGACAGTTGGAAAGATAAAAATGGCTACAAACCCAGTAAACATGGGCTCTGTAGCCGTTTTTTATTTCGTAACGATATGTGCTATATTATGATTTTTTTGATTTAATCTGTTTCGTTTCTTTAATGATTGTTCGCATGGAGGCTTTTGTAATGAATTCATAATCCGTTCTAAAGCCGAATGTTTTGTGCAGAGAATCCGTTAATTCTGTTCTTGTGTAGGAAGGAATATAACCACTTGCTGTATTTAGTAGTGTCATTTGCATAGAACGTAATGTCCCAAGTATCTGACTGACCGTATAAGCATCTCCAAGTTTCTTTTCTAATAACCGATAAAGAAGAAGACTGATATAGCAAGTCATGAAATGAGCTTTTATTCGCTCCTCTCTTCGTACATAGACTGGTCTAGCTTCAAATTCGGTTTTCATAATTCTAAAGTTTTCTTCTATTTCCCAACGCTGTTTGTTAATCCGTATGATTTCAGAGACATCACCTTCCAGATTTGTAATAACAGCATAAAAACCATCATACATTTCTTCTTTTTGAATCTGTTCTTCATCGATATTGTATACTTGTTTATTAGCGATTTCCCCATCTGGCGTCACAGAAGTCTTCTTTACAAAACGCATTGGATCATTCTGATTTTTTCCTTTTCGTTTACGCCCAGGTGTGTTGATGATCTTTTCAGCATGTTCGATTTGGCGGTCACGAATTCTTCTTTGGTATGCTTTATATTTTGGAGAATAAGTAACAATCAGAGTTTCATCCATGTTTCCTGTAACCACGGGAACTTCTTTGTAATAAACAGTGTTATAAACTTCTTCATCAGTTTCATCAAGTGTACGCAGATCTATGAATTTTGTGCTACCGACTTTACGAAACTGCGTAGGGTTCAGAGCAATCTCACGATCTTCTTTCTTCATCTTTTTAAGAGAATGAGTGATGATGTATGCCCGGTTTCCAAGACTGTTAAATCTTCTGTTCGCAGCACTTCCAAGTCCGGAATCAGAACAATAGATGAATTCACTGCAGTTAAAGTCCTGGAGAATTTTTGATTCTAAAGGCTTTAAAGTTGTCTGTTCATTTTGATTTCCTGGATAAACATCAAAAGCAAGAGGAATACCATCAGCATCCATAAATAATCCCATAGTTACAATTGGATTCGGACGGTTTTCCTTACTTTTACCATAACGCTTAGAATCGCTTTCCTCTTCAATTTCGAAATAGTAGTTTGTGCAATCGTAATAGAGGATACGATTATTTCTTGGATAAAGGAAATTAGAATTCTTGTAAAGTTCACTTTGAATAAAATCCGATTCTTCTGCAATCACAGAAAGAGAGCGGTAAACATCCTGCAGACTGTATTTAGGTGGCTCTAACAGTGTTTGACAATAGTCATAGCTAGCCAGCTTGCTAGAAGGCGATAGGATTCGTGCATAAACTAAATCAGTCAGGATTGCTTGTAGATTATATTTATATTTGTGGCGTTCTTTGATTGTTCTACAAATCTTATCTATACGAAGTTGTGTACAAAGTTCTTGTAAAAAGAGATACCCAACATTGAAAGAACGGCGTTCATTCATCGGAATGCAAGCAGCTTTTGAAAACTCTACAGAAATCTTTCCAGTAGCTTCTTTATAGAGCTTTGTTTCTTTATCAGCCTGCTCTCTTGCCCATGCCATCATCTTATCTCTGTCACCATCGAATTGTTCTAAAAGTGTGTTATATTTTCCAAGTTTTTTATAAATACGAGATGAGGACTTACCATTTTCCTTGCGAAAAGAATGATAAATATACACATCTTTATTGTTTTCACTACCTGTAAGTGCAATATACATGATTAGAAAAAACTCCTTTTCTTTTATTATAACACACTATTACAAACAAGTACATATAAAAACGGAAAATTTGACATAAAAAAAGCAGGTTTTATAAGGCCTGCAAGGTATTTTTCTAATATTCAACTGTCAAACTCCCGACTTGTCAGAAAAATGGGGTAGGAGTATAATTGGAACGGAATATTTGACAAAGGAGAAAGACTATGGGAAAAATGTGTCCAAATTGCGGGAATATTTTAAGTGATCAAGCAAAGTTTTGTCCCAAATGCGGAACAAAGCAGGAAACACAGACCAGGCAGGAAGGAAAATTCTGCCTGTTTTGCGGGGCAACCTTGGAGCCGGGTGCAAGATTCTGCAGCAGCTGTGGCAGAGATCTTATGGCGGCAAAAAAAGGAAACGGTGGGGCTGTACACAGTAACGTAAGTGCTGCAGATTATGTGAAGAGTGGTTTTGACAAAGTGGCAGGCACTTTGAATGAAAAAATCGGTGAAAGCGGACCGGTGAAGGTGCATTTGTCGGATCTGGTATCGGAGGTGTTTAAAAAGCATACGATGGAAGAGACAGAAGAGCTTTTCATTGCCGGAACAAAGAAAACAACACCGAAAGAATCAGAAATCACAGCGACATGGCCAAAACCATGGCTGTATTCCAGAGTACTTCTGTTTTTGGCCGTTACCAGTCTTATTTTGTATTTTATTTTGATTGAGTTTCATAATCCGAATGCCTATCCGGGCTTCATTTTTATGGGAGCGATGACGGTTCCGTTTGCATTGCTGATCTTTTTCTGGGAAGTTAATGCCCCGAGAAATATCAGTATATTCAGCGTGGTTTCTATGTTTTTTGTCGGCGGAGTTTTGTCGTTGGTCTGCACGTTGATCCTGTATAATATTACGGGAGCGGGAGATCTTTCCTACGGGGGAGCGATGCTGGTCGGCTTTGTGGAAGAGGCCGGAAAAATTGTGGTGGTAGCTTATTATATGCGGAAAACAAACTCCAAGTATATTCTGAACGGATTGCTGCTGGGTGCATGCGTGGGAGCAGGATTTGCCGTATTTGAATCTGCAGGTTATGCATTCCAATGCCTGTTGTCAACCGGAGCAGATTCGGCAATGATGGATATTACACTGCTCCGAGGCGTTTTGGCAGTCGGCGGGCATGTGGTGTGGACGGCTATCGCAGGTGCGGCATTGGCGGCAGCAAAGGGAGAAGAGATGTTTAATATACAGCAGCTGATCAGCGGACGTTTTCTGTTCTTCTTCGCGATTTCCGTTATTCTTCACGGAGTCTGGGATTGTCCGTTACAGTTTTTGGGAGCCTATGGAAAATATATTGTGTTGATCGTACTGGCATGGGTCGTAACATTGACTTTGATCAGTTCCGGTCTGAAGCAGATCACGAGATTGGCACAGCAAAAAGGAAATGAAAATCAGTAAAAAACGGCGGGAAAAAATGAATGCGTTCGGCAGATTTTTACATGATACCGTAAATTTTAAATAATCAAACTTCGCACATTAAAATGTGCCTATGCACCTTGAAAATTCAATAATAACTGGCATAAAAATAGCATGAAACCAATGGCTTTGGTATAATTGAGTTGTCAAAAAACAATTACAAACCGGAGGCTCATGCAATACTCCTGATTTTGCAAAAGATACCGTGTATCGTTTCATGAAGATGGTTCAAATTAACTGGATGAGTTTTACTACAATACTTGCATCCAGAATCTCGCTACGATGGTGAAGATATGTCTTTAATTTCCATTTACAACAAAAATAAAAAGAGACGAGGCAAATCAAAATATCTGCTTTCTGTTATGGTTGATGTAGTGAAGGATGGGGACATAATTTCCTACCTCATTGCGTATAGCTTTTTTATTTCTTCGAGATTGAATTCTGTAGAAGGAAGATTGGTAATTACACATTCATAAGTATCTTCTGATATAGGAAATCTCAACACTCTAAACTCCATTTTACGGTTTATAATAAGGATTTTTGTCTAAGTCTATGTAATCAAGACAATCTTTTTTATGAAAAGACTTATAAATTTCCGGATGATTTACAATCTCCTTTGTACATTTGCGAGTAAGAATAATTGAAATATTACAGTCAAACTGGTCGGATGCAGGCAATTTATGTTTTAGACCAGATAATATTTCATTACTACTGATATCTTTGCATCTGAATAAATAAAATTGGATTGACAGAAAATATAGAAAAGCGTATTATAATAACAAGAGGTGGGATTTCCCACACAAAATGCTTGCGTAGGAGGTGTTGATAATGGAAGCAATGAAAGATTATGTTGCTCATCTGGACAATAAAAAAAGGATTACCCTCAGAGGAGCTGCTTATCAGTATTATAATGTAAAAGAATATGGAAATGGCTGCATTATTCTGGAACCTCGGGAACTGGCAGTGCCAGAGAGCATTT
>OLOA01002870.1_pt1 | contig 14872 bp, 8 predicted proteins | sample 1672201 | NCBI WGS metagenome assembly OLOA01 (sample SAMEA3136658, study PRJEB25190) | human gut metagenome
GGAAGCAAACATCTACAAAGTAACGTACGACCTCGACGGCGGCGAGTGGACTGAAGCAACCAACGAGTTCCCGTACGAGTACAAAGCAACCGTAGAAGTTGTAAAGACGGTCCCGACCAGAGAGGGCTATAAGTTCTCGGGTTGGAGAAGCGAAGAGGTTACGATCGAGAACGATGCGTTCACGATGCCGGCTAAAAACGTTGTGCTGAAGGCTGTTTGGGAAGCAAATCCCACGCCGACCCCGATTCCGTCGGAAGAGCCGACCCCCACTCCGGCTCCGACAGAAGAGCCTACACCTACACCCGCTCCGACAGAAGAGCCTACACCTACTCCGGCTCCGACAGAAGAGTCTGCACCTACACCGGCTCCAAATCCGAACCCGAACCCGGCAACACCTACTCCGACGCCGGTAGCTCCGGTCGTTCCGGCTACGGTTGCAACACCCACCCCGAAACCGACTGCCACACCTTCCGCAACGCCGAGCGATAACGGCGGAAAAGGCGATGGCAATAATGACGGCGAAATAGGCGAAACGATCAACGATAACGAAACACCGCTTGCAAACGGTGAAGACATCGCAGATAACGCAACGCCGCTCGCAGGTCTTGGCACGGGCGCTTGGGCACTCATCAACCTGATCCTCACCATCGTGACGACCCTCCTTTCCATCCTCCTTCTCATCGGCTATATCGGCAAGAAAAAGAAGGCGTTGGAAGACGAAGACGGCAACGTGGTTCTCGATGAGAACGGCAAAGAGGTTATGGAGTACGAAAAGAACAAGAAGGGCCTTTGGAGACTCATCAGCATCATCCCGGCTCTGATTGCCATCATCGTCTTCATCTTCACCGAAGACATGACCCTGCCGATGATCTTCGTCGACAAGTGGACAATCCTCCATGTTGTAATCGCGCTGGTACAGGTCGTTGTTATGGTCCTCTGCAAAAAGAAGAAGGACGAAAACGACGAAGACGAGAACGCAGCAAACGCGTGATGGAACAAAAGCATAAGGCGTAAGCCAAAGTAAGACGGGATGTCCCCCAAAAAGGGACATCCCGTTTCTTATGCGCGTTATGTTTTCCACAGAGTTTTTCTGTATTGTGGAAGGATCAGCTGCACGTGCATAGACCGCACGGAAGGCTTTGCGCAAAAGAATACCGCACAAGGTGAGTTTACCCTGTGCGGTATCTCTTTTTATAGCGGTTTAGTTTTCAAATTTCGCATCTGCAAGGTACAGATAACCGACGGCACGCAGCGAGGCGAACGCGCCCTCCACTTCAATGCGAACGGTGGAAGCGCCGGAAATGCTCAGGCTCAGCGCGCTTGCGGGGCTGTTCACCGTAAGCGAGGAAACTTCATACTGCAAATGGTCGTCCACATAAATGCGAACCGTGCCGATGAAATCATCGGAGGTATCGCCCTCCACGACCCATGTTCCCGTCAGGCGCTTATATTGTCCGTTCGGGGCGTATTCGGTGTAGACGGTTTTTGCGATGACAGGGTACAGCGAGAAGTTAAGGCCGTTGCTGTACGCATTGCCGTTTACGTCATAGGCTGTCCAGTTCTGGCTGCAATCTTCGCCGCCGCTTGGAGAAAGATCTGTCAGCGAAACGGGGTAAAGCGCCCTGTATTCTTCGATTTTTGCCGTAATGTCGCTGTCTCCGGAGAGGATGTCGTCGGCGTTTTGCAGCGTTTCCACCGCGTCATAATAGCGGCTTTCACCGGCCTGCTTTGCGGCAGCATCGAGAATTTTTTGCTTATACTGGTTTTTGTAGGTGGCAATCTGCGCGTCGATGCGCTTGTCGCTGCGTGTGGCGTCCTGCAGCACGTTAACAGCGCCGGGCAAGTCGCCGTCATCCGCGAGCGTTTTTGCGGTGTTGAGCAGCGTTTCCACGTAGTTGTTGAGCTCTGCGTCCTTAATCTCTTCCAGCTTAGCCTGGATGTCTTCATCATTGCCGAGAATATCGGCGCTGTTCATCAAAATGGCTTCGGCACCGAGGAAATCTTTCTCGTCCGCGCGGCTCTGCGCATCGCTTAACACTTTTTCTTTGTACGCGGTGCGGATGTTTTGAATTTGCGTCTGCGCGTCGTCGTGGTTCACATCGGCGTGAATGACCTTCTGATATTCCGTAATGGCGCGGCCGTCTTCGCCCTGTGCCTGCAGGCTTTTGCCGTTTTTGTAGGCCTCTTTGGAGTCTTTCAGCGATTGAATGCCGTCGAGCTGATCGTCGAGACCGATGTTCGGGAACAGCTTTTGCAGGCGGTCGAGCAGTTCATAGGAGCTGTCGTAGTTCGCTTCGCTTTTATTGTATCGGTCGATGACCGTCTGGGCATATTCCTGCATTTGGTCGGAGACCGAAGCGAGTTCGTCCTTTGAAAGCGTGGGAAGTACCTGCGCCGCAGCGGAATAATCGTAAGCGTCAAGTGCGCGGGTGAGCTTTTGCATGGGTGCATTGTACCACCAGAAAATGCCGCCGATTGTAGCGCCGATGGCGATGAGAATGGGAAGCACGATGAAAAGCCATTTAAAAGAACGCTTTTTCTTCGGCTTTTCGTCGTATTCCTCGTAGGCGTAGCCGTCGTTATACGTATATTCTATGGGTTGCACGCGCGGCTCCGGCCCTGAAATTTCCTCCGGGGTGGGGGAAACGGTGAATGTGCCCTCGTGCTCCATGCCTTCGGGTTTGTCACCGAGCGCATCGCCGGAGGAAATATCCTCCGTGAAGTCCGTTGGGGAATGGCTGTAAATATCTTCGCTGTCCGGACTGTTTGAAGGGGTATCTTCAGCTTCGGGTGTCGGTTCCGCTTCGGAGAGGCTCTCTGTCGAATTTGAGGAGATGGCTTCCACGGCAGGCTCCGTGGGCGTTTCCGGTGCGGGGGCAGATTCCGGCTCCGGTTCGCTTACGGGTTGTGCAGTGGCTTCCGGCAGGCGCACAACGGGGTTGCCGCAGAGCGTGCATTTTTTTGCGCCCTCCGGCAAGGTGGCGCCGCAGTATATACAAAACATAAGTGACCTCCTAATGTTTGTGGTCCCGCAGGGAAAATTTGCGGTGTTTTCCATAGCATACAATATTCCGGGAAATCTGTCAAATGTTTAGAAAAAATGTGGGAGATAAAGCAAAGAGAGGGAACGAAGCGTTCCCTCTCTTATCCCCAAAAGTGCCGCTAATCGGCTATTTTAGTCTCCCAAATATGTTTCTGTGCTCCGGCGAAACGGTCTTCAGCGCGGCGAGCGAATACGGTATCCCCAGCGCGTCCCATTTCGTTTTGCCGATGTCATGGTATGCCATGATCTCGGCCTTTTCAATACAGGTATATTGATGCTTGAGCGCACAAATCGCCTCAAAGTGCGCGTCCGTGTCGTTCACGCCCGGAATGACCGGGCAGCGCAACCACACATGCGCATGCGCGTCCTCAAGGGCTGCCAGGGACTCGAGGATCGGCGCAAGCGGCGCGCCTGCCCATTTTTTGAGGGCATCGGGGTCGCTGTGCTTAAAATCGAACAGAAAAAGTTCGGTGAGCGGTATCAGTTCTTTTAAATGTGCGGCAGAGATCAACCCGTTTGTCTCCAGTGCGGTGTGGTACCCTTTTTCGCGGCAGGCTGTAAGCAGCTTTTTCAGGAGTTCAAAGTGCAAAGAAGCCTCGCCGCCCGAAAAGGTGACGCCGCCTTTTGACGAGCGGTAATATTTTGCGTCCTTGTCGATCTGCTTCATCACGGCTTCCACCGTCATTTCGCGCCCGGAAAGCTCCAGAACATCGTTCGGACATACTTCGGCACATTTGCCGCACGCCGCGCATTTTGCACGGTCAAAAACATGTGTGCCGTCTGCTTTTATTTCATGCGCTCCGTTCGGACATACCGCAGTGCATGCCCCGCAGGACGTGCATTTTTCGCGGCGAAACAAGAGCTCGGCATCGGTTGAAAAGCTTTCCGGATTGTGGCACCACGCACAGTGCATGTTGCACCCTTTGAAAAACACGGTGGTGCGAATGCCCGGCCCGTCATACACGCAAAAACGCTGAATATCAAAAATAAGATCCCGCATATCGGCCTCCGCTTACGCGCCGTAGGTCGTACGCTCAATAATCTCGCGCTGCACAACAGGATTCAGTGTGACGAATCTCGCGGAGAAGCCGCCGATACGCACGAGGAGGTTCTGGTAGTTTTCCGGGTGCACCATGGCGTTTTCAAGGTCATCCTTGCCGATAACGCACAGGTTCGTTTGCACGCCGTCGTTGTCGTAAAACGCCTTCAAGACGGCTTCTACTTTATCCATAGAGCCCTTGAAGAGCTCCTTTGTAAAGCGCACATTGTTGATAACACCCACGTGCTTTGTATTGTCAAACTTCGACATGGAGTTGAGCAGCGCCGTAATGCCGCACTTATCTGCGCCGATGGAAGCGCCGTTGGCGTTTGCCATGGGGCTGCCGGCCTTTCTGCCGCAGGCAGATGCCGCACAGAAGTTGCCCCATTCTGCGCTCATGGAGTTGTTGACGCTGACAATATTGTAGTGGTCAAGCCCCGCAGCTTTACCCGCCGCCATGGTAAGGTCGGCAATATCGGTGAAAAGGCGCGTTGCGATGTCGTCAGCCGTGTCGTCGTCGTTGCCGTATTTCGGTGCGGAAAGGCACATGCGGTGAATATCGTCGTGTCCCTCAAAATCGTGATCCAGAACATCGATGAGCTCCGGCAAAGTGAGCTTCTTCTCGTCGTAAACGAGCGTTTTAATGGCCGTCAGGCTGTCTGCACAGCTGATGATGCCGAACATTTCGCTGGAAGCATTCAGGTAACGCACGCCGCCTTCAAACGTAGCCTTGCCGCGCGCGATGCAGTCGTTCAAAAGCAGGCTGAGGTGCAGATACGGCGCGTTTTCGCCCGCAATTTTATAGTTGAGGTATTTGTGTACAGCAAAGCGGTCAATGGTCGGCTTGAGCTGTGCAAGCACGGCGTCATACAGCTTTTCAAAGGTATCAAACTGCGCAGGGTCGCCGGTTTTTTCGCCGCAGGGAACGTTCTGGTAGAAATCAAGGCCGTTGTGCAGCGCAATTTCCAGCGCTTTCAGCGCGTTGATGCCGTTGTTCGGTGTGCCTACGCTGTAACCGACCATGACGTATTCGCCGCAGCCGAACGGCACATATTGCTCGGCTTCCTCATGCGAAACGCCAAAGACCTTTTCCACAGCCGGTACATTCGTCTCATCGGAGTAAATAATCGGGAACGTGGTGCCCTCCGCATTCACTTCCATCGCCTTGCGGAAAACGGTCTCGTCCATGTCGCTGTAATAGCGCAGGGTGAGCTGCGGCACAGTCTCGCGGAAGCGGCGGGAAGCTTCCATGATGACGATGGCGAGGCGGTCGGCTTCCTTCTGGTGCTTTCTGCCCACGCCGCCGATGATTACGCGGCAGTCATGGATCTTGTTAATCTCTTTAAAGTGCTTATAGAGATACAGCACGGTCTGCACGGCTTCTTCTTCCGTGATGCGCCCCGCGTCGATATCCGCGGCGTAGAGCGGCCCAAGATAATCGTCCATGCGGCTGTAATTCATAATGTCGCTGCTGACAGCGTAGATCCACATCAGCTGCACGCCCTCAAGGAACGTCTTCGGTGTGCTGTGCTGAATGTTTAAAAGTGCTTCGGCAAGCTTTGTAAAGCGCGTTTTGGCTTCTTCGGTCTCTGCTTTTTCGGCAAGCTCCAACGCCTGTTCGCGGTAACGCTCGCATGCGCCGCGCAGGCTTTCAATCCACAGCTTTAAAGCCGTGTAGAACGAAGACGCGCCGTTCACTTCCGCCGCACGGTCGATCTCCTGATCGAGCCCGTCAAAGCCGAGACGGATGAGCTTTTCAAAATCGAGGTTTGTACCTGCCACGCGGCAGTCGCAGTTGCCCACGCCCGCACCGGGAAAAGCTTTCGGCGGCACATAGCCGTAGCGCTTCGAAAATTCCAATTCAACCTTGCGCGCGGTGTTTTCCTCGTGCCAATAGGCCTGCACAGCCTGCAAAGCGTAGTCCTCCGCAGCGGTAATCTCACCGTTTTGCTTACAAGCCATGTATGCGTTCAAAAATTCATGTTCGTTAAAGTAATACGTGTAAATGCCGCCGACCTGCGAGGAAAAGCCCACAAAGTCGTGCTCATAGCGGCCCGCGATGCCGTCGTTTTCATCCATCGGCACTAAGATATGACGAAGCTGAAAATCCATGCAGGCGGCTTCACGCAGGTAAATGTCGTTTGCGTTCTCTTTGTAAACGCGCGTGAATTCCAACGCATTGCGCAGTTTTTGAACATCGGTCTTGAACATACCGTTATCCTCCCCAGTTTATATTCAAAATTTCTTGATTCCGTTTTTTTGACGCGTTATAATAGCAGAAGAAAGGGGGCGCCGAAATGAGCGACGTTGAGCTTCTGCATTTTTCCGAAGAAAATCTGCACACCGGTGAGGGTGCGCGCGTTCTGCACCAGTGCGGTGTGCCGGCGACGTATAAAATTCACACGCATGATTTTTACGAGCTGTTTCTCGTCTCGCACGGCGGGGCTATCCACGCCGTGAATGGACGCTCGCAGCTGCTTTCCGAGGGCTCGTTCGTTTTGATGCGCCCGAGGGACGTGCACCGCTATGATTTTTTCAACAACGCGGATTTCGAGCTGCTCGATATCGGTATTCCGTGCACGGTGTTTGAGCGGCTGTGTGATTATTTGCAGCTTGACCGCGCCATATTCGATACGCCGGAGCTGCCGTTACATTGTGTGCTTTCCGGCCACACCTTAACGGATGTGCAGGAAAAGCTGTTGAACACGAACCGTTTTGCCGATAACGAAACGGCGTGCCGCTACATTTTAAGCCTGTTTCCGTATTTGGTGCAGCTGTTTCTTACAGCACCCGCGCCGGAAGCGATTTTGCCTGCGTGGTTTTCGGAGCTGCTTGAAAAAATGGAGCGGCGCGAAAATTACACCACAGGTCTTCCGTGTCTTTTAGCGCTTGCAAATATGTCGCAGGAGCACCTTACGCGGTCGTTTCGCCGCTACATCGGCATGACGCCGACGGAGTACATCAACGGCAAGCGATTGTCTTTGGCGGCGCAGCTGCTTTTGCAGGGGGACATGCCCGTCATTGAAATCTGCGGTGCATGCGGCTTTAACAGCTTAAGTCGGTTTTACCGCTTATTTACGGAGCGCTACGGCTGTGCACCGAAGGCGTTCCGCTCGCAGTTTGCGCATGCGCAGTCCGGGCAAGGTTCGCCTATATCTTTATCATAATCGTTTTGCCGTTTGATTTCCTCAAACGCATTGACTAAAACTTCCACTATATTGATATTCAAAAAATACCGCACAAAGTGCAGAATGCAGCTTTATGCGGTATGGCAGAAAATAAAAAATGCAGCTCTCTCGAATAGAGAAGGCTGCATTTTTGTGCGTTAACCCACCGGCTGTTCCTCATCCGTAAACTGGCTGCGGTACAGCTCGGCGTAGAAGCCGCTTTTCGCAAGCAGAGATTCATGGTCGCCCTGCTCTACGATGTTGCCGTCGCGCATGACGAGGATAACATCAGATTCCTTGATGGTCGACAAGCGGTGTGCGACGACGAACGAGGTGCGTCCGCGCATCAGCTTGGCAAACGCGCGCTGAATGCGCAGCTCGGTACGTGTATCGATGGAAGACGTCGCTTCGTCCAGAATCAGCATAGGAGGCAGCGTCAGCATGATGCGCGAGATGCACAAAAGCTGTTTCTGTCCAGCGGAAAGGCTGCCGCCGTCTTCGCCAATCTGCGTATAGTAGCCGTTCGGCAGCTGCTCAATAAAACTATGTGCGTGCGCGGCCTTTGCGGCGGCGATAACGTCTTCTTCGGAAGCGTCCGGGCGGCCCATGCGGATGTTATCGAGCACAGTGCCGGTTTTCAGCCATGTTTCCTGCAGGACCATGCCGAAGTTACGGCGCAGTGCGCGGCGCGGGATCGTCTGCGTATTCGTGCCGTCCACGCTGATGCTGCCGCTGTCCGGGTCGTAGAAGCGCATGAGAAGATTGATCATCGTCGTTTTGCCGCAGCCCGTCGGGCCTACAATGGCGACGCGGCAGCCTGCCGGTACATCCAAGCTGAAATTGCGGATGAGCGGGCGGTCTTTTGTATAGGAGAAGCAAACGTTATCGAACGTGACCTGTCCCTTTGCGGTCTCGCTGTGCTCCGGCAGCAGTTCGGGGTCGGCAGGCATTTCTTCGCTGTCGAGGAATTCAAGCAGGCGGTCTGCGCAGGCGAGCGCATTCTGAAGCTCGGTGATAACGCCGGAAATCTCGTTAAACGGCTTCGTGTACTGGTTTGCGTAGCTCAAAAAGCAGGAGAGCATACCAATGGTGAAGCCCTGTCCGGTCACGGCCAGAAAAGCGCCGATGAGCGCGACCGCCGCGTACACAACGGAGTTTACAAAGCGCGTGGCGGGGTTTGTGATGGAGGAGAAGAATGTCGCCTTTAATGTGTGGCGGCGCAGCTCTTCGTTGATGGTGTCGAATTTCTCCATGTTCTCGTCTTCGTGTCCGTATGCGCGCACGACCTTTTGGTTCGTGATCATCTCATTGATGAATGCCGTCTGGCGGCCGCGTATTTCGGACTGTAAGCGGAACATGGCGAACGTTTTCTTTGCGATGAAGCGCGCCACCAAAATGGAAAGCGGCGTGACAAGCACCACAACAAGCGTTGTCCAAACGTTGACGGAAAGCATGAAGCCGATGGTGCCGATGATCGTCACAACGCCGGTAAACAGCTGTGAGAAGCCCATCAAAAGGCCGTCTGCAAACTGGTCAACATCGGCAATGATGCGTGAAACGATGTCGCCGGTTTCGTGTGCGTCGAGGTAAGAAAACGGCAGACGGTGAATTTTTTTAAAGGCTGCCTCGCGCATATCGCGGATGGTGTTGTACGTGACCTTGTTGCCGCAGACATTCATCAGCCACTGGGCGAGCGCCGCGCAGCCGATGAGCACCGCGCAGGTGAAGAGCTTCGGCAGGATAACGGCAAAGTTGACCTGTTCCTTGCCGATGATGGCATCGATGGCGTCGCCGACGAGCACCGGGATGTACAGCGAGCACAGCACGCTGACTACGGCAAGTGCAAGCAGCAAAATGATGGTCGGCAGATACGGACGGATTTGCAAAAGAACACGTTTAATGGTGCTGTTTTTGTTATTTATCTTGCTCATTTCGCAGCTGCCTCCTTTCCGCCAAACTGAGAGTCATAGATCTCGCGGTACACGGAGCAGTTCGCAAGGAGCGCATCGTGTGTGCCGCAGCCGACAAGCGCGCCGTTGTCTAAGACGAGAATCTTATCCGCGTGCCGCAGCGAAGATGTGCGCTGCGAGACGATGAACACAGTCGGCTTATTCGGCAGTGCGGAAAGCGCGACGCGCAGTGCCTTTTCGGTCACATAGTCGAGCGCGGAAGCGGAGTCGTCCAGAATGAGGATCTCGGGGTTACCTACAAGTGCGCGGGCAATGGAAAGGCGCTGGCGCTGTCCGCCCGAAAGGTTGCGGCCTTCGGCGGTAATCTTCATATCGAGCCCGCCCTTACTCTGTACGAAGTCTGCGGCCTGCGCAGCCTTTACGGCTGCCTGCATTTCTTCGTCGTTGGCATTTTTATTGCCCCAAAGCAGGTTTTCGCGCAGCGTGCCGCGAAACAAGACCGCGCGCTGCAATACGACGTGCACCTTTTCGCGCAGTTCTTCAAGCGAATAGGAATTCACGTTGCGGCCATCCACGCGGATGGTACCGGAGGACGCATCGTAGAAGCGGGGAATAAGCCCCACAAGCGTCGTTTTTCCGCTGCCCGTGCCGCCGATAACGCCGATGATCTCGCCCGGCTTGGCGGTGAAGCTGATGTTTTCGAGCGCGTCCTTCGCGCCTTCGTTATAGTGCATGGAAACGCGGTCGAACTCGACGGCGTGGGTATTGTAGATTTTCTTGTCGTCGGAATAAACGGTGTTTGTGTCGAGCTCGAGCACGTCGCGGATACGTGCGGCGCTTGCAAAGGACTTTGTTACGGTGATGATGAGGTTTGCAAGTTTGATGAGCTCAACTAAAATCTGGCTCATGTAGTTATACAGCGCCACAACCTGACCCTGCGTCAAAATGCCGGTGTTGACCTGAACAGCGCCGTAATGGATGAGCAGAATGATGCCGACGTTAATCAGGATAAACGTAACCGGGTTCAAAAGTGCGGAGATACGGCCCGTGGATTTCTGGAGTTTGGAGAGCAGCGAATTTTGGCCGATAAATTTTTCTGTTTCGGTGTCTTCACCGCAGAACGCGCGTATGACACGTGCGCCGTTCAGATTTTCACGCGTGGTGTTCAAAACGGAATCCAGCTGGCTTTGAATAGCCTTGTAGCGCTTGATGGTCAGCAGCATGATGCCGAATACCACAACGGAGAGCAGAGCGACCACAATGAGGAACAGCAGCGCGCTGCCGGGATCAATGGTGAACGCCATAACGCATGCGCCGAACACAATGAACGGCGAGCGCATAAACAGGCGCAGTACAAGGTTCACACCGTTCTGCACCTGATTTACGTCATTTGTGATGCGTGTCAGCAGCGTGGAAGTGCCCACACGGTCCAAAAGAGAGAAAGAGAGTTCGTTGATTTTTTGGAACAAGCTGTGACGCAGCCCGGTGGCAAAGCCCACGGCAGCCTTTGCGGCAAAATACTGCGCCGTGATGGCACTGATCATGCCGACCACACCGAACCCGACCAGAAGCAGACAGCGGGAGATGATGAAGCCGGTGTCACCGGTCTGAATGCCCACGTCGATGATCTGCGCGATTACGAGCGGGACAATCAGCTCAAAGGTGGCTTCGAGCAGCTTGAAAAGAGGCGCTAAAAACGACTCTTTCTTGTAGTCTTTCATGTAAATGAGGAGCTTTCGCATGGTGTTCGTCCTTTCCGAACAGTTTAAACGGCATAGTTTTCCATACAATTCCGTTTTTGTCAGTAATTTTTATTATACCGCCTATTATAGTGTAAGTCAAATCGAAACATACCCTGCTACGGAGCGCAGCAGGGTATGTTCTATAGAGCTATTTATTCACAGGAAAGCTCTACCGGGTCTGTAAAGTGTTCGTTGTTGTAGATGTCGCGCAGGGTGTATTGGATCACCGTGCGGTATTCGCCGATTTCCTCATAGGTGACGACGGGTTCACTTGTGTATGTTACCGGGTCGCCGAGCGTGTAGTCCCGGTCGTAGTTGAAATCGTAATCATAATACGAACAGGTGTACTGAATCTGATCCGTCTCCGTAAAGCTGTGCAGACCCTTTGCCGCTACCGTAGGCTCTTCGGTCTTTAAGCGGTAGCCCGCAACAAAGCCGCTGTCATGGTCGCTGTCCCAGCGCAGAACGATCTCAATATCGGTGCTGCCGTTCAGTTCGGCCGGTACATAACCCGTTGTGTACCAATAATCGTCCGTCTGTTCCTCGGTTTCGGCGTAGAACGGCACAATCACGCCGTCGATCGAGATCCATGTATAGTCAAAATCGACTTTCAGGTCGCCGTCGTCGTCAAACTCGTACACGTTGTCATTGCCAAGGTCAATGTATCCCTCGCCGTCGTCGAGGTAAACGGTCATATCAATGTACGTGATGAGGTTCCATGCTTCATCGGAAAGAGAGAGTGCATAATAGTCGCCCTTGTCGATGAGTTCAAAATCGTTGTCGTTTATTGTGGTGACGTTTTCGCCGCCAACCTCGGAGGAATCGAACCAATCGTAGTAGGAGTAAAAATCGATATCACTCTGCGAAAGCGACTGCCCGGAGAGCATCGTGTTCATGAATTTATCGTAGAATTCAAAATACGATTCCGGGAAGCCGACGCAGGTCATTTCAAAGCGTGTATCGCCGTAATAATCCGGCCACAGGCACGGAAAATAGACTGCAATGCCCGCGGCGGACTTTTCGTAGGTGACGTTATACACCACCATATTCTGAACGGCGGCCTGCACATCGTCCTCGGTGCCGAGGGAAAGGCTCTGCTTTGTCAGCGTGGCGAGGTCGGAAAGATCGACCTGGTCGTATTCGTTGTCGCCGAATTCCCGCACGTTGCTGCGCACCTGCGAAAACGCACCGTAGCTGCCGCTTTGCAGTGCGGTGTAGGCGCTTCCCCAGTAGCTTTCCAGCGCGGCGTATAATTCCGGCACATAGCGCAGGTCTAAAACGGAAAGCGTCGGCATGTCGGCGAAAATATAGGCCTCAAGGAAATCGTCCGCCAGCTTTTTGCCGAGCTCCGCCGTGGGTACGGCGGGGTCTTCCGCCAGCATCGTAAGCCAGTTTTTGTACGCCCAGCCCTCGCCGGGCTCGGATTCTTCGGAGGCGATGAGGTAATCCGCATACGGATCCAAGGCGTAGGCCACCTCTGCCGTCGCCATCAGGCAGGCGTCAAAGCCGATGAAATCAAACTGCACGCCGCCGTTATACAGCGCTGTAGAAAGAGAAGAGAGTGTCAAAGAGGTGTCTTCGTACAGCTCGTCGTAGCCGAAGCCTGTCATGGTGCCGCCGCCGTGATCCCACAAAATGAGCTCGTAGCGGTCTGCGGGGTAGCTTTCGGCGGAGAAGCGAATGAAATCGGAGAGCGTGTCGGCGTCCGTCATATTCATGCTGCCAAGGCTTTGGAGCAGCGTCATATCGCCGTTTTCGATCACAAAGCGCTCACTTTCATCGTCTGTACAGACATCGTTCCACCAGGTTTCGGTGCCGCCGGTCTGGAGTACAAGGTGAATGTTTTCGGAAAGCGCGGCATCTGCCATTTCCAAAAGGTCGTCGGTCGCGGAGCCGTCCTCACTCTCTAAGTCGGAGCCGATCATGTACACCATTACCGTGACACTTTCAGCGTTTGCAACATCCGTGTAAAACGCACGCAGGTCGCCGTCTTCGGTCGGCACAGGGGTGGAGATGACGCCGGAGGACGCGGAGCTTTCCGAAATCACGGAGGACGAAGCTTCGCTGTTTTCACGAGCTTTACCGGCTAAGACCAAAACCGTGCTGCATCCTGTGCAGTTTAAAATCAAGCCGAAGCTGAGCAAAAGGGGCAAAACGCGGGATAAAAACCGTTTCATACAAAACTCCTTTTATGGCTGTGGACGGAAAACGACCGTACCGGTTGCGTCGTCCATGCTTTCCACAATGGCGAGCGATTCGAGCGGGTAGCCCATCTCGCGAATTTTCGCGCCGCCGGGCTGGAACCCCTTTTCAATCGCGATACCGATGCCTTCCACCGTGCCGCCCGCCTGATCTACAATAGAGATGAGCCCCTGCAGCGCGCAGCCGTTTGCAAGAAAATCATCGATGATAAGAATGTGATCCTCGGGGCCGAGAAATTTTTTCGAAACGATCACGCGATTCACACGCTTATGCGTGAAGGATTCCACTTCGGAAACGTATATGTCACCATCAATATTCACACTCTGGCTCTTTTTCGCGAAGACGACCGGCACGTCAAAGCATTCCGCCGCCACACATGCAATACCGATGCCGGAGGCTTCAATCGTCAGAATTTTGTTGATGGGCTTATCTGCAAAACGTCGCTTGAACTCTTTGCCCATTTGGCGGAACAGGCGCACATCCATTTGGTGGTTTAAAAAGCCGTCTACTTTCAATATATTGCCGGCTTTTACAACGCCGTCCTTTACGATACGTTCTTCCAGAAAATTCATACTGTTTTGTCCCCCGAGGTTCTTGTTGATTCTATTGTACCGAAGCGGAACGGGAATGTCAATTCCGAACGCGCATAGGAAAGCGCGTCTGCCCCGCGAAGCTGCTTTCCAAAGAGAAATCAAGAAGCCCTCCCGTGTCGGTCATGGATATGCTTCCTTTATAGGGTACATATCCATCACTTCGGGAGGGTGTTTTTGCTTTTATTCAGAAGTTCTTGTTGTTTTCCGGCGGCGTCCAGGTGAAATCCTCAGCGGAAAGAAGGCTCTTTGTCACTTCAACGCTCGAATGCGTCGGCCATGTCAGGAATCTCGCAACTTCGGGATCAGATGCCCAATTTGCATACATATCCTCTGCATCCTCTAATCTGAATCTTCGAAGTATCAATCTATCGGTTTCTATATCTTTGCGTTCCTGCTTTATTCATATTTTCTCCCCTTTGAACTCCTATTTGTCCTTATAATTTCTTTCTCATATACCGCGGCTCGTATTCGGCATATCCGTGCTTCGGATAGAATGAATAGGACTCAAACCACTGCTCCGGCGGATCGCCGAGATGCACCCGCGCTGCCGTAATGCCGTTGCCGCGCATTCCCGCCTCTATCGTTTCAAGCAGAGCCGAACCGACGCCCTTGTGCTTTTCCGATGCCTTTATATACAGCCGATGAATAAACGCTTCATTCGTTCCTTCGATCCTCGAATACCCGCCGCAGCCGATCACCCTGTCGTTATCATCCGCCGCGATCCAAAACATATCCCCACGGTCAAAGTAATTCTTTTTGATATCGAGCAGATCTTCGTTGATACTCGGTATTCTTCCGAGCGCGTCCTTAGCCTGCAAAACCATGAAAATCATATCGTCCCTGTATCTGTCTTCGTATAATTTGATTTCCATGCTATCATTTTTCCTCCTTCATATAGGTAAGCCGGACATCTCTCCAACTGTTCTCACGAAGTCCCGGAAATTCATATCGCTCGAGACAGCAAACAAACCGTCTCAACGGTATTACCTTTTTCCCACAAGAGCCGCCTTACCTCTTGACCATCCCGATATATTGGGAAATTAAACTCTATTGACTTCAAAGGCTGCTCTGACTCCCCATTTGGATATATCTGAATTTCTTTTATGAGATAAGTAATAAGGCTTTTCTTTTCCTCGTCACTTATTATATCATAGAGCTTTCCGAAATTCAGCATAA
>OLOA01002877.1_pt1 | contig 14849 bp, 26 predicted proteins | sample 1672201 | NCBI WGS metagenome assembly OLOA01 (sample SAMEA3136658, study PRJEB25190) | human gut metagenome
CATGATAACAATATTACAGAGGGTATATGCGACAGGAATGCGACAACTTCACCATCCAAGCTCGTCAGCTAAAGTCTCCATGAAATTTCTTCGAAGCCTTTGAACTGATCGAACACTGACATGAAACTTCAATGCAATCCCATTTACTGTAAGACTTGGGCGATCTTTAAAATACAGCTCTGAAACAATCCCGGTAGCTAACGTTGGAGACTTTTTAATGGTTCGCTCAACGGCTGCCTTTTGCTGTTCCAAAACCCATAAACGTTTGTCACTTGCTAAATGAATCGGTAGCACGTCAGAACTGTTGATCCCATTAGTTTTTCCACCCCCTATATTCTCATCTTGCTCGTGCCAGGCATACATTAGTGCTTCTCGACGGTCTCGCACATACTGAGTAATATGTGGATAATCTCTCAATACTTGTTGCAGATGACGGTAGGTTGCTTGGTTCATGAATCCACCTCCAGATAATTCGTCAGTCTAATGACTTTTCCGCCGATGGCTCGAGCAATATAAATTGCTTGATCATGGTTATTCAGAGGCTTTGGCTTTGAAACTAACACGACCTTCTTCATTTCTAATTTGGGAAACAATGATCCCCACATTGCCCACTTAACAAACATCTCACCGACCTTCACCCCCCACGGTCCTTTGTCATTGACATATGGATCGTTTGGCGTCGGATACCTTCTAGCTGCGTTCATTTTTCCGCTTCCTTCGTTTAATTTGATGCGTCTTCGACAGAAGTCTAGCCAGTTCTATACCACTACGAGTAACTTGCTTATCGGACGAAATTAGATGCTTCTCATTCATGATCAAAAACTCTGCGTCTGTGACGAGTGCAAGATTGGTAATGCTGAAATTCAACGAGTTACCATCCAAAAACACAGTTTTGTAACCTTTGGGAATTGGGCCATACGCCTCTTCCCAAATCCGTCTATGATTTGGCTTCCATTTTCTCTCGGACTGTTTCACCACCACAATTGGCGCACGATTTGGCCGATCCTTTGAACGAGTTTCGTTCTTTTTAACAGTGCCAATCGCCATTCTTTTATGAAGGTCGTGATGTGAAGATGACCTTCTTGGATCTGCCTTGCCAAAATATTTTTGATATAAACCTGATTTAATGTTGTTTCTGATGTTTAAGGCATGAACTTTCTGCACTGTTAACTGGATGCCCCAGTTCTCGTGAACCATATTTGCTATTTCTGCCGCCGTGTGACCAGGCACGAAGTTTTTATAAGTCTCAAGCTGCTTGTCATCTAAGAGCCTAGACATATCGCCAACCCCTCACCCGTCGTGTTTTGATACCAGAATTCAACCGATTGAGAGTTTGATTAACTTTAAGAAGCTTATTCCGCTGTTCTCTAACTGGATCAATCTTGACATCTGGCTCGCTATTATCGATGATTTCAGCAGCATAGACATGGTGTCGATGTCCCCAGTTTCGAATCTGTCGTGAAGTCAGATTCATTTCGAACTCAAAATTGATTTGTTTTGTTGCCTCAGTCCATGTTCGTCCAGGAATGATTTGCTTAGCTCTGTGTTCTTCTTCCAAAGTGAACAAAGCGTTTCGACGCCAATATTCAGTGTCGTACACCGTCAAGTGCTTTCCCATTTTCAGTCACCTCATTCATTTGCAACACTCGTGGCATTGTTGGATCAGCGGACTCATTATTCTGATAAGCAACCTGAGCACTTAGAATGGTTCGGGCATTTCCGATAATCTGCGTTGCAATTTTGGAAATTCCGTCAGCCCGACGAAGTTCTTGCTCTAGTGACTCACCTTCTAGCGTGTCATCATTTAATCGTTCCATCTCACTGAACAAGTGATTATTTAAGTCGTCCAAAGTATTGTGTGTTTTCATCATCGAACTTTCCCGCTTTCCTTTGCTGCGTTTTTTCTGTCAACGCTGGAGTTCCATTTTCTCTTGTTGAGTAAAGAAATTCGTCAAGCCAGTTGGCCAGCGTTTTAACCTCTTCGCGATCCAAATAGATACCTGCATATGCAATCTTGGACTTAGCAATGCTAAGAAGATCGATCAGAACTTGGTCGTCTTCTTCATGAACAAGGGTCATCCAATCGCTGCTTTGATCTTTCTCGTCGCGCTTTGTTATTCGAAGATCGCTCATGACATGCCTTCCTTTCGCTGATCAACGATGCCTTTAACGCCAAAGCTATTACCCTGAGCATGCTTGGCCATGCGGGACAAGGTTCGCTCGCCATATCTTTTCTTGAGGTCTTGGCCATGCAAGTTAGTAGTGACAATCGTTGATTTGTCCTCCCGGTTCCTAAAAACCTCATCCGCTGTCTGAAGATCAAAGTTACTACCACGCTCAGAGCCGAGGTCATCGATTACAACGACATCTGCTTTGCCTATTTCGCGCATGATCTTCTCATTTTTCATCCGTATATCTTGAGCGTTGTCACTCATGCCAGACTTGAGCTGTTGCATGAGTGCATTCCAATCAATGAACAGACAGTTCTTGCGATAACTGGTCTTCTTGCGCACATCCATCAAGATGCCATTAGCAATATGTGACTTCCCAACGCCGGTATCACCGACGATCAATCCGTGTATAACATCACCTCGAGCAATTCTATTTGCCAATCCGACTGCGAAAAGTTTCAGTTGCTGCTGACCGATACTGTCGGTTCTAAAGTTGCTGAAATCCTCGCCCATGACATCAACGCTGCTGAAGACCGAGTATGCCAAGTAATAACTGCGGGTTCGTGATTTCCGCGCTTTTCTCTCAAGATCTGGTTTTTGCTTCTTGGGTTCCGTTGGCGGCTGTTTATAACCACAGTACATACATGCTCCAGCCATTTTCTTACCGGTAACACGGCTTAATGGCTTAGGACGATAAAGTGGCTTCCCACAATCTGGACAAAGCTCACCAAACGTTTCAAGTGCAGCCCAGATGCTTGGGCTTATTTGAAGTCCGTTCATGTTTCACCTCGTTTCAACCTAATTGGTTTCGGCCGGTTCAGAAAGGCAGATCATCGTCACTGACGTCTCCTTGGTTGTGGTAGACCTGAGACTCCATGTTGCGGCCGATTGCGTGCTGCTGTTTGTCCTGCTGACGTTTGATTTCGAGTGCCTTAATAGCCTCAACATTGGTCAGCTTTTTAGATTCCCAGTTTTGCAAGATTGAATTCGCATAGTTGTAACGTCGCACATTGTTATCGACAGATATATCAAGTGCCCTTTGTACAATGGCGATTGCCTGTTCTTCACTCGAACCAATCTTTTTGAAGTCATCGACCCAGTACATCAGATCTTCGCGAGTCTTTGAGCTAATCATTCCGAAGCCATTGTTCTCCCAGAATTTGACCAGATCTCCTCGCCCTAATGACGACAGACTCTTTTTTTCTTTTTCTTTCTCTAAGTTCTTTAGTAATTCTTTAGGTTCTTGTTTATGCTCAGAGCGTTGTTCAGACCGTTGTTCAGGTTGATGTTCAGCTCCTTGTTCAGACCGTTTACTTTTTTCTGGTGAAAATGTCTGATAATCCGCGTAGTTTAGGACTTTAATCGATGTTCCACTCGTTCTCGATTTTTGGACTTCAATCATTTTGTCCTCAACCAAAAGACGTAAGAACTTGTCTACAGTATTTCTTGATGCTCCCCAGGTCTCAGACAATTTCTTGATGCTCGTGAGGCGCTGGCCAACTCCTATGGTGATCAAGTTGCCGTTGACCAGAACCTTCCTCGGCTCGTGATTGACCATCATGATTAAATCCATCCACCATTTCGCATATCGCTCATTTCCGTTCGCCCAGATCCAATTTGAGCGGATGGAGCGATACAGCTTGATCCAACCTCCGTCCGCCATCAGATCACCTCTGCTTTATCGACAAGTACCAGTCAGGTGATGTTGGATGAGAATCATAGACGAAAAACTCGGCTGGTGTAACTTGAAGATATTGGCACAGAATATCGAGTGTGCTGAGCTGGATCATCTTGCTACGGTTATAAACAATGGACGCCAAGGAACTTAGTGAGATTCCCGTATCCACTGCTACTTGACTTGTCTTAAGTTTCCGTTCTGCCAGCAGCACTGCAAGATTATTTCGAATAGCCATCAGCTCACCTACTTATCTACGCTGTCGTCGCCATTGAAGAAATCTTCTGCCTTTTTGGCAGTCTCCGGATCAACAGAATCCGGATCTTCATCCTCGGTGGCATTAGATGCCCACTTCGGATCTGTCGAAAGTTCGCCGGTTTCAGCATCGTAAACTTGCGGCTTCTCGTCCTTAACAACCGCGTCCTGCATCTGGATCGAAAGGATTCCCCACTTAGACAGCAAATCGCGGATCACAGTCTTCGTGGCCATGGCGTCAAAGTTTGATTTCCAAACTCCTGACCGCTGTCCGTTGTAGTTGCCAGATTTACTGTATAGCTTGCGGTGTTGATCCATCTCCTCAACTGTCCAGTAAGTTGTCTTCTGAAAACCGTTCAGCAGCTCAAAGTGTCCAACGTATCCCACGACTTTGTCGCTGGTCTTTTCACCGCGTTCATAAGTCTCTGAGAAAGGATCCCAGTTGGTGATCTCACCCTCATGAACAGCTCGGGCATTAATCGATTTGTATTGACCTGTTCTCAGGGCCAACTGAATATAACCGCGGTAACCCATTTGTGGTTGAGCTCGTTTCAGATACTTCCCGGTGGCCTTGTCCTTTTCATTGAAGGGCACAATATACATATAGCCGAGGTTGGGATCGATAGGCAGATTGAGTGTGGCTGCAACCATCGCCGATGAGATAACGCTCATGGCATCGACGCCTTGAAGTTGCTGACTGCTATTGACCACATTGATGATCGAACTAGTGAACTGCTGCGCGCTTTTACCAAGCACCTCGTTGAACCGTTTCTGCATAGCTGGTGCACTCAGGAGATCTTTGACCACCGATCCAGCACTGGATTTACCCTTTGCTTGTGAGACTTCGTTTAATTGTTTTTGCAAAGATGTTGTCGCCATTAGTCTTCATCCTCCTTGATCGGTGTAATCCGAAGATGCTGGATCTCGCTTGACATAACGATCAAACTTGATCCGTCTTTGTCATCAATTGTCACCGCACCAAACGTGCCATCAGGAACGTAGACATGATCAGCCTCTCCTGATAAATGTCCATGATTGCTGTATAAATCGTATGCAACGTTGTAATAGTCCATATTCAATCTTCTTTCTTTTTATTAATTCGTAGAACGCGACTACCTCGCTTGTTCTTGTGATTGGTAATTCTGAACTCTTCTGTTTCCGCAGCAGAAGCATCTTTCATCTCCTGCCGTACTCGATTGGCAATTGCATCAATTAACTTGGACGTGCTATTGACGGAGTTGGAAAGCTCTTCTCGGTTCCGGAGCAGCTGATTTATGTCATGACCAAGTTGAATCACTTCCCCGTCCTCATCGGGATATAGCGATTTGAGTGCCGCAGTAGTTGCCTTATCTCCGTCAATGTCTGGTTCCTCATCGTGAAGGATGTGCTTTGTCCACCAATCGATGAGCATCGGCTCAAAAGTATCGATAGCCTGTTGATCGCGATCAACTTTCTTCCATCCAAAGCTGTGACCGCCTACAAGATAGGCAAAATAGACATATGGTCGATCCAAGACGTACATGTAGTGCTGGACCTGCAGTTGATACGCAATTGGGATATTGTCATCTGCCCATTCGCTCGATTTATATTCCATTGCTGTCTTGATTTCGAGAAAACCAGGTTCTCCAACAATATCGCGATCAATATTGGCTCGAAGGAACTCATGATCCGGTCGATAAAAGGTTTTGTTTTGGCGATACACCTTCTTACCGCTGACTTGCTCAAATTCCTTAGCCAGAATTGGTTCCATGATCGTTCCCCAATGAGTGAACTCATTGCCACTATCATTAATCGGCAAGCGACCCGTCTTTTCAGCCCAGACACTGTATGGTGATCGCCAAGGCGACATGCCAAGAATGGCAGCTACATCAGAACCACCAATTCCTTGACGGCGAAAATCTAGCCATTCAGCATGATTGAGCTTGGCAGTACTGATATACTTTGGTTTCATAACAACCCCCTAGTTGATGACCTGAGTGGCACCGAGACTGTCTAGGAATTCAAGTGCTTCATCTTCATCAAACAGCTCACCCTGATAAAGCCAGTATGTGTGGCCAGGATGAAGCGCATTGCCTTGGTAGTCTTCCAGTTCCTCAAACTTCGACTCCTCACCCCAGCCACTTTTTTCGGCATGGTGAAGATCATTGATGTTGTCCCACTGATGTAAGCTCATTCGATCCACTGCCTCCAATTTCCTTTGTGGCCTAAGCAGTGACCAACAATCACGCCGAAGCCACCTGCAATTAGTAAATAGCCAATCATTATTCACCAATTCCTTTCGCAATTTCAGGAAAGTAGTTACGCATAAACTCAGAAAACTTGACTGGTTCGAAAGTCCAATCTTTGCCACCATCTCCCGCATACATGACCATTCGATATCTGAGAATTTCCATAAATTCTGGCTTTTCCAAAATGTTTTTCTTTAGCCAACGCATGTCATGCTTATATCGCTTGACAACATCCTTTGTTGACCACCACTCTGACATGTCGGCACGCTGTTCAAGATCTTTACGTCGACTGGTTTCAATTAGCTCCCAACCTGTCGGTAAAGTGACCGTAATTTCTGGTTGTATTTTAAAAGCATCCGTGTTGGTTCACCTCTCCAACTTTTGTGCCTCAAATGACGAAAACTCGTCTACTCGAGTGATTGCTATAAGCCCTAAAGCAACTATTCCAAGCAGTCCAACCCGCAGCGTTGCATGTGGGGTTTTCTTTTGCAATTCTCTAGAAACTGCTGCTTCTAACAAATCAATCGTCTGGCATGCAACAACCGGCAATTCTTTTCTAATCACCTTTTGTGACTCCAAACGTACTTCACTCCTTTATTGCTGAACGAATGGCGGCCAATCCCTTTTTTGTGTACAGCCATTGCGGCACTTCTTTGTCACTGTGCTGTGACTTGCTGGCCGACCAACGTCCGAATTCATTCTGACCAGGTTGCTCTGCTTTGATCCCGATTCGATTGGCAATGCGTCCTACCTTGTTTGAAGTGATGCCTAACTTTTCAGCCACTTGGGTAGCGCTGAACTCCTCTGTTCGCATTGTCGGCAACACCATCTCACCAGTGATTGCTTCAGCCGCCTTTGCCAACAGCGCCTGCTGCGAGCTAATCGATCCGGCTTTCATAGCAATTCGGTACAAAGCGTTCGCTTGTCGCGTCTTGGCATTGGTCATCGCAATCTCTGCTTGTTTGACAGGATCCAGCTTTTTAATCGGCAGTGACTTGATCGTTTTTTCCATTGCGTTAAATGCTGAGATGTATTTCAGCTTGAATTGATCTGCAGCCTTCCCGGTGAAACCAAACGCAATGAACGTAAATCCATCACGATTCATGAAATAGACCTTTTGTTCTCGGCCTCGCGAGTCGGTATAGGTGCTTGCCTCGAACATCTTTTTGTAATCGGCATAATTTTGTGCCGATTGAATTTTGTCCTCGATTGCACGAAGCACAACTTTGTGCTCCTTACCGAAAACTTCAGCAACCTTCAGGCTCGTAGTAACTGCCTGTTGCTCATGCATGATCACTAACCCATTCATTTGGATTCCTCCTTTACCTTTGCAAGAAAAGCGATAACAGCGGCGCGATTGCGTTCCGCTGCAGGGCCAAACGCCATTCCGCCCATCAAATCACGTACATATTGACTTGACCAACCAAATTTTCTTGCAACCTCGGCTTGTGTTAGATCCAAGTCAATAAGTTGCTTTTTGAAACGCTTCAACATCGTTGACATACCAGTGGTCACCTCCTAAAAAATTAGTTTAGTTTTCAGTTGAATTTGATTGACACTAAGTGTTACTGGGTATAATATCTAGGCATAGAAAAATCATCAAAAAAGAGTTTGCTTTTATACCGCCTGCCAGTGGATAAAGTCTCTTTCTTTGGTCTTTTTCAAATCAAACTTAACTGATGGGTACAGTATAAAACCCAGTTGAATATAAAGTCAATAAAATTCAACTCAATTTCAAAATTTTTTGGAGGGATTTTTATGAGTGCCCTGTACGACCGCATTTATTCGCTTGCCAGTACTAGAGGAATGTCAATTCCAGAGGTTGCAAAAAAGGCTGGTCTGAGTTCTGCAATTATCTATCGATGGAGGACTAACGACGCCAACCCAACAAAGCCTTCATTGATCGCCGTAGCAACAGCATTAGGCGTTTCTGAAGATGAATTAGTTGGAAAAAAAGAAGTAGATCCACAAGAAGAGCTCGCTAGCCAAGTAGGTGCGCTCTTCCGCTCAGTGGTTAAACAGCAAGACCTTGATGAAGATCACTCTAAAGACCTCAAAGAAGAAATGGAAGATCTCCTAAAAGTAAGAGCAAAACGGTTAAGGGAAAAGCAAAATGGAAAAGGTTAATTATAAAGATGCTGACTTCCTTGCACATCGAATTGAAGTCTTTGTGAGAAATCACTTTGACAATGCCATTGAATACAACGCCGTTCCTTTCATTTTGGCTGAAATTCAGAAGTTGCCGGATGACTTTTTTCAATTTCCTTTAAGTGATGGCATTCTCGGAACAACGATTGTAGACTCAGCCGTCACCGTGACCATTAACAGCAATATTGATAATAACTCGCGGAGGTACTTCACATATGCACATGAGCTTTGCCATGTGTTACTCGACACGGAATATCTACGATCAAATCCTGGCATTGATGTCCAAGATGATAACGGATTGCCAAACGCCTCGAATTATTCTAGAGAGCGACGAGCAAATCGATTTGCAGCACTATCCCTACTTCCTGATTCAGTTCTGAATGCTGTCATGATTGAGGGAAAGACAAAAAAGTACATTCATGAACGCCAAAAAGTATCTTACGAAACACTCAAGTATCGGATTGTAGATTTTGTCCAATCAAGGTTTCTTTTGCCGCGTTCCCTGAGTATCAAGCTTGCAGAAGCTTTTACTGGCACTGAACAGAATAGGCGGACTAGGGCTAGCATTTCAGGATTCTGGAACGAAGCAGAGGATGCAGCCATTAGCGAATTATCTCGCGAAAGAATCATAAAGAAAAATAAGGACCTCGTGTTAGGCATTGTAGACCCGCTAATTTTGGTTGATCGCGAACGAAAAAAAGAAATCAAGGAACGAAACCGCCAATCAAAAAACGTCTACGATATGGATCCTGAAATTGGAATTCATATGTTGGCAGAATACATTGATGATTTTGATATTTCCGATATAGATGACGCTGATTTTTAAAACTAAAAAGCCCCGATCCATTAGTTGGATCGGGGTAAAAGCAGAAATGATTACTCAGCCTCTGTTAGCAAATCAAAAGCACATATATTGAGACTCACCTTAGGTTAATTTGGAAAATAAGGAGTCTTTTAATATCAATGCTTTATCCAGTCATAATGTATTTGAGAGAAAGGACCCTCGACTATGAACAATCTCTTAATCCAACATCAACTTGAAGACAGCCGCCCTATCCGAACATACAAGGCTAAAATTGTGATCAAGCTGTTAGAGGACAACCAAACACTGCCCAGAAATGAACGCACCTCTCAAGTTCAAGTCTTACGTGAAGCAAGCCAAAAAACCGATGAGCTAGTTCAAAAAGTAATGGCAACTAGTAAGCATGACCGCACAGCTTTCTGTCGTGATCAGTGCTGGCTTTATCAAATCAGAGAGGAACGAATCAACAAAATATTAGAGCAACTAGCAAAGGAGGATTAGCTGATGTCAATCAAAATTGTTGTCTTAAAGTTTGATGCCTACGACGGTGAGTTAGTTCCGTTCGATCCCTTCAGCACAGACCCATTACCTGTTGAATATTTCCAAGTACGACTCTTCGTGCGCGCGCCGTACTATTCCGAAACATTTGATGATCAAACTCTGTTGGTGCGTCGATACATGCGTAGGTTCAAAGAAATCAAGAATCGCTTTATTAAAAAAATCGCACCGGAGATGGAGGACCTTGGCAAGGATATTGAGGAGAATCTTCAACGAATCAAATCTACCGTCACAACATTGCGGGAAATGCTAGAAAACGAACTCGTTATTCCCGATCAAATTGAGATTGGGTCGATTGAATTAGTTGGTGAGTGGCCAATATTTGAACCCGCAAAAGAATCACAGATGAAACTAGAGTTAAACAAACAGGACCTTAAAGATATTCAAGCGTTGCGAGAAACCAACGATAGAAAAAATCTCAACAATTAAAAAGCGCTTAGAAGTAAATGGTCAGACGCAGCTTGACCGACACTCTCAAGTTGATAAGGAGGTAATAGCATGACAATGGAAGTTAACGGTAAGGTAGTCAGAATAATCAGCAAATCTGAAGTTATCATCGATATCGGACGGGACGCTCATGTTGAGGTTGGCGATAAGGTTGAGATCATCGTAGTTGGCGATAAGATTACTGATGATAACGGCCGTAGTTTGGGGTACTTCACTTTCCAAAAAGACTCCCTCGAAGTTACACATACTGAACCCTCGTTTGCTGTCGCACAGAAAATACACGTTGAACACGCTTCAGGTCCATATGCCAACCTTTTTTCACAGATGAGCAAATCATTGACACAAATTTATGGGACCTCAACGACCTCCAAAACACCTCGCGATCTTGATATTCAGGAAGACGAAATCAAACCACTCGCCCAAACCACTCTTGAAGATAAAACTATTCACGTTGGTGATCAGGTTAGGGTCTTCACGTCTTGAACTATTCGTTGACAGAGATTTCAGCTCAATGTATACTTTGGTTACGCGATAGTACCTTGTCTTTCGGCAATTTGTCCTTTGACGAAAGGTACTCAAAAAAAGGCGTGACCTTCGGGTTACGCCTTTTTCAGTGGGGTAAGATAATTGAAAGCAGATAAACCATTCAAAACATATGGCGAGCAGATTGCTAAATTGTCTGATCATAATATCATTGTTCCAAATGGGCAGGAAGCATATGTTAAATCTATGCTTATGCAATACGGCTACTATAACCTCGTCAATGCCTACCAGGATAAGCTGGAACACACCGATGATGAAAAGTTCTGTCCTGAACGTCCCTTTAATCTGTTCTCTACCATTAAGCAGATCGATGAGATTCTTTCCGGTATTCTTTTGCCGCTCGTCATCCATTTTGAAAATACTTTTGAAACTTCGCTGAGCTACCATGTTGCCGAGACTTTTGGGGTCTTTCATAAAGGGCATCCAGGGGAGCGTGGATACTTAAGTCCCAAGAATTATCCGAGACTCAACATGTCACCAACTCCTACCTTACGTAAGCTTCGCGAGTTTGCTACCGGACTTCATAAAACAAAGCATGACGGGCAAGACGAAACCGAGCCATCAAGGTTCCGTGTTTCAGCATCATTAGAGATGTATAGAGAAAAACACAATCACGTGCCGCCTTGGATTCTAGTGAATGACATTAGTTTCGGTTTGGCTGCGCGATGGTATACCATCTGTCCTCCGGAAATCAAACGGGCAGTACTTGAAGATCTTTATCCAAGACGTAACATCACTGATGAGGAAGCACTAAAACTTCTCCGTGACGGATTGGACGTTGCACAGGATTTCCGGAACACAATCGCACATGGAACGAGCATTCTAAAGACGCGTTTATCGTATCCAACAAGTGATTCCAAACTCTCACCTTCCGTGATTGGAGCAGTAAATGACACTGCCATTTTGTCAAGCAGAGACTACGCTAATGGTTACGGACAATCAGATATCTTTTCTCTACTGCTTGTCCTCGCCATATTTACCAATGAGTATGAGGGACTCCTGAGCGCGCTTCGAGACATTGGGAATCTCAATAGGCTGAGAAATAGTGAATTCATAGAGATCCAACATATGGTAATGAACGACGTAATTGGCTTTCCACCAGAATCAGACTTGCGCATCAAGAAACTCATTGAATTCTGCAGAAACAAATAAAAGCGCCTACCCCACCGCTTGGAAGCATGGGTAGACGCAACATACAAGTGCTAGGAGCATAGTTCATGAAGTACGCTCTTTGCGTGCCTCATTATATCAAAGATGGGGGCAAGTGACATGGCAACAATCAGTATAACCCAAGAAAATACTGGCAAATGGCGCTACCGTGTTTACTATTATGACAACCAAGGTATACGCCATGCCAAAAGCAAGCGTGGCTATGCTCGTCAAGCAGCAGCTAAACGTGATGCCCAGATTTTAGCCTCCGAATTAGAACAAGGCGCTAACATGCTTGATCGCGAAGTCGGCTTTGTTAACTACTTTGAAGAGTGGCTCACTCGCTACAAGCGAGGCAAACACGCCAAGGTTACCGAAAATCGGTACGATTATTTTAAAGCAGCGTTAGAAGAGTTCTTTGGTGTCGCTAAACTCAAAGACATCACTCTTGATCGATGGCAAGATTTCATCAACAGTTATGGCAAAACACATGCTAAGGATACCGTCAGAAAAATTAACGCTTACGTGCGTGGCATGGTCAAGGCTGCCATCAACAACCAAATACTTAACCGGGACTTTACTCAGGGGGTTGAGTTTGTTGGCAAAGCTGCAAAAGATCCTGGCCTTAAATTTCTTGAACTCCCCTTTTTGAAAAAGCTCAAAGACCTCGTCTATAAAACGGCAAATTTCCAAGCGAATACTTCATATGCAATTGCTGTCGGACTAGGCACTGGAATGCGTTACTCCGAAGTGGTCGGCTTGACATGGGCTGACGTCGATTTCAAAAACCAGCAGCTCAATATTGATAAGACTTGGGACTATCATTTCGGGCAAGGCCTCATGCCCACAAAAACGCCATCTTCTGTGCGAGTTATTGATATGCCGGAAGATCTTACCCAACTGTTGAAAAAGCTCAAAAAAGAGCAGACAGAGGCTTTTATGGCACAGGGCTATCGGGATCCTCTCAATCTTGTTTTTAGAAGTACCCGACATTTAGTCCCGACAGATGCGGCCACAAACAAGATGCTTAAGAGCTATCAAACCCAAATCCAGGTACCCGCCCATAAACAAATCACTTTTCACGGTTTGAGACATGACCATGTTGCTTACCTAGCTAGTCAAAATGTGGACATCTATTATATTTCTCGCCGTCTTGGCCATAAAGATGTTTCGATGACTCTCCGTATCTATGAGCACATGTTCAAAAAAGCCGAAGCTAAACAGGTTAAAAAAACACTCAAAGCACTCGATAATCTCTGACCGTGGTCTCAAAGTGGTCTCAATTTTTTGAAAGAAACGGCAATTAAGGGTAAATAAAAAAAGCAGAATCCTTATATATCAAGGGTTCTGCTATCTGTGGTAATCAATTGTTACCTTAAAAGTGCCGCGAACAGGAATCGAACCTGCACGGGATAAATCCCACAGCGACCTGAACACTGCGCGTCTGCCAGTTCCGCCATCGCGGCAACAACATAAATGATTATAACGGAAGCAGGTAAGGCACGCAAGCAAAATCACGAACTATTTTTACAATTTGTTCCCCCTGCAGCAGCGTGCTACCCTTGATCAATGGAGGTGGCCTGATGACACATAAAACTCATCGCGCATTTGGTTGTTACGGGATTGCAACGATTGACGACAAGCTTGTCGTGATTAAGAAAAATGGGGGTCCTTATCGTCATCGCTTCGACCTTCCCGGGGGTAGCCTTGATGGCCCTGAACCGCTTGAACATGACGTCTTGCGGGAATTCACCGAAGAAACCGGATTGACAGCCACGATTGATCAACAACTAGGGGCAACCAGTTTTATCTATCCTTGGAAGTACCAACACTGGACCATCAACCAGCACATCTGCGTTTTCTATGCGCTATCCATTAACGGCGGTAAACTAGAAACAAGCGTTGCCCAATTTGTGGGTCAGGATTCGCTCGGTGCCTACGCCTTGCCACTTGATGCTTTGACATGGGCCAATGCATCGCCGCTTGTCATGTTTGCGAAAGCATTCTTAACGACCGGCCAGCCTGAATTGACGACCAAAACTTTTTCTAATTGGGAAGTTTTAAAGGAGGCGGCAAATCCGTCATGAAACAATTGACAGAGCAAAGTGATATCCAGATTGTCAGCATGCATTGGGGCGAAGAATATCAATTTGTTCCAAATGAAAATCAAATACAATTAGCTCAACGTTTAAGCGATGCAGGTGTAGATGTGATCGTTGGCGGTCATCCCCACGTTATCCAGCCGATGGATTATCTGACGGGGAAATCTGGCAACCAAACGTTAGTAATGTATTCGTTAGGTAATTTCATTTCTTCTCAAGCAGAAAATGATCGGATGCTTGGTGGGATGGGCCGTTGGACGATCGATTACAACACAAAAAAGAAAGACCTGACATTTGAACACGTGGAATTCTGGCCGACAATCACCTACATTGGCGACAATTATCAAACTTATCGAACATACGCGTTAAAAGATTACACCGATGAATTAGCCAATCATCATATGATTCATGTTAATCAAGGACAAGACTTATCTCGTAGTTACTTTATCGAACGTACAGAACAGATCATGAATGATAAAATACCGCTTATTTATTAAAAGGATTATTTGGAAAATCAGCAAAAAAACAGGGAGGGAAATTGAATATTTTCCCTCCCTATTTTTAGTTTTTAGAAAAGCAGTAATAGCTAGTCATTTTTTTTCTCAGAATCAGATGTAGTATTGGCAGTACCTTTTCTCTCAGGACTTTTCCACGTACCAGAACCTAGCCCCATGATTGTTTTAACTGCAGGGATGAAGGTAGTGACGATCGTCAGTGCATTCATTATCCAGTAAAACAGCATATAAAGCGGTGCAAAAAAGAGATACTTTA
>OLOA01002879.1_pt1 | contig 14842 bp, 9 predicted proteins | sample 1672201 | NCBI WGS metagenome assembly OLOA01 (sample SAMEA3136658, study PRJEB25190) | human gut metagenome
GCGACCGAGGCGCGCGCCGCGCGCCTGCGCGCGACCGTGGTGCAGTGCTGCGCGCAGACTGCGGACGCGGTGCGCGCCGCGCTGCGCGGGGAGGGCTGAACCATGCCGAACACCCTGACCGGAACGGAGGCCGCCGCGGCGATCTATGCGCAGGTGCGTTCGCGCGCGGCGCGGCTCACAGAGCCACCCTGCCTCGCGGCCGTGTCCGTCGGCGCGCAGCCGGACGACCGGGCCTATCTGCGCAGCATCGCACTCTCGGCGGCCGGCTGCGGCGTCACCGTGCGCCCCGTGCCCCTGCCGGCGGACTGCGCACCCGAAACATTGACCGACACCCTGCGCACCCTGAGCACGGACGACGGCGTGCACGGCGTGCTGCTGCTGCGGCCGCTGCCAGCGGCGCTGCGCGCGCAGGAAATCCTCGACACGCTCGACGCGCGCAAGGACGTGGACGGCATGACGACATGGTCGCTCGGCGCGCTCGTGACCGGGGCGGCGGGCTTCGCCCCCTGCACGGCCGAGGCGTGCATGACTCTGCTGCGCGCGCACGGCATCGACCCCGCGGGCAGGCGCGTGACCGTCGTGGGCCGGAGTCTCGTGATCGGCCGGCCGGCCGCGCTGCTGCTCACGCGCGCGGACGCGACCGTGACGCTCTGCCACCGGAAAACGCCCGACCTCGCCACCCGCTGCCGGGCCGCCGATATTCTGCTGGCCGCGGCGGGCGCGCCGGGGCTCATCACGCCGGAGTGCGTGCGCCCGGGGCAGATCGTGCTCGACGCGGGCGCGACCGCACTGTCCGATGGCACGCTGCGCGGCGACGTGACGCCCGCGGCCGCCGCCATCGCCGCCTGCACGCCCGTGCCCGGCGGCATCGGCAGCGTGACGACCGCGCTGCTGCTGCGGCACACTGTGCAGGCTGCCGAAAAATCCCACCATTTTTAAGCAAATATTCACAAACTGTTGTTCCATTCCACCGCGCGAGACGCTATAATATTGGGTATTCTCATTCTGGAGGCAGACCTTTGGCCAATCTGATCGAAAAAATCAAAGACCGGCGCGCGCCCGCGCCCGAGACGCCGGAGCGGCGGGACGTGCCCGTCGCGCACCCCGACCCGCAGCAGGGCCTGACGAGCGCGCAGGTGCGCGAGCGCGCGGACGCCGGCTGGACGAACGCGCCCGTCGATCCGCCGGGCAAGACGGTCAAGCAGATCGTCCTGAGCAATATCTTTACCTATTTCAATATGCTGTTTTTCCTGCTGGCGCTGTGCGTGATCGCGGTGCAGCAGTGGCTGAACCTGACGTTCATGGGCGTCATCATCGTCAACACCGCCATCGGCATCATTCAGGAGATCCGCTCGAAGAAAACGCTCGACAAGCTGAGCATCCTCGCATCGCCCAAGGCCGTCGCCGTGCGCGACGGCAGGCGCGTGACCGTCGACACCGCGCAGCTCGTGCGCGACGACATCGTCGTCTTCGCCGCCGGCAACCAGATCTATGCCGACGCCGTCGTCGCGCAAGATAGCTGCTACGTCAACGAGGCGCTCATCACGGGCGAGTCGGACGAAATTAAGAAAAACCCCGGCGACAAGCTCCTGTCGGGCAGCTTCGTCGTCAGCGGCATGTGCCGCGCGCAGCTAACGGACGTCGGCGCGGACTCCTACGTCTCGCGCCTGACGCAGGAGGCCAAGCGCGCCAAGAAACCGCAGCAGTCGGAGATGATGCGTTCGCTGCAAAACCTCGTCAAGTGGATCGGCATCCTCGTCATCCCGCTCGGCGTGGTGATGTTCGTCAAGGAATACGTGTGGCTCGGCCGCGCCGTGCCCATCGCCGTGACGAGCACGGTCGGCTCGATCATCGGCATGATCCCCGAGGGGCTGTATCTGCTCACCAGCCTCGCGCTCGTAGCCGGCGTCGTGCGTCTGGCCCAGCGCAAGACCCTCGTGCACGAGCTCGGCTGCATCGAGACGCTCGCGCGCGTGGACACGCTGTGCGTGGACAAGACCGGCACGGTGACGGAAAACAAGATGATTGTCGAGGACGTCTGCCCCCTGTGCGACGACCGCTTCACGCTCGAGGACATCCGCATGATCATGGCCGACTACGTCTACGCCATGCAGGCCGACAACGACACGATGGCCGCGCTGCGGCGCTACTTCACGGGCGAAAAGACGCAGGACGCGACGGCGACGCTGCCGTTCTCGTCGGCGAAGAAATACGGCGGCGTATCGTTCCACACCGAGGAGACGTACCTGCTCGGCGCGCCGGACGTGCTGCTCGCCGGGCGCGAGAACCCGTATCAGGAGCAGATCGAGGGCTACTCCGCCAAGGGCTGCCGCGTGCTGCTGCTGGGCATGTATGACGGCGCGCTCACGGACGAGACGCTCAGCGCCGGCTTTCTGCCCATCGCGCTGATCCTGCTCTCGAACAAGATCCGCGCCGAAGCGCCGGAGACGTTCGGCTACTTTGCCAGCCAGGGCGTGGCCGTGAAGGTCATCTCCGGCGACAACGCGCGCACGGTGTCCGAGGTGGCCAAGCGCGCCGGCATCGAAAACGCCGACCGCTTCGTCGACGCACGCACGCTCACGACCGAGGAAGCCATCCGCGACGCGGCGGGCAAGTACACGGTCTTCGGCCGCGTGACCCCTGCGCAGAAGCGCAGCCTCGTACAGGCGCTCAAGGCCGACGGCCACACCGTGGCCATGACGGGCGACGGCGTCAACGACGTGCTCGCGCTCAAGGAGGCCGACTGCTCCATCGCCATGGCCTCGGGCAGCGACGTGGCGTGTCAGGTGTCGCACATCGTGCTGCTCGACTCGAACTTTGCCTCCATGCCGTCGGTCGTGGCGGAGGGCCGCCGCGTCATCAACAACATCGAGCGCAGCGCCTCGCTGTATCTGGTCAAGAACATTTTCTCGTTCTGCCTCGCGTTTTTCACGCTCTTTGCCACGCTGCCGTACCCGTTCAGCCCCGCGCAGCTCACGCTCGTGAGCGCCGTAACCATCGGCATCCCGTCGTTCATCCTCGCCATGGAGCCGAACGAGAGCCTCGTCAAGGGAAAATTCCTGCGCAACGTGCTCTTCCGCGCGCTGCCGGCCGCGATGACGGATCTGGCGATGGTCGTGGGCATTCTGCTGTTTTATATCGCCTTCCAGCTCGACGACACGGCCATGATCACGATCTGCACCGGCGTCATGGGCATTGTCGGCCTCATGATGGTGCACCGCACGTGCCAGCCGTACAACACCATCCGCAAGGTGATGATCGTCGTGCTCGGCGTGCTGTTCGTGATCGCGTATTTCGGCTTCCCGACGCTCTTCAGCCTGCAGAAGCTCAATCTGCAGAGCGCGCTCATCCTCATCGTGTTCGGCCTGCTGTCGTGGCCGGTGATGAAGGCGTTCTGCCGCCTGAACGACCATATGCGCACCCGGTTCGAGGCGTGGCGCGCGGGCAAGACCGCGAAGGCCGCGTGAGAAAGGCTGCACGGTGGCCGCAGGCGCATAGGAACGGCTGCGAAAAGGCAGCCGCGCAGGAAAGCCAGCGAAAAGGCCGCCGCGCAGAAAAGCCAGCGAAAAGGCCGCCGGATAGCCCACAGAAAGGCAGCCGCGCCTGCGCGGCTGCTGTCACAAAACTCCGCCCAGCATCGGTTCGATGCGGGGCGGAGTTTTTCGTCTCCGTTTTGCGGAGGGCAGCGCCGGAAAGGCGCGCGTCGAACGCGCAGCGCATGACCGAAGTCGCCGCGGCGGATGAGGTGGACGTGGGATGCGCGCTGCATGACCGGCGGTGCGGGCGATGCCGAAGTCCGTCTCCGGCCGCCGCCTGCGTGATCCCCTGTTTCCAGTTTAGTATGCTTTTGCATAACTTGTCAAGCATTTTTTCTCTCGGAAAGAAAGCCAGCCAGCGCGCCCTGCGCTGCACCCGCGTCCCGCACCGCACGGCCGCCACAACGCGCCAGCCAAAAGCGTCCACCACACCCGCACCGGCCGAAAGCCCGCGCCGGACTGTGCCCGACCAAAAGCCCCTGCCGCACCCGCACGTCCCCCCTGTCGGCACGCCCCCATGCTCCGCCGCACCCGCACCGGACCACGCCCGGCCTGAGCGCCTTGCAACAAGTTTTCCACATTTTCGCTGGTTTCCAACAGCGGCTTTCTTTCCCCCTGGCTTTCTTTGAGAGAGACAGGGTAAGATATGCTTTGCCGTATGTTCCTGCTGTAAGGTAAGACACAGTATGGTACGGTACTGTACGGTACGGTTGGGTACGGTGCCGCGAGACGTCCGCGTGACGACACCCGCGACAGCGCCGCCCCGCCGCCCGCCATGCGCACCCCCGCGCGCCCTCTGCCGTCATGCGCGCAAGCCCTTGCGGCCGCAGGCTTTTTCGTTCGCACGTCAGGTGTTATGTAAACCGCTTATCGCCGCCCGTGTCGAATCCGCGCGGATGCACGATTTCATGTCGACAAAAGAGCCTCAAAATGTTTCTTAGCGGTTTCTTAGCACGCTCTTGGCACGTTCTTAGCGCGCTTTTCCCGCGCTTTCCGCGCGAAGAAAACGACATTCTGTCGTCTGCCGCGCGCGCAAAAAGGGCCGCCCTTTCGGGTGGCCCTTCGCACGTTTTTTCTCTTTCCCCGCCCGCGTCACGCCGGGTTGACGTGCACGGTGCAGTGCTTGACGTCCGGGTAGTCGCGCTCGAGCTCGTGGTGCACGGCCTCGGCGATGACGTGCGCGTCCCGCAGCGGCAGCGCGCCGTCGACCGCGATCTCGGCATCGACATACGTCCGGCTGCCGAACAGCCGCGTCTTGATATCGTCCACGCGCACGACGCCGGGGGTGCGCTGCATCGTCTCGCGCATGGCGGCGACGGTGTCCGGGTCGCACGCCCGGTCGACGAGCCGGTCGATGCTCTCGTGGAAGATGCCGTAGGCCACCTTGAAGATGAACAGGCAGATGACGATCGACGCGATGGGGTCGAGGATGGGCACGCCGAGCCGCGCGCCGAGCACGCCCGCAAAGCTGCCGATGGACGACAGCGCGTCGGACCGGTGGTGCCACGCCTCGGCCTTGAGCGACACGGAGCGGATGCGTTTGGCCGCCGCGATCGTGTACCAATACAGCCCCTCTTTCACGCCGATGGACACGACCGCCGCGATGAGCGCGAGCACGCCGGGGGCAGCCAGCGTCTCGCCGCGGACGATCTTCATCACGCCCGCGTAGCCGATGGCTGCGCCGACGAGCACGAGGATGTTGCCCAGCAGGATGGACGCGATGCACTCGAGCTTTTCGTGCCCGTAGGGGTGGCTGGCGTCGGCCGCCTTGTGGGAAAAGACCGCGCCGATCATCACGATCAGCGAACCGAGAATGTCGGACGCCGAGTGCACGGCATCGGCCACTATGGCCGACGAGTGCGCCACGATGCCGGCGACGAGTTTGAACACCGTCAGGGCCGCGTTGCACACGATGCCGACGGTGGACACCTGCATGGTCACGCGCTTGGCGTCATCGGGCGCGGTGGAAGTGCGTGTACGCATAAAAAGACTCCTTTCGCACAAAAAAAGCGCCTGTGGGGCATATGAGTCCCACAGACGCGGTGATATCCTGTCTGCTGCGGCGCGGACGCCGCCCGGCCTTTCGGCCTGCCATTAGGAGGGAGTATAGCACGTGCGCGGCCGGCCGTCAAGCGGTATTTTCGGTTTTTTCACCGGCGCAGCCAGTGCACGCCGGCGCGGTGGAGCTTCGTGCCGAGGATGAGCGCGATCTGCACCGGGACGCCGACAAAGAACACGGCCCAGATGTTATACTGCAGGTACTGAAAATAAAACGCGGTGATCGTGCTCCACACAAACAGGGACGAAAACACGCACTGCAGCGTCGTCTCCCCCTCCCAGTGGCGGGAGAAGAGGAACGCCACGGCGAACGACACCGGCACCGCCCACACGAACGCCATCCAGTACATCTTGCCGATGCTGAACTGCGAATACAAAAACACGACGACCGCGACGACCCACACCATCGTCACCCACATGGCGGCGATGAGCACCTTCGACATGAGGTAGGCGTCGTGCTGCTTTTCGCCGCCGGACTCCGCCGCGGCGTATGCGGCCGCCACGCCGCCGTCCGTCAGCAGATCGTCCACGCGCAGACCGTAGAGGTCGGCGATGGTCTTGAGCATCACGACGTCGGGCAGGGAATCGCCCCGCTCCCACTTGGACACGGCCTTGTCGGAGTAATTGAACTGCGCGGCAAACTCGGCCTGGGTCAGGTTTTCTTCTTTTCTCAGCTCGGCAAGGTTGGCGGCGAGCGCGCCTCTCACATCATCCATGCTATGAGTATACCACGCCGGGCGTTCGGCCGCAAGAGGCGTGTTTCGCCTAAATCCTGCCATTCTCCCGTTGGTAGAATCGCCTTCTCCCAACGTTTCTACCGCTCGCGCGCGCGGAGGATGCATTTGAAAAGTCCCTGCCGTATAATGAAGCCATGAAGAAATGTGATTTTCCTGACGATATGCACGTCAGACATCACCTGCAAGGGAGACGGATATCATGAGCAAACAGACCTTCCATCTGCCGACCTGGCGGCGCAAGCCGACGGCGGACGAGGCCGCGCCGGACATCGCCGACAGCGAGCTGGTGCCCTCGGAGAGCGCCGCGCGCCCGACACGCCGCAAGCACGGCAAGCGCACCTATGTCATCGGCGGCGCGTTGCTGGCGCTGGCGATCGCGGCGGCGATCATCATTCCCGGCGCGGCCGGCGTCGGCGACGATGACGGCGCCGGCGGCGCGAGCACGACGCTCTCCCGCCCGGACGGCGACCCCTCCGGCCAGACCGCGGAGGACAATATCTACATTACGACCGGCGTCATGGATCAGGAGACCTACCGCTCCGAGACGACCGGCCAGACGAAGGCAAAGGTCGGCTTCATCGACTACAACCAGGCCGTGCACAACGTGCGCGTCGTCACGAGCGACAGCGTCTTTACCGAGGCCATCAGCACGAGCATGTTCGTCAAGCTCGGCGAGCAGAAGTACTTCAAGGACGGGGCGATCCTCGTGCGCAAGGCCGATTCCATCAGCGGCGACACCGCCTCCTGGAGCGACCAGATCGTGGCCATCTCGCAGCAGGACTATGAGGACGCCTACGGGCAGGACCCGCGCAACCTCAGCAACTACGTCATCAGCCGCGACACGGTGCTCAACCCCACCATGACCGCCAACGACGACGGCACCTACACCCTCACCTTCGACCTCGAGCCGTCCGGCGCGAGCGCGTATTACCGCCACCAGGTGCGCACCTACAGCGGCGCGTCGAAAAACCCCGAATTTTCGGCCGTGCACATGGTCTGGACCATTGACGCCAACTGGGATCTGCTGCAGATGGACACCGTGGAGAGCTACGCCGTGTCCATGTCCGGCCTCGGCAGCCTCAACTGCACGAGCACGCTCACCGAGGTGTTCTCGGACTTCGGCGCCGTGACCGACGACCAGACCGAGTTCCAGCACTACCTCGAGACCGAATACGACCCCAACAACCTCGGCAAGCTCTCCGACGGCGGACAGGACACGCAGGCCATCGTGCGCGACTTCTTCCGCCGCACGCCGAACTACAGCCTCACCGTCACGGCCAACGGCCAGTCCTACGGCCTGACGGCGCACGTGGACATTGACCAGACCACCTTCCAGGTGCGCGGCAACGTCGCGGGCGTCGACCTCTTCGCCGCCTACAGCAACGAGCGCGTGTATGTCGCCTTCGGCAGCCAGAAGATCGTCCTGCGCGCGTCCGACACGATCGACGCGGCGCGCACGGTCGCGGGCTACCTCGGCGTGCAGATCCCGAACATCTCGCTCGACGCGGCCGGCATGACCGCGCTGACGAAAAACGTCGCCATGCAGCAGACCGACACCGGCATGACCATCCGGCTCAACGACCCGATGATCTCCGGCACCGTCCTGCTCACCGACCCGGACGCCCTGCGCCTGACGCGCGCGGACGTGGCGCTCAACTTCGGCGGCGCGCGCATGCACGTCACCGCCACGCCGTACTACGGCGGCTTCCAGGTGCAGTCGCTCAGCGGCTACACCGACCTGACCGGCGCGCTGAGCCTCGTGAGCCCCCTCATGGACGCGGCGACCGCCAAAACCGCGACCTTCAACGTCGCGCTCAGCGGGCCGCTGAGCCTCTCGGGCACGGCCACCGTGACCCGCACCTCCGGCGGCTATGACGCCGCGCTCACCACCACGGTCGACGGCGTGACCGTCACGGCCGAGTACATCGGCAGCACGGTGTACGTCTCGGCCGGGAACATCCACGTCAGCGGCACGGGCAGCGAGATCAAAGACCTCGTCGCCTGGGCGGGAAAGCTCGCCGGCGCGGGCGACGCCGCTGCCGCCGGCAATGCCTACGCGCAGTTTTTCCGCGAGCTCACGCCGCAGTCCGCCGTGAACAGCATCCAGGACCTCGCGTGGTCGAATAACGCGCTGCACGCGCAGCTCAACATCGCGGGCAACGCCGTCTCCGCCGCGCTCTCGGCCAACAGCGTGACCGTCACGGCCTCGGGCTGGACGGTGCGCGTGACGATCACCGGCACGTCCGGCTCCGCCACCACGCTGCATCCCACGAACGGCAATTATGTCACCCTCTCGCAGCTGCAGCCCTTCGCCCCCGTGCTCGAGCGCTATGTCGGCGCGCAGGCCATGGGCATGGACGCGACCGTGTCCGTCAACGGCTACAGCCTCGATACCGACGTCGTGCTCTCGCTCGGCAAGCCCGTCGCAGCGCGCGCCGTGTCGCAGATCCTCGGCCGCGACCTGACCGTCACGTTCTGGAACGACCGCGTCTATATCGACTACGGCTGGCACCATGTCGAGGCGTCCATGAACTCGCTCGAGCGGGCGCTCTACGCCGTGCTCACCATCACGCCGGGCATTGACCGCCAGACCGTGCAGAACACCATCGAGGCCTATACCTACTTCTTCGAGCACCTGTCGTTTGCGAATGTCGTCGGTGCGATCTCCGCGTTCGGCTATGCCGACGGGGCGCTGAACATCACGGCGAACATCGCGGCGTCGCCGCTGTATATCTCGCTCACGCCGAGCCAGATCACGCTGCGCACGCAGGTCGATTCGGCCAGCCTCGCCGTCACGGCCACGCCGGGCAGCGCCTACGCCTCCGCGCCGGATCTGACGCCGCAGGGCGGCAGCTACCGCAATCTGGATGATTTCCTCGCCCTGTTCGGCTGAGCAGGCGCAGCGCATAAAGCTTTGCCCCCGCAAGTCCCCCCGCAAAGTTTTCCCCCAATCGTACAGCAAGCCCCCGGACATTTCGTCCGGGGACTTTGCTGTAGTCAGGCGGCACAGCCCGCCGCCGAAGCCGCAGGGGGAAGGCCCGCCTCGAATGAGATCGATACAGAAAGCCCTCGGACAGCCGTCCGGGGGCTTCCCCTGCGCTTCATCCAAAACCCGCCGCGCGGCAGGTCACGCACAGCCGCAGGGGAGCTCGAGGGGGCAAGGCCCGCCTCGAATGAGATCCATACAGAAAGCCCTCGGACAGTCGTCCGGGGGCTTTCTGCATCCTCTTTTTCTCCTGCTGCGCATTCAGTGCACGCTCGCCTGCTTCTGCCGCAGGCTCAGGCAGTCGGCGATCATGGCGATGAACTCCGAATTCGTCGGCTTGCCCTTGATGTTCGAGACCGTGTAGCCGAAAAACTTCTGCAGCGTCTCGATATCGCCGCGATCCCACGCGACCTCGATCGCGTGCCGGATGGCGCGCTCGACGCGCGAGGGCGTCGTGTTGAACTTGCGCGCGACCTCGGGATAGAGCACCTTCGTCACGGAGTTGATGATGTCCATGTCGTCGATGGTCAGCAAGATTGCCTCGCGCAGGTACTGGTAGCCCTTGATGTGCGCGGGCACGCCGATCTCGTGGATGACGTCGGTGACGACGCTCTCGAGCGAGGGCTCGGGCTCTGCCGCGGCGAGCTGCGTGCCCGCACCGCCGGTGCGCTGGCGCGGCCGGGCCGTCTGGCGGATGCGCTGCACGAGCAGCGGCGGGTCAAACGGCTTTTGCATAAAGTACGTCGTGCCGAGCTCCGCACACTCCATCAGCACCTGATCGTTGCAGATCGCGGAGGTGACGATCACGCGCGACGATGCATTTTTCGCCCGCAGATGCGTCAGCAGGGACAGGCCGTCCAGATTCGGCAGCACGAGGTCGAGCACCACGACGTCGGGCTGAAATTTGGTGATGAGTTCTTCCGCGCGCAGCCCATTGTCCGTCTGGGCGACCAGTTCCATGTCCGTCTCCTGGCCGATGGCCTTGGAATAGGCCGCGCGGTACTGTTCGCCGGGATCAGCCAGCAGAACACTGATTTTCGTTTCCATAACATTCTCCTCCGCAAAAATTCAGGCTTGCGGTCAGCTCTCTGCCAAATCGCTCGTTTCCCCTGTCTTGCGAGGATATTTTACCATATCTGGAATGGAAGAACAATGTGATTTTTGGCGAATTGCTCTAGTTTTCTGTTGACATAATCCGATCATAACCGTCGAAAGGTACAATTTTTCGAAGCAAACCGCAATATCTCGCCTGCGTTCGACAGACAGAATGTGTCGAATGCATATATGTGTTATGTAAACCGATATTCCGACACGTGTCTTGTCACCGCGACAGCGGCCGACCCGCTGCGCACGGCAAAGCCCGAAAACCGCCGCCTGTATGCGCCCTTGGCTCCCTTGTGTAAAGGGAGCCGGCAGCCGTCAGGCTGACTGAGGGATTGACACGCTCAGTTTTGTACCAGCCGCGCATCTGCACCCCCTCCGTCGCGGCGCAAAGCGCCGTGCCGCCTTCCCCTTACACCGAAACACCCCACCCTGCGATCCGCACACACAGCAAAAACCGGAAGGAGCATCCGCCCCTTCCGGTTTCCTTCCGTATTCCGCTGCCGTGCGCTCAGTCCCGGTCGTCCTCGCGGTGGCCGCGGGCATCCGCGCGCTCGGTATGGCGCTGCGCACGCTCGTCCGCATGGTCGGCATGGCGCTGCGCTTTTTCTGCCAGATGATCGGCCTGCCGCTGCGCGCGCTCCGCCGCGTGCTGCGCGTGGCGCTGGGCCTTCTCGGCCGCGTTCTGCGCCTTGCGGGCCAGCTCCGCCGCCTGCCGCTGCTCGCGCGCCACCTGCTTCTCCGCCTGACGGCGCAGGCGCGCCTCGAGCTGCTGCTCATGGCGCAGCTGCTGCTCGGTGGCGTGCTGCTCGTGCCGCTCCTGATACGCGGCCATGTGCTCGGCGTGCCGCTCGGACAGCTCCGCCTGATGCTGGGCGCGGCGAGCGCTGCGTTCGGCGCGCTCGTGCTCGATGCGCGCGTGCAGCTGCGTCCGGCGGGCCTCGATGCGCGCCGCGCTCGTGGGATGATTTGCGCGGAAATCGTGGTCGAGGTGGTCGCGCCGCTCGCGCACGTGCTCGACGAACTCGGGGTGCTCCTGCTCGACGCGGTCGATGAGGCTGTCGCGCTCGGCCTCGAGGTCGGTAAACACATCGTCCTCGGAGTTGCCGAGCAGCGCGGCCAGCTCGTCCGTGTGGCCCTCGAGGTGCAGCAGCACCTCGTCGGTGTCGATGCTGCCGAAGTGAAAGTCCTCGTTGAGGAAATGCTCGAGCATCGTGCGGCGCGCGTCCTTGTCCTCTGTTGTGCGCATGCGCGCGAGCAGGAGCTGCACGTTGCGCTCGATCTGCACCTCGGCGTCCGCGCCGTAGAGCCACTCGAGCTCCTGCAGCTGGCGGATATCGTCCATGTTGTCGGGGATGCGCTGCTGCGCCCCGCCGATGTCGACGGCCGCGTCGGCATCGCGCAGCGCGCCCTGGATCGTGCGGCGCACCGCGCCGGATTCGATCAGCTCCCCGGCCTCGAAGTGCCGCAGCTGGTCGTTGACCTCGCCGATGTGCTCGGTCAGGTAAAAGCGCACGCCCTGCGCGCGCAGCTTGCGGTTGAGCACGACGAGCCGGTCGCACGCCGTGATGTCCACGCTCACGATGGCGCTGCCGTCGACGATGACGGCCTGCGTATCAGGCTGCACCGCGCCCTCGATGTCCTCCTGAAAGCGGCGGATGTTGGCGAAAAACAGGCTGCCGCTGAAGCGGTAGAGCACGATGTGCGGCAGCGCCTGCACGCCGCTGACACGGTCGATCGGGAAAAACCCGGCCTTGCCCGGCAGCGTGCCGAGGAAGGTGCGCTGGGGCGCGGCCGCGCGCATGAGCACGTCGATGAACGACAGCACCATGCCCACGAGCACGCCCTTGATCGCGCCGAGCAGCAGCACGCCGAAAAACGCCCCGGTGAAGATGCCGAGCTCCACGCGGTTGACGCGCCAGAGCCGCCGCGCGATGCCGAACTCCGTCGCCCCGATGAGCGCGTTGACGACGATGGCCGTCAGCACCGGCACGGGCAGAAAGCGGATGAGCGGCGTGGCGACGAGCAGCACGACGAGCATGGTCATGCTCGCCATGACGGACACGAGCTGCGTTCTGCCGCCGTTGCGCTCGTTGACGGCCGTGCGCGACACGCTGCCCGACACGACGCAGCAGCCGACGAGCCCGGCGGCGACGTTGCCCACGGCATACGTCACGATCTCGCGGCGGCCGTTGAGGCGGTAGCCGTTTTTCTGCGCCGTGCCGGACGAGGCCAGCAGCGTCTCGGCCAGAATGACGGCCGCGACCGGCAGCGTCGCCACGAGCGCCTGCGTAAACGGCAGCGCGGTGAGGTCCGGCAGCACGACCTTCGGCAGGCCGCGCGGCACGGCGGCCAGCAGCGCCACGCCCCAGTCGTCCAGCGGGGCGAACGCGCCGAGCAGCCCGCCGGCCACCATCATCACGAGCACCCACGGCACCTTCGGCCACTTGCGCGGCGCGATGAGCAGGATCGCCAGCGTCCCGAAGCCGAGGGCGGCGGTGGGCCAGTTGATGACTTTCGCTGCGTCAAAAACGTGCCCCAGCAGCTCGAACAGCTCGCCCGTGCCGGTCGCGGAGCCGAGCAATTTTGGCACCTGCATGAGGATGATCTCGCAGCAGACGCCGCTGATGAACCCGCCCATGACGGGCTCGGAGATGTAATCGACGGCCTTGTCCGCGTGCACGAGTGCGAACACGGCCAGCCACAGCGCGACGTACAGCGTCAGCACCGGCACGATGCGCATGGCCTCCGCGCCACCGGGCGTGACGCCGAGCGACGCGAGCACCGCGCCGATCATGGCGGCCGGCGCGGCGTCGACGCCGAAGATGAACTCCCGCGTCGTGCTGAGCATCGCAAACAGCAGAATCGGCACCAGCGACCCGTACAGCCCGTAGACCGGCGGCAGGCCGGCCAGTTGAGCATAGCCCATCGAGATCGGGATGGACAGCAGCGCGATGAGCGCGCCGGAGAACAGATCCGGCCCGAGCTGCGCCCGGTCGTACCCATGCAGGGAGGCGAACAGCGGCTGGGAAAGCGCTTTCATAGTATCACCTGGTTTTAATATAGAGTTCCCGCTCAGGCGAGCAGGGGGTCAAGCCCGGCGTCGAGCCGGGCGTTGCGTTTCGCCTTCGGCCGGTCGATGACCCGGCCGCGCGCGACAGGGTTTCCGAGGATGCGGCGCACGAGCTTTTCGTTGTCGCGCTGCTTTTTCTGGATCTTGCCGCTGCCGGCCAGATGCACATGCATGTTGATGAGTCCGGGCAGCAGATAGCGCCCGCGCAGGTCGATGCGTGTGTACCCCGCCGGGGCAGTGCCGGCCGGCACGATATCCGTGATCGTCTCGCCGTCCGTGAGCACGCACAGTCCGGGCTGTACGCACATATCCTTCGTGCCGTCGAGAAGGTTTGCGTTGTCAAATGCGTATTTCATGCTGCGCCTCTCTTTCCGCGGCCCGGCCACACCGGGCAAAATGAATAAAAACAGAATATCACATTTGGCAAATATGTCAAGCCGTGCGGCACGTCCGCCCCACACCCCTTGGCTTCCTTGTGTAAAGGGCGCTGGCAGCCGTCAGGCTGACTGAGGGATTGACACGTTGATTCCTGCGCTGGCTTCGTATCTGCACCCCCTCCGTCGCGGCACAAAGCGCCGCGCCGCCGGTCACGCCCCGCGCAGCAAAGCGCGCCGGGCACTGCCCGGCGCGCCCGCACGCATCCAGAATGTGTTGTCTTACGCTGCCTTGTCCTGCGCCGCCGACGCCGCGAGCATGTCGTCGATGCTCACGCCGTAGCCCTTGGCGGGGTCTGCGAGCAGCACGTGCGTCACCGCGCCGATGAGCTTGCCGTCCTGCAAAATGGGGCTGCCGCTCATGCCCTGCACGATGCCGCCGGTCGCGGCCAGCAGGTCCGGGTCGGTGACGGTGATGAGAAAGCGCGTGCACCCGCCGTCATGATACACCCGGCTGATGTCCACCGTGTACGCCCGCACGTCCTCGCCCGCGACCGTGGACAGGATGGTCGCGCCGCCGGTTTTCACCGCGTCGGCGGATGCCGTCTCGACCGCGTCCCCGGCCGGCGGCGCGTCCAGCGTGCCGAAAATGCCAAACAGGCAGTTGCGCTCGATGCCGCCGATGCGGTCGCCGGGATCGAAGCTGCCGACGAGCTCCCCGGCCGTGCCGTGGCCGCCGGGGCGCGCGTCCGCGATGACGGCCGAGAGCACGCTGCCGTCGCGCAGCGGCATGAGCACGCCGCTCGCCTCGTCCGAGATGCCGTGGCCGAGCGCGCCGTAGCGCCCCGTGGCCGGGTCATAGTACGTGAGCGTGCCGACGCCCGTCACCCCGTCGCGCAGCCAGAGGCCAAGCTGCCGCGTGCCGTCGTTCTCCGATACGGAATCCTCCATGCAGACGGTAAGGCCATTATGAATGG
>OLOA01002892.1_pt1 | contig 14789 bp, 13 predicted proteins | sample 1672201 | NCBI WGS metagenome assembly OLOA01 (sample SAMEA3136658, study PRJEB25190) | human gut metagenome
TGAACATTGCCGGAGCCCAGGTGAAGGCTACAGAAGATGAGACAGAGAAAATGATCAAAGATATTATAGATCAGTTATACCAGGAAGGAGAATTCAAAGAATGAAAGTAATTTTACTGGAAGATGTAAAAGCCCTTGGAAAAAAGGGAGAGATTGTAAACGTCAGTGACGGATATGCAAGAAACATGATCCTGCCGAAGAAGCTTGGACTTGAGGCAACTCCAAAGAACTTAAATGATCTGAAGCTTCAGAAGGCAAATGAAGAGAAAGTTGCCCAGGAGAATTTAGAAGCTGCCAGAGCTTTTGCCAAGAATCTTGAAGATAAAGAGGTTATTCTTACTCTTAAAGTGGGAGAGGGCGGAAGAACATTTGGCTCTGTTTCCACAAAAGAAATTTCAGAAGCTGCCAAGAAACAGCTGAATCTCGATATAGAGAAAAAGAAACTGGTACTTCCAAACCCGATCCGCAATCTTGGCGTAACAAATGTACCGGTTAAGCTTCATCCTAAGGTAACCGGAAGCCTGAAAGTATGGGTAAAGGAAGAGGCATAAGGGCTACTGTGAAGAAGTGTAAACAGTAATGCATAAAGCTGCAGGAGAGGATGTTTTTTACGAAATGGAAGAAGCATTGATCAAGAGGATACTTCCTCACAGCATTGAAGCGGAACAGTCCGTTATTGGTTCCATGATCCTGGACCGTGATGCCATTCTGGTAGCATCAGAGATTCTTACAAGTGATGACTTTTACCAGAGCCAGTATGGTGTCCTTTTCGACGCCATGCTGGAACTTTATAATGAGGGAAAACCGGTAGATCTGGTCACTCTGCAGGAGCGCCTGAGGGAAAAAGATGTGCCGCCGGAGATCAGCAGCCTGGAATTTGTCAGAGACCTTCTGGATGCGGTCCCCACCTCGGCCAACGTGCGCCATTACGCCACGATCGTCCAGGAAAAATCCATGCTCCGCAAGCTCATCAAGGTCAATGAGGACATCGCCAATACCTGTTATCTCGCGAGGGAGAAAACGGAGGATATTCTCGAAGAGACGGAGAAAAAGATCTTTGACCTTCTCCAGTACCGGAGCACCGGCGATTTTGTTCCGATCAAGCAGGTCGTCTTAAATGCCCTGGATAAGATCGAGAAAGCTTCCAAAAACAAGGGAACCGTCACGGGTATTCCCACCGGTTTTATCGATCTGGACTACAAGACCTCCGGTTTTCAGCCCTCGGACCTGATCCTGATCGCGGCCCGTCCTTCTATGGGAAAAACGGCTTTCGTCCTCAACGTGGCCCAGCATATGGCCTTCAAGGAAGGAAAGACCGTCGCGATCTTCAGCCTTGAGATGTCAAAGGAACAGCTCGTAAACCGTCTGTTCTCTCTGGAATCCAAGGTCGATTCCCAGGCCCTCCGAACCGGAAACCTTACCGATGAGGACTGGGCGAAGCTCATTGAGGGAGCCGCTGTGGTCGGAAAATCCAACCTGATTATCGATGATACACCGGGTATCTCGATTGCCGAGCTTCGGAGTAAATGCCGGAAATTCAAGCTGGAGCACGATCTAGGCATCATCATCATCGACTACCTGCAGTTGATGAGCGGCGGCAAACATTCCGAGTCCCGCCAGCAGGAGATCTCCGAGATTTCCCGATCCTTAAAAGCCGTGGCCCGAGAACTCAACGTCCCTGTAGTTGCCCTGTCCCAGCTCTCCCGAGCCGTAGAGCAGCGTCCCGACCACCGTCCGATGTTGTCCGACCTCCGAGAATCCGGAGCCATCGAGCAGGATGCCGACGTGGTTATGTTCCTCTACCGAGACGACTATTACAACAAAGACACCGACAAGAAAAACATCGCCGAAGTCATCATCGCCAAACAGCGAAACGGCCCTATCGGAACCGTTGAACTCGTATGGCTGCCGAATTATACGAAGTTCGCGAATATGAAAAAGTAGAGCCGTGCAAACGGACATATGAAAATTCCCCACCCTGCTTGCAGGAGTGGGGATTTTTATATGGACGTTTATAGGGCGAAGCCCGACAGCGACATGAAGCGAAGCGGAATGGAGCTGAAGCACGGCTCCCAGTAGTGAGCAGCCATCCTAGAAAGAAAAGGCTCCTTTGCAGGCTTTATTCCTGCAAGGGAGCTTTTTTTCTATAAAAAACTCAAAAAACGCGCGTTGCGAAAAGAGGAGAAATAGGCTATACTGGCGGCAAGTTACTCGTGTAATGAGAACTATAAATGGGGCAATAACAGTGGAGGGAAACATGAACAGAAAAAGTTGGGAAAAAATTTTTAAAGATCCTGGCGCAGACTACAGAAGCAAACCGTTCTGGTCCTGGAACGGAAAAATGGAGGAGAAGGAGCTCTTTAGACAGCTCGATATTTTAAAAGAAATGGGATTCGGGGGAGCTTTTATGCATTCGAGAGTCGGCCTGGCTACCGAGTATCTGGGCGACGAGTGGATGAGGATTGTGGAGAAATGCCTGGAGTACGGCAAGAAAATCGACTTCGATCTCTGGATCTATGACGAGGACCGCTGGCCCTCAGGAAGTGCCGGAGGCATCGTGACTCAGAAGAAGGAAAACCGGAGTCACCGTCTACAGCTTCACATCCTGAAAGCTTCAGAGGGCGACGCTTTTCTGAAGGAAAATCAGGAAAAAATGATCGCTGCCTACCAGTGCATTCTGGAAGGCCATGAGTACCGGGAGCTTGCCGTTTATGAGGGCGGAGAACCGGAGGAGGGAAAAAACATTCTGGCGATCACGCTGGAGGAATCCGAACTGAATGACAACTATAACGGCGCTACCTATCTGGACACGATGAAAGCAAGTGCAGTGGATGATTATCTGGCGTCAACCCATGATAAATATCACAAAGAACTCTCCAAGGATGCGCTGGAGCGCGTCAGAGGAGTATTCACGGACGAACCCCACAGAGGCGCTTTCCTGTGCGATTTCTCAGAGGGAAATCAGAAATCCATACCCTACACGGATGAGCTTTTCAGCGCCTTCAAGGAGCGTTACGGCTATGATCTGAAGGAGCACCTTCCGGAAATTTTCCTGCGGGAACAGGGCAAAACCTTTTCCGGCGTAACGTTGGATTATCTGGAGCTGGTACAGGATTTCTTCCTGAAAAATTTCCTGAAGAAGATCCAGGACCGCTGTCAGGAGTACGGCTGGCTTTTCACCGGTCATCTTCTTCATGAGGATACGCTTTCTAACCAGACCTGTATGCTGGGTTCTCTGATGACCGGCTATGAATATATGGATATCCCCGGAATTGACCTTCTGGGCGAGAGAACCAGCTGCTGGTGGATTGCCAAACAGCTGAGTTCCGTAGCGCATCAGATGAATAAGAAAAAGATGCTCACAGAGCTTTTCGGCTGCACGGGCTGGCAGATGAAGTTTGAAAATTATAAATCCATAGGAGACTGGCAGGCGCTGATGGGAATCAACCTCTTCTGCCCGCATCTTTCCTGGTACACGATGAAGGGCGAGAATAAGAGAGATTACCCGGCAAGTATTTTTTATCAGTCCGCCTGGTATAAACAGTATCGTTACATGGAGGATTATTTTGCACGTTTCCATGTGGCTACGGATGGAACGCCCTCTGACTGTAAGCTTTTGGTCATGAATCCTATCGAATCGGTATGGGCGCGAACTTACACCGGCTGCTTCCAGTGGATTCAGAGCAACGATGAGGGAATTTCCGCCATTGAGAGACAGTATGAGGAAACCTTCCGGATGCTGATGGGAGCAGGTATTGACTTTGACTATGGCGAGGAGCGGATTCTGGCCGGTCATGGCAGTGTGGAAAATGGAAAATTAAAGGTTGGTTCCTGCACCTATGACAAGGTTCTTCTTTCTGGTGTGGAGACTATGAAGGAGAGCACCTGGAAGCTTCTGAAGGAGTTCGTGGCTCAGGGCGGCAAGCTCATCGTTGCAGGAAAAGCGCCGGAGATGATTCATGCGGAACCGGATGCGCGGATGACGGAGCTGATGGAGCACGCAGAGAAGGTTCCCTTCACCAAAGAAGCGGTGACAGAGAGCTGTGCTTTGGAGGTGCCTCTTTACCAGCTGGAAAATCATGGCCAGCAGGTTTATATCCAGAGCTATCGGAAGGAGGATATGATTACCTTTATTCTCCTGAATATGGACAGGGATCATTCTGCAAACGACATTTCTCTTACCCTGAACGGCGAAGGAAGAGTCGAAGAGTGGAACGCGAGAACCGGCGAAATCCGCGAAGTGATGGTTTCAGACGGAAAGGCAGAGCTTTGTCTCTCCTTACTGCCCGGAGAGGAGAAGATTTTTGTGCTGCAAAATGGTGAGAACCTTCTGAAGCAGAAGGAATTTTCCTACAAGCTCTCCGAGAAAAACGTGGCAGCTCTGGATCGGGCGGACGTTTACCTGGATGACGAGTGCGTGGCAAAGGACGGGGATGTCTTAAAAGAAGACCGGCTGATCCGTGATCGCCTGGGCTATCCATGGAGAGGCGGCGAAATGATGCAGCCCTGGTATATTGAGAAATATTATCAGGAAGAACTGAAACAGCGAAGAAATGTGAAAAATGTCTTCCATTTTGTGATCGAGGAGCTTCCTGAAGGATTGGAGCTGGCTGTCGAGGCGGAGGAGCATACGGAAGTCCGGCTCAACGGCACACTGCTGAAAAAAGAGGCAGATTTCTGGATCGATACGGCCTTCTCGAAGTTCCTTGCCGGGAAGTCCTGCCTGAAAGAGGGAGAAAACGAGATCACAGTCACCTATTCCTATGGAAAAGACAGCGGTCTGGAGGCCATTTACCTGCTGGGCGATTTCGGAGTGAAGCTCTCCGGAAAAGGCGTGGAGGAGAAGGTTCATCTCATCAGCCTTCCGGATAAACTTCATGCCGGTAATATTGTGCCGCAGGGTCTGCCCTTCTATTCCGGTTCGATCACCTATGAGCTGGATCAGCCCGTGGAAGGAAAGGTATCGGTCACTCTTGACGAGATGACAGCAGCCGTGTGCATGCTGCACGGAGATACGGATGAGATCATCGCCTTTGCTCCCTATGAGGCAGCCGTGACGGGCCTTAAGAGTATCGAGATGGTATTTAATAGAAGAAACACCTTCGGCCCGCTCCATGTGCCGGTTTCTTACCGGGGAAGCTATGGACCGGACACCTTCTTAAAGATCGGAGATTTATGGGAGGATGAGGTACAGCTCTATTCTCAGGGCCTGCCCGAGAAGGTTACACTCCGAAAAATCGACTGAGAATCTGCTTTTCTTAGCGAATCTTGCGATTTCTTTTCGTGTTCATGCTGCGGAAAATGTGTTACACTGATTCTGTAAGTGCAAGAATGAACATGAAGGGGAGAAAGATTTCATGGATGAAAAAAGGTATTTGATCTCTGATGCAGCCAAAGTCGTTCAGGCAGAACCTCACGTCCTCCGCTACTGGGAGGAAGAGCTGGAGCTTCCGATCCAGAGGACGGAGCTGGGGCATCGTTACTATACCGAGGAAGATATTCAGACCTTTCAGAATATTAAGGAACTAAAAGAACGGGGATTTCAGCTGAAAGCCATCAAGGTACTGCTGCCAGAGCTTAAGAAACGAAAAGCAGATTCTTCTGCTGAGATCATCGATCTGGAGCAGAAACTGGCAGAGCAGGTGAAGGAGAAAGCGGAGCCCGAGGGAAATATCACAGTCTTCCCGTTGAATCCGGATCTGGACAGGTTTCAGCAGTTTGAAACTATCATGACTTCCCTGTTTCGGCAGACCTTAAAGGAGAACAACGAGGAACTGGAAAACCGGATCTCCGATTCGGTCATCCATGGAATGGACGTGCTGATGCAGCTTAAAGAGGAAAAGGAGGAAGAACGGTTCCGCCGCCTGGATGAGACGATCCGTCTCCATCAGAAAAATGGAACCCTCGTGGCAGCGGCCAGAGAGCCAGGCCTTTTCCGGCTGTTTCGCAGGAAAAAGAAATCCGCAGTTGACATGACAGGAGCAAAAAGTTAAAATCAGTTTACCATATCAGACAGGCTTTCCGCTGTCTCTTTCAGAAGAGATATGCGGGAGGCCTGTCTGCATGATGAGTAAAAAAGAAAAGAGGATAAAACAATGGAATTTCTTCCAAATCCGAAACAGATGGAATATCATACAGGTCATTTTCTGCCGGGATCCCAGACAAAAATTGTGCTCTGCGGCACAGAGCCGGGAGCCTTTCTCTATGCACAGATGCTTCAGAAGGAGCTTAAGGAGGAGGCAGGTCTTTCTCTGGATATCTTAAGAGCGCTGTGCCCGGCGGAGAGCGGAGATATCGTCCTGTGCCTGGATCAGAAGCTCGAAAAAGATCACTATCAGCTGGCCATTGAGGAGGATAAGATCTCTTTGGTGGCAGGCAGCGACGAGGCGCTCTGCAACGGCGTACAGACCCTCTGCCAGGTAATTCAGCTTCACGGTGCGGTTCTTCCCTGCCTTTCCATCACAGACTGGCCGGATCTTCAGAACCGCGGCTACTATATGGACTGCTCCCGGGGCCGTGTGCCGAAGCTTTCCTATTTAAAAGAGGTGGCAGATCTGCTCTGCCGGTTTAAAGTGAATCAGTGGCAGCTCTACATCGAGCATACCTATCTTTTCCGGGGACTTTCTGAGGCCTGGAGAGAGGATACCCCGCTGACGGCCGAGGAGATTATGGAGCTGGATGCTTACTGCGCGGTCCGCCATATCGAGCTGGTGCCCTCCCTTTCCAGTTTCGGCCATATGTACCGGATTCTCAGCACCAAGACCTGTTGCGAGCTCTGCGAACTGCCGGATTCCGAGAAAATCCCCTACAGCTACACTTATGCGGGCCAGCACCACACGCTGAACGTTTCTCATCCGGATGCTCTGGATTTTATCAAGGGACTGATCGACGAGTACCGCCCGCTTTTCCGTACGAACAAGTTCAATATCTGCGCGGATGAGACCTTTGACCTGGGAAAAGGAAGAAGCAAAGCTCTGGCTGAGGAAAAAGGCGAGCGCCAGCTCTATGTGGAGCATGTGAAAGCTCTCTGCGAACATCTGGTGGCCCAGGGCTGTGTGCCGATGTTCTGGGGCGATATCATGTACCGCTGGCCGGAGAGCTGCGGGGAGCTTCCGAAGGAGACCATCTGCCTGAACTGGGGCTATGCGCCGGATCAGCCCGAGGACGCCATCAAGGCCATCGCCGAGAGCGGAATTACCCAGTATGCCTGCCCGGGCGTCTGCGGCTGGAATATGTGGATGCCGCTGCTCGATTTTGCCTACCGGAACAACCGGGCCATGTGCCGTCACGCCCATAAGTACGGGGCTGTGGGTCTTTTGAACACCGACTGGGGCGATTACGGTCATGTGAACGATTACCGCTTAAGTATTCCGGGCATCCTTTACGGAGCTGCTTTCAGCTGGAATGCGGAGGAGGTTCCCTTTGATGAGATCAACGAGGCGATTTCCAGACTGGCCTACGGGGATACCTCTGGAAAAATCGTGAGCGGCATTGCTCATTTTTCCGATAATGAGATGTTCCAGTGGTCTCAGGCTGTAAACTGGATGGAAGGCGATGAAAAACGCCGGGCGGAGATTCTGGAAGAACAGAAATACACGAAGGAACGGGCAGAAAAAGCCAACAGAGAGGTGAAAAAAGCCCTGGAAGAGATCTATGCCTGCACGCCTTATATGAGCGCCGGAAGAAAAGCTGTCGTACAGCTCTTTGCTGTGACCGGAGAGGGAATCTGTATCTGGAATGAGATCGGAGCCTGGCTTATGGAGCACTCTGAGGAAGAAGGTCGGAAACTGGCTGAAAGACTGGAAAACTGGCTGGAGCACTATCGCCGGGAATGGCGTGAGATCAGTAAGGAGAGTAGCTTAGCTGTGCTGACTGGAATGGTGGTACGGTACGCAGATTTGCTCAGGGGGCGCTGACGTCCAGCGCAGGCCGCCCATAACCAGAAGAAAATGAGTCTATTGCAAATAAATTTGCATAGGCTCATTTTCTTCTGCTTGAGCGCTGGATTGTTGATAAAAAATAAAAGACCGCCTGGTGTCGGGAAAACACCAGGCGGTAAGGGAAAGAGAACTGCCACGCATCAGAGGCAGCTTCTATCCAAGAAACGGGAGATTACTCACCCGGATGGATAGCTTCATTCGGGCACTCTGCCTCGCAGGTACCGCAATCCAGACATGCGTCAGCATCGATTACATATTTTCCATCACCCTCGCTGATAGCGTCAGCCGGACAGACTGCTGCACAGGAACCGCAGGATACACACTCATCAGAAATTACATATGCCATAATTATTTACCTCCTTGTAAATGTACATGTATTGGTTCGCTCTGAACCTTACCGCTATTTTAATACATTTGCTCGAAATATACAAGTGAAATCTTTGTATTTCTTTCTTTTGTCCCTTGCGAAAAACAAAGAAAGAGATTATAATGAAAAATATCTGTGACAAAATCAATAAGGAGGTACACGATCATGATTAAAATCAGCAAAGAAATGATCATTGGCGATATTTTAGATGAAGCACCGGATATGGGAGCAGTACTGATGGCAGCAGGAATGCACTGCATCGGTTGCCCGTCCGCTCAGATGGAGTCTGTTGAGGAAGCTGCATACGTTCACGGCATCGAGCCGGATCTGCTCGTCACCAGAGTAAACGCTTTCGTTGAGAGCCAGGCTCAGGAAGCAAAAGCTGAGTAATTTATCTTTGAAAACAGAAACAGGAAGAAATCTTTCAGATGGAGATTTCTTCCTGTTTTTTATGTCGCTTTCGTTTATTCTTATGCCAGCTGCGCCAGCTTCTGCAGCGCCTCGTCTTTCACGATGATTTCCATGTGTTCCTGATAGAAGGCACGCATCGTGGGCACATATTTCCGGTTGCCTGCATACTCGGAGAGAATGTTGCAGATCTTGTTGAACTCCTCCGGTGTGTGGCCGGATTTGCTGATGATGAGATGGTACTCTCTGGTCAGCGGGTCCTTGTAGAGGCTGTTTTCTCCGTTGTAATGGCCCTCCAGAATATGGGCGGCGCGGATCACGGTATCAAGATCCCGGAACCGGTAAAGCCTTGTCAGATTAAAGGCTGCGGTGTCGGCTGGAGCGGTTTCGGGCGCTTCCTTCTCCGCAGTTTCCTCGGTGGTATTTTCAGCGTTGTACTGCTCCATTGCCTTTTTCTTGGCATTGCGGATCTTGTTGAAAAGACCCAGCACATCATCGGCGCCTTCCAGCTTGGAAGCGATGGGGGAGCTGCCAAAGGGCGTATCGCCCGGCTGCTGGGGAGAAAACTTGGCAAAACGGGTGTCCAGCTCTTCCGGGTCCTCCACCTTTGTGATGATGAGTATGATGGAATCTGAGGAAAGAGGGATTGCCTCGATCATCAGAGGAATATCGTTTGCCTCAAAACCAAATTCGTAGGCGGCCTGCTGCATCATGTCGCGGAAAAGACTCTTTGCCTTCTCTGTGCCATAAGCAAGCTCGCTCAGTTTGATCTCCCGGCTTAAAAGATCTTCTTTTGTGAGGGTGCAGCGTATCTGATTGTCGTTGATTTTTTCAATTTTCATTCTATCACATCCTGACTTTTTGAGAAAAGTTGAGACAAATAAAAATCCAGTCTATTGCAAGCAAGCTTGCATAGCCTTGCTTTTTATTTTATTTTTTTAAACTGGTTATATCATTATATACCGTTCTGGCGCTTTGTGTAAAGTAAATGAGTGGAAAAAGATTAAAAAAATCAAAAAAACGCTTGCAAAACAGAACTTTGTATTGTATAATAACCCGTAAGAGATTTGAAATGGACCTCTATTTATATTCTATTATATTCTGTGAGAGATATCCTCTCGCTTATTCCAAGATTTTTTTACAACTGAACAGACAATGACAAAATGACCTTCAGCCCCGCTCCAGCTCTGTTTTTTTCTATTTTCCGTTTCATTTCTCTTGATACAAAAGAAAACCGCTTTGTATGGAAATGGAACCGTCAGCCTGCAAAAATACAAGCCATTTTTGGACTGACAACAGGAAAGTAATATATCACAGAGAGCACATCCATTTTCGGCGGTGAAAAGAAAGGGGTGAGACCGATTTCAGGAAAGCACCGTGACGAGCAGTTTAAACTGTACAGCGAACTTTCCTATTATGACGGAGCAGGTATCCAACTCTGGCTGGACGGTGTACCCAGTACGCCCGAAGAGATTGCCAGGGCATGCTGCGCCAGAGAAGGAAACAGTTACATGCGGGATTACATCAGAAACGCTTCTGATAAAGTAACAGATATCGCCTTCGACTGCATCGACAAAGACGAAAAATCCAGGTGAAAGCGTCCCCTTCGCAGACAGACTTGGTAAATTATTCTGATGAAAGTCGAATTTGGTCGTTTCGCAGCAGTCTCTAGTATGATATAATGAGAATTGCGGAAGCTGCTTTGCAGCGGAGCAATTCGTAGGTACAGATATAAAGATAACAGGGGCTGGAGGTCGAACGAATGAAGAAAAAAATACTGCCCGTAGTGGCAGCAGCGGTACTGATCGTAGTTCTTGCGGCAATTCTGATTGTCAGCAAAGTTGTAGATAAATACATTCCCACAGACGAAAAGATGGACTCTGCGGAATATTACGGAATCACCGGGGAAGGCCAGGTGCCCGTGATCCTTCAGGATAAAGTGGCAGGCGAGATGAGCATGCTGGTGGATGGTGTGCCCTATCTGAATTATAACACCGTGAAAGACAGCTTAAACAGCCGTTTTTACTGGGATTCCACGAATCAGCTCATGCTCTATACCACGCCGACGGATGTAATCAAGATCCCGGCAGGCGGAGCGGAATATACGGTTTCCGACGAGGCAGAATCCTTTGATCAGATTATTGTGAGACTGGAAGGAGAGACGCCTTACATCGAGGCAGATTTCGTGAAACAGTACACAAATATGACTTATGAGACGCTTCAGGAGCCGGATCGTATTCTCGTGACTTACAAATGGGGAACGATCCAGCAGGCGAAAGTCAAACGCGACGAGAACGTCCGCTATCAGGGCGGTGTCAAGAGCCCGATTCTGACATCAGTAGCTAAAGGCGATCTGGTGACAGTCCTGGAACAGCTGGAGAACTGGACCAAGATTGCCACGGCGGACGGTTATATTGGTTATGTGAGAAACAAAAGGCTGGGTTCTGTGACGGAGACGACGATTTCCAATGAGTTTACGGAGCCGGAATACACGAGAATTAAGAAGGATTACACGATCAATCTCGTATGGCATCAGATCAGCAATATGGATTCCAACTATGCTTTATCCTCGGACATCGAGTCCATGACCGGCGTCAACACGATTTCTCCCACCTGGTTTTCAGTAGCCAGCAAGGACGGAACCGTTTCTTCCCTGGCAGACAGCAGCTATGTGGAGACAGCTCATGAGAAAGGCCTGGAAGTCTGGGGCCTGGTGGATAACTTCAACCAGGAGGTGGATATGAAGGAAGTCCTGACCAACACCACAGCCAGAGAGAAGCTGACGACGCAGCTGATTGAGGCGGCTCTGGAGTACCAGCTGGACGGCCTGAATATTGACTTTGAGAATCTGGGCGAGGAACTGGGAGACGCTTACATTGAGTTCCTCCGTGAACTCTCCATTCAGTGCAGAAAGAATAACCTTGTACTCTCCTCAGACAATACGGTTCCGAGAGACTTCAGCGCTTACTATCAGCGCTCAGAGCAGGCAGAGGTCGTGGATTACTTCATTATTATGGGCTACGACGAGCACTATGTAGGCTCCGATCCGGGTTCCGTTGCCTCCCTTTCCTTTGAAAAAGAGGGCATCGAGTCCACGATCGCGGAGGGCGTTCCGGCGGATAAGATCATCAGCGGTGTGCCTTTTTATACGAGACTCTGGAAGACGGATACCAGCGGGGAAGTTAGCAGCGAGGCTATCGGTATGAATACGGCGGATTCCACGCTGGAGGCGAACGGTGTGACAGCCAACTGGAGCGACGAGACCAGTCAGGATTATGCGGAATATCATGATCCGGACGGCGCGCTCTACCAGATCTGGTTGGAAAATGAGGCTTCCATGGAGCTCAAAGCCAAGCTCATACCGGAATATCAGCTGGCAGGAATTGCGGCCTGGAAACTGGGATTTGAGCGGTCCAGCATCTGGGATGTGATCAGTACAAATATCAAATAAATAGAAGGGGAGCGCTTCGCGCGGGATCAGAAGACTGGTTCTGCACGGAGGCTCCCCGTTTTTGTTCTAAGAAGAAAAGGCTCTCTCATACACTGGAAAGACTGGATATCGTGAAAAAGGAGCCGGAAAGCGTGAAAAAAATCAGTATGGAGACCATTCTTGGGGTGCTTCTTTTTGCCGGGCTGGGCCTTTTGTTCACCCGGGGTATACAAAAGACAGCCGGGGAGGCCGTGACGGAAGAAAAACAGGCGGCCGTGACCGCTACGGTGGTCATCGACGCCGGCCATGGCGGAAGCGATCCTGGAAAGATCGGCATTAACGGAGCCCGTGAAAAAGAGGTGAATCTGGCCATTGCGGAGGAGCTGAAAGCCTGTCTTGAGGAGGCCGGAATCCAGGTGGTCATGACCCGGTCCGATGCAGGCGGCCTTTATCAGGAATCAGATGAGAACAAAAAACAGGCGGATATGCGGGCCCGCTGCGCGATCATTGACGAGGCCGGAGCGGAGCTGACTGTCAGCGTCCATCAGAACAGCTACCCGGCAGAATCTGTCCGGGGGCCCCAGGTTTTTTATCATGCGCAGTCTTCCGAAGGCCAGAAGGCGGCGGCCTGCCTCCAGGAAGCCCTGAATCAGGAACTTTCCATCACGCGGCCCCGGGAGATCAAAGCCAACAATACCTATTACATATTGAAAAAAACAAAAACGCCGGTGGTCATCGCCGAGTGCGGTTTTCTTTCCAATTATGAGGAAGCGGAAAAGCTGACCACGAAAGACTACCAGAAACAGGTGGCCCATGCCCTTTGCAGCGGGATTCTGGCCTATCTGGAAGCCTCCGGCGGATAAAAAGGAGAAATTATTTATGAGAAAACACCTGAAAAAATACAGATTTTTCATGATTGCTTTATGGGCACTCTGCCTTTTTGCCGTCCTGCCTTTCGGAAACGTTCGTGCGGCAGCGGTAAAGCCTTCCTGCACAAAGACAAAAACGATCTATTTCCAGAAGCAGACTTTCCGTGATCCCATGACCCGGAAAAACATCGTCTCCTATGATCTTCTGGGCACGGGGGAACTTGCCCTTGGCAATCTCTCCTCCAAAGCAGTGATTACCAACCTCAAATCCAGCAACCGCCATATTGAAGCGGTGGTGGACGTTCCCTATAAGAAGATCTATCTCTCCGCCAGTTCCCTGAAAAATGGGGAAAAGACGGTCTTAAGTTTTACCGTGAAGCAGAACAGGAAGACTTACCGTCTCTCCTGCAAGGTGACTTTCCGCACGGATTTTGTGAAAAGCGCGAAGCTTGGAGCGCTTGATCTTACCAGGAAACTGAACCAGTCAACAGGGGCAGTGCGTATCAAAACCGCTCAGAAGAAGGCAAGGCTCCTGATTACCCTTCCTTCCGATTATAAGGTCGTAAGCATCCGTTACAACTACAAAGGCCAGGAGACCGGCCCCGTCTGGAAAACGGCGAAGAAGCTGCAAAATGGAGGCGTCCTTCCTATTGGAAAGGACACGGTCCTGATGGTCGAGTACGCGCCCAAAAGTGGAAAGAGCCTCTACAACCGCTCGTATATCCTTCATATCAACCGCGTCTGACTCTGTACAAACCCCTGAAATTCAGTTATACTGAAAGCTGTCACGAATAGACGAGTGAATCAGTAAGGAAAAATAGATAAAGGAGAGTTTTACATGAGTACAGTAGGTATCATCGGAGCGATGGAAGTAGAAGTAGAGACCCTCAAAAAGCACATGAAGGTGAGAAGAACCGTAAAGAAAGCCCATATGGAATTTTGTGAGGGCGTTCTCGGCGGAAAAGAGGTTGTTGTGGTAAGAAGCGGCATTGGAAAAGTTAATGCGGCTGTCTGCACCCAGATCCTGGTGGATGATTTTAAGGCAGATACCGTCATCAATACCGGTATCGCAGGTTCCCTGAAGGCAGAGATCAATATCGGAGATATTGTGGTTTCTACTGATCTGGTTCATCATGATATGGACGCCGTGAATTTCGGCTATCCGCTGGGACAGATTCCTCAGATGGATACCTTTTCTTTCAAGGCAGATGAGAGACTCGTGGAACTGGCTGAGAAAGCCTGCCATGAGGTAAATCCTGAGATTCAGGTATTCCGCGGAAGAATCGTCAGCGGCGATCAGTTTATCGCAGACAAAGCGGTAAAGAACCGCATCACCGAGAACTTCCAGGGCTACTGCACCGAGATGGAAGGTGCAGCCATCGGTCAGGCAGCATATCTGAATGGAATCCCATTCCTGGTAGTACGTGCGATCTCTGATAAAGCAGACGGAAGTGCGAATATGGATTATGCAGAATTCGAAATGGCAGCCATCGAGCACAGCGTGAAGCTGACAGTGGGAATGATCCAGGCACTGTAAGGCAGGAACCATCGGGCATATCCGGGCATATACTGAAACAGATGATTGTAAGAAAAGCAGGATCCGGATATGTATTTTGATAAGTATTTTCCGTTTTATGAAGCATATGCAAGTCCGTTGCTGTATCAAGGGGAACGGATGCAGGAAGAGGAATTCGAATTAATGAAATCCTATTATCCAGAAACTGTACGCAGGATCCAGGAGCAGGTCGAGGAAGAGTGTGATCTGCTGGATTATGA
>OLOA01002897.1_pt1 | contig 14772 bp, 10 predicted proteins | sample 1672201 | NCBI WGS metagenome assembly OLOA01 (sample SAMEA3136658, study PRJEB25190) | human gut metagenome
TTAAATGATGAACGTTACATAAAGCATGCGTACAATCATCATATTTAAAATACGGGGTCCAATGGTCATGGATGACGGTTCCTTTGAAAGAGGGAAGAATGCCATTGGCTTCAATTGCTTGAGAGCCACGCTTTTCATGAACAAAGTAATGCGTGAATTTTTGATTTGAAGTCACGTGAAGCCAGTGTCTCTTTCCATTGACATAACAGCCTGTTTCATCTAAATGAAGATGATTGGATGCCAAAAGATTTTCTTTGATTGAAGCTTCAGTCGTTTCTAATAACTCATCACATCGTTTCGTCATATTCACCAGTGTTCCTTGGCTGATGGTCGCTTTGAAAATATCTTGAGTCAATTGTTTCAGACGGTTGAAAGGAATCAATTGATAGTGACTGAAATAAGTTAATACACTTGTTAAATGTGGCCCATATTGTGTCGGTTGTGTGACATGTTTCGGAAATAGTCCTTCATTTTTAAAGTGACAGTTAGGACATACTTTAATTTGGGATTGATGCTCAGTCACTTGAAGCCTTAAGCTCGGTAAATCAAAAACTTGACGTCGAATCGTTTTTTGAGGTTCAACGTTTTCTAAACAACACCCACACCCTTGGCAAGTTTTCGGATGATGTGTGACGACAAGATCCGGATCTTTTACCATTTTTAAGGTTGAACCTTGATGCCCGACTTGACCACCCGTTTTTTTATTTGAAGGTTGACGCAAACTTTTTGTCTTTTTAAAACCATCGGTTGACGGAGGTAAGCTACTATTTTGACTGGTTTGATTTGATTGTTTTTCAAGTTTCTTAAGGCGAGCATCTAAATCTGAAACAGTCTGAGATAACTCAGAGATTTGAGTGGAAAGTCCTTGAACTAAACTAATAACGGATTGAATCCCCTCCTGATAAACTTTGATGATTTCAGATTCTGACATGAGATGACACCTTCTTCTAAAGTTGGAATAGTAAGGATATTATAACGTAAATCTTACAAATAGGTAAGTTATTCACGAGAGCTACATATCATTAACAAAAACACCAAGAAACGGAATTCGTTTACTTGGTGGCTGAATAGTTACTTTTATTTTACTACAACATAAAAAAAGTCATCAAACGTTAAGTTTGATGACTTTTTAATTAATCGTTATTGCGTGAATTAAAAATCATGATTAAACGTAATAATTCGGCAATGGCCACCACAGCTCCCGCTACATACGTTAATGCTGCCGCCGTTAACACTTTACGTGCCCCTGCTTTTTCTTCGTTACCATATAAAATATTCATTTCTGATAACTGAGCAACTGCACGAGTTGATGCATTAAACTCAACAGGTAAAGTCACAATTTGGAATAACACGGTTACGCCAACTAAAATAATCCCAAGTAATAAAAATGATGAACCACCAAAAATAAATCCTAAAAGAATGGCTAAGTAACCAAACTTATTGGCAAAATTTACGACTGGAAACATTGCTGAACGGAATTGAAGTGGTGCATAGGCATTCGCATGTTGAATCGCATGTCCACATTCATGAGCAGCAACTGCTAAAGCAGCAATCGATGTTCCATGATAAATATCACGTGATAAACGAACTGTTTTACGACTTGGATCATAATGGTCACTCAAACGACCACCAACCTCTGTCAAATGAACATGTTGTAATCCATTTCGATCTAGGATACGACGTGCCACGTCCGCTCCAGTTAAACCTGATGAAGCGCGAACACGTAAGTATTGGTTAAACGTCGATGATAAATAACCTTGGGCTAACATCGGGACGATTAATGCTATCAATAAATAAATTAAATACGATGAATCGAAACGCATCCCATATCCACCGTAATATCCACCATAATATAAGAACATTGTTCAATCACCTCTACTAGAATTTCTTTAAGATGTATTATACACCATTTAAGGTTTTGTCATCAGATTGTAAAAACCATTTTTTGAGTTTTATACAATTCTTACATTAAATTCTCTAGTAACTCTCGAGCCGGTGTTAAACTTGGATCAATATTTAAAATTTTCTCAAGTTGTTTCGCTGCCTCTTCACGACGTCCTTCTTCCATTAAGAATTGCGCATAATCAAATAAGAAATCAACATTTTCTCCATAGTTGACGAATGCTTTCTCAAAGTATGAAGCCGCTTCATCATACTCCTCTAATTCTAAGAAAGCAATCGCTAAATCCCAATCAAATCGGTCATCAAATAATCCGTTTTCTTCATAATGTTGAATATTTTGAACGACTTCTTCAAAGTCTTCTAACACTAAGCAAATACGGTTACTACGAAGTGCTGCTTCTAAATCTTCTGGATCTAAGTTTAAGGCCTCATAATAAGCATCGCGCGCCCCTTCTAAATCTTTTAATTTCTCTAAAGCCAATCCTTTTAAGTAGTGTAACTCGGCATTGAATTCATTATGTGTTATCCCTTCTTGAATCATTTCAAGTGCTTTTTCATAATCTTCTTCTTTTAGATAGATTTTTGCTAACAATGGATAAATTGTATCATAGCTTGAATCTAATTCTTTTAAATCATGAAACACGCGCTTAGCTAATGAGTAATCGTCGACTTGATAAGCAAGGAATCCTTTATTAAAAAGTTGATCCGTATTCAACTTACCAAAATATTTTTCTGATAAATCGAATTGTTCTAATGCTTTCTCAAATTCTCCAATATGGCTGTAGCACGTTGCTAAACGGTCATACACATTAATGTCAGCGTTTAATCCACATTCAATTAAATCTAAGTATAAATCTAATGCTTTTTCAAATTCTCCAATGTGATGATAAAACTCAGCATAAGCTAGTTTAATTAAATCGTTATGAGGTTCGAGTGATATAGCTTTCTTTAACTTATCTTCAGCGACTTCAAATAATCCTTGAGCGATGTACATATCTGCTTCGAGTAAAAGAACACTCGCATTCGTTTCTTCATCGCTACCCGCTAATAAGTCAAGTGCTTTTTCATCCTCAGCTAAATCTAAATATAAATCCGCTAAGAATGTTTTTAAGTTGACTTCATTTGGATATTTTACTAACAATGGTTCAACTAACTCAATCGCTTTTGAGACATGAGCAATCGCCGCGAAAATTTGAGCAATAATGAAGATTTCATCATCATTAGCATCAAACGCAAAATGTTGCATCTGCTCAATCGCCTCTTCTGTCAGTTGCCCTTTCTCATATAACTCAATAAAATATTCAATTGACATTTATAACACCTCTAATTTCCTAATAACACATTTAGATGTTTTAAGAAGTCTGGATATGAAATCTCCATTGACTCAACATCTTCAATAATGAGTGGTTCATCGATTAATAACGAAGCCACACAGAGCATCATCGCAATTCGATGATCTTTATGACTTGAGACTGACGCCTGATTAAACGAACCTTCCGGCTGTCCTGTGATTATCATTCCATCATCAGTACTTTTTATTTCGGCGCCAATTGCTTTTAGCTGGTTGACGGTCACATCAATACGGTTCGTTTCTTTAACCTTCAACTCCTCAGCATCTTTAATGACTGTTATCCCTTTTGCACGTGTGGCAAGTAACGCTAAAATAGGGATTTCATCAATTAAGCGTGGAATCATATCGCCTTCAATCGTCGTGGCAACTAAGTCTTTCGTGTATTGAATATGAAGATCAGCGACTGGTTCACCACCAAAATAACGTTCATTGACTAATGTAATCTTTCCATTCATCGCTCGAATCACATCAATAATTCCTGAACGTGTCTCATTAATTCCGACATTTTCAATCATTACATCACTACCTGGAACCATTAATGCCGCTACGATAAAGAACGCTGCAGAGGAAATATCACCCGGTACAAAGACTTCCCCTGGTGTGATCGGCATCTGTGGTCCTTGAACCGTAATCATTCGATTCACTTTATTATAGGCAATTTGGAAATCCTCAAACATTTTTTCCGTATGATCACGCGTCGGAATTGGTTCATGAATCGTCGTCACACCTTGAGCTAACATCCCAGCTAACATAATGGCAGACTTCACTTGGGCACTTGCAACGGGAAGCTCATAAGAAATTCCCGTCAACTGATGACCAGTAATTGTAGCAGGTAATGTAGCATCATTTTCTAGCGTAATATTAGCCCCCATTTGTGAAAGAGGGAGAGTCACTCGTTTCATTGGGCGCTTCGATAATGATTCATCACCAATTAACGTTAATGTAGCAGGTAAGTTGGATAGTACGCCCATCAATAAGCGTGCGGTTGTTCCAGAATTTCCGGCATCTAAAATTGACTGATCATAACAAAAACTCTCTAACCCCGGGCTCGTGATTATTAAATAATCCTTGCTTAATTCAGACTTCACACCAAATTGTTTAAAAATTTCTAGCGTACTAATACAGTCTGCTCCTAGTAATGGCTCGTGAATTCTTGTCGTCCCTTTGGATAAACTACTAAAAATAATGGCACGATGAGTAATTGATTTATCTCCTGCTACTTTAATGCTTCCCTTTAATGACATACTCTCACCTCTTTTGTCATTTCATTTAAAAATTGTTGTAACATTGGCTTTAATTCTTCTTCGCTAAATGTTACTAAAACAGGATTGCCTACCTCTTTTAATAAAACAAAACGGATCTGATGTTGTTCATTCTTTTTATCATGTAACATGTAGTTCATATATTGTGTTGCACGATCTGCTTTTAAGAATAGGGGAAAGTTAAGCTGTTTTAAATAAGATATGTAATCATCTATCGCTAAATCAATCTTAAATGTTTTCTTACTTAAATATAGCGCAAATATAATCCCAATAGCGACAGCTTCACCGTGTGATAAGCTTTTCTCATCGAGTTCAATCGCATGGCCAAACGTATGGCCAAAGTTTAAAAAAGCACGACTTCCTTTTTCAAACTCATCCATTTCAACCACATTCTTTTTAACCATCAGACTTTGCATTAGTAAAGCAGCAAAGATTTCTTCCTGCAGTGGGTCTAATGTATGAAACGACATTAACGTCTTCAATAGTACCTCATCTGAAATGAAACCATGCTTCACCATCTCTGCTAACCCACTTCTCCACTCTTTATCCGATAACGTTGCTAACAATGGCAATTCGTAGATGACAGCTTTCGGTGGATAAAAGGCACCAATTAAATTCTTTCCAAGCTCATGATTAATCGCGACCTTTCCACCGACCGCACTATCATGCGCCAGTAAGGTGGTCGGAACTTGAATAAAATCAATTCCACGCATATACGTTGCGGCAACAAATCCAGCTAGATCACCGACGACTCCACCACCAAAGGCTAATATTAACGCCTTACGATCAACTTGATTTTGAATCAGAAACGTTTGAATCGCATGATACACCTCGAAACTTTTTGATGCTTCTCCTGGTTTGATGACATATACTAAGGCCTCTTTTGATAAAACATGCGCTAACGTTTGATAATGTAACTCATAGACAGTTTCATCTGTAATGACAACTACTTGTGTCGCTTTTTGGATGAATGGCGTTAACTCATTTAAACAACCATCACCAATATAAATAGGATACTCCCCTTGATGCGTTTTAACTTGTAATTGTTTCATTAAAAATCCCTCATTGCTTCACGGTGACATTTTACAGCTTTAATTAAAGGTGACATTTGGTTAGATTGGAATTCTTCTAATATCTCCTTTGCTAGTTCAAAGGCTAAAACTGATTCTAAAACGACACCCGCAGCGGGAACCACGCAACTATCTGAGCGCTCAATCATACTTTCCTCCACTTCTTTCGTATCAATATGAATCGAGTTTAATGGCTGATATAACGTTGGAATTGGTTTGATCATCGCCTGCACCACAACTGGCATTCCATTCGTCATACCCCCTTCAAATCCACCATAATGATTACTCATTCGCGTAAATCCTTGATCATATGAGATTTGATCATGGACTTCACTTCCAAAATGAGAACTCGCCATCATCGCATCACCAAAATAAACCCCCTTAACTGATTGTACCCCCATAAAGGCTGCGGCAATTTTAGCGTCTAATTTTCGATCAAATTGAACATAACTACCAAGACCTGCCGGTACATTTTCAGCTAATACTTGAACAATTCCTCCGACTGAATCACCTTGCTGTTTCGCTTCATCAATATGTTGACACATTTGAATCGAAAGGTCTGAATCAACACAACGAACAGGCGAATTAGCAATCGCAGCTTGAATAGTTGAAATTGTTGTTGGATAATTCGTTACTGATACTTTCCCAATTTGTAAAACATGAGAAATAACCTCAATATCTAACGCTTTTAAAATCTGTTTAGCAACGGCTCCAACTGCAACACGAATCGCTGTTTCGCGTGCAGATGAACGTTCTAAAACATTTCTTAAATCTCGATGCCCGTATTTCATTGCCCCAACTAAATCAGCATGGCCTGGTCGTGGCACTTTTTTAATTTCATAATCATGCTCATCAATCGGCTCAATCGCCATGACATGACCCCAATTTTTATTATCCTTATTTTTAATGACAAGTGTAATTGGGGATCCAAGCGTAACCCCATGACGGACACCACTTGTAATCTGCACTTGGTCACTTTCAATTTTCATACGGTCGCCACGTCCATATCCTTGTTGACGGATCCTTAAATCTTGATTAATCATCTCTGCTGTTAAAGTAAGTCCTGCAGGGACTCCTTCAATAATTGCTGTTAGCTGTGGTCCATGTGATTCTCCACTACTTAAATAACGCATATCGATGACTCCTATCCTTTAATTAAATTTAATACTTCCTGTCTCATTGCTAAATCTTCTTTAAAAATTCCAGTGCTATAGATTGTTTTGGTCATAGCTCCCGGTTTTTTAATGCCACGCATTACCATGCACATATGCTCGGCTTCAATAACAACCATCACACCTTTTGATTTAATCGCATTAGCAATCGTATCCCCAATTTGTTTTCCCATACGCTCCTGAAGTTGTGGTCGACGTGAAACAACATCTGTTACACGAGCAATCTTACTTAATCCCACTACCTCATTATTCTCAGGATAATACGCCACATGAACTTTCCCAAAGAACGGTAATAAATGATGTTCACACATTGAGTGGAAGACAATATCTTGTACTAAGACATATTGATCATATTCTTCACTGAAATAAACTTGTAAATGTTTTGAAGGATCTTCATGTAATCCACCGAAAACTTCCTCATACATACGTGCTACACGTGCTGGTGTATCAACTATTCCTTCTCGATCTGGATTTTCTCCAACGGCTTCTAAAATCATTCTTACGGCCGTTTCAATTTTATTTTTATCCACTGACATATTATCACCTTTTTACATAATCATTCGACATTTAAGTATATATGCTATTTTACCATAATCTATATTGAAAATGATTAATATTTTACATTTAGAGTATCAGACTTCACCCCTTAAAATTTCATTAATTCTGACCAACTATATATAAACCCCAATAAGTTTTTCATAACGTAAAAAATAAAGCCCTGCCAATGGAGGATACATTTTCTGCGAAAATGGCAGGTGACCCAGCCCTGCCAATGGAGGATACATTTTCTGCGAAAATGGCAGATGACCCAGTCCTAGCAGTAAAGGAATGGATTTCTTCAGAAATCGCTAGGTGACCCATCGCTACCCTAGTTCGCCTTTCTATCAAAAAGACTTGCGTACTAAGCCTGATTGTTAGAATATGAAATATATTTCGCTATTTATATAGAAGCAAAAACAGATATTTCACATCCACTTTTTAGTTTTTGCTAAATGCCTAAAGTTATCAAAAAAGTAACAAAAAAGCATAAAAGCAAGATAGATTGCTTTTATGCTTTTAATGTCGTATTAAAACATAGATTGGTAGAGTTCAACATAACGATGAGCCGAATGCTCCCAAGAGTAATCTCCAGTCATTCCTGTCACCATTAATTGATGCCAAACTTCTTTGTTATGATGATAATAATCTAATGCTCGACGAATGGTATATAACATATCATGCGCATTATAATTGGTAAAGCTAAATCCATTTCCTTCACCAGTAGCTTCATTATAGGAATGAACCGTATCATTTAATCCACCTGTTTCACGAACAATCGGAACTGTTCCGTATCGCAGTGATATTAACTGTGATAAACCACATGGCTCATATAATGATGGCATTAAGAACATATCACTTGCACCATAAACTAAGTTTGCAAGTTTTCCATTATATCCTAAATAAATCCCCACCTGTTTCGGATACTTATCTCGAATCCATTGGAAATACTGTTCATACTTTGCCTCTCCAGATCCGAGCAAGAAAAATTGAATATTATCGTAAATTAATAACTCTTCTAAAACACAAGTAATTAAGTCTAATCCTTTTTGTGAATCTAATCGTGTGACAATTCCAATCAACGGAATATCAGCATTGATTTCTAAATTAAAACGTCTCTGTAATTCTTCTTTATTTTTAAGTTTCAATTCTAATGTCTCTTCGGTGTAAGGTGAAACAAGTGCTGTGTCAACCGCTGGATTAAAGATATCAGTATCAATTCCATTAACAATTCCACTCAAATCAGATTGACGCATACTTAAAATATGATTTAAATTTTCCCCATAGAAATCCGTTAAAATTTCTTTAGCATATGTCTCACTAACCGTTGTCACCTTATTTGCATATTGAATCCCTAACTGCATATAGTTAATATTTATATCATCAAATCGATAGCCTAAATGGCGAACGGCATGTGAAGTGAATTGTCCTTGGAAACGTAAGTTATGAATCGTATAAACTGTTTTAGTATTGTAATAAAACGGATCGGCATAATAACGCTGATCCATAAAAAATGGAATTAACCCCGTCTGCCAATCATTCGTATGAATAATATTTGGCTGAAAATTAATATTCTTTAATAAGCGCAGGGTAACTTCACAGAACATAGCAAATTGATAATCGCGATCTTCACACTCATAAATAGAATGTCGGTTTGAAAAAAGTGGTTCAAATATTAAGTAATATTTAACCCCCTCTAACTCAACACAATTAATCCAAAATAGTTTGCCCATAACCTCAACATTGGTTACCCAATATGCACCTTTTAACATTCCCTCAGGGATTTGTTTATAACCTGGTAAAATAACACGAACATCATGGCCTTGTTTAACTAGTGCTTTTGGAAGGGCATAAGCTACATCAGCTAGCCCTCCTGTTTTAATAAATGGATAAACTTCAGATGAAACAAATGCAATCTTCACGGTTTAAGCCTCCTTTGCAGGATAAACCGTGCTACCACAAGCTATAATTTTGTCACTAAAGTCTGTCTCAGCAACATGCGGAAAAATACGAACATTACGTTCAATAATTGTTCCCTCAGGAATATGTACCCCTTTACCAATAACATTTAAGCCACTTGATAATACTTTTGGTTTTTCTTGATTTGGACAAACATTAGATCCACGCCCAATGATACTTCCTTTACCAATAACACAGTTTTTATCAATAATAGCTCCATCAATGACACATCCCTCTTCAATGATGGTATCATTCATAATAATACTATTACGAACAATAGCATTTGGATGAATATGAACACCTGGACTTACTACGCATTTAGTCACAGATCCGGCAATAATTGAACCATTTGAAATCAAGCTTTGACAAACTTGAGCCTTTGAACCAAATTTAGCAGTTGGTTTTTCTTCACTCTTTGTATGAATAACCCAATCTTTATCATACATATCTAATTGAATTTTATCGACTGTTGTTGTTAATTCTAAATTAGCCTCTAAATACGACTCGTATGTTCCAACATCTTTCCAGTAATCACGGAAGCGGTAAGAATAAACATGTCCATTCTCAATTAAATGAGGAATAACGTCACTTCCAAAATCTAAACCAACCTTTTTAAGATGTTGTAACGTATTAATTAATACATCCGTTTTAAACACATAAATCCCCATCGATGCTAGATTACTCTTAGGCTCTGCTGGTTTCTCAGCGAACTCTACAATACGTCCATTTTCATCATCTGTTAAAATTCCAAAGCGAGACGCTTCACTCCACTCAACTTCTTGAGCACAAACTGTTACATCTGCACCTTTCTCAATATGTTGTTGGATTAATGGACGATAATCCATTTTATAAATATGATCCCCTGATAAAATTAAAACGTTGTCCGGATTCTTACGTTTAATATAACTAATATTTTGTAAAATCGCATCTGCTGTTCCTGTATACCATTGATCTGATGAATGACCTTCACATGGTTGTAATAACGTTACTCCCGTATTTTTACGATCAAAATCCCATGCTTGACCTAATCCGATGTGTTCATTTAATGATAATGGTAAATATTGGGTTAAAATTCCAATATCGTATATTCCTGAATTTGAGCAATTACTCAATACGAAATCGATAATTCTAAATTTCCCTGCGAAAGGCACACTCGGCTTGGCTCTTCCAAGTGATAAAATGTCTAGACGTGATCCACGTCCACCTGCTAAAATCATAGCTAAAGTTTTCATCCTAAAATCCCCCACTTCTATCTTTTAAGCTGTATATTGATTTATTTTATTCAACACTTTTTTGAACACTCTAATACTATCACGCGATATTTGGTATTTTTATCATCTTTTGTCATATAGTTCACAAAAATTATGATTTATCGTAACCCGTTACACAACACCCCGAGTGTAAGCGTTATTTAATCCCAGTTTCTATTATTTCTAAAACGATTCGACACTTTTTGTTATGTTGTGTCGAGTTGTTATTAGTTGTTTTTTCAAGCCATTTCACATCACATATCAATAAAAAAAGCTTATCGGATTTATCCGATAAGCTTTTTTAAAAATTATTCTGCTGATTCTTTTTCTTCTACAACTTCTACTTCATCAGAGAAATCTAATGCAGCCATACGTTGTAATTGACGGAAACGACGTTGTGAGTCACGACGATTTGCTTCTAATAATTCTTCAGCATGCTCTGGGTTAATTTTTGTAACTTGAGCATAACGAGCTTCACTCATTAAGAAGTCTCGGTATTTATCCCAGTTTGGTGCTTTAGAATCCATTTGTAATGGGTTTTTACCTTCTTCTAATAATTTAGGATCGAAGCGGTATGTTGGCCAGTATCCACATTCAGTCGCTAATTTAGCTTGGCTCATTGAGTTTGCTAATCCACCTTTAATACCGTGAGCGATACATGGTGAGTATGCGATAACGATAGATGGACCTTGGTGTTTTTCAGCTTCCATCATTGCTTTAATAACTTGAGCTTGATTTGCACCATGAGAAACTTGAGCAACATAGACGTGTCCATAAGACATTGCGATTGCTGCTAAGTCTTTCTTCTTACCACTCTTACCTGCTGCTGTAAACTTAGCGATTGATGCAGCACGTGAAGATTTAGATGATTGTCCACCTGTATTTGAGTAAACCTCAGTATCTAATACTAAGATATTAACATCTTCATTATTAGCGATAACGTGGTCTAATCCACCATATCCGATGTCATAAGCCCATCCGTCTCCACCGATAATCCAGTTAGACTGTTTAACGATGTAATCTTTTAAGTCCAAAATTTCTTTAACTGCTTCATTTGAAGAATTTGCAATGGCAACTTCTAATTGAGGTGCTAATGCTTTTGTTACTTCTCCACTATGACGGTTTTGTAACCATTTAGTGAATAATTCAGATAATTCAGCCTCAACTTTATCCATATTTTCTTCCATTAATAATCCAATACGGTTACGTAATGTTTCAGCTGCAATATGCATACCGAATCCAAACTCAGCATTATCTTCGAATAATGAGTTTGCCCATGCTGGTCCATTTCCTTCAGCATTTTTTGTATAAGGTGTAGCTGGGAATGATGCCCCATAGATTGATGAACATCCAGTTGCATTGGCAATTGTCATACGATCTCCAAATAAACGAGTTAATAATGTGATGTATGGAGTTTCCCCACATCCAGCACATGCTCCTGAGAATTCGAATAATGGTTGAGCAAATTGTGAACCTTTAACTGTTGTTTTTGGCATTAAATCATCTTTGTATGTGACGTTGTTGAAGAAGTATTCAGCACGATCGACTTGTCCTGCTTCTAATTCTTCACTAATTGGAACCATAACTAATGCTTTGTTTCCTTTTTTACCTGGACAGATATGCGCACATACTTCACATCCTGTACAGTCTAATGTTGATACTTGGATACAATATTCTAATCCATCTAATCCTTTACCAATTGCTTTTAATGTACGTGTTCCTTCTGGAGCTTGCTCCTTCTCAGCTTCTGTTACTAAGAATGGACGGATAACTGCATGAGGACATACGTAAGCACATTGGTTACATTGGATACAGTTTTCTTCAATCCATTTTGGTACAAAGTTAGCAATTCCACGTTTTTCATACGCAGCCGTACCATTTGGCATTGTTCCATCTGCATAGTCTACGAATGCTGATACTGGTAATGTGTCACCTTTACTATGGTTGATTACATCAGCGATTGTTTCAACAAAGTGAGGGCGGCCTTCTTTAACATGTGCTTCTTCTGGTGTTAAGTTGGCCCATGCTGGATCAACAGTTACCTCAATTAAACCTTCAGCTCCTTTATCAATAGCAGCAAAGTTCATTGCGATAATTGCTTCTCCTTTACGTGAATATAATTTCTCCACGTATTTTTTCATTAATTCTTGAGCACGTTCATATGGCATGATTTGCTCATTTAATTTGAAGAATGCAGATTGCATAATTGTATTAGTACGACGTCCTAATCCAATTTCTTTAGCTAAAGTTACGGCATCAATGATATAGAACTTAGCATTTTTCTCTGCTAATTGCTTTTTGAAGCTATTTGGCATATGGTTAACAATTTCCTCTGCTGAGTGAACAGTATTTAATAAGAATGTTCCTCCTTGACGTAAACCGCTAATCATATCGTATTTACCAATATATGTATCCATTGAACATGATACGAAGCTTGGTGTTGATACTAAGTATGGTGCACGGATAACATCCTTACCGAAACGTAAGTTAGAACGTGTTAAACCACCTGATTTTTTAGAATCGTATGCAAAGTAAGCTTGTGCATATAAATCAGTATTTTCACCGATGATTTTGATTGTGTTTTTATTAGCTCCGATTGTTCCATCAGATCCTAATCCGAAGAATAATGCTTCTGTTACATCATCTCCTAAAACCATTACCTCATTATTTACAGGTAATGATTTGAATGTTACGTCATCGACGATACCTACTGTAAAGTCATCTTTCATTTCCCCAGCTAAGTTATCATAAACAGCAACAATATGAGATGGTGTTGTATCTTTTGATGATAATCCGAAGCGTCCACCTATGATTTTCGGTGCATTTTCACGACCGTGGAAGATAGAGCGAATATCTAAGCATAATGGCTCACTAGTTGCTCCTGGTTCTTTTGTACGGTCTAATACAGCGATACGTTCTACTGTTGATGGTAATACGTTGAAGAAGTATTCTGAGCTGAATGGACGATATAAGTGAACAGTGATAACCCCTACTTTACGTCCTTCATTTTTAATTAAATAATCAACGGTTTCTTTAATTGTTTCTGTGATTGATCCCATTGCAACGATGATTTCAGTTGCATCTTCTGCACCATAGTACATGAATGGTTTGTATTCACGCCCTGTGATTTCAGCAATTTTTTCCATGTAGTCTGCTACAATTGCAGGTACTGCATCAAAGTATTTATTTTGAACTTCGCGTGTTTGGAAGTAAACATCATCATTTTGTGCTGACCCTTTTGTTACTGGGTGATTTGGATTAATTGCACGTGCACGGAACTCACGTACTTTATCGTAATCTAATAATTTTCCTAAATCTTCATAATCCATTACTTCTACTTTTTGAATTTCATGTGATGTACGGAATCCATCGAAGAAGTGTAAGAATGGAACACTTGATTTAATTGCAGCTAAGTGAGCTACCCCACCTAAGTCCATAACTTCTTGTACTGAGCTCGTTGCTAACATAGCAAATCCAGTTTGACGTGCTGCATAAATATCTTGGTGATCACCAAAGATTGATAATGATTGTGCCGCAAGCGCACGTGCAGATACGTGAATAACACCTGGTAATAATTCTCCAGCAATTTTATACATGTTAGGTACTTTTAATAATAACCCTTGTGATGCAGTATAAGTTGTTGTTAATGCACCCGCTTGTAAAGAACCGTGAACTGTCCCAGCAGCTCCTGCTTCAGATTGCATCTCAACTAATTTTACTGGTGCTCCAAATAAATTTTTCTTACCTTGTGAAGCCCATAAGTCTGTATATTCTGCCATCGGAGTCGAAGGCGTAATTGGATAAATCCCTGCTACTTCTGTAAATGCGTAAGAAACATACGCTGCTGCCTGACATCCGTCCATTGACTGGAACACTTTAGACATAACATTAACCTCCCTAATTAAATCGTATAAATAGAAATATCTTCATTATACTATACCTCATTCATTGGAACAATAATAGTAAAATGCTTTTATAACTATTTTTAGCAATTTTTAACATTATAATCAAATTGTAATTTTACCCCTATCCCTTCTATTAAAAGGTATAGATAATCTTAATATCAATTAGCCTAACTTTATAATCTTTTAATTTAAACTTATTAAATTAGGTCATTTTTGATTGCTACTTTATCAGTATACCTAATCTTTTTAAAGTCTCAAAGACATTTGCTTTTATTTTTAAACATTATAACCATTTTATCTTTATTCTTAACTATTAATGTGCAAAACTACTTCCAATTAATTTCCAGTTATAAAATACCAATGC
>OLOA01002910.1_pt1 | contig 14683 bp, 7 predicted proteins | sample 1672201 | NCBI WGS metagenome assembly OLOA01 (sample SAMEA3136658, study PRJEB25190) | human gut metagenome
ATGAATAAATGAAGGTTTTTGTGACAGGTGTTGCAGGTCAATTAGGTCATGATGTCATGAATGAATTGGCTTCTAGAGGATATGTTGGAGTAGGTACAGACTTAGCTGAAAGTTATAGTGGAATTCAAGATGGAAGTTATGTAACAACGGCTGAATATGTGTCCTTAGATATCACAAACAAGGATGCAGTAATGGAAACAATTAAAACTGTAAATCCAGATGTAGTCGTACATTGTGCTGCATGGACGGCTGTTGACTTGGCTGAAGATGAAGATAAACAGGCAAAGGTAAAAGCTATCAATGTGGATGGTACACAAAATATTGCGGATGCTTGTAAAGAAGTAGATGCCAAAATGGTCTATATTTCTACCGATTATGTATTTGATGGTCAGGGAACAGATCCTTGGCAACCAGATTGTAAGGATTATAAGCCATTAAATGTATATGGACAAACTAAGCTTGGTGGTGAATTAGCTGTCTCAAATACTTTATCAAAATACTTTATTGTTCGTATTGCGTGGGTATTTGGAAAGAATGGAAATAACTTCATTAAGACAATGCTAAATGTAGGAAAGAAATTTGACACATTAAAAGTAGTAAATGATCAAATTGGTACACCAACCTATACTTATGATTTAGCTCGTTTATTAGTAGATATGATTGAAACGGATAAATATGGTTATTATCATGCGACAAATGAGGGTGGATATATTAGTTGGTATGATTTTGCGTGTGAAATCTTTAAACAAGCTGGTTATACAACAAAAGTAATTCCTGTAACAACAGCCGAGTACGGTTTATCTAAAGCTGCTAGACCATTTAATTCTCGTTTGGATAAATCAAAATTGGTTGAAAATGGATTTAAACCTTTACCTACTTGGCAGGATGCTTTAAAGAGATATTTAAAAGAAATAGAAGGTTAATCTCAGTACTAATCTTATATCGACAGATAGAATAATTTATTAGAATGTGATACCATATTAGGCGGTTATTGCATTCTTTTTTATGCAATCAAGATAGAGGACAAATTAAATGAATAATATATATAAGCGATTATTAGATAGACAAGTTTCTTTGAAGGAAAACACTTTGTGGTACACAATGGGTACAATGTGTAGTTCAGCGACTAGTTTTTTGTTAATGATATATGTAACGCGTATTTTAGGAGTTGATGAGGCAGGTGTTTTTTCAATTTCTTATAGTGTAGGCCAGCTAATGTTAAGTATTGGTTGGTTTGGTACAAGACAATTTCAAGTATCAGATATTAATGAGGAATTTAAATTTTCAGATTACCTATCGTTAAAAATTATTACGTCTATAGTTATGATGATTGGATGCTTGATTTATTCAGTTTTCTTACACTTTAATACATATAAGTTACTTATAACGTTTTTATATTGCCTATTTATGATTTGTGACGTTTTCGCAGATCTCTTTTCTGCGCGTTTTCAACAAGTCGATAAGCTATTCTTATCGGGTATATCTTATATCATTCGAATCTTAGGATACAATTTGGTTATCTTGGTTTCTTTGTTATGTTTTAAAAATCTAATCGTTGCGATTGTCTTGGCTATGATATATTCGGCATTGGAACTAACTTTCTTTGATTTACAATTAATCAAAAGAATAAGTCAAATTAAAATGGAGTTTCATCTGGATAAGATTATTCAATTGATTAAGAATTGTTTTCCTTTATTTATTAGTTCTTTTCTAACAACATTTATAGTGAATGTGCCTAAAAACGCGATTGAATTGAATTTTGATTCAAGTGTTCAAACATACTATAATATCATTTTTATGCCTTCATATATTATTAATTTGTTTTGTATGTTTATATTTGTGCCGCTATATACATCTATCGCAAATACATGGCTAAATTCAACGAAAAATCGCTTTGTGAAGACAATCGTAAAATTGTTTGTTTTTGATATTGTTCTATCAGTTCTTGTGTTTATTGGTTGTTATTTATTAGGTATTCCATTATTAGAGCTTGTTTATGGTGTTGATTTGCATACTGTTAAATCATCTTTCTTGATATTGATTGTTGCAGGATGTTTTACTAGCATGAATTCAATTTTGTCTTATATTTTTACAGTTATAAGAAGACAAAAATTCATGATTTATATTTATCTAATTGCGATTATATTACCTCAATTATTAGTAAATTGGTTGACATCAAAATATGGAATATTTGGTGCAAGTTTAGATTATTTGATTGGAATTGCATTAATAACTGTGATGTTTATAATTGGTTTAGTATTAATATTAAAGAAGGAAATGGGTGGAATAAATGAGTAAAGTTTTATTTAAACAATATGATCCTGTAGTTTTAAAGAAATTACAAGGTGTACAAACACAAATGTTGAAAGATGTACTTGATGTTTGTGAAAAATATGATCTTCCTTGTTTTTTGATTTATGGAACTGCAATCGGTGCAGTTCGACATAAAGGATTTATTCCTTGGGATGATGATATAGATGTAGGAATGCTTCGTAAAGATTATGATGTGTTTATGAAAGTTTTCAAAAATGAACTTTCTGAACATTATGAGGTGTTAACACCTGAAATTGATTCTCGCTACGCATGTACTGTGACACACATTCAAAGAAAAAATACAGTTTTTATTTCAGAAGTATCCAAAGATTTAAAGTGTGATCGACGTATTTTTATGGATATCTTTCCTTTTGATAATGTTCCTGAATCTGAATTGGATCAGAAGCGTTTATTAAGAAAATCAACATTTTATGGTAAACTTTTATTTCTTTCAGGAACAGGGACACCTGTGATTCCATATGATGGAATCATGTATCATATACTACATTTTGGTTGTATGATGATACATTATGGTTTGAAGTTATTTCATATTACGCCAAAATTTTTGTACAAGAAATTTAAAAAGGTGAGTACTTCATTTAATGATGCGGATTGTGAATATGTAACGTCTTATGAGTATACGGGTTGTTTAAAGGATAAAATCAAAAAGGCGGATTTATTGCCACTTAAAAAGGTTCCGTTTGAATCGATTGAGGCGTATATTCCTGCAAATAATGATGAATTTTTAAAGAAGGTATATGGTGACTATATGCAGATTCCTCCTGTAGAAAAAAGGGTCAACCATGCTCCATTAGTTATTCAGTTTGAGGGGGAGGAACCAATTTATGGCGAATAAAAAAGTTTGTATTTTTTCTGCCCAATATTTACCGCATATGGGTGGTGTCGAAAGATATACTTTAAATTTGTGTAAAAAATTAATTGAGAATGGCAATGAGCCTGTTGTTGTAACATCTCAAATTGAAGATTATTCAAATTATGAAGTGATTGATAATACTCGTGTATATCGATTTAATTGTTATCCTTTTCTAAAGGGGCGTTATCCATTTTTAAAAAAGGATAGTGAATATAAAAAGATTATTTCTATTTTGGAAAAAGAAAATTTTGATTTGGTGATTGTCAATACGCGTTTTTATCGTCATTCTTTAGTGGCCATGAAATTTGCTGAAAAGAATCATATTCCATGTATCACAATAGAGCATGGTACTTCACATTTATCTGTCAACAATAAAGTATTAGATTTCTTTGGCTCTATTTATGAACATGGATTAACAATGTTAGACAAAAGACATTGCGATCGTTACTATGGGGTTTCATTAGCTTGCAATGAATGGTTAAAACATTTTCATATTGAGGCAAGTGGAGTTTTATATAATTCAATCGATGTACATGAGGTGGATGAATTAAGAAAACATAAATGTGAAGAGTATCGCAAGAAATATAATATTCCAAAAGATGCGACAGTTATTACATTTACGGGAAGATTATTACCTGAAAAAGGAATTCCTCAATTATTGAATGTGATGTCAGAAATTAATAAAAAAAGAGATGACGTGTACTTGTTTATTGCAGGTGAAGGGGATTTAGAAGCGTATATTGATCAAAGAAAAAATGATCATATCATTCCTTTAGGTCGTATTGATTTTAATCATATTGTTGCTTTATTAGATGATTCTGATATTTTCTGTCTTCCTTCTTTTTCGGAAGGTTTTTCAACCTCGGTATTAGAAGCGGCTGCTTGTGAGTGTTATATTGTCACAACAGCTCGTGGTGGTTCTAAAGAACTTGTAATCAATAAAAATTATGGAACGATTATTGATAATAATTCTGAGGAATTATTGCTTCCTGCATTAGAAGAAGCAATCAATGATAAAGAGAATCGAATTCAGGCTACAAAATTGTCTTATCAAAGATTGTGTGAGAATTTTACGTGGGATACAGTAGAGCGTAAGGTTGAAATGATTATGGATGAGTTTAATAAATAAGGGGGAGATAAAAATGAGTTTTAAAAAATTGGCATTGATTCCAATGTTTATGATTTTGTCTATGAGTATGCCTATATTGGCTGATGAAACAGAAGTCCAAGAACCTGTAGTAGAACAGACAGAAACAACATTGGGTTGGAACGAAACACATGATATGTATACAAAGGAAGATGGTTCCTTTGCGATTGGTTGGCAACAAATTGATGGAGAATCTTACTATTTTAATGAGTCAGGCATAATTCAATGTGATCAATGGATTGATAATCATTATGTGGGTTCAGATGGGAAAATGGCTAAAAGCCAATGGATCAATAATCGGTATGTAGATAGTAATGGAGTATGGCAACCAAACACTTGGATCAATAATGGAAAATGGTGGTATCGTTATGGCGATGGTAGTTTTCCAAAAAATAAGTTTGATGTGATTGATGGTTCGACATATTATTTTGATGTAGATGGATATATGGTAACAGGTTGGAGTACTATTGAATCGAATTGGTACTACTTCAATGCATCTGGTTGCATGGTTTCAAACCGATGGATTGGTAACTATTATTTAGGATCTGATGGTGTTATGGCTAGAAATACTTGGATTAATGATCGTTATGTGAATAATGATGGAGTATGGCAACCAAACACTTGGATCAATAATGGAAAATGGTGGTATCGTCATGGTGATGGAAGTTATCCAGTGAATCAGTTTGAAACCATCAATGGAGCTACATATTATTTTGATAATGCGGGTTATATCATCACGGGTTGGCAACAGATTCAATCAAAATGGTATTATTTCAATGCGAATGGGTCTATGCTGACAAATACATGGGTTGGAAATTATTATTTACAAGCGGATGGTACAATGGCCATAAATACTTGGATTGGTAGTTATTATGTGGACGAGAATGGTTTGTGGTCGCCCTCTAAGTTGGTAAAGCAAAATAACAAATGGCGTTATCGCTATGGTGATGGAACGTATGCTACAAACAAATTTGAAATGATAAGTGGTTCTACATATTATTTTGATGTAGATGGAAATATGGTTATTGGTTGGCAAGAGATTGATTCCAATTGGTATTGCTTTAATGCATCTGGTTGTATGTTAACAAAAGCTTGGGTTGGTAATTATTATTTAGGTCCTAATGGCATAATGGCTACAAATACTTGGGTTGGTAATTATTATGTAAAAGAAGATGGAGATATTGCGACAAATGAATGGATTGGAAATGATTATGTAGATGCAAGTGGCAAATGGGTACCAAATCGTTGGGTATTTAATGGTAAATGGTGGTATCGATATGGAGATGGTACATATCCAGTAAGTCGATTTGAATCTATTAATAATGCTACTTATTATTTTAATAATGCAGGTTATGTTGTAACGGGTTGGCAAGTAATCAATGAAGATACGTATTACTTTAACAATTCGGGTGTAATGTTGAAAAATCAATGGGTTGGCAATTATTATGTTGACTTTGATGGCAAGCTGGCTAAAAATCAGTGGATCAATGATTTTTATGTTGGTGAAGATGGTTTGTGGGATCAATCGAAAGAATTGCACGTGATGGAAGTGGATTCTTTGGGTACGCGTTTTATGAACCAAAAGACATTAGAATATGATGTGAATACTTGGATCAAAGTGAAGAGTGGCTGGTATTATGTCAATGCGGATGGATATGCATTAACGGGTACGCAGATTCTTGAAGAGAAAACATATCATTTTGATGCGAGTGGAAAATTGATTACAGGTTGGTACATGGAGAATGAACATACGTATTGGCTTGATCAAAATGGTCAGAAAGTTTCAGGTTGGAAATTTATAAATAGTATTTGGTATTATTTTGATTCAAATACTTTTGAAATGGCGTGTAGTGGCTGGCAACAAGTAGGTAGTGGAATGTACTATTTCTTAAGTGATGGTACTATGAAACAAGATTGGTTATTACTAAATGGTTCAGATTGGTATTATTTAGGACAAGATGGAGCTAGAAAAACCGGGCTTGTGATTCTTGATAGTAACTCTTTCTATTTGTACGTAGAGAATGATTCAAATGGTGGTTCTGTTGGTTTAATGGCGGCTAATAGAACGATTACTTTGGGAAGTAAAACATTATATATTGATGGAAATGGATACATTTATCGTAGTACGGTTTCAAATATTCATTATTTGTGTCAAAGAGATCCTCGATGGGCAAATATACCTATTGGAGGATATGGCTTTGGTGGTACGGGATGTTGTCCAACAACATCAGCAATGATTATAAATTATTATAAAGGTACAAATTACACGCCTGCAGATATCGGAATGAAATTCCATAATGCTGGATATATGAATACTAGTAGTGAGTTAGGTACTTCTGGTGGTGCATTCACAGTTGTTAGAGATGAATTTGGATTGGCATATCAGAATAATTTAACGTATACGCAATTGATTGGAAATTTAAAAGCAGGTAAATTGGTTGCGGCTGCCGTTGGTGTAGGTACATTTACGGGTGCAGGATCACATGAAATCTTATTGTATGGCTATGAAAATGGCTATGTGAATGTATATGATCCTTGGAATGCACAAAAAAACGGAAAATATTCAATTGCTTTTATATGGAACCAAAAATCCAAACAATTAGATGATTTAGAGAATGGAGGTCCGTTCTTTGCGTTCTAGAAAGGTTAGCATGAAAAGATTTACGGCAATATGTTTATCAATTTTAATGTTTGCATCCTCTATAACAGTACATGCCAGTGAGGATTATAGTGCAAATAGCTGGCGATATAGAGATGGTGAGCCCATTGTTTCGGATCAATCCATTTCATTGGCTTCAGACAATTCTATGGCTTGGGCCAAAGAAAATGGTGTGATTTATAATGGGGTAGGAGATCCTATCCCAAATGCGATCTCAAAAGGTATCGATGTGAGTGAATGGCAAGGGAATATTGATTGGAATCGAGTGAAAAATACAGATGTAGAGTTTGCGATTATTCGTTGTGGATTTGCAGGAAATTATTCGAAGTATGATGATAAAAAATTTGTCCGTAATGTCAAAGAATGTCAACGCTTAGGCATTCCATTTGGTGTTTATCTATATTCTTATGCGCAAGATGTTGAGGATGCCAAGGATGAAGCGAATCATACGTTACGCTTATTACAAGGTTTAAATCTATCCTATCCTGTTTTCTATGATTTAGAAGAAAATAGTGTTATGTCAACTGTAAGTAAATCAACAATCGCAAAGGTGGCCGAAACCTATGTTTCAATGATTAAAGAGGCTGGATACAATTGTGGGGTTTATGCGAATTTATATTGGTTCAACAATTATTTGACAGATCCTTATTTTGATTCGGTGATGAAATGGGTTGCCCAATACAATGTAGAGTGTAACTATCAAAAGTATTATAGTATGTGGCAAGGCACAAGTAGTGGTTATGTGGATGGTATTGCCGGCAATGTCGATATTAATGTTACTTTTGATTCTATGCAACAAATGGGTTGGGTTCAAGAAAAAGATGGTTGGTACTATTATTCTAATGATGGTACTAAACTTACTAGTCAATGGATAGGTAATTATTATGTGGGTAAAGATGGCAAAATGCTCACAAACCAATGGATTGGTGATTATTATGTAGATGCGAATGGATTATGGTCACCAGATCATTGGATCAATAATGGCAAGTGGTGGTATCGTCACCAGGATGGATCGTATACTAAAAATGATTTTGAAGATATCAATGGGCAAACCTATTATTTTGATCGTGATGGATATATGGTTACGGGTTGGAAACAAGTTGAAAATGATAAGTATTATTTCAATGCGTCTGGAATCATGGCAACAGATCAATGGATCAATACATATTATTATGTCGATGAAAATGGTAAGATGGTCAAAAATAAATGGGTAGGCATCTACTATTTGGATTCGAATGGTGTATGGCAACCAGATCGTTGGATCTATAATGGTCGTTGGTGGTATCGTTATGGAGATGGTAGTTATCCAGTCAATAAATTTGATGTGATCAATAATAATGTCTATTATTTTGATTCCAATGGATATGTTGTTACGGGATGGCAAGTCATAAATGGAAACTGGTATTACTTCAATGGTTCTGGAGCTATGTTGAAAAGCCAATGGATAGGTAACTATTATATTGGAAAAGATGGTATCATGGCAACAAATCAATGGATTGGTAATTACTATGTTGGTAGTGATGGTTGTTGGAGAGGTTAAATGGCAGAAATCAATTTGGTTTCTGCTTTTTTTGGGTAATGTTAGAAAGATATGAAATTCTTAATATATCAACTGCTTGTTAACATTTGTTTATGATTTTTGTGTACTAATCATGATAAAATCATAAATGTAAACGGTAACAAGGAGGAATTATGAAGGTTATTAATGTAGGGTTGAGCATATTGATTTCCATGGGATTGGCTGTCTCACCAATTCATGCCAATGAAATTGATAGCACGGATGAAACAAATGAAGTAGAGGCTGTAAATCAAGAAGAAAATACTGTCGATGATGAATCGAATGTAGAGTCACAAACGGACGAAAAAAAGATTAGAAATATTTCTGTTAGAAGTGAAGATAGTCATACGGAATATACATTAGATGAAAATGAGACGAAAACGATTAAATTAATTGTTACTAAATGTTATGAGGATGGTACAGAAGAAGAAACTACAGATTATCAATATAAAACAAATAATACAGGTTCCAATATTTTTGTATCGAATTCTAAAGGAAAGATTCAGGATAATGTCTTATATTCTGGAAGTGATAACGTACTAAGTGTTAAAAAAACATCAAGGGGTGAAGCTTTTTTTAATGTTGATATAAGTATGGATGGCTATTATGTGAGTACATCATTTACTTTTAAGGGTACAAATTTAGTAAATATCACGTTAAATGCAGGTGAAGGACATTTTGAAGATGGTACGACGACTTTTACTTATAAAGGTGAAAATGGAAATTCATATATTAGTCCTGTTCTTGTGGCCCCAGATGGATATGGTTTTAAGGGGTGGTATGATGAAAATGGTGTTGAGATCTATAATCATAAATTGACTTCGGATACAACTTTTTATGCAAAATATTCAAAGTTAGTTAAGGTAACTTTTGATGCTGGGAAAGGACATTTTACTAATAATGAAACAATCACAACAAGAGACTTTTTAGAACATGAGTATGCATATTATAATGCACCAATTGCTCCAGATGGACTTGTTTTTTGTGGATGGTATGATGCAGAAGGAAAGAATTTAGATGGCATTGAATTAACAAAGGATATTACAGTTTATGCCAAGTATGGACACAATGTAAAACTAACATTTGATGCAAAAGAAGGTAGTTTTGAGGATGGCACAAATAAGGCTGAAAAGGAAGTAGCAGAAGGAACCTATGCATCATATAGTAATCCAACTCCACCTGAAGGATTCCGCTTTTTAGGATGGTTTGATAAGGATGGGGTTCCTATATATCAAAATCGTGTAGAAAAAGATACCATTTTTTATGCGAAATATGCGAAGGTTTATAATGTTATTTTTGATGCCAAAGAAGGTCATTTTGAAGATGGAAGCACAACATTTACCACTGAGACAACAGAAAATGGCTACTATCCTTATTGTCCGACTCCTGTGGGGCCAGAAGGTATGATGTTTGTTGGTTGGTATGATGTGAATGGAAAATCAATGTATGAGTGTATGATTGATCAAAAAATGACTTTTTATGCAAAATACGCAAAAGCTTATGAGGTTACGTTTGATGCGCAAGAGGGTCATTTTGAAGATGGAGAAAAGAAAGTAACTATTAAGTCATATGAAGGACGATATCTCTATCCAGGTAACATTATTGCTCCAGAAGGCAAAGTTTTTGATGGTTGGTATGATGAAAGTGGAAATAAAATATATGATGGTGAATATAAAGGAAATGTGACTTATTATGCGCATTATAAAGATGCGATTACTATCACTTTAGAACCAAATGGTGGAATAGGGAATTCAATTCAATATAAGCTTGGTGCAGGTGATTATCAATATTTTAGTTATTCTGATTCATATTTTACACATCCAGATGGAAAAGTATTAGTTGGATTCAAAGATAAAAAGACGGGTAAAATGTATGCTCTTGGTAATGGAGATCAATTCTATAAAGATGTAACTCTATATGCGCAATGGGCTGATCCAGTTACAGTAACTTTTGATTGTAATGGTGGATCAACAGATAAGGGTAGCTTAATCAAAGAAACTTGTGGTAAGAATAGTGGATTGCCTTATAATTCAACTTTACATCAAACACCTAAAAAGAAAGGTAAGGTATTTACTGGTTGGCACATTGGTTCTGTTGATGGTCCTAAGTTAGAAATGTATGATGCTACTTTTGATGAAGATACAGTTCTTTATGCATCCTATACAGATGTGGTAACACTAACAATCAATTATGAAGGATTGGATCAGGAATCGACTACGGTTGATGTTGCCAAAGGAGATAGTGTCCGTATTCAAAATTATGTAAATATACCAGATGATAAGTACACAGTAGGTTATAAGATTGATGGTGTTACAACAGGTGTTGAAACTTATCAAGATGTTGTTTTTGACAAAGATACAACAATAACTGTGGTTGTTGCTAACAAAATTAAATTAACATATGATTCAAATGGAGCTGGATTTGATGCTGTAACGCAAACTGTGTCAAAAACGAATCTATATGGTGGTATTTTTAATAATGTGTTTGGTAAAACTCCAGAAGGAAAATATTTAGCTGGTTGGGCTGTAGGTTCTCCTGATGGAAAGGTTTATACTTCAACGGCTTATGGTGTGCCATTTAGTGAAGATACAACGTTGTATGCTGTTTGGAAAGATGGTTGTACAATTAACTTAGATCTTGGCAATGGCGCTGATGGCTATGTTCAAAGTGGTAAAACAGTTAAGAAGGGGACTTCAATTCGTCTTGATAATATCGCAATTACACAACCTTTAGAGGGTAAAGAATTAGTTGGTTGGCGTATTGATGATAATGAAAAAATCATTGATAAATATGCATATTATGTTGTTAACAAAGATATTACTTTGCATGCGGTATGGGCAGATATGATTACGGTTACTGTACAAGATCCAGAAACGGATGAAGTATTGTATACGAGTCAAATCGCCAAAGGAACATCTTTTAATGAGGGATATAAAGTAGAAAATCATCTTCCTGAAGGAAAATCATTATTTGGATGGACTTTAGATAAGAATAAAAAGGATGCAATTGATTTATATAAGACAAAATTTGATAAGGATGTTGTTTTATATCCAATCTATGTAGATAGTGTAAAAGTAACATTAGATTGAGGCAATAATGGTGGAAGCGGACATCTGTTTGGTTCAAACTCAAATACTTTTGAGTCTGGAAAAGGTTTAGCATTAGATGGTTTTAACTTTAATGTTCAATCCACTCCAAAAGGAAAGAAATTAGCTGGATTCAGAATTGGTGATACTAATCAAATTATTGGTGTGAGTGATTCATATGCACAGGCAAATGGTAATTATATTATTAATCAAGATACGACTTTGCATGCGGTTTGGAAGGATTCTGTAACAGTTACTTTTAATGCGAATGGTGAAAAGTTTGAAAATAATCAAGAAATAATGAAAATAGATTATATAAAAGGTTATTCAAACTATAATGGTTCTGGAACTCCTTGGGAACAAAAGAATTTAGAAGGTACAAAAGTTATTACTGGATGGAGAATTGGATCATCTAGTGGACCGTTATTAAAGAATACGCGATATAGCGAATTTGATTCAGATAAGACATATTATGCGGTTTGGAGTGATTTGTTTACAGTTACTTTTAAAAATGATGGTATTAAAGTAGCTGAGTTTAACAACAGAAATACTTGGACGTTAAGATATATATATTATCGAATGACTGGAGATCAATCATTATTTTCTGATTTTGATGATGAACTTTTAGTTGGTTGGTATAACGTGGAAACTGGTGAAAAACTTACGGAAGATACAGTTTTCACAAAGGACTGTGTATTTGAAGCGAGAACGGAAAAGAAACCAGTAAAAGTTATATTAGACTACAATGGTGGTTCTGGTGAATTAAAAGAAGTTACTACGATGGGTGGTTATTTTACAAATGAAATGTTAAGTGATCCTTATCTTGAGGCACCTAAAAATAAAGTGTTTGTAGGATGGTCACTTGAAAAAGATGGTGATATATTAGAGGAAGAAAAAGAATTAAAACCTTTCTATGTGGATAAAGATACAACTTTGTATGCAAAATTTGTAGATGAAGTGATTCTAACGATTCATGATAATACTAAGGTGTATACAGAAAAAGTTCCTAAGGGTGAATGGATGCGTTTTAGTCGTGGAAAACGTTGCGAAATTGATGGAAAAACATATTATGCGGGTCAATGTTTTAAATTCACAAAAGATACAGATATATATTTAAAAGAAGGCGATAAAAATTCGAATGTTTATGTAAGTTATAAAGATTTAACAAAATTAACTGGAACTGGTTATGGCTGGGCAGGTGCAAATACATTCTTAAAATCACATTGGTTTACCTACAATGTTGAAGAAGATGTTGGTAAAGAAGTAAATCTAGAATTAGATGAATCATATATACCAGATGGTATGGTATTTGATAAGTGGGTTACTGAAGGAAATATCACAATAAAGGATCCTACAAGTAAAAAGACATCGTTTATTATGCCTAAAGTAGAGAATGGTAAAGTATATGAAATTTATGCGACATTTAAAAAAGCTACGCCAATTCAATTTGAAAAGGATTCTGTAGAATTAACGAAGGGAGAAAGAAGTCAACTTAAGGTTAATGGAGATTATGAAACACTAACATGGTCAAGTAGTGATCCTACAACGGTACAAGTCGACCAAAATGGTCATATTCATGCTGTTAAGAGTGGTAAAGCTACAATTCGTGTTACAGATCAAAAGGGTAAACGTATTGAGTGTGTTGTAACTGTTACAAATAAGTTGAAGAGTTTATCTTTAAGTGAAAATAAACTTGAGTTAAAGGGTAAAACAGATAAGAAATTGAGTGTGACTTTAACTCCTAGTGATGCAGATGATGAAAAGCTTTCTTGGTCTAGTAGTGATGAAAAAGTTGTTAAGGTAAGTAATGATGGTACTGTAACGACTGTATCTTGTGGTAAAGCAACAATTACAGTAAAGAGTGAGAATGGCTTAACAGATACTTGTAAAGTAACAGTGAGTCATGATTGGAAATTGGATTCTAAAGTGGATGCAACAGTAGATAAAGAGGGTAAGAAAGTCTATAAGTGTACTTTGTGTAATGAAACGAAGGAAGAAGTCATTCCAAAATTGAATGGTAAATGGGTGACAGATAGTAATGGTAAGTGGTATCAATATTCGGATGGTACTTATGAAAAATCTGGATTTAAAACTATTCAAGGCAAAACATACTATTTCCAAAACAATGGTTATGCAAAAACTGGTAAATTGGTACTTGATAAAGATACTTATATGTTTAATGCTGATGGTGTCATGATTACTGGACGGTATGGTGATTATTATTTTGATGAAAATGGTAAGATGAAGACAAATGCATTCGTAGATGGTTATTATCTTGGTGCTGATGGTAAGTGTGTAAAAAATCAATGGATTAAAGATGGTGGAAAAGACTACTTTATGGATGCCAATGGTAAAGTTAAAAAGAATGCTTGGCAAGGTGTTTACTATTTAGGCTCTGATGGTGCAATGTTAACAAATACATTTACTCCAGATGGATATTATGTAGGAAGTGATGGAGCTTACTATACAAATTGTTGGTTTAAAGATCAAGGTAAAGATTACTATGTAAATGGTTTTGGTAAATTAGTTAAAAATGCTTGGCAAGGAGCTTACTATTTAGGAAAAGATGGAGCAATGCTTACAAATACATTTACTCCAGATGGATACTATGTAGGTGCTAATGGTATTTATGTCACAAACAAATGGGTAGGCGATTACTATTTGAATGGAGCTGGACTAATTACTAAAAATGCATGGGTAGGTGACTACTGGTGTGGTAAAGATGGTAAGTATGTTAAAAATACATGGGCAGGTAACTATTGGTGTGGTGCTGATGGTAAGTATGTTCGTTCAAGTTGGGTTGATAATGGTAAATATTATGTAGGAGCTAATGGTATTTATGTCACAAACCAATGGATTGGTGACTACTATTTGAATGGTGCTGGACTAGTTACTAAAAATGCATGGGCAGGAAGCTACTGGTGTGGAGAAGATGGTAAGTATGTTAAATCTAGTTGGGTAGACAACAACAGATCTTATGTCAACGAAAACGGTGTTTATGTCACAAACCAATGGATTGGTGACTACTATCTAAATGGCTCAGGTG
>OLOA01002917.1_pt1 | contig 14662 bp, 16 predicted proteins | sample 1672201 | NCBI WGS metagenome assembly OLOA01 (sample SAMEA3136658, study PRJEB25190) | human gut metagenome
GCGGCCCGCCCTCGCTTCCAAAAAGTGATGCACGCGCTCCTGTCTTTCCGCTCCGTGCATCAACCCTGTTTCTAAAGTTGATGCATGAACACACTTTTTTTCATCCCATGCATCAACTCTAAGCATTTCCATGTTGCATTTCCTCTACTTAACTTTCACTTCACTAAAAAAGTGATGTACTAGCCCTTGCTTCCAGCTTCTTTGCATCACATACCTCCGGTTCCCCTCGGGCATTTCATCCCAATCTCCCCGGCGGTCGCGGAGAAAGTGATGCAGGAACCTCTTTTCGAAGCGTTCCTGCATCACTTTCTACCAATTCCCGGAAAGCGACCCGAATTAGAGCCCTCGCCGGCTCGGCCCGCTTTCAGATGAAATGATAAGAGATGCACGAAGGGCCGCCGCCCTTCGTGCATCTCTTCCTCTTACCTTTTCCTTTAGTGCCCCACAATCGCCTTCTTCACCGCTTGCCCGGCAGCGGGTGCCACCTTCTTCACCTGTTTCACTGCGACCTGCTGAATTATGCCAACCGCCGCATCCGCTGCCGGCGTCGCGAGCTTTTTCCCCGCTTTCACCAGCTTCTCTTTTCGCTCCTCTGCCCGTTCCGCCTTCTTCGCCTCACAGGCATCGCACCGAAAATGCGTCTTCCCCAGATCCTCAATCTCCGCGAAACACTCCCGGCACACCATCCCGACCTTCTCCCCACAAATTGGGCAATAGTTATAGTCCAGCGGCAAATGCTTCCGCTCCTTGTTGTATCTGCAGTGCACATTTCGGCACCCTTTAATCCGTCTGTCCATCGTTGGCATCGCTCATTCCTCCCCGCTTCACTCCCTAAAAAAAAGTTTCGTCCTTCCAATTCTTCCGCCCGGCCCCAATCTGTGGTACACTCAACCCAGAAAAACCGGCCGCGCTGCTTAGCTCCACTTTAGCATGCCGCGCCCATCTGTTCAATGTAAAAAAAGGATTGTGATTGAAATGAATTGGAACATTTTCTGGGGACTCTACACGCTGGCTTTTGCCGTCGCTGCCCTGCTGGTGTGGTACTTCCTGTACTACCGCAAAAAACACTACACCGAGCTCTGCTCCGTCAAAACCACCGGCACCGTCGTCCGTTATTCCGCCGTTCGCTACAACGACATCAGCCTGCCCGTGGTGGAATACACGGCAAACGGCCACACCTACACCGTTGTCGGCCCAAAATTCAGCGCCACCGTCACCAAGGCCTTTTCGTCCCCCTTCCACCGGACCAAAACCGACATCACCTCGAACCTGACCACCCAGGAGGACCTCCCCAGCGTGCTGAAACTCAACCTCCGGCAGAACTCCCTCGCCAGCCTTACCGAAAGCCCCCTGCTGGAACTGTACCCAATCGGCTCCGAAGTTGATGTATTCTACAACCCCTACAAGCCCAAAATTGCCTACGTCCAAAGGTTCGCCCGGCCCCAAAAAGTCCTCTACACCATCGTCCTACTCCTGGGCCTCACCTTTCTGGCTGCCGCCCTCTTCATCCTATTCGGCCCTGCCATTACCATGCACTAAAAAAAGTTTCGTTCCGCTCAGGCCCCGGCGAGGATTTCTTCCAGCTCTTCCATCAAGGAATCCCTCGCCGCCTCTGCGAGAACATTGGATATTCCGGTGCGCGGAAATCATATTCACGTGGTTCATATTGTTATACAAAATGTGTGCTAAAGTGCTTTCATTCTCAATAACAATTATGAAAGTCTTGATTCGAATCTCGAAATCTCAATGCGAAAAGTCTATGTTCTCAGACCGACCGATAGCGAACAAAGCTTCAATCCTGTGGTACTCTATCTCTGGAATGCCGGTACTCAGTGTTCCGGATTATCATTTATATATGAGATAACACTACTCTCAAACTGGTCTTCCTGTTCTTTCTGCTTCATGTCGTTGTTTATAAGCCACTCAATATAGTTTGATAGGCTTCTCCCTTCCTCAGCGGCTAGAGCTTTCGCCCTAGCCTTGAAAGAAGGTGTTACCTTCATAGTGATAAATTCTGTTTTTTTCTCTCTCATTCCGTTCTCCTTTCAATTAGTCCTCATCAAGTTCAGCCTTGTAATGGTTCGGATTTCTCCAGTATTCCATCTGTTCCGCTCGCTCTTCCTCGTCGTAGTCGCAAGAATCATAGACGGAATCGGTCATATACTCGATAGCGCGCTGAATAGCGTTGTCCTCAGTTTCCGCCCAAATGTAGCTGATGTCCTCAATGGAATCATCCCACATTCTGTTAGGCGGGTACCAAATATACACATGGAACAGAGCGCCGATCTCTTCACCTACGATGTTCACAAGGTCGAAATCGTCAATAACCTCGTACCCGCCCCAGTTTGAATTTTCATAGAGTCCATCGGATAACTGCCCTTCGAACTCGTCAAAGCACTCTTCCAAAGTCTCGGAAACTGTGTTATAATGTCACCGTTACCGAACTTTTAGTTTGATAACGTTTTGTGTTTTGGGTCTGCTGGAAACGGTGGACCCGCTTTTTTATGCACAAAAACCCTCCCGCAAGGGGAGGGCGTTGTCTGTTATTCCTGCTCTTCCTGTTCCCTTCTCTTCATGTCGTTGTTGATTAACCATTCAATATAGTTCGATAGGCTTCTCCCTTCCTCAGTGGCTAGAGCTTTCGCCCTAGCCTTGAAAGAAGGTGTTACCTTTACTGCAATAAACTCTGTTTTCTTCTCTTTCATTCCGTTCTCCTTTCAATTAGTCCTCAGTTTGACTACCATATGAGATAACACTACTCTCAAACCGGACAGGTGCGAGAACTTCCTCGTCACTGGTTTGACTACCATATGAGATAACACTACTCTCAAACTGATGTTGGAATCGCTTGCGTGTCCACCGAGTTTGACTACCATATGAGATAACACTACTCTCAAACTTTACGTCCGACCAATGGGCGGCGTTTTACGTTTGACTACCATATGAGATAACACTACTCTCAAACAGCGTCTTGAAGCAGCAAGAAGAGCAATCAGTTTGACTACCATATGAGATAACACTACTCTCAAACCTGGAATTACGAACTTATGTGGAATGAGCTGTTTGACTACCATATGAGATAACACTACTCTCAAACATTATCCAATCTGGAAAATTGTACACAAAAGTTTGACTACCATATGAGATAACACTACTCTCAAACTGGAAATCATATCCTTACGAGCTTACAAAAGTTTGACTACCATATGAGATAACACTACTCTCAAACTTCCGCACCAACCTAAAAAAGGTGGCGACTGTTTGACTACCATATGAGATAACACTACTCTCAAACTACCAATCATTATAGTTTTATTTGTAGTGAGTTTGACTACCATATGAGATAACACTACTCTCAAACTCGACCAAACACATTAGACTATTCACTACAGTTTGACTACCATATGAGATAACACTACTCTCAAACTGCTTTTCGCTTATAATAACTCTACTCCTTGTTTGACTACCATATGAGATAACACTACTCTCAAACTGCGGCCAGAGCGCCGCATTAAACCTTGATGTTTGACTACCATATGAGATAACACTACTCTCAAACACACCTTCAATTTGATGTTCGAATGGTTTTGTTTGACTACCATATGAGATAACACTACTCTCAAACTTATTTGTTGCTTCCATCTATTTTTTCCTCGTTTGACTACCATATGAGATAACACTACTCTCAAACACCTTCTGCAACCTGATTCCGCGTTTTTACGTTTGACTACCATATGAGATAACACTACTCTCAAACCTCAATTTTCGAGTAACAGCACTACATTCTGTTGCATCTCATACAGTACGCACAATATCTTCTATAAGTATAACTCACATAAATCATTATCCACAATGTGTTTTTCGCAAATTTCATCTAAGGAATCATCATATTCCCTTGTATCAAAAACTAAAATCGTAACCCCTTCTGTTTTTGCAAATTCTTCTAAAACAGCATATTCGTCTTTTCTTAAATATGCCGCACAATTAATTAAAATCAAAAAATCTTTTTTCAATAGAGAGTGTGTGGTTTTCACATATTCACACAGCTTTTCTATAAATGTCCCCTCCGGATTTTTCAATCGTACATTTAAGAGTTTTAAAAAATTTTCCGTAGCAATAACGGGGTCATACTCGATTTCATAATCCGTTGAAACAATTGCTTTTTCCAGTTCCTGCAAGCTTTCGAGATATGCGGTCTTTAATACATCACTATATCCCCGCTCCTCCAAATTCATCGCAAGTGTAAGAATTACTTTCTTTTTATATTCTGCCGTTGAATATGTTAAGTCAAATGGCGAAAGTATGATATCGCCATTTTTATGTAAATCATATCGCTCATTCTCGGCTGTCCAGCACCTCACACTATCCGTAACGTTTCCCACAGTATAATAGATATCTTGAATCATTTCTTCATACAAACGATGCCGTTCTATTTTAATTGAATTCAAACTTTCCTGATGAATCTTAAAAGTCAATCCACATGATAGAAAATCTAGTCTCATAATATTACCAACGTCTCATCATTCTCAATAACAGAATCTTGGCGTTCTCCAACAAGGTACTCCATTCGTGCAAATTGTCGTTCTGTAACAATCAGCATTTGTATATTTCCTTCCGGCGGAACATTTTTACGTACTTGCGCAGCGACTGCATTCGCAACAGTTTGATTCAGTGCAAGTTTGCAATATACAGATTCTTGCATCATGAGAAATCCGCTGGTAATTAGAAACTTACGAAATTTCCGATAATTTCTTTTATCGTCAAGAGATTCCGTTGGCAAATCGAAGAAAACCATTATTCTCATATATCTATAACTCATATCTATAGAATCTTAATTGAGCAACATCTCGATCCGAAATAGCATCAAAAACACTTTTTGTATATATACGTATTGCATTAGATATCGTATTGTTTTTACCGTCAATTAGGATTCTTTCGCTCATCATTCTTACCAATGTTAACTTTTCTTCATTTTCAAATTTAACAAATCTTTGCTTGCATACTTCTCGATCTACAAGCACACGAAAAGGTTCCATCAAATCCGAAGCTAAATTAAATGGATTAAATTGATTGTCGTGAAATAGTCCTAATTGTGTTATGTAACCGTTATAGCAAATATTGCGATTAAAGTACGAAAGTAATATTCCATAGCCATAATTTAGTGCTGCATTCGTAACACAATCTAGGCTGCGAGTAAATTCCTTTCCAAAAAGAGCATTAAAATACACTTTGGCCGCATGTCCCTCTCTGTTTGTAACATCACCGGGTTCAATTTCACCAAGGTACTGTTTCAACAATCCTGCAGACTCTTCTAGATTCTTGCTCTTTAAATGAATCATCTGTTGCCTTATTTTTTCGGTTATAATCTCTGTCCAGATTAATTTCCGGATTTCTTCATCCCATTTAACTTGCTCACGGACTTTCCCGCTACTGTCATGAGATCCATAATAAGGAAGCAGTTCTGACTGAGGATTGTGCTTTTCATCGCAAAAAATCACTTTAATCTTATGGTTTATCAACTCGGAAATTAGTGCCGCTGTAATTGAAACCGAGGTGGATTCAATCATCAGCAATTCGATTTCGCTAAGGTGGATTCGCTTTGTCGAATCCACTTTACGAACAACAAGATATTCTAATTTGTAATCCAGTTTTGCGATTCCTGTGATAACCACGGTGCGCCAACTCATTATTATAGTTCCTCGGTATTAACAAACAAACCGGTTATGGATTGATTCACCAATTTGTAATTTCCCTTCATATTCTTACTAATAGCTATGTTGCCAGCATTTGGCGATCCGCCAATCTCTTTCAAATTTGCAGTTGTAGAGATATCGCATCGCATCATATTTATTATTTCATTAATGATAGCTGCTTTTGTCGACAATTCTAAACTATTACTGAACATGCTTTTAAATTTTTCCAAGTTCAAAGCTTGATTTGCGGGTCTTCCGCAATATACGGTTTTTAATTTTTCCAGCAAACTGCCATATAGTTCATTCAACTCTAATCCAGAAAAACCATCCCTTTTTTCATCGACTTCATAGTCTTTTCCCTTAGTAATGTATTTTTCTACAGCCCTTATCAACTTCTCATATTTTTCTGGCACTATCAGCTGCATATTATTTTTTAGCGATATTTGTCCGATATTTTCTCCACGTATCCGCATCGGGAATCCATTTACGCTAATAAGAGCATTCTTCTTTATCTTCTCATGAAGCACTCGAACGTTTTTATATCCTTTAACATTTTCACAATATTCTACAAATGCGCCGGGCTTTTGTTCTAACATATTTGCTACATAGATAGGTACGCCCAGAATCATACGTACTCTTTCGTTCTTCTTTCCATCGTATTCAATTACTGCAAAATAGGATGTCTTTGCGCTCTTGTATCCACCGTATTTCTCTATTGGCAACTCGGCTTTAATCGGTATGGTTATTGACGAATCACCTTTCTTATACACTGTCAAATCATATAACTGTCCCGTTTCACAGTATGTATACTCCGTATACAACACATTATTTTGGAGCATCGTCTTCCGAACAGTATCAATGCTGCCTCCGGTCAGGCCACCATCCTCATTACGAATGTATTTATTTTCTTCATTTACACTTGGTTTCAACCAGACAATCTTCCCGCTCTTATCGACAACATCACGGCGGAATAGTTTCTGAATGTTATAATTCTTTGCAGCTTCTCCTTTCTCCTTAAACCACCGTCTTGGATCAGAAGTGAAAATTGAATTGTAAACATTGCCTACAACAATATTCAGATAAGCATCTTTTGCATGATGGTAATCATTAACTCGTCGGGATTTAAGCATTTTCAAATCATCATGGCGAAAATTAGATGCTAGTCTTGCTTTTACATACACAATCTGAGTATTCGGATAAATTTTCTGCAGCAAATCCGCAACCACTTTTGTTGACTGACGAGTTTCCACCAACTGTCTGGCAATAAATCCGGATAATTCATCATCTGTAAATTCCCCGCTTCTTGTAAGGCGGCTATACTTCTTTTCACTGATGAATCCATTCTTTCGTAATTTTGCCCAGAACGGCTTCATCTTTTTCTGTACCTCTGCGGATAGCGCAGTATTACTCTTTCCAAGATTACTCGTCTTATTTACAAGAACAAGGTTATCTAGACTATCATCTTTGATTCTGGATTGCGGGAAAATATGATCTCGGTCCCATTTTGAATTTCCGTTCATCAACTGATGAATATCAATTGGTTCTCCGGTGTACATATCTTTTCCCATTTGAGTGTAATACAAATACAATTTTATACTATTAAATTCCCGTTCTTCTCGATTCTCAATTCCTTCAATCCAGTTTTCATAGTCCTCTTTTATCCAAGACCGTATATCTGCTTCGCAATTTTTATACAGCTCCAACAGCTGATTCTTTCTGGATGTTGTTCGCTTCTTTTCTTTGTCTTCTCCTCGAGCCATTTCCACAAAGATTTTTTCCGGCGCACCCTTCTGAACCTTTCGAAGTTCTTCGGTAATCTGAATGGTCTGCCAGATTGCCCTTTTCACGGACGGCGAAACATACAACGGCTGAACAAGCTCTTTATAAGAAATATGTGCTATTTCATCCATGTTCTTCTCATTAAGCGTATTGATTTCATCCATGAATGTGTAATCACTGCTCAGAATTTGCATCAGGTTATCGTTCGTTTCCCATAATGCCTGAATAACCGTGAAAACTTCTCCGGTTTCATTCTTAATGCCTACTACTCCGTTCAAAAACTTTCTGGAAAAATTTCCCCATCCGGTATAATGGAGTTTTGTCGCATTTTTAATTTCCTCTGAAATCAACACGTCTCCGTATTTTTGCTCTATTGCACGACGAACCATTTTTGAATCGCTGTCGTAAATAGTGCTCCATCGAATGATGTCTTCTACAATATTCTGAATTGGTTCTTCATCAATTCTTTTTCCGAAAACTTTCTTTCCAAAATCCATGTACGATTTCAATTGTGCTTTAAAATCTCCATCAAATCCGGTCAAATCTTCCCTCCGAAGCTCTGGATCGTCCTTTTGCAGATATGTTAGCAAGCTTTTTCCCGTAACTCGATTTTTTGTTTTGAATAACTCGTTATAGATTTCCTGTTTTATTTTTACGGAAACCTTATTTCCTCTTATGCGAAGATTATTCAGTTCATTCAAAACCATGAATTTCGTGTATAACAAAGAATTCTTCGGCAAAACATCTTCACCGACAAGATAGGTGCACTTATTTGTCATTCGCTGAATGAATTCTTCATTGCTGGCCTGTTCATCCACCATTTCGGAAAAATTCCACGGATAGATATAGCCTTCTTTTTTCCGTTTAATCCACTGATTTGCGCCCTGAGATTTATGTCGATCGCTTAGCGGTCCAACATAATATGGAATGCGAAATCTAAATACAGAGCAAATTTTTTCGCGAACACTTATGCCCTCCGCATCCTTTTCTTTCAAGAATGACAAATAGCTTTCTGCATTGTTCAAAATCGCATTTAATTCCGCTTCATGAACTTGCTTTGGGATTGAAGCATTTTCTTTGCTTCTTTGCAGCGGTAGGAACTTTTCGTTTTCAATATCTTCTAATATCGCAGAAACAGCGCTTTGGTCGTCTTCAGAACAACTCATCGCCTCTAGAATCTTTTTTATATTTTTAAAGAATGCATCATACTCCTTTTCATTTGTGAGTTTTTCTGCCGCATATTTCTTTCCGTTTTTCTTTACTTCTCCTATGTAGTTTGAATATGCATTCTTTGCATTCGGATTATTGAAAAACTCATTATAAGTCTTCTTATCACAATACTTCAGAATTAGTGTCCGAAGTGTTCTAAGATCCCTTTTATGTTTCTCGTATTGCTTTACCTTTGCTTTAGAAATATATTCTTCTTCTCCAAGGATTTCAGATAACTTCCCCCAGTCGTACAACATCTTCATGCTTTCAATAATACGGGCTTCGTCCGGATAAACTGCCTCCATTTCAGGAAGAATGGTTTCTGAAAAGATTTCTTCTCCGAAAGAGAATGATGTTTTTTCCATTCCACCAAAGTCTGTATTATAGAATATTTTCGCAACATCACCCTTGTTCCCTGCAAAGAGTTTGCAGATATGGGTGATGCTGTCTTTCCGTTTTTTCTTCTCACCTTTATCCAGATCCTGAGTCGCATAGAGAAATACTGGCGCTAACTCTTTTGCACGGCTTGAATTCGGCTTTTTACTATTTAGGATTTCTCTCGCTGTTTGAATTCCATCCGGTGTTACTTCAATATCAAACGGAAAAGCATCACTTGTCATTCTTCCAGAATTTGTAAAAATGTTGCATCAAAATCTCTGGCAGCCTTCATATCGCCATCGATTAGGAAATGCCCACGATTCTTAATAATGTGATGAAGTGCTAAATACACCAAACGAATGTCATGTGGTTCCGGATTATCAATTAATTCTTTTCGCAAATGAAAAATCGTCGGGTACTCTTTGTGGTAATCGACATCGTTATATTCATCCGAAACGAACAGCGGATATTTAAAATCGACACTTTTATCCTCTGCATGCAGTCTGCTTTCATTCAATCGAATGAAAAAGGTGTCATCCACCTTTTTCATTTCTTCTGCAAAGAGCATCTGCAACAAATCAATTCGTTGTTTGCGTCTATCCGTTCTTCTTCTCGCCGTTCTCTGCAATCTGCGCTCCGCTGCGGTTTCACCATTCTCAAACAGTCGGATTCCCCACATATCCTTTTTCTTGAATTTACACAGATTGTATTCATCGTCTGTAACTGCCCAGCCTACAGAATTGGTACCGATATCCAATCCCAGGTAATAATTCTTCACAACCTTATTCATAATGTTTCCTCTTTTTTAACACTTGACAATAGCGACTCCGTAATGTACCATATAGACAATCTCAATTGACTACCATATGAGATAACACTACAAGGTTCAAATAAAGAACTTTCCAAACCGCCCTTCGGGGCCCACATAGATGTGGATTCAGAAACTCACTGTTGTGGGTTTCTTTTTTTATTTGTCTAAATCGATTATAACGAATAGATTATCGCTTTACAATCGTACTTTTTAAGAAACATCTTATTGTCCAATTTCTTTCCCATTTCTGTTGCATATGACACATCCCAACGTCGTTAAGCTAAACCGTCGTTGGACGTTGAATGTATTTCTAAATTCAAGTTGTGTAAGATTAAATTCCACATGCTTGTAATTACTCTTACACAATTAAAAAGCACACCTCCAAAGTCGGGTTCATATCCAACCTTGGAGGTGTAGTTTTTTGTGTTATTCTCTTCTTTTTCCCTTCAGATACTTAATTCTTGCAATGAAGTAAATTACGGCAGCGAATACCGATAACTCGATAATCGCTCCCACGCCGGCCGCCGCCTTCTCTTTAATTATCCGGCAGAAGTTCGCCGTTCACGGAGAAGGCCACCCAGTTACCCACATTGGCGGCGTGGTCGCCGATGCGCTCCAGGTATTTGGCGATCATCAGCATGTCCAGAACATCCCGGTCGCTGTCATCGATGCGGCCCCGGATGCGTTCGAGGAGATTGAATTTTATTTTTTCAAAATACTCGTCCACTACGTCATCGTAGGCAATGACTTCTTTCGCGTGCTCCAGGCTCCGGGCCTGAAAGGCCTCTACGCTGGATTTGACCATGTAGACCACCGCTTCGCCCATTTTCTGGAAATCCTGGGTGCGGATGGCCTGGGTGAGCTGACCGGTGAGGACGATCTCGGCGATGTCCAGGGACTGATCACCGATGCGGTGCAGGTCGGTCACCATTTTGAGGGTGGCGGAAATGACTCTCAGGTCCGACGCCACCGGCTGCTGTTTCATGATCAGCTGGATGCACATGATTTCAATTTCACGCTCCTTCTGGGAAATCGTATCCTGCAGCTTTACCACCTTCTTTGCCAGCTTCTCGTCGTTGGTGAGGAAACAACGAACTGCCCGGTCGATGATGTCTTCGCACATACCGCCCATCAGGCATGTCTGATCGTCTAATTCTCTCAATTCTCCTTGGAATGTATCTCTCATTAACCGAACCTCCCTGTAATGTAATCCTCTGTGCGCTTGTCCCTCGGGTCGGAGAAAATCTGATTCGTCTCTCCGTACTCCACCAGGTCTCCCAGCAGGAAGAAGGCGGTGCGGTCCGAGATACGAACGGCCTGCTGCATGTTGTGGGTGACCATGATGATGGTGTACTCCTTCTTCAGTTCCTCTGCCAGATCTTCGATTTTGCCCGTGGAAATCGGGTCCAAAGCACTGGTGGGTTCGTCCATCAGCAGTACATCCGGCTCTACGGCCAGGGCCCGGGCGATGCACAGTCTCTGCTGCTGACCGCCGGACATGCCCAGCGCCGACTTTTTCAGCCGGTCCTTGGTCTCTTCCCAGATGGCCGCCGCCTTCAGGGAGCGCTCTACGATTTCATCCAGCTCGGTCTTATTGCGGATGCCGCCGATGCGCGGGCCGTAGGCGATGTTGTCGTAAATGCTCATCGGGAACGGATTCGGTTTCTGGAATACCATTCCAACCTTCCGGCGCAGGTCGGTCACGTCCACGTCGTTCCCCAAAATATTTTTACCCCGGTACTCCAGGGTTCCTTCCACCCGGCAATCCGGAATCAAGTCGTTCATCCGGTTGATGTTCCGCAGGAACGTGGATTTGCCGCATCCGGATGGACCGATCAGCGCCGTGATGGATTTTTCCGGAATGTCCATGCTGATTTTCCGGAGAGCTTGGTGCTCGCCGTACCACAGATCCAGGTCCCGGACTTTGATAATTGGTTCGTTCATGTCCTATCCTCTTTTCTCCTGTATTTTCTTAGCGGTCTTGGAGGCAATCAGGTTCAGTGCCAAAGTCAGCGCCATCAGCACAATGGCGATGGCAAACGCGATGTCGTAGGCGCCTCGCTCACTGGCGTAGATGTAAAGGGCTACCGTCAGCGTTGCGGAGGACGACTGCAAAGCCTGCACGAAACCGATCATCTTCAGTCCGAAGCCCGCGGTAAAAAGAAGTGCCGCCGATTCCGAGGTGATCCGGCCCACCGACAAAATGCATCCGGTGATGATGCCGTCCAACGCGCTTGGAAGCACCACGGTTCGAATCATATGCCACTTGCCGCTGCCCAGCGCCAGCGCCCCTTCCCGGTAGCTCCGGGGAACCGTCAGCAAACTCTCCCTCGTATTGCTGATAATGGTTGGCAGCACCATCAGCACCAGGGTCAGCGCGCCGGCCAGAATACCTTGCTTCAGGCCGCCAATCTGAATGAAAATCAGCATGCCCACCAGTCCAAACAAAATGGATGGGATTCCCGTCAGAATCTCCGCGGCAAAACTGATCAGGTTGGTCAGCTTCCGGCTGGTGGAATACTCCGTCAAGTAGATGGCGGCGCCCACGCCCAACGGCAGGACGATGATCATCGCCACGAAAATGATATACAGCGTATTCAGAATATTGGGCAGAATCCCGATGTTGCCGGTAAGGTTGTTGGGCTCCGTGGACAGGAGGTTCCAGGTCAGGCTCGGGATGCCTCGGTACAGGATGTAGCCGATAATCATCAGGAGCACCAGGCAGGTGATGCCGGAGCACAGCCCCATCAGCCCTCTCAGCAGTCTGTCCATATTTTTTCTGTGCGTACTCATTATTGCTCCTCCTTCCGGATAACTCTGTGCAGAATCCAGTTAATCATCATGATGAACAGGAACAGCACCAATCCGATGGAGAACAGGGCCTGTCTCTGCAGCGATCCATAGGACGCGTAGGACATTTCCGAAACGATGGCGGTGGTCAGGAATCGAACGGATTGGAACAGTCCCGGCATGTTCGCCACGTTTCCGGCAACCATGATAATCGCCATGGCCTCCCCCAGCGCTCTGCCCACGCCCTGAATGACCGCTGCCGCCACGCCGCTCTTTGCGGCCCGCAGGGATACCCGGAACCAGGTCTCCGTGTAATTGGCCCCCAAAGCCAGCGAGGCTTCTTCATACTCTCTCGGCACGGCCCGCAGTGCGGTGGCCGACACGCTGATGATGTACGGCAAAATCATAATCGTCAGGACCACGATGGCGGAGAACAATGTGGCGCCGGAGGACAGGTGAAATGCCTTCTGCACGCCCGGCACCAATACGGTCATGCCCACCAGGCCATATACGACGGACGGAATTCCTGCCAGAAGCTCTACAGCTCCCTGAATCACCGCTGCGATTCTTGGGGGTGCGGCTTTCGCCAGGAACATGGCGGTAAAAATACCAATCGGTATTCCAAGGATTACCGCTCCCGCCGTACCGTAGACGCTGGTCAGAATGAATGGCAGGATGCCGAACTGATTCTGACCGGATTTCCAGGTAGTACCGAACAGGAATTTGATCGGCCCGATTTTGTGAATGGCCGGAATTCCGGAAATAATCAGGTACACGCTGATCAGCAGCACGAAGGCGACACTGACAAAACCACAGAACAGGAACAGTCCGTGCAATGCGTTTTCCATTAAATCTTTTTTCTTCTTCATCTTACGATTCGCTTACTGGAACGGCACCGGCGTTACGAATCAGATCTGCCGCATCTTTCGATGTTGCGAAATCGTAGAACTTCTGTGCTTCTTCGGAAAGCTTTCCGTCTTTCTTGGTGATGAAGCAGAACGGACGCTGCAGCTTGTAGCTTCCATCTTTGATGGTGTCTTCGGTGCAGGTTACGCCATTGACTTTGATTCCCTGAATCTTGTCCTGACCCTCTACTGCGGAGAAGGACGCGTATCCGATTGCTTTCTCATTGCTGCCTACTGCGGAAATTACCGCACCGGTGGATGTCAATTCCTGTTCCAGCTTGCACTTGTCTTCAGTGCCGGTTGCGCTTTCGAAGCCGTCTCTCGTACCGGATCCGGACTCTCTGCCGATGCAGGAAATCTTTCCGGCTTTACCGCCGACCTGGCTCCAGTCTGTGATCTTTCCGCTAAAAATGTCTGCTACCTGCTGAGTTGTCAAATCCTTTACACCGTTCTTTGCATTGACGATTACGGAGATTCCGTCCAGTGCGATGACCTTCTGTTCCAGTCCGTCCTTCTCGTCATCCTTCAATGCTCTGGATGCCAGGCCGATGTCGGTATTGCCGTTCTTGGCTTCCTCGATTCCGGTACCGGATCCGGTTGGATCGTAGGTTACCTTTACGCCTTCGTTATCCTTCTGATACTGTTCCGAAAGTGCACCCATCACTTCTTCCATGGAAGTGGATCCGTTCGTGCTGACCGTTGCACTCTTTTCCTTGCTGCCACATCCGGTGAGGGCAGCCACGCCCATCAGACCGGTCAGGCCCAGGGCAATCAGTTTGAGATTTCTTTTTTTCATCTTTCTCTCTCCTTTACTCTCTTTCCCTTTTCAATTGTTTTCTTGTCTGTTTTCTGATTACAGGTATAAGTATAGGGCGATTTCGTAAAGACTGTTATCGAGGTAAAGTAAAAAGAACGTAAAGGATGGGGGAATGTAAAGCGTAAGGTTCGCCCTTGTCCCAAGGGCGCCCCATTGCCATTCGGCGCACGGAAAAGGCCCGCCGGGCGTTCCCGGCGGGCCATCACTTGCACACTTGTTATTTGTATTCCTTATCCCATCTCTCGAAGTAGTCGATCTGCATCGCATGCTTTACCGCAGC